>MCHG01000018.1_pt1 | contig 174895 bp, 158 predicted proteins | sample 787351 | NCBI WGS metagenome assembly MCHG01 (sample SAMN05430296, study PRJNA330682) | permafrost metagenome | biome: Cold desert; feature: permafrost; material: soil; isolation source: enrichment culture inoculated with soil incubated with H2/CO2 at 20 degrees... ... | reverse complement strand
GACCGCTCGACTTGCATGTGTTAGGCACGCCGCCAGCGTTCGTCCTGAGCCAGGATCAAACTCTTAAGTTAATTATTCAAAACTCCGTTTTGAATTTAGCGAAAGCACGCTTTCGCACTATTCATAAAGAATTTTATTAACAATTTGTTTGAACCTACTCAAAAGAATTATCTAATTTCCTTGAATTACTTTTTTTGTCAATCAATCTGTTACAACTGATTAACTACACTGTTTAGTTTTCAAAGACCACTTGATGAAAACTTTGTTTTCATCTTGGGTTTCGCTTTCAGCGAAAGTCCACTGCTTCGTAAACCATTTCATTACCTTATCGAGTCAACTTAATTACTATATCATAAAACCTCTTTTATCTCAAATAATCAAAGTATTCATTTACTTAAAATATTGTTATTATATTGACTCATTCTGCATAATTCTCTTGATTTCATATAAGTACAATTTATTTATCAAAAGGATTTTTAATTGGAATTAAGTCTAAATAATTTTGATTATTACTAGGTACATTTATATAGCTTTCCGGTACATCCCCAACAATGATTGTTTCTACAACTGGAATGTGACTTGAAACTTCTATGCTGTTACTTACTAGAGGCACAATTATTTGTACTACTGCTTTCACTATTAAATAAACAGTAAATCTTGTTTGATTAATGCCGGCTTGATCAAACTCAGTTTTAAAATCAATATTTACTGAACCAGCAGGTTTTATGTCAATGTTGATATAGGGTCCAGTATTAGCAAATATTTGACTGCCGAATACACTTCCGATTGGTATCTTTAACTCACTTAATTCAATATCCTTTAGTTGGTTTTGTATAGCAATTGATATTTCAAAAGCTAGCTTATTCATCTCTACAGTGTTAGATTGTACCATTGTAATTTTGCCCTGATTATCAGTTCTAATATTCAAAACATTGCTAAATGAATCGGTCATTATTTTTTGACTTACTGCTTCACTTATTATCCTTGTTGCTGTTAATCTTGCTTTTATTTCGGACATTGCTTGTATTGTTGGCTTTATATCTTTCTCTACAATATAATAGGAAAATGTAATTAGCAAAAATACTGTTATGAGCATAATCAGCGCTATCTTCTTATTCTTTTTTTTTGGGAATCTGCTTTTCACACAAACCACCCCCTACATATTAAGATATGTAGATAAAGGTGTTTTGCTTACAATATTTTTGCAAAACAATTATATTTTTTTACAAAGCTTATTTTTTACAAAATTAGTTTAAAATATACATGAATACTATAAAATTTGATATGTATATTTTAATATGATATAATCTAATATAATTATTTTTGTATATAATTCGAGGAGGTTCAATATGATTAACAGCCAGTCTGAGCAAAAATCACCTAAAACTGAAAAGAAATCATCTTTAAATAAAATATTGAAAATTACAATTTTAATTCTTCTTTCAGTAATTGTAATTGGTGCTTTAGTTGTTTTTACAATATTATTTTCTTGGTTGAAATCGGCCAAGCCATTAAATATCAAAGAACTTTCTAATTTAAATCTAACTACATATATAGTAGATAAAAATGATAAAGTTTTAGATAAAGTAAATGCTAACGAAAACAGAAGTATCGTCACTCTTGACAAAATACCTAAAAACTTACAAAATGCATTTATTGCTATCGAGGATAAAAGATTTCATGAACATAAAGGCATAGACCCATATAGAATAATTGGTGCTGCAGTTGAAGACATTAAAACTGGAACAATGGCACAAGGTGGTAGTACAATAACTCAGCAATTGGTCAAAACAGTATACTTGTCACCAGATAAGCGTATTAAAAGAAAAGTTATTGAAATATACTATTCTTTTCAATTAGAACGACATCTTACTAAAAATCAAATCCTAGAGGCTTATTTAAATATAATACATTTAGGTCATAACATAGGTGGTGTAAAAGAAGCTGCATTATACTACTTCGGCAAAGAATTAGAAGATTTAACCTTAGGGGAGTGTGCAGTAATAGCTGGAATTACACAAAATGCTTCCCTATATTCGCCTTACACAAACTTTGAAAATTCTATGAAAAAGAAAGATGTAATACTTAAAGCTATGATGGATCAAGGTTATGTTAGTAGCGATGAGTATGCCAATGCAATTAGACAAACAATTACCTTAACAAAAGTTCAACGTGAGGTTGAGACTAGTTATTTTGCTGATATGGTCATTAAAGATGTAATGCAAGCACTCCAAAGTCAGCTAGGTTATTCTCAACAAGAAGCAGATAGAAAACTATTTAATGGCGGACTTAAAATAGTATCTACTATAGATTCTGATATACAAAACATAGTTGAAGAACAATTTAAAAATACTAAATTATTTCCTACATCAGTAGAAGATAGTGCTGGAAACTTACAGCCAGAAGCTGCTTTTATAATAATAGATCATACAAGCGGAGAGATTAAAGCAGTTATGGGAGGAAGAAGTGAAAAAGTTAGACGTGGTCTTAATAGGGCTACTCAATCCGTAAGACAGCCTGGATCTTCTATCAAACCTTTGTCGGTTTATGCACCAGCTTTGGACAATGGTTACACGATTGCAACAACAGTGGATGATTCTCCTGAAACATATGGCAACTATTCACCTAATAACTCTAATAAAAGATTTAGGGGTCTAGTCACAATAAGAGAAGCAATAAGAAGTTCAATAAACGTCGTAGCAGTAAAGATTATTAATGATTTAGGTCCTAGTAGAAGTGTGGAATACTTGCAAAGATTTGGGTTGACAACCTTAGAAACCAAAGGAAATAAGAATGATATGAATTTAGCTGCATTAGCGCTTGGAGGCATGACAAAAGGTGTAAAACCGATTGAAATGGCAGCAGCATATAGTGCTATTGCAAATAAGGGCATATATATAAAACCTATATCCTTTACAAAAGTATTAGATAAAGAAGGAACTATAATCTTAGAAAATAAATTGCAAAAAAACATTGTAATAAGTCCTCAAGTTTCATATCTTATGATTGATATAATGAAAGGTGTTATTACTAGAGGTACTGGCACAAAAGCAGCCTTAAAAAACATGCCTGTTGCCGGTAAAACAGGAACTACAACTGAAGGAAAAGATGCATGGTTTATAGGATATACTCCATACTATACTGCTGCTGTTTGGATTGGTCACGATGAACCAAAGCCAATGAAAGGTTTTGGAGGAGATTATCCTGCTATGATTTGGAAAGCAGTTATGGAAAAAGTACATGCTAATCTTCCTTACAAAAATTTTGAAAAACCTGATGGACTAGTAAACGTCAGTGTATGCAGTGAATCAGGAAAAAGACCAACAGAACTTTGCAGTTTAGATCCCAGAGGTTCAACTGTAATTTCAGAGCTATTTGTAAAAGGGACAGAACCAGCATCAGATAATATATGTGACATACATGTAGTTAAAGATATTTGTACAGGATCGGGTTTATTGGCATCTCCAAACTGTCCATCTTCTTTAATTCAATCCAAGGTTTTTGTGCAAAGAAAAAATCCAATTGATCTTAATGGCAAACTACCTGATGACTTTATATATGAAGCACCGATAGAAGTATGTACTATACATGATAATATCATTATACCTCCTATTGATCCTATTGATCCTACTGATCCTACTGATCCTACTGATCCTACTGATCCTACTGATCCTACTGATCCTACTGATCCTACTGATCCAACAGACGAGGATGGTAATGTCATTATTCCACCTGAGGATCCTACAACTCCAATAAATGGAGAAATAATTGTTAATCCAAATGATCCTCCAAAACAAGGAAAAAAATTGAAATGAATTAATAATAAAAGGAGTAGTTTTTGAAAACTACTCCTTTTATTATTAATTCATTTTTTTGTTTTCGGATTAAAAAGAACTGCCATTAAATAACCAAATACTATTGCACCGCTTATGCCTGCTGCTGTGGCTTTTATTCCACCTGTAAACGCACCTAGCCACCCTATCTCTTTTACTTCTTTTATTGCACCTTTGGCCAATGAATAGCCAAAGCCAGGAAGCGGTATTGTTGCACCTGCACCTCCAAAATCTACTATAGTCTGATAAAAACCGCCTAAGCCTTGTAAAATTGCACCTAATGAAACAAATAACACAAGAATTCTTGCGGGAGTCAACTTAGTATAATCCATCAGAAGCTGACCAATTAAACATATAAATCCTCCTACAACAAAAGCTCTTATATAATCCATACTTCTACACCCCTAAATCATTTTCTATAGCAACAGCATGTGCTATACATGGTATTGATTCACCTTGAAAAGAGCTTATTGGCGAGAGAAGTGCACCAGTTCCCACAAAAAGAATTTTATTAAGCACATGCTTTTTCATTTTTTTTAACAGATATCCATTCAAAACTACCGCTGAGCATCCACATCCACTGCCTCCTGAATGAGTATCTTGCTTCTTATTATCAAATATTATTGAACCGCAATCATTGTATACGGACTCTATATTAAAACCTTTCATTTTTACTAATTCCATGGTTATATCCATACCTACTTTTGCTAAATCTCCCGTTATAATTAGATCATAATATGTTGCTTGTCTACCAGTATCATTCAAATGTGCAATTATTGTATCAGCAGCTGCTGGTGCCATGGCTGCTCCCATATTATTTGCATCTCTAACTCCGAAATCCATAACCTTACCAGTGGTTATATAAGTAACTCTAGGACCTTCTCCCGTATCAGCTAATACTGTAGCTCCTGCTCCAGTTACTGTCCATTGAGAATATAGTGGTCTTTGTCCACCTTGTTCCAAAGGGGATCGATATTGTCTTTCAGCACTGCTGAAATGACTACTAGTGGAGCATACTACTTTATCAGCATATCCTCCATCAATTAAAACACTACCAAGTCCTAATGATTCTGCCATAGTTGAACATGCACCATAAAGTCCAAAAAAGGGTATTTGCAGGGCTCGTGCGGCAAAATTGGAGGAGATAAGTTGATTTAATAAATCTCCAGCCAAGAGATAATCTATATTTTCTATTCCCACATTACCATTTTTTATTGAGTATATTATTGCTTCAACCATCATCTTACTCTCGGCTTTTTCCCAGCTCTCTTCACCAAAATAGTCATCCTGAATTATTTTATGAAAGTATTTTGATAAAGGTCCACTCCCTTCTTTAGGACCCACTATTGAGTATGCTGAAATTATGTAGGGAGCAGATTCTAATTTTATTGTTTGCTTGCCAACTTTTCTTTTTGCCATTAACCCACATCCTGAACTAATAATATAATAGATAATATATTAGACCAATTAAAACAGATATCGAGATACCATAGACCAATACAGGTCCAGCAACACTAAACATTTTAGCACCAACTCCAAAAACAAAACCTTCTCTCTTATATTCCATGGCTGGTGCCACAATAGAATTTGCAAATCCAGTTATTGGTACAATGCTTCCTGCTCCTGCAACTCGGCCTATATTATCATATATGCCAATTCCAGTTAAAAAAGATCCAATAAATATCATTATTAGTGTTGTAACCGAAGTTACCGTCTCGGGGCTTAATTCGTATCCTTTTAGAGTATTGCTAATAAACTGCCCAATATCGCATATAAGCCCTCCAAATATAAAAGCATATATGGAATTTTTAAAGGTATTTGCTTTTGGCAGCTTTTCTTTTATAAGCTTTTCATACTCTTTTGTATCCATCCAGTTGTTCATAAAACTCCTTTCAACTAATCGAAAGTCTTAAACATATTATTCACAATATTTTTTTCTATGTCAGATCTAATCTCATTTTCTATTTCTTGTTCAAACATAAGAAAGCTTTTTCTGATTTTAAAATACTCTTTGTTAATCATAACTAACACCTACTTATTTAATAATTATTATAGTATTACTCTTCAAATCTTTTTTCATAACTAAAACTGCCTTTTCTGGTACTTCATCTGATGACTTTTTATTTAGATAATAAAATGAGAATAAACCAAAAGATATTAACAAACCTAAAATAAAAATGGAACGTATCTTTCTCATATGTTTTACACCTCAATATCAATCTAAAATTATTATTGGACTTTTAGTTGTTTTTAATGCAAATTTAAAAAAAATACCCAATGCTCAATTGAGCATTGGGTTACAACATTCCTTCTTTTATTTTATTTAATACTCTTTTCTCTATTCTAGATACTTGAACTTGCGATATACCTAAAGAATCTGCAACCTGACATTGCGTCTTGTCTTTAAAATATCTTAATATAATTATTTGTCTTTCCCTTGCATCCAATGATTGCAGCATTTGCCTAAGGGCAATTTTATCTACTACTATATTGTCCTGTCCTTCATTGCAGATTATTTTATCTATTAGTAACACTGGAGATCCATCATCTTGGTGTATTGTTTCATATAAATAATGTGTAACATTTGATGAATCCAAGGCAAGTACTAAATCTTCTCTTGTTATATCTAGTGCAGTAGCTAGTTCGGAAATTGTCGGTTCCCGTCCATAGGTTTTTTCCATATTCTCTTTCAAAGAATTAGCTTTGTAAGCTAATTCTTTGAGATTTCTACTAACTTTAATAATACCATCATCTCTTAAGAACCTCTTTATTTCTCCAATAATCATAGGTATCGCATACGTAGAGAATCTTACATTAAATGAACTATCAAACTTTTTTATTGCTTTTAATAAACCTATACTACCAATTTGCACTAAATCATCGTATTCACAACCTCTGTTTAAGAAACGTTTAACAACACTTCTGACTAATCCCATATTATTTTCTATTAAAAAGTTTTGAGCTTCAGCAGCTCCATTTTGTGCCGAGCAAATTAGATTCATGGTTTCTTCATGAGAAATTTCTACCCGCTCCATATTCTACCTCTTATACATTACTAAAGGTTTTTTTCATTTTTACATTGGTACCTATCCCAGCTTTTGAGTCTACAAAAACTTCATCCATGAAAGTCTCCATAACAGTGAAACCCATGCCAGATCTTTCAAGTTCAGGTTTTGACGTATAAAGCGGTTGCATTGCAAGATTAATATCATCTATCCCTTTGCCATTATCAATTATCTCAATCTCTATACAGTTTTGATAAAGTCTAGAAATAATAACTATCTTTCCTTCCCTATACTCATACCCATGAATTACCGCATTCGTTACGGCTTCTGATACTGCGGTTTTTACTTCTGATAATTCTTCTATGGTAGGATCTAATTGTGCTGCAAATGCTGCCACCACAGCTCTTGCAAAACTCTCATTCTGTGATTTGCTTAGAAATTCTAATTTCATCTCATTTTCAATCTTCATCACTATAACTCCTTTACATACTTTTCATTGCTTGTTTCAAATCATTGTATAGAGGTATTATCTTATTTAAACCACAAATATCATATATTCTTTTTACCTGGGGCTTAATATTAATAATTCCAACTTTTCCACCACTTAAAAGTATTTTTTTATATCTGCCAATTATTACACCTATTCCCGAGCTATCCATAAAACTTAATGATTCCAAATCAAACACAAGGTTTTTAGGATTTTTAACCATAATCTCCTTATCTAGGCTATTTCTAATTTCGTCACAACTATGATGATCAAGTTCTCCTAATATTTTTGCTATTAAGAAATTATCTATTAGATCTACACGTAAACTCATCATTCTACCTCCCTAAGTTATTGCACATATATAATTCTTTAAATATGTTTTTTTTCCTTCAATGAAATATGTTATGTTTTGTAGTTATTTGTAAGAATCCAAAAATATTTTTGGATAAATGATGAAGAATTTTGACGAAAAACCTACTACTAGTTTAAAGAGCTATATTACTAAAAAGGAGATATATTTATATATTATAATTGTTATGATATACTGAATTTAAGATTTATAGAGAGATTCGGGAGTGATTTAATGAATATTATTATTTTCTCTGTTTCAATAGGAAATGGACATGACCAGGTGGCAAATACATTAAGAAATGAAATAATACGTCAAGACAATAATTCAAAAGTTAAAATCATTAATGCAATTAATCTTGTTAGCCCCACATTAGACAAAGTAATTCTTGATAGTTATTTAAACATACTTAAATTTTATCCAAAAGCTTGGGGAACAATATATGCGAAAACTGATAAAGTTAATCCTCTTATTGACATAAACGATATAGCTAATAGGCTTTTATCCAGTAAACTTAGAAAATCAATTAACAACTTTAATCCAAATGCTATAATTTGCACCCACAGCTTTCCAGCTTCAATAATTTCTGCTTTAAAGCAAAGAAATATAATTGAGTGCCCTCTTATATCAACGATCACTGATTTCACAATTCATTCATCTTGGATAAATGATAAAACTGACTTTTACGTAATTGCTCATGAAAATTTATCTTATTTAGCTGAAATGTATAATATACCTTTGAACAAAATTTTGCCTTATGGTATTGCTGTAAGACCAGAATTTTCTAAAAAATTCAATACTGAGGAAATCTTATCTAAACTTGATTTAAGTAAGAAACAAACTATATTAGTTATGGGTGGCGGACTTGGTTTAGGCGCTATAAACAATATTGTAAAAGAATTGGACAATAAGTTCGATGATATACAAATTATTGCGGTTGCAGGAAGGAACATCAGATTAGAAACTAAACTCAAGTCTTTAAAAACTAATAACAAGCTAATAGTATATGGTTTTATAAGTAATATTCATGAACTAATGGAAATATCTGATTGCATAATCACGAAACCTGGGGGAGTTACTACAGCAGAAATATTATGCAAAAAAAAGCCACTTATTATCTTCTCACCATTGCCTGGCCAAGAATCAGAAAACACTGAATACTTATTAAATTCTGGAGTGGCCGTAACCACCTCTGATATCAAAAAAATACCGCCACTCATTAAACAAATCTTGAATTTTGAACCCAGGCTAAGGAGCATACAACAAATATCAGATTTCTTATGTAAGCCAAATGCTGCGTATAATACTGTAAAATATATAATTGATAATTATTCGCAAAAGTATTGATAACTTAATACTTTTGTAATAAGCTTATTAAGTTGAATTATGAAAGGAGTTTTATGATGGATTTATGGTTAAAAGAGAAACAAATAGAAAATGCTGTAATGACTTATAAGATAAAAGAAACGTTGCATATAGAAAAAACAGCATATCAGGATCTTGCAATTTTAGATACATATGAGTTTGGTCGTATGCTGGTACTGGATGGTATTGTTCAAACAACAATTAAAGATGAATTTGTTTATCATGAGATGATAACACATATTCCTCTATTCACTCATAATAATCCAAAGAAAGTTCTTGTTGTTGGAGGTGGAGATGGTGGAGCTATTAGAGAGATACTTAAGCACCCCTCTGTTGAAAAAGTTGTGCTTTGCGAAATTGATAAAAGAGTAGTTGAACTATCTTTGGAATATCTTCCAGAAATAAGTTGTGCTTTAAATGATCCCAGGTGTGAAGTTTTCATAGGTGATGGAATAAGATATGTTCTTGAACACAAAGGAGAATTTGATGTTATAATAGTAGACTCAACAGATCCCTTTGGTTCCGCAGAAGGTCTATTTAATGTAAACTTCTACAATTCATTATATGAATGTCTTACTGAAGATGGTATTTTTGTAGCACAAACTGAAACTCCTATTTACTTACCACAAGTTGTAAAAAAAATATTTAATGATATAAAAACTACCTTTCCAATAACAAGAATGTTTATGGCGGCAATCCCTACTTATCCTGGAGTGTATTGGAGCTTTACAATAGGTTCAAAAAAATATGATCCAATAGCTATTGATGAAAATAAGATTAAAAATATAGTTACAAAGTATTACCATAAAGATCTTCATAAAGCATGCTTTGTATTGCCTAAATATATAAAAAATCTTATTGAATAATTTTTAATATAAATATTTAAATGTTGTTGAAATTTAAATACTTATAACCTATAATGTTATTGATATTTAATGATTAAAATCGCTCTGCAAAAGCACAAGAAACTTCTTGCATCGAAGTTTCTTAGGCTTTTTTTATTCAATTTATTTCTGAAAGGAAGGTGTTTATCAAAATGTTTAAATTAGATCAAACTAAAACTCCCCTTTTTAATGCACTATTAGAGTATGTAAACAATAAAACTATACCCTTTCATGTACCTGGACATAAAAAAGGCCAGGGCATGGCAAAAGTATTTAAAGACTTTGTTGGCACTAACGTTTTGTCTATTGACGTAACTGTTTTCAAACAGGTCGATAGCCTTCACAAACCTACAAGTGTAATAAAGGAAGCACAAGAGTTAGCTGCAGATGCTTATAATGCGGATCATGCTTTCTTTTCTATACATGGGACTTCCGGTGCTATTCAAGCCATGATTATGAGTGTAGTAACCGAAGGAGATAAAATTATTATACCTAGAAATGTTCATAAATCTATTACTGCAGGCATTATTTTAAGCGGTGCTATACCAATTTATATGCAACCAGAAGTAGATAGTGACGTAGGTGTAGCTTTAAATGTTACTCCAGAAACAGTTAAAACTACTTTAGAACTAAATAAGGATGCCAAAGCTGTTCTTATCATAAACCCAACTTACTACGGAGTTTCTACTGATCTATCAAAAATTGCAGAAATAGTCCACGAATATAATATCCCTTTAATAGTGGATGAAGCCCACGGACCTCATTTACATTTTAATGACGCTTTGCCTGTATCAGCTATGGATGCAGGTGCAGATATATGTTCGCAAAGCACCCATAAAATTGTAGGTTCAATGACACAGAGTTCTTTGCTATTAGTCAGAAATGGACTAGTAGATGTAAATAGGGTAAAAGCAGTAATGAGCTTATTACAAACTACAAGTCCTTCATATATTTTACTTGCTTCTCTAGATGTAGCTAGAATGCAAATGGCTACGGAAGGCAAAGAATTAACAGATATGACCATAGAATTAGCTCAATATGCTAGAGATGAAATAAATAAGATTAATGGTCTTTATTGTTTCGGGGAAGAAGTTTTAAGGAAAAAAGGAGCTTATGACGTTGACCCGACAAAAGTTACAATTACATGTAAAGGTTTAGGTATAAGTGGATATGATTTAGAAAGAATATTGGCAGAAAAGTACTTTATTCAACCTGAACTTTCAGACTTATACAATATTCTTTGTGTATTTTCATTTGGTGACACTAAAGAAAATGTTGATATTTTGATTAATGCATTGAAGGAAACAAGTGATGAATTTTATGGCAAGAGCAAAAATCATATTCAAATAATTGAAGCCCCACAAATTCCAGAAAGCTTATTATCTCCAAGAGAAGCATTTAATAGCAAAACTGCAGCTATGCCATTAAGATATAGTATAGGTCAGATTAGTGCAGAATTTTTAATGGCCTACCCTCCTGGTATTCCAATTCTATGCCCAGGTGAGCTTATTACCACCGAAGTTATAGAATATATTCAAGCATTAAAGAATGCGAAATTGTATGTTCAGGGAACTGAAGATCCAGAGGTAAACAATATAAAAGTAGTAAGCGAACTGCAAATTTTTAATATATAATTTAATGCTTAAAGGGGGGTAATATGAAAAATTCCTCTTTAAGCATTTTCCCTGTTTAGGACATATTTGATTTTTCTATAATATTAATCTAGTATTTTAATAGAAATTATTTTTAAGGGTTGTGAAAAATTGAAAAGAGTTTTGATCGTTTTTACCGGCGGTACAATATCAATGAAAAAAGATAAGGCGTTAAATGCAGCTGTTCCTACTATGATAGGAGAAGAAATCCTTGAATTGACCCCAGGTTTATCAGAAATTGCAGATGTGGATTTTTGTAATTTTTCAATGATTCCTGGGCCCCATATGACTCCAGAAAAGATGCTTGAATTAGCAAAAATTGTTGAAAAAAAGTGCACTAATGATTATGATGGAATAGTTATAACCCATGGAACTGATTCACTCGAAGAAACGGCTTTTTTATTAGATCTGGTTGTACAATCTAATAAACCTATTGTATTTACCGGTGCAATGAAAAATAGTTCTGAGCTTGGCTGGGATGGTCCCTCAAATCTTTGCTCCGCACTTAAAGTAGCTGCTGATGATAATTCAAATCATAAAGGTGTTTTAGTTGTAATGAATAATGAAATTCATTCTGCATCTCAAGTTACAAAGACAGATACTAACAAGCTAGATACTTTCAAAAGTTGTGATTTGGGACCGCTTGGTTATATTGATAATGATAAAGTGTTTTATTATCAGCTTTATCTAAAACATCAGTCTTTTCATACAAATACTATTGATAGTAAAGTTGATTTAGTTAAATGTGCTTGTGGCATGGATAGCAAACTAATAAATTGGTTAATAAAGATTGGTAGCCATGGAATCATAATTGAAGGTATGGGAAGAGGAAATGTTCCTCCTGAAATGGTCGAAGGTGTTCAAAATGCAATTTCCAATAATATCCCTGTGGTACTAGTATCCAGATGTCAAACAGGTAAAGCGTTAGATAGCTATGGATATGCCGGTGGGGGAAAAGATTTAACCAATAGAGGTGTAATACTAGGTGATAATCTACCAGGTCAAAAGGCAAGAATAAAGTTAATGGTAGCGTTGGGAATTACAAAAGATATGAAGGAAATAAAGAACATCTTTGAAAAATCATTTTACTAAATGCTAAAAGCCGGTATTTACCGGCTTTTAGCATTTAGTAAAATCACTAATTAAGAAAGAGAATTTTTCCCAAATCTGATTATGAACGTCTTCAACTGATTTGGAGGCATCAACTACTATCCAATTATATTTCTTAGAAAGATCAATATATACATTTCTAACTTTATCTAGAAAATCATACTTTTTTTCATATACATCTCTAAGGTCTTCACTTTTTCGCATCCTTGAAACTTCGCTAGAAATATCAAGAAGTATAACTAAATCGGATTGTGGTAATTTACTTTCAACATTCAAAGTCCAATCCGCCTCAATTCCATTTACTAAACCATATGCAATTCCTGATGATACATATCTATCAATAATAACAAAATCATTGGATTCTAACAAACCATTTATTTCATCTAGTTTTTCATATCTGTTAGTAGCATATAGCATTTGTCTTACTATTGGTGAATAGTTTTTTTCGCCTGAGAGAAAACTTCTTAATTCTTTACCAGTTTGTGTACTATAGTCAGGAAAATAGCAGTAACCTACTTTAAAACCCATATCAGTAAGCTTTATACTGAGCAATTTAGATTGGGTCTCTTTACCAGACTGATCTATACCTTCAAAAGTAATTATTTTTCCTTTTTTCATTTTACACCTCCATAACTCCAAAATTCCAAAATATTAAATAAATTTTCAATTGCAGTTTCCCCAACTACTTCATAACCTAATTAAGCTACTAGTATAAATAGTACTATATAGCACTATTTACTGCAAGTAAAAATCTGTATAGCAGAAGTTGCTAAAGCGAAAGCTGCTAAAGGCAACTTTGCACCCTAGCAGCTTTAAATCTGCGCCGTATCTAATTGTTTTTCTTCTATCTGTACCGATTCCAATGCTTGTTTAGATTGTATTATAGACAGTATTACATCGTTGTAATCAGATATAATGGAAATCTCTTTGGATATCTCCAAATCAGCTACTTTTAACACATCACCACTTTTATATTTTGAAACATCTAGTGTAACTGAAGATGGAATTTTCTCAACTTCACCTTCAACCTGTATAGTAGTAATTTGTCTATTTATTACCCATCCATTTTTTTCAATTGTTTCACCATTCAACACCATAATAGGAATTTCAGCATGTATTATTTCATGTAATAATACTGGCATAAAGTCAATATGTATTAGGCTATTGAAAACAGGGTCCCTTTGAATCTCTCTTATTACTGCTGGCGTTTCTTTACCATTAATATTCAGTTTTACAATCACGTGTTCTCCATTTTTTGATATTATTCTATTTAACTCATTTGCATCCACTTTCAGGGGTATACCATCATCAGAATTTGCATATAGAATTGCTGGTACGTAATTGTTCTTTCTTAACCTTCGAGATTCACCTTTTCCAGATGAACTTCTTATATCAGCATTTAAATCAATTTTTTTCATAATTTCCCTCCATATATATATATTCACATATGGAGTGTTCCCTAAAAAAATATATTCTAAACCAAATTTATTTACTAACCTTTTTTTACATTCGGCCCGTATTTCGCCATAATAACTCTAACCAATGGATATGATATTCCAAGTATAAGTCCCATTTGTAAAGCTCTTGTTATATTCCAATCACCTCTAAAAAGTCCTCTACCAACATATCCTACTGAAATTGCAACAAAAGATAACCACAGCATATTTAATATCATTTTTTTTATATCTACTTTCATATAAATATCATTCCCCTCATTATTTTTAATTTACCACTCCAAAAACTTTACTCCTAAATATCTCTTAATTATTTCAGGGTCACTTTCAACATTCAATAATATTGATTCCCTGTCCATATCTTCAAATATCACTTCTACATTACAACAGCCTTTGCTAAACTGTTCTAATACAGTTTTTTCATCTACTTCTCTATATTTGATGTTTTTCCTTATCTTTTCTTTTTTTATAAATTCTCTTGCAAAGAAACTGCCAGAAATCCTTATAATCTTAATATAATTCATTATCTTCCTCCATACTAGTACAAATCTGGTCTTCTATCTGCTAAATAGTCAATTCTTAATCTAACTAAGTTTATCATATTTATATCTAGTTCAAAACACTTATATCGTTCTTTATGATCAAATATATAGATTATTTCTCCTTTTGGAGAAATAATCATAGAATTACCATTAAAAACATCTTGCTCATCTTCACCAGCTATATTACATGCTACAATAAAAATTTGATTTTCTATTGCTCTTGCTCTTAAAAGAATATTCCAATGCTCAATTCTTTTTGAGGGCCATTGTGCAGGTACAAATAGTATTTTAATTCCTTGCAGCACTAGCCTTCTTGTTAATTCAGGGAACCTTAAGTCATAACATATTATTAGTCCGCATTTTATTCCTTCAATTTCAAAGATGCAAATTTCATCTCCACTGGTAAAATACTCATTTTCTTGCATCGATTTAAATAAATGTATCTTATTATAGCTTGCTACAATCTCACCGTTCCTATTTATTACAAAGGCTGAATTATAAAACTTTTCTTCAATGATATTTGCGAAGGAACCAGCTATAATATTTATATTATATTTTTTTGCCATATCTTTCATCAAATTTAACGTGGGTATGCCATCTATATCAGAAATCTCTTTTATTTTATTGAAATAAAAGCCTGTTGTCCACATTTCAGGTAAAACTATAACATCAGGTTTTTCCATTGCCGCATTTTCTATAAGATATATGGCCTTTTCTCTATTTGATATGGGATCTTCCGCTTTGATATTCATCTGTATAATTGATACTTTTAGATTATTCATAAAAGCTCTCCAATCACTTTGATATGTTAATTAACTCAATTATTTATCAACTTGATTATATTATTTTTAAGACAGGTTTCAATATCTAGTTCTTTTTCAGCTGTATTAAAGCTTACTCTCATTCTTTTACTTTTATCAGAAAAAATCTCTTGAATAGTACCTTCTCCATAAATTTTGTGGTAAATCCTTTGCCCAATTTTCATCTGTTCTTCACTTAATTGTTTCCCATCAGTTATTTCTTTTATGAATCTTGATGCTTGAGCCTTTTTATTATATCTATTCTTAGGAGAAATGATAAATAAACTTTTTTTAGCTCTAGTCATCGCAACATAAAAAAGTCTTCTCTCCTCTTCTATTATTTCATCAGAACCATTGCCATCTTTAATATATGGAACAAGTCCATCTATACAGCCAATTAAAAATACAATTTCAAACTCAAGTCCTTTTGCCTTGTGCATAGTAAGTAGGCGGACTCCATCTACATTTTTATTTTTCCCTGATTTATATATATTTGTTTTCAGGTTATTTATATGAGCTAGAAACTCAGGTATTGTATTATACGATTTTGAAGAAGTTTCAATATCTTCTGCCGTTTCTATAAGTCCAATAGCATCTACGCCCTTATTCAATGCATACTCTTTTAGATAGTCATCGTATCCAATATATTTTCTAATATATTTTATTGCTTCTTTTGCAGTCATATTTTTCATTCTTTTTAAATTATTTTTCAATTCCATCAATAAGTTTTTTTGATTATAATTCAATGTCTCTTCAAGTATAAGATTATCAATAACGCAAATTTCATTTTTAATATATTTTCCTATAATATCTCTGCTAATATATCGTTTTGGCTTGTTTGCTATTCTAAAAAAGGAATTGTTGTCATATTCTTGAGATAAACTCAAATAGCTCAGAATATCATTATATACCCAATGATTATATAAAGTTGATAATCCATCAAGGGCATGAAATGGAATATTATTGCACACAAAGGTATCTACAATAGCTCTCGCTTGTAGGTTTGTTCTATATATAATCGCAATTTCTGATAGCTCAACGTCGTTTTTAGATAATTCTAATACTTTTTCAACTATTATTTCTGATTCTTTTTCCAAATCATCAACATAAAAAATGTTAGGATTTTCCCCCTTATCATTTACAGTATTGATAACTTTTGAAAATCTGTTTTTATTATAACTTATTACAAGATTTGCTGCATCCACTATAAGACCCATGCTTCTATAATTTGTATCTAATATTATTCTAACACCATTCTTATAATGTTTCTCAAAATCAAGCATTATATCGGGCGCTGCGCCTCTGAAAGAGTAGATGCTCTGATCATCATCTCCTACAACAAACAAATTATTATTAGGTGATGCAATAAGTTTTATGCACTCAAATTGCACAGGATTAATATCTTGAAATTCATCTACATTAATATATTCGTATTGTCTTCTAATTTGTTCAAGTATTTTAGAATCATTTTTTAGTAAATAAAAACAATCTCGTAACATATCATCATAATCAAACTTCATAGAAGACTCCTTTACTTCATCAACTTTTTTGTAAATTTGCCTAAATGAATCATTTTTGCATGAATATGAATTGTAATAGTTAATATCAATGAAAGTATTTTTTAAATAACTAATTTCATTGATGATTTCTATTATTTCTTCTGTCTCCCCAGCAATTCCAAGGTTATTATTCCTTATTATATTTCTTAATATAGTTATTTTTTCTTGTTCATCTATTAAATTTTCAAGTTTGTATCCTTTATATTCTTGGAGAATTCTAAAGAAAACAGAATGAAATGTACCAAAAGTAACATCCCTATAATTGTTTTTTGAATAGTCCTTAAAGCGTTCTTTCATTTCGTTTGCTGCTGCTCTGCTGAAGGTCACAACAAGTATTTTAGAAGGTTGAATTTTTAAGTTTTTAATCATATACAAGACTCTAGCTGTTATTACTGTTGTTTTCCCTGATCCCGGACCTGCCACTACAAGACAAGGACCTGCATTATGTTTAACAGCCCTCATCTGTTCAATATTTAATTTAATCTCATTGTTTTTCAATATAACACCTACACGTAATTTACTTTTGAATTTTTATAATAATAAGAGAGTATTCATGAATACTCTCTTACTATTAGTTTTATAGCTCTAAATCTTTTTCATATGCTTAATGTTAAGATTAACCATCTAAAAAACTATTTATTGCTTGCTATCACACTACCCAATGCTATTGATAATAGCTTAGATTCTGATGAATCGGACCTAGAAACTAAAACAATAGGCACCTTTGCCCCCATGATTATCCCTGCTGATTTTGCATCTGAAAAATATGTTAGCGACTTCCCTAATGCATTTCCAACTTCATAATATGGCACTAGAAGAATATCTGCTTTTCCTCCACCTTCACCTTTATAGCCTTTATGCTGACATGCTTCTGTGCTAATAGCCAAATCTAATGCAACTGGTCCATCGACAACAACATTCATAGCGTCCCATTTTTCTTTCATTCCTGCTATCACTTTTGCATCTACTGTAGCTGGTATTTTTGGATTTACAATTTCTGCACCAGCAATACAAGATACATATATTCTATCTAGTCCTACAGCCTTTGTTACGTCTATAGCATTTTCTAATATTTGTATTTTTTGGTTTAAATCTGGAGCTACATTCACTCCTCCATCAGTTAAAAATATTAACTTGTCATAAGATGGAACTTGATAAACCATCACATGACTAATTAAATTATTTGTTCTTAATCCTATTTCCTTGTCTAATACTGCCCTCATTATATCTGCCGTTTGTAAAATACCTTTCATCAAAAATTCGGCCTTATTAGTGCTTACAAGTTCAACTGCTTTTCTTGCAGACTCTGTCAGGTCTAATTCATTAATAATGTGATAACCTTCTGCTGAAATACCCAAATCTGTTAGTATTTCAAGGATTTTTTCTTCATCACCTACAAGAATAGGGTCTATTAATCCAATAAGCTTTGCTTCATTCACTGCCTTTAATACATCTTCATCTTGTGCAGCAGCTACTACAAGTCGCATTTTCTTTTGACTTTTTGCCTTTAAAATTAAATCATCGAAATTCTTTATCATTTTCCACCTCTTATTTTCATTTTTTTAATACCCAAGTTCATCATTAATTATTATTACTTCCATTTGTGTTTTAGATGGCTTCCTATCAATTACTGTCATAACATTGCACATACGATCTGGGCTACAACAGTCTATGCATTTTTCATTAACAGCACAAGGTGTATTAAGCTTTAGTCTTCTTGCATTTTTATAAGTATTACACTTAATCCTTTCAACTGCACTATCAAAATCACTTGTTATCTTGTTTACACCACATATTATATATACTTTCTTAGGCCCATAAATCATAGATGTAACCCTATTCCCTACACCATCGATGTTTACCAATTGTCCTTTTTCAGTTAAAGCATTTGTGCTAGTAAGATATACATCACTTTTTGAAGCTCTATCTCTAGCTTCGTCCATTTTTTCAGCCGAATCTTCTAACCAATGAAACGCTACCTTATTGCCTCTTGCAATTAGCTTTTGTGGAATCTCCAATGACATTATTGTCATAGATCCACCTATTCCAACAGTTGAAGTATTTTCAATTTCATCTAAAAGGTAGTTTACAGCTTCACTTGAATTTTCGAAGTAAGAAGAAGTAATTTTATTTTTCAATAAAGATTCCATAGTCTTTTTCACTCTATCTTCCATTTCAAACCTCCATATATAATATAATGATAGTCATTATGGCTATCATTATTATAACATATACTCTATTATTTAAATATTTCCTCTAATTTTTTCTTCTCAGCCACGAAAAACGATAACCCTTCTATCGTCTTTGTAGTCCCTGGTATTGTTGAAATCTTAACATCCTCAATTTTAAGGCCTTTTACTTTGTTAGCATAATAAAGCATTTGATTAGGAGTCATATTCGTCTTAACATTTTTTGTAATTGGATCTTGAAGTTTAAAAATATTTAATATAACATTTCCATTAAGTATCTTCTGAAATCCTAACTTTACAATTTGTTGCTGCATTTTTATTCTACCTAAATCACCTTCAGGATATCCCCCTCCTTTATTGTTTTTTCTCCATCTTAAAAGTTTTATAATGTCGTCGCCATTTTTAACTACTTGTCCCTTTTCGAAGTGAATACGAAGATCATCTGCAGGGTCATCATAATTCATATTGTTAGGTATTTCGACTTCGATACCCCCAATTGAATCAACAATAGATTTCACAGCATTATAGTCTACTTCTACATAAAAATTTATAGGAACGCCTGTTAACTGACTTACACTTTTTACTACTTCATCGGCGCCGCCATTTCCATATGAAGCATTAATCTTTTTCTGAGCAGCATTGTTACGGCCCTTTCTCGGTAAATAAGTATCTCTTGGTATTGAATATATTTGAATTTCATCTTTCTTTATATCAAATTTACATAACATTATTGAATCAGAAAGACCTTTTGCTACTCCAAACACCAGAATATTTACGTCGTTATTTGGCTCTGGGTAACCTTGCGCACCCACACCAACTGTTAATTTGTTAAGAAAAATATAAGTTAGAGAATATAAACTAACAGCAAATACTAAAATTAATATTAAAATAAACTTTAATATGCTTTTGAGTTTGTTATTGTTCAAGAATTTACCCCCGTTTAATAATTATTTTTTATTATACACTTTTTTTTCTCCTGATTTAGAAACATCATAATATGCAGCTACTTGTAAACTATTGAGTTTTGCAATATTACTTATATCTTCATATTTATCATTGTCAAACTTTGCAGCTAACCCGCAACTTGCTGCAATTTCTCTAGGAACAGGTATTATGTTTATTAAAACACCTGCTTCTTTTAATACCTTTTCAAATTTTATGGCATGATGTGTAGAATTGAACACCGCTAAATAATAATCAAATTTCATCTTTCAATCACTTCCTACAAATTTCCTTCTAATCTATTATAATACTCAACTATTTACATATCAATATTATTTGATTTCCATTTTAATCAGAGAGATGATGAGCTGATCTTTATTGCTCTTAATATAAAAAATTAGTGATATAAAAAATATATTATACCACTAAAATACTATGTGATTGATTATTTTAGATAAGGAAAAAAATCTTCACTTTCATTAAAAACTTTAATCCCATTATCAATTAATATTTGAGCACTTACCCCATTACCCTTACGAAGCGTTTTAGAGAAAGTTCCGTCATATATACAGCCTTTACCACATGACGGACTTTTTGCTTTTAGTATAGCCACACTACAGCCATATAGAATTGCAATATTTAAAGTTTCAATTGAACCTTTAATGAACTGGACTGATAAGTCTACGTCACAGCTGTTTTTCACACACGCTCTACCTGACAATACATCACTTCCATCACCTTTTAGTATCTCAACCGGCAGTCTTGGGGTTGAAAGACCTCCGAGCTGCTCAGGACAAATTGGTATTAGAAAATGTTTACTAATTAATTCAGCTATCTTTTGATTATAGGTATTATTAGAATCATATCTGCAATTTACTCCCAACAAACACGCACTTACCAAGATATTCAAGTTTTCACCTCATCATTTTATTTCAACTATTGTTGCGCCTATACCACCTTCTCTATATCCCCCAACTCTATATGATTTAACATGGGAATGTGATTTTAGCAATTGTGTAATTCCAGCTCTCAAAACTCCAGTTCCTTTTCCATGAATAACAGTAACTTGCGATAAGTTGGCGAGATAAGCGTCATCAAGATATTTGTCGACATTTTGAAGTGCTTCATCCAAACTTTCGCCTCTAACATCTACCTGGGTTGAAACACTACTTGTTTTAACCGTATTAATTTTTGAATATCTAACTCTTTCTTGTGCTTCTTTTTCATCAACGGTTAATTGTAAATTGCTAATATTTACATTAACTTTCATAATTCCAGCTCTAACAATTAAGTTTCCGTTATCATCTGGTAATGAACTAACTGTACCCTTTTGGTCTAAATTAAGTATTTTTACTGTATCTCCAATTTTTAAATTTTTAGGAGGTGAATTATTGACTTTCCCAAATAATGCTTGACCAATCTTTTCTTGCAGTTTATCTTCAGATGACTTCAAGCTAGATTTTGTTTTCTCTATCAAGGCAGACCTTTCTATATTTTCATTTTCTATTGCTTCTTTTAATTCTTTTATTAACTCATTAGATTCTTCTTTGGCAGATTTAACTATTCTTAAAGCTTCGTTTCTTGCATCCTGCAAAAGCTTATCTTTTTGAGAATCAATCATTTCCTTCTTCTTATCTAATTCTTTTTTTATTTTTTCCGTTTCTACTCTAATTCTATGGGCATTATCATATTCGTCTCTTGCATTTTTCAAATCAGTTTGTAGATTATTTATAACATCTTCAAATTTTATATTGTCTTGACTCAAGAATTCTCTAGCTCTTTCAATAATGCTTTCATTTAGTCCTAACTTAAAGGAAATTTCAAATGCATTTGATTTGCCTGGTATTCCTATCAACAGTCTATATGTAGGTCTTAAAGTTAAAATATCAAATTCAACACTAGCATTGCATACACCTTGTGTAGAAAGGGCATAAAGCTTCAACTCACTATAGTGTGTAGTAGCTACTGTTCTAATATTCTTTTTATGTAGCAATTCAAGTATTGAAATAGCTAAAGCTGCTCCTTCAGTTGGATCTGTTCCTGCACCTAATTCATCAAAGAGGACTAATGAATTATCTTTTACATTATTTATAATTGATACTATATTTGTCATATGTGAAGAAAAAGTGCTAAGACTTTGTTCAATACTTTGCTCATCTCCAATGTCAGCAAATACTTCCTCAAAAATCGCAATTTCGCTATAGTCGCCTGCAGGTATATGCAAACCTGATTGAGCCATTAGCGTAAGGAGCCCTAATGTTTTTAGAGTTACTGTCTTGCCTCCCGTATTGGGTCCTGTTACGACTAAGGTATTAAACTGCTCGCCTAAATAGATATCTATTGGTACTACTTGATCTGACTTTATTAAAGGATGTCTTCCTTTTTTTATATTGATAATCCCATTGCTATTCACATCTGGCTCAGAGCATCTGTTTTCTAATGAAAAATTTGCTTTTGCAAATATAAAATCTAAAGTGGCCAGTATTTCTAAATTAACTTTTAGAAAGTCATGCTTTTCTTGAATTTGCATAGTAAACTCAAATAGTATTTTTTCTATCTCTACATTTTCTTGCAGTTGTAATTGCCTTAGATCATTGTTCATTTCTACTACTGCCATTGGTTCGATAAAAAGCGTTGCTCCGCTAGAGGATTGGTCATGTATTAACCCAGGTACACTTCCCTTAAACTCTTGCTTTACTGGAACTACAAATCGATCTCCTCTTATTGAAATGATTGGGTCCTGTAAGAATTTTTGAAAAGTATGGGACCCGATCATTTGATTTAATTTTTCTCTTATATTTGCATTTTTTTCTTTTATTTTTCTACGAATAGATTTTAGTGTTGGACTTGCATTATCAGATATTTCATCCTCACTTGCTATAGCCATATAAATACTATCCTCTATATTTTTAAATGCAGAAATGCATTCAATCATTTCTTCCAAAATGGGATAGGTTTCATCGTTTCTACCTTCACCCATGTATTTCTTTAGTTTTCTTGCAGTTCTAAGGGAGTCAGCTACCTTTAAAAGCTCCCCTGCGGTTAATGAGGATCCAATCTTTGCTTTTCTTAGACTAGATCTTATATCATGAAGTCCACTTAATGGCACGCTTCCTTTTTTTAAAATTAGCTTTACTGCTTCTGAGGTTTCCTGCAATAACTCTTTGACTTCACTAATATTATGAGATGGCATTAGCGCCCTAGCTATATCTTTACCTAATTCGCTTGCAGCCATATCTGCAATCATTTCTTTTATCTTATTATATTCTAATACTCTCATTGCTTTTTCGTTCAAATTAACACCTCGTCGTTCAAAATCTTTAATTAAACTATTTCTGTAAAAGCAGACAAATAAAAACAAAACTCTGTTCCCTCTCCTAATAGGCTGTTTACAGTTACATCAGCCCCGTGAGCATTCACTATATTTTTCACTATTGCTAAACCTAGCCCAATACCTGACTCCATTTTTGCTTTATTTGTAGTATAAAATCTATCCCATATGAACGGAATATCTTGTTCAGCAATTCCCTCACCAAAGTCCCTTATACAAATATAAATTTTATCATTTTGTCTGTAAACATTTATTATTATATTTCCATAGTCATAAGAATGATTTATTGCATTATTTAACAAGTTAATAAGCACTTGCTTAATCCTTGCTTCATCACCCAGGCAGAGTAGCAAATCATCTTCTATGTTTAGTAGTTTTATACTGATATTCCTTTTGGAAGCATAGGGTAACAATTTATCTATAGTCCTTTTAATCATCGCTTCTATACTAAAAGCAGTGATTTTAAGTTCAAAATGACCTGCTTCAATTTGCGAAAGCTGCAATATCTCATCTACCATTTTTCTTAATCTTTCTGTTTCCTCTTTTATAATATTTAGATATTTATCTCTTTCTTCTTCTGTATCTGCAAGGCCATCAATAAGCACCTCTGTATAGCCTTGAAGATAACTAAGTGGAGTTCTCATTTCATGAGATACATTTGCTACAAATTCTTTTCGCATCTGTTCCACTCTAGATAATTGTTTTGCCAAGTCATTAATTGTATCTCCTAAAGCCTTTATTTCTTCACTTGATTGTAAATTTATAATTGTGTTGTAATTCCCTTTTGATATTTGTTTTGCAGCCTCATTAATAACTATCAATGGTTTTGAGAAGCTTTGGGAAAGAAAATATGCTATTAAAGATGAAATGATTATGGCACCAACAAAAATATAAAGAAACTGCAATCTTATAATATTAATTGTAGTTTCCAAGGGCTCTAAAGGCGTAATAATATAAACTGCTCCAATTATTTCACTTGAAGGCATTTCATCAAATCCTATATCTGAATATCGGTTATTTCTATTGTCAACATCTGCACCTAATGTTGCTTTTATAGGTACTCCAACTATTAATGATTGAAATCCTCTAATAAATCTATTTTGTTCAGTAACTACGTTCCCTAGTTTGATCTGGTCGTTAAAATATTTGGTGCCGAAAACCCAACCTGTTTTATAGTCAGAATTACCAAGTAAATATGTGATTTTTGAGTTTTCATCTGTAACTATAATAACATCATTTATACTTTTTAACGCACTAAAAAAAGTAGAATTAAAATTATATTTGTTTGTTAAAACAGCTTTTGATATATCTGTAGCGTCATTTTTAAGTTGTTTAACTTTTTCTTCATAATAAAATCCATATAAATAGACCGTTTGAAAAATCATGTTAATAAATAGTATAGCAATTGTCATTAAAACGATTCCAGTCCATAATCTTACAACAATGCTTTTAGTTTTCATTTTGGTACCTCAAACTTATAGCCTACCCCCCAAATAGTATTAATATAATTGCTTTGATCACCCATTTTTTCTCTTAGTTTTTTAATATGTGTATCAACAGTTCTAGGATCACCATATTGATCATATCCCCAAACCTTGAGCAATAGCTGTTCTCTAGTGAATACAATATTCGGATTTGTAGCTAAATAAAATAAAAGTTCATATTCTTTATTGGTTAATGTTATTAGTTTTTCATTTATATTTACTTCCCTTGAAAGTCTGTTAATATTAACAAGGCCTATTTTAAGAATAGAAGATGTTTCTGAAGTACTTATTTCAGATCGTCGCAATAGAGCTTTGACTCTTGCTATTAATTCCTTAGGACTAAACGGCTTAACTATGTAGTCATCGGCGCCTAAATCAAAACCGAAAAGTTTATCAAACTCTTCACCCCTTGCAGTCAACATGATAATAGGAATATTTGACGCTCTCCTAATCTCTCTACATACTGTCCACCCATCAATTTCAGGTAACATTATATCAAGTATAACAATATCAAAGGAGTTGCTTTTAAACATAGCTAATGCTTGTTTTCCGTCCACAGCTTCAAATGTTTGAAATTGCTCTTTCTTGAAAGCTATCTTGATAAGTTCTCTCATTTTATCTTCATCATCTACTAATAAAATTTTTATAGTATTTTCCAAAACATTACTCTCCTCACCTATACTACACCTCTAAAAAAATGCCCTTTTGTAAATCCAACTGCTTTAATTTTATCTACTCTTTCTTTAAAGTCAATTTGATCTTGACCATTTATATAAAGGTCTACAATATTTCTTGTCTCTTCTCTACTTTCAACATAGAAGTCCATCCTGATTGAACGAACTCCACTCGAACAAATTTTGCTTATTTCCTCAGCAAGAAATAATAAATCACTATTTAGAATTTGAGTTCTACAATTTGTATCAGTCTTTATTATTCTAAATATCTTGCCTAAATGGTCCTTTATGGCATATTCTCCATTTTTACATGCGTTATTACATGTATTTACGTCACTCATACTAATAGGACAATATTCAGTTGTCATCACAGGCATATACCCATATACTATACTCTCAATGTTAGCTTCTGTTTTATTTGAGATATCTCTAATCTGCCTAAGATTTAACTCTAAAGACAAGCATATATTTTTGATACCATATTCAAAAACAAAATTTGCTGCCACTGAATTGAATATATTTAAATTATAGTTACTCCTAATTTCTTTTACCTTAAATTTACTTAAAAACTCGTACTGCCCAATATTTGAAATTACAACACCAGAAAAGTTATATTTTTCAATAATCTCTTCATATCTTCGTTTTTCATTGTCAAAAATTATTGAGGGCAGTACAAAGTAACATTTAACGCTTTTTTTAATGCACAAATCAAATATTTGTTTTATGTTTATAGTGTTAATTATATAAATGATATCTATTCCTGCATCAATTGCCCCTTCAGCAGCTTCTATGTTTGTAACTGCTGCAATATATTCTTTTTTATCAATTATTTTTTTTAAGGTTTGCGGGAAAAACTCTTTCTTTAAATCATTATCTATATCTTTATTTATCCTGTCGTTGAAGTTTCCTCGTTTTTCGCTTAACCCATCAAGTACTTCCCTCCTTAATGTGTTAATTATGCTAACAGGAAGAAAAACGTCTCCTTGGATATCAATTTCAATTTTACTAAACTTATAAGGAGTATCACCAGTTTTAGATAATTGATCTTTTATCCGCTCATGAGTAATAGCTACATTCTCAGCTTTTTTAAGCTTTTCATTTCCAATTGCTGATACGATATTTCCTTGACCATCATCAATAATTATCTTAGGATATTCACCAATCTTGACAATCATTTCACAAGTTAAAAGTATTACTTTGGAATTTCTTTTAGCATATTCATTTAAAGCTTTATCATTTAAAGCTTTATCTAAGGTTTTATATACATGGTTTCCCTTTTGAACATTGTGCTTAAAGTAAATACTACCAATTTGTCCAATTAGAAGTCTATCAGATTTATCTTGATTTATCCTAATTCCACTAACAATTCCACCAACGCCTATATTCTTATCACCGATTATCTCTATACCATCTCCATCTTTTAAATCCTCAGCCTCAATTAAGACAGCAATAAAATCACCTTCTTTGTCAATTACTTTTCCTATGTAAACTCCTCTATTATCTGGTCTATCAATGCTCATAATTTCTTTGTTTCTATTCCCGAACAAATAGCCCTCAGTGAATTCTCTATTAAAAATACTTTTTAATTCCTTATAGCCCTTTTCACGATCATTGTTAGCTTTATCATTTTCTATAGAATTAAGCCGTTGACGATAATTGTTTACAACAACAGCTACATATTCTGGCTTCTTCATTCTTCCTTCAATTTTTATTGAAGTGATTTTGCCCTTTGCTATATGCTCTAATTTATTAAAAATATTAAGATCTCTTGTGCTGAGTAAAAACTTATCATTTAAAACTTCATTGTTTTGAGTATCTAATCGAATCAAAGAATATCTTCTTCTGCACGGCTGTGCGCACATTCCTCTATTCCCACTTCTTCCTCCTATTAAACTACTCATTAGACATTGACCTGAAAAGCATACACATAATGCGCCATGGACAAACACTTCAGTTTCTACATTAACATTTTCCGCTATAAATTCAACTTGTTTTAGGCTTAGTTCTCTTGCAAATACTATCCTTTTAGCTCCATTCTTCTTATAAAAGATAGCACCATTAATATCATGAATTGTCATCTGTGTGCTACAATGGAAATTAAAATCTGGGAACATCTTATTCATTATTTTAACCATAGCTAGATCCTGAACTATTACTGCATCTACATCAGCATTATATAAAAAATATAAAAAATTTATTGCATCCTTTATTTCTTCATCTGTGATTAAAATATTTATTGTTACAAACACTTTCACGCCTCTAATATGAGCATACTTTACTGCCTTTTGTATTGTCTCATTATCAAAATTATTAGCAAACGCTCTGGCGCTAAATTTTGTTCCTCCTAAATATATAGCATCTGCCCCACTTTCAACAGCGGCTATCAAAGACTCGAGGCTTCCTGCAGGAGCCAGTAGTTCAGTTTTATTCATTCTTTCCTCTTCCCGCAGCTATGCTGCATAAAAGTCAAATTGATAAAGGTGAAAGCCTTTTTCAAACTTATACTCCCAATCGAATTATAATTATTATTTGCTTTTATTATTTCCTAAATGTTTTTTATAATCAAGTTCTTTCTTTGCTTTTAATAATTCGATTTGACATTCAAAAAACTTATTTTGTAAATCAGTCATGTTTTCTTTTGATACATCCAATTCATAATTCAATTCTTTAACCTGTTCTTTAACTGAGGCAAGTTCTCTACTTGATTTTCCTAATTCCATTTGAGTTTTATTTGAATCTTTGAATAGGAGATCATATTGCTCTTTAATTGCGTCTAACTCCAATTTAAGGTTATCTAATTCCTCTAGTGGTTGCAGCATTTCAGCTTGAATTAATTCATATTTTTCACTTATATCAAAAAGTTCCTCCTGGGATTTATAAAGTACATCTGCTAAATTTAGGGATGCCAAAATTGCAATCATTGTTGGGTTATATCTAAAATTACTCTTTGATATTTCTCTCATAATATTATCAACTTTTGAAGCAAGTTCTTGAATATATTCCTCGGACTTCTCTCCGATCATAACATAATCACTGCCAAAAATATTTACTGACATTTTTTTCTTATTCTCCATGTTTCCCACTCCTTTGGATTGGATAGGTGTTCTCAATATATATTCTTTAACGACATTGTTTTTCCTTCAAATAAAAATTACTTTTAAAAAATATACTTTATTTGAAGGAAAACAGGATAAAGCACAGTGCACTTTATCCTGTTTTCTATTTATTGTCTTAAGCTTGCGCCGATTTGATTATAAAGCGAATGTAATATTTTGTTATGCACTTTAGAAATATCTTCTTCTGTTAGAGTTTTTTCATCCGATCTATAAATTATTTTGTAAGCCATACTTTTATACCCTTCTGGTACTTGATTCCCTCTGTATATATCAAATAATGTTACTTCCTCAACAAGTTTTCCACCTTTATTTTTAACAATCTCCTCAACTTGAGCTGCAATTATTTCATCTGAAACAACTATTGCTATATCTCTATCAACTGCTGGGTATTTTGGCAATGGTTTATATTCTGTATATAACTTTGCTTGACTGATAATTTCTTCAAAGTTTAATTCTGCAATATATACTCTGATGTTTACATTATAATTAGTACTTACATCAGGGTGAATTTCTCCTAAAAACCCCACTCTTTTATTATTTATTAGCAGCTCAGCTATACTCCCAGGATGAAAGCTTTCATTATTAGAGGGTAATATTCTGTATTTTTCTATTTTTAATTCTTTTAGTAGATTTTCGACTACTCCCTTAAGACTGAAGAAATCAACACTTTTCCCATACATTGCCATTGTCAAAGTCTCATATTCTTTTGCAAGATCAATTAAAGGAAGTTTTTCTGCCAAATATATCTTTGATAATTCAAAAAACGATCCATCAGAAATCTTCTTATTAAAGTTCTTTGATACTACATCCATTATATTTGGGATTATAGTTGTTCTCATTATGCTTTGATCCTCACCTAATGGATTTAATATCTTTATGGCATTTCGCAGAGGATTCTCTACACTTAAATTAATTTTATTAAATACATTTGGGCTAACAAATGAATAAGTATATGCCTCGAATAGTCCTTGAGCTACCAAGTTTGTCTTTGAAATATCAACTATCTTTTGTTTAAAGCTTTTACCTCCAGGTGTAAATGTAGAATCCATTAACTTTGAAGGTATATTCTCATAACCGTATAGCCTTGCAATTTCTTCAATTAAATCTGCTTCACCTTCCACATCATCTCTGTATGTTGGAATAGTTACGGATATAATATCAGAACCAACCGTTTCAAAATTTACTCTATTTAGTAGCTTCTTCACATCAGTCTCGTTAATCTCTATACCCATGAGCCCTTGTACCCTTTTGATACGCAAACTGATTACTTTTGCTTTTTTGGGTTTTGGATATATATCTATGATACCTCCTACAATATCTCCAGCATTTAATTGTTCTACAAGGCTACATGCTCGATTTAATGCTAAAAGGTTCAGCTCTGTGTCTATTCCTTTTTCATATCTTGATGAAGCATCTGTTCTCAAACCTAGCTTCTTAGAAGTTAATCTAATATTTACTGGTTCAAAATTTGCACTTTCAAAAACTATAGTAGTAGTAGTTTCATCTATTTCTGAATTCTCGCCACCCATTACCCCAGCAATTCCTATAGGTTTATTATTATCTACAATAACAAGCATGGAATCCTCTAATTGTCTATTCTTCCCATCTAGCGTATTCATAATTTCACCATGACTAGCATTTCGGACTACGATCTTTTTATCTACTAATTTATCATAGTCAAATGCATGCATTGGTTGACCAAGCTCTAACATTACATAATTTGTAATATCAACTATATTATTTTTGGGTCTTAATCCAGATTTAATTAGCCTATCCTGCATCCATGCTGGAGATTCCGTTATTTTAATATTTTTTATTACTTTTGCAGAATATCTTCTACACAAAGCTTCATTATCAATCTGAACTTTTATATAACTTAATATATCTTCTTTGTTTTCTTTATAGGTGAAATTAGGGTATTTAACCTTTTTATCAAGTGTTGCAGCTGCTTCTCTTGCTATACCAATAACACTCATGCAATCTGGTCTATTATTTGTTATTTCAAATTCTATTACTTTATCATCTAGACCCAATATCTGTTTGACATCTGATCCTAGTTGGTATTCTCCATGTAGCAAATATATTCCATCAAGCATTTCTTCTGGTACACTTTCAAGATCCATACCTAATTCTTCTGGTGAGCACATCATACCATTGGATTCTACGCCTCTAAGTTTTCCTTTTTTAATTTTTACTCCTCCTGGAAGAGTTGAGCCATTAATTGCAATAGGAATATAATCTCCTACTTTTACATTTGTGGCCCCAGTAACAATTTGAACAACTTCGCTACCTATATCAACTTGGTTAACAGAAAGCTTATCAGCATCCGGATGCTTTTCCTGCTTTATTATTTTACCAACAACTACTCCACTAATTTCTTTGCCAAACTCTTCAATCTTTTCAACATTTGAACCCGACATAGTCATAGCATCACCAAAAGATTTAACCTCTATCGCTATATCAACATAATCATTTAACCATTTTATTGGAATAAGCATATTTTATCCTCTCCTTTCACTAGAATTGGGAAATAAATCTTTTATCATTTTCAAACATTAGTCTTAAATCATCAATTCCATATCTTAACATTGAAATCCTATCTAATCCCATCCCAAATGCAAATCCAGAATATATTTCAGGGTCTATTCCACAATTGGCAAGAACTTTTGGATGAACCATCCCCGCCCCCAAAATTTCAATCCATCCTGAGTTTTTGCATACACGACAACCTGCTCCTTTGCAGGTTGCGCATGTACAATCCATTTCTGCACTTGGTTCTGTGAAAGGAAAATGATGAGGTCTGAATTTAGTTTTTGTGCTTTCACCATATAACTGTTTGGCAAACATATCTAGGGTCCCTTTTAGATTTGCCATAGTAATTCCTTTATCTACCACAAGTCCTTCTATCTGATGGAACATTGGAGAATGAGTTGCATCTATTTCATCAGCTCTGTAAACTCTTCCTGGGACCAATACCCTTATTGGAGGTTTTTGTTTTTCCATTGTCCTTACTTGAACAGGTGATGTCTGTGTTCTTAAAAGCAAATCCTCACTTATATAAAATGTATCTTGCATGTCTCTTGCTGGATGATACTTATTATGATTTAATGCATCAAAGTTATAATAGACCTTCTCTATCTCGGGGCCCTCTTCAATAGTAAATCCCATACCAATGAAAATTTCTTTTATTTCATCAAGTATCTTAGTCATGGGATGTTTATTTCCAATAGATTTTTTCTTAGACGGCATTGTAACATCAATGAATTCACTTTTTAATCGTTTCTCTAGATCCTTTCTGTTTAAAAAATATGCTGTTTGTTCAATCTTTTCATTTACATTGTCTCTAATTTCATTAGCCAACTGTCCTATTATAGGTCTTTCTTCTTCTGACAAGCCACCCATGCCTCTTAAAATTCCAGTTAGTTCCCCTTTTTTTCCTAAATATTTAATTCTTATTTCCTCCAAGTTTTGTACCGTTTGCACGCTTTCCAACTCTTTGAATGACTCTTGTCTAACCTTCTCAAGCTTATCTCTCATATTTTTCTCCTTTCAAAAAAAATATACCTTCATCCCTATATAGGGACGAAGGTATCCGCGTTGCCACCCTTGTTGTTTGCCAAAATAGCAAACCTCTCAATATAATAACGGCGTTACCGTCAGAGCCTACTTTTCATATAGTGTTCAACTCTGAATCTTAGGAGTGAACTTCAACTATCGCAATCAACTTATGCTTTCAGCCATTGGCACAAGCTCTCTTTATGATGCGTACAATTTACTCTCTCCTTCATTGATTATACAAATATAATTTAGAAAATATTATAACATATTATTTTCTAATTAACAATATATACTAAAATTTTCTATGTTTTATTTTTTAAAAATAGTTCATACATGGCAAGTGATGCTGCCACACTTGCATTTAAAGATTCTGCTTTCCCAGGCATAGGTATCTTAAAAGCTATATCCATAAAATTTTTAGAAATTTCACTTATCCCTTGAGATTCGCTTCCCACAATAATGGCCGTCTTCTCATATCTTTCAATACCACTTATATCTATATCTGCGTGTGGGTCTGCTCCAATTACTTTAAAGCCAGACGCTTTTATTTGCTGTAACAGAACACTTAATTGTAGATTTTCTACTATTGGTATATGGAAAATGGACCCCATTGTAGATCTTATGGTTTTACTATTATATAAATCAACACAACCTTTTGATAATAGTATCGCATCAACATTAAATGCATCTGCTGAACGAACTATAGTACCTAAATTGCCAGGATCTTTTATTCCATCCAAAATTATAATATTCATTTTCTCTTTATCATAGCTTATTAACTTTGTATAGTCTTTTTTGCTTATTACCAATATGACTCCTTGTGGTGTCTCCATTTCTGAAATATCGCTAAATAGCTTATTATTTATAACATAAAAATCAATATCAATTGCCTTCAAATCATTCATTAGATCACATAACTCTTGATTTTCTTTATAACTTTCGTTGAAAACCGCAAATTTTATTGCTTCATTGTTATGTAATGCTTCGTAACATATTTTAATACCTTCCGCAATATATAAACAAAGTTCATCCCTATTCTTTTTTACATGGAGAGATTTTACATATTTAATAATTTTGTTTTGACTGCTGTTTATCATATATTCCATAATAGTCTACTCAATCTTCTTTTCTAATTTTCTTAAGTCTTCATTGCTTCCAATTACTACTACTACATCGCCCTCTTTGAAATCCTTATCAGGTGAAGGTGATACACTAATATATTCGTCATTGCTTTCATTTTTAACAGCAACAACATTTATTCCATGTTTTGCTCTAACATTTAATTCCTTCAAACCTTTTCCGATCCAAGCAGGTAAAACCGCAAACTCTATAATACTGTATTCGGGTGATAATTCTATAAAATCAAGTATATTTGTAGCTATAAGATTATGGGCAACCCTTGTCCCCATATCTCTTTCTGGAAAAACAACTCTGTCTGCACCAATTTTGTATAAAACCTTGGCATGTTGCTCATTCATAGCTTTAGCAACAACATAATTCAACCCTATTTCTTTAAGCATTAATGTCGTAATGATACTAGATTCAATATCCGCACCTATCGCGACTACTCCAACATCGAAATTTCTTACCCCTAATGATTTTAGAACTTTCTCATCTGTTGCATCTGCTGAGATCGCATGAGTTACTTTATCTGATATCCTTTGAATTACCTCTTCATCTTTGTCTATAACAAGCACTTCATGCCCTAATTCACATAATCTTTGAGCCAATGCGCTTCCGAACCTGCCTATTCCAATTACCACAAACTGTTTCATTATATTCCTCCTTATCCTACCATAATCTTATCTTCAGGATATTTAAGATTACTCTTATTTTTTTGAGCGCCCTGTGCAAATGCAAGAGCTAAAGTTAGGGGACCCACTCTACCAGCAAACATAGTAAATATTAAAATTGCTCTTCCAGCTATGGAAGAATTAGGTGTGAAACCCAATGTTAATCCAACTGTACCATAAGCAGAAGTCGCTTCAAATAGCAACGTCAAAAAATCAGCATTCTCTGTTACTGATAAAATCATAGTCACAATTATTACCAATCCTAAAGCAATCATAGTTACTGCTAATGCTCTATATACTAGATATTTCGGTATCCTTTTTTCAAAAACCTCTGCATCTTCTCGTCCCTTAACTACTGATATTAATGTAAAAAGCAAAATCCCAGCTGTATTTGTTTTAATACCACCTGCCGTGGAGCCCGAAGATCCACCTATGAACATTAATATTATAGTCAAGAAAATAGTAGGTGTTGTTAAAGAAGCATTATTTAATGTATTAAACCCTGCAGTTCTAGGGGTAATTGAATGAAAAAATGAAGCTAAAGTCTTGCCAATTGGTGATAAGTTTTTCAATGTCAATGGGTTGTTATATTCAAAAATAAATATACACATAGCGCCTGTAAAAATAAGTAAAACAGTAACTATAAGGACCACTTTTGTATGTAATGAATATCTATTAAAAGTTCTATGATCATAAATATCCATCCAAACTGAAAATCCTAGACCTCCAATAATTATTAAGGTCATAGTCGTTACGTTAATGATTACATTATCTACATAAGGAGTAAAGCTATTAAATCCGCCTATTAAATCAAATCCAGCATTACAAAAACCAGCAATAGAATGGAATATACCAAAATAAATACCTTTTCCCCAACCAAACTGAGGTACAAAAACTAGTGAATAAGATAGTGCTCCTATTAACTCAATGATAAATGTTGCAATAATAATATTTTTAGTTAATCTTACTAACCCTTCAAGATCAAATTGGTTCAACGCTTCCTGCATTAGCAAACGTTCTTTCAATGTAACGCGTCTGCCTACTATTAAAGTAAAAATAGTAGCTACAGTCATAAATCCAAGACCACCTATTTGAATAAGAAAAATAATAATGATTTGTCCAAGTAAAGTCCAGTGAGTTCCAGTGTCTACCACAACTAGCCCAGTAACACAGACAGCAGAAGTAGAAGTAAACAAAGAATTTACAAATCCTACACTCTGTCCATCATGTGATGAAGCTGGTAAATTCAACAATACAGCTCCAATCAATATTATACCTGCAAAACCAAGGGCTAATGCTTGAGATGGAGAAATCTTTGGTTTTTTGTTTACTAGAAATAATTCTAAAATTCTTAAACACCTCTATTTTGCAGAATAAATATATATTGTATTATCTTCTTATTTTAACTTTAATATTATAACATTATAAACCTTAAAATAAAAGAATGGTAAATTTTATTTCTATATTTACAATTGCAATAATTACTTAATAATAATTAGTTCATATATTAATACAATAAAAAAAGACCTATTGGTCTTCTTTTTATGCGTTTAACTTTTCTTTTGCAATATCAACTAATTTCTTAAAGCCACTTTCGTCGTTTATTGCCATTTCAGAAAGCATTTTTCTATTTATTTCTATACCTGAAATCTTTAATCCATTTATAAATTTGCTATATGACAAGCCATTTATTCTTGCTGCAGCATTAATTCTGGCAATCCATAATTTTCTAAAGTCTCGTTTCCTTAACTTTCTTCCTATATAAGCAAATCTAAGTGCTCTAATAACCGTTTCATTTGCTGCTCTATATTTTTTGCTTCTTGCTCCAAAAAAGCCTTTAGCAAATTTTAATATTTTTCTGCGTTTTTTATGTGCATTGACTGCTCTTTTCACTCTTGCCATTGTTGGTTTCCTCCCTATTCGATTATTTGTAAGGACATAGCTTTCTTATCATTTTTGCTTCTGTAGAACTAGCATAAGCTGTTTTCCTTAGTTGTCTTTTTCTTTTAGTTGATTTTTTAGTTAATATATGCTTTCGAAAAGCGCTGGCTCTTTTTACTTTTCCAGATTTTGTAAAGCTAAATCTTTTTGCTGATGCTCTATGTGTTTTTTGCTTAGGCATATATGTTCATCTCCTTTAACCTATTGTTTTGGTGTTAAAATCATAGTCATATTTTTCCCTTCTAGTCGTGCAGCTTTTTCTATTACACAGTAATCTTTAACGATGTCATAAAATCTATTCAGCGCATTTTGTCCGAAGGTTACATGATCTACTTCTCTACCTCTGAATCTAATTGTTACTTTAACCTTGTCTCCATCTAATAAAAACTTCTGAGCATTTTTTGCTTTTACATTCAAGTCATTCTCTTCAATTTTAGGTGAGAACCTTATTTCTTTTATATTAATAATTTTTTGGTTTTTCTTTGCTTCTTTTTCCTTTTTGCTTTGTTCAAATCTGAACTTTCCATAATCCATAAATTTGCATACAGGAGGTTTTGCCTGAGGAGCTATTTTTACTAAATCCAACTGTTTTTCAGTTGCCATTAAAAGAGCTTGTCTAGATGTCATAATTCCCATTTGCTCACCGTTTTCATCTATGACTCTAATCTCACGGTCTCTTATATCCTCATTAATTTGAGCGTCATTTTTACTACTTATATCAATTCACCTCCTAAATAAAAATAGGGTAGGTAGAAAAAATCCACCTGCCCTCAAACATTATCATCCGGAACATTAACCTTACAACAAAATCGCAAGGTGAGAAGTGGTCTTCTACTTTATTACTCATTCAGATTATCATTTATTCATAAAATTGTCAAGTGTTTATTAATACTTTTTGTTTATATGAATTGTATAATTAAACCTTGTATTAGACCAATAAAAAAACCAAGCACTCCGCCTAAAACCTCTATGTGTTTTAGTTCATTACTTGAAATGCCAAGGATTATTTCCTCAATCTTTAACAAATCAAAGTCATTAAGTTTCTTTTCAACCATATCTCCAATTTTTATTTCATCATTAACCTTTTTCACTATTTCTTCAATAATACTATCCAATAATGGCAGCCCTTCTTGCTCAATTTGATCATTTATGTAATCTATTATTTTGCCTTTAATTGCGGATGGTATTAATAACGGTAATTTTATGCTAATTACACTTACCAGTCTTAATTTAATTAAAGCTAATAACTCTTTTTTTCTATCTTCAGTTAAGAATTCATGTAAAATTTCAGTTGTAGATATTAGTTCATTTTCAATTGTCTGGCTAATATTTTTAGCAATCTCAAGTCTTCTCTTAGGTATTAGCCCCTGCAATTCCATATTAATAAAAGGTATTTTTATTGGTTTTAATGGACGAAACAACATTTTTATTGCCAAAATATTTGTTATCCAACCAATTATAGCTCCTACTGATGCCAAAAACAGTATCTCAAGTAACATTTTATCCCCCAATTTCATTTGTAAAATATATAATTCTAAATATTTTATGGTGTTAAATCTTTGTAACCTCTTTATCAGCCTTTATTATATCACATAGTTCACAACCTGAACATATTATCACTTTATCTAAAAACACGCTAGTGATTGTTTTAATTAACTCTTTATTTTGAAATCTTTCAATATCATGTATTATTAATTTTTTAGGTGCTAAAGTAATTAAAGTGCTAATCAATATGTCATCATGATTTATATCATCATCTATTATTTCGGTCTTTAATTCATCAAAATATTCATTATTTATATATTTTTGATTTGAATCTAATAATATATAATTTTTGTCTGACGTAGGTTTAATGTGAATAATATCCAATTTGCTTTCTTGTATATCTACAAAATATTTAAGAAGTTTAATAAACTCCTTATATTCTCTTTCGGTAATAAAAACCTCAAAAGAATTATTTATAGTTTCTTCTATTTCTTTAATGTAGCTCTTTAGTCTAAAATTAACAAATCCATCTATAATAATTGTGCTATTTAGACTTAAATAATCCAATGCACTTCTCATAACCAAGTTTTTTCTTGTAGCTTTATATACTCCGCCTTGAAGTATCCCTGTATCCTGCTCCATTAACATCTGTCCTGCTAGATTCTTTATATATTTTTTTTCTTTATCACTTAAATAAAAATATTTAGATTTTATTATTTTTTTTATTATTTTTTCTTCATAGTTATTTATAATTATATCGGCAAGTAGTTCAGATATTTGGTAATTCAGTTCTTTATACAAACTTTTATCAAATAATGTAGAGAGCAAATTATCATTCAATAGACAATTTATATATTTTGTATTGCCAATTTCGTTTTCTTCATAACTTATATCAAATCCTTGTTTTTTTAAGCAATTAAATCTATTTATAATATAATCCTTTATATTTTCTTTATCATATATTGTTCCAATAGTTATAAGAAACATTAACTCAACTCCTTTCTTTATAAGTAGTATTTACTTAAATGTTACTTGTATTCAGAGTCAAAAATGCTTCATCACTTAGCAATATCAATGCCTTAAAGGTATTATCGAGCCAAGATCAATTATTTGCTTTTTACTTAGTGATTTTACTATAAAACCTTTTTGACTTAAAAATTGCATAATAATGTTATAATCCTTTAAATTTGAAAAATTACCTGTAAAAGCAATTACTTTTTTATCTAATAAGCCTGTAGCTCCACCAATAAAACCATAATTTAATCCTTTTAATACAACTCCTCCCGGATTAATATATAAACATTCAATATTATTTTTTTCTAATTCCTCTTTTAATTTTTTATCAGAAGTTATAGCTGTATTTTTATCTAAAATGCATACAGAGCATTTCGTATATCCTTGGTTTACATGAATAAGTTTTATTTCTTCCTTATCAAACTCTATTTTTATCTTTTTATCTGTGTATTTCGTGTTATGAAAAGCTAAATTTGAAATCCTCAGTACATTATATGCAATATTGCCTGGATAGTTTCTATTCAACCAAGTATCGCCTGCAACAACAGCAAATCCTTTTTTTGATAGCATGTTTTTATAGTATAAAAAAACGTTAGGAGCTACTACAATTTTATCTGCAGATATATGATGAATATGTATATCAGGATGTCCTTTTATCGATTCATATAAATCTGCACATTCACAAGTTTTTATTACCTCTACCCCTTCATTAATTAACGCTGATTCAATTTCTATATCAATTCTATAATCCACAATCACTAACTTAATGTGTTTTTTAGGTATATATGGTACATTTAAAAAAGTCATATTCCTCATCCTTTCAAAAAAAGTAAAAAAACCTATTGTTACCAATAAGCTTCGTTTTAATAGTAATGGAGGCGGCACCCGGATTTGAACCGGGGGTAAAGGATTTGCAGTCCTCTGCCTTACCGCTTGGCTATGCCGCCGACTATGGAGCGGGTGACGAGATTCGAACTCGCGACTTTCACCTTGGCAAGGTGACACTCTACCACTGAGTTACACCCGCATTTATTATGGTGCCTTGGGGCGGAATCGAACCACCGACACGAAGATTTTCAGTCTTCTGCTCTACCGACTGAGCTACCAAGGCTTAAAAATGGCGACCCAGAACGGGCTCGAACCGTCGACCTCCAGCGTGACAGGCTGGCATTCTAACCAACTGAACTACTGGGCCACTTTTAAAGTTGATGGTGGGAACAATAGGGCTCGAACCTATGACCCTCTGCTTGTAAGGCAGATGCTCTCCCAGCTGAGCTATGCTCCCATCAAATTCAACGACAAGACATAGTATACATCATTTATTCAGCATAGTCAAAATCCAAAAATTATTGTTATTGAAGCTTATTATTATAATTCGCACGTTTGCTCAAATATTCTTTGCAATGCTACATTCTACACTTTCTAACTTTAAATGTTAAAATGATAATTTACAATGCTTTTTCTAATATATCTTGAAGTTGTTCTTTTGTAAAACAATATCTTTTATTACAGAAATGACAAGTTATTTCTGCTTGACCTTGTTCTTCAATCATCGATTCTAATTCTTCCTTGCCAAGACTTATCAATACTTTATCTATTTTATCTTCGCTACAATCACATATATAGTCTATTTCAAGATCCTCATATATTTCAACTTCTATTCTCCCAAAAACCTTTTCAATAATATCTTCAGGGCCATTGCACATTATTATCAGTTTAGTTATAGACTCAATATCTTTAATATTGTTTTCTATAGTACTGATGCTTTCATCCGAAGCATCAGGCATCACCTGCACTATAAAGCCACCAGCAGCACTAACATAGCCTTCTGGTTCAACAAATACCCCAAGGGCAACTGCTGTTGGAATTTGCTCAGATATTGCAAAGTATGCTGTCAAATCTTCAGCTATTTCTCCACTTTGAATTGGTATCTGCCCCATATATGGCTCTTTTAATCCAAAATCTTTTATTACTGTAAGTACTCCATTGATACCAACGGCCTTAGCAACATCAAGTTTCCCGCTGTCCTTGATCAATAAGTCAACATGAGGATTACTAATATAGCCTTTTACATTACCACCACTGTCTGCGACTACAACTATACTGCCTGATGGCCCTTTGCCGTTTATCTGCAGTGTCAACTTGTCATTCATTGATTTTAGCATCATGCCCATCATAGTACCACCTGTCAAGAGTCTACCTAGCGCAGCTATTGATATTGGAGAACAATCATGGACTTTTCTTGCTTTTTCAACTAATCCAGTTGTTATAGCACAAAAAAATCTTAACTCCCCATTTTTACTTGCACCTCTAATAACATAGTCTCTCATTTTATACCTCCATCTTCTACTTTAGTACTGAGAAAAACATTCTATCACTAAGTTCATTTAAATCATTAAAATCAAAATCACTAAAAACATTTATGTATTTAAATCCAGTTTTCATTAATTGACTTTTAATATATTCAATATCATATGCCTTTTGAACATGATGTTCCTCAATCTTTTTGAATAACTTACCCTCAGGAACAAAGATTACCAATTCCATATCAATAACATTATTTATTTCATCGAACTCATTATCCCAAACATAGCATATTCCATCTTTTTCATTGTAAAAAGTATTATTTCCAATCATATTTCTAAACTTATACATGCTGCTAATATCAAAAATAAATATTCCATTATCATTTAGTTTTTCAAAAACAGTCTTGAAAAAGTTCTGTAATTTTTTTTCTTCAACTATATAATTAATACCGTCGCACATACATAGTATGCTATCAAATTTTTGATTTAAATCCAGTTGAGTCATATCCTGATTTAAAAATTTTATTTTTTGTCTTTGTATTCGGGCTTTCGACTCCGCTATTGAAAGCATGTTTTCAGAAATATCCACGCCTGTCATCTTATAACCCATTTTTGAAAGTCTCACTGTTATTTGACCAGTTCCGCATGCTGTTTCCAATATATTATCAGGCTTAACATTAGATTTTTTGAAAATATCATTAATATATAAAACCCATTTATCATAATCGAAGTCATACATTAACGCATCATAAACTTTTGCAAAATCGTTATACTGATTCATTTTTTAATTCTTACCCCTTCGCTGCATATTCATTTGATCCCAATTCTTCGTAATATTATAGCACTGTTTGTAGCTGAAAGTAAAAAAAATTTACGAGGTGGTTTCCCCGTAAACTCTAATTGTCGGTGTTCAGCAAAGCTGAACCCATTATCTCTTTATTACTCTTTGATTTTCTTTTACTAGTTATTATACCACCAATACGCCCGGTTTCTTGAGCAGTTAAACCGCCCCAACCAACTTTTGCAAGCTTTTCACTCAAGCCTAATTCAGCTGCAATTTCATATTTCACTATCTCTTCAGAAGTCAATGGCTCTATAGCCTTGCTTTTTTTCAATAATATCACCTCTACAAGCAATATTATTAGGAAGTTTTTTTATTTTATACAGTAATTGTGATTATAAAATAATCATATTATGATTTTAATCAAATTACCTTCTAAACATATATCTATTTCTTCTATTATTTTTAGAAGCACGCCCGAGGAAGAATCCAATTAACAATGCTAGTACAAAAATTATTAGATAACTTATAATATTCTTTTTAAATACCTCATAAGTACTATCAAGAAAATCTTTATCAACATTTTCTTTTGCATTATTTAAGGTATCTCCTTTACTTAAAGTGCTGTTACTATTATAAATGCTATTTGTCCAATTAACTAGTAATTCGTTTTTATTAGGATTTGCTTTAATATTTGCAATTTCCTTTTTTATTTCTTCCTTGTTATTAATATAATTAAAATAGTTAAGTCTATCAAAATACACTTTCCAAGCTAATTCTGAAGGATATACTTCATTAAAATCAATTTTATTGGATTCTGCTATAAACTGGCTGTTGTTATTCAGCATTCTATAGCTCTCAGAAATCAAATATTTTATTATGTTAATTACTTCTAGTTTAGTTTCACCATTTAAAACTTCCTCACCAAGACTAATTGTCTTGTCATAATCTTTAGTCTTAAAACTATTAATTATTTTACTATATTTACTTTCATTTAAACTTGACAAATAATTTAAGGCAGCTCGTTCGACATCTTTATATTTCAATATTATTTCTTTATTTTCTTTCTGCGAATCCCATAGAAAAACACCATTTTCTCCTGAAAGACCACTATCAATGCCGTCTATGTTCATCATGTTAAATATCTTGAAATCACTTACGATTATTTTAACAGCTGATTCCTTGATTAATTGATCATTTGGACTGTCATTAATAAAAGGATATTTTAATACAGTATTGCCGTTCTCATCGATTGTCGCTTTTGATTCATAATTTACTGTTAGTAGAATAGTTTCACTTGGTTTCAAACTAATATTAAAAGCTCTCCATATATCTTTCTGTGGAAATGAAAATGTTTTATTCATTTTAATAATATTTCTTTGAGTTATATTATATGTTTTAATTGAGCTCCCTTTAAATAAACCACTCATGTTCTGTATATAATTTGAAGGCAATCCTAATATTGATTCAATTTGCTTATCAGATTTATTTTTTATAACAAATTCACCTTTATAATAAATCTTGTTACTTTTTAGAATTATTTCACTACTCTCTTTAACAATGTCAATAGTTGAATCGTTTATATTAAATAAAGTATACCCTTCCCAACCTTCATCCGCAAAGGTGAAGCTTCCGAATAATTGTATTAAAAGTATAAAAATAATAACTATGATTTTTTTACTTTTCATCATATCTCCCCATTTTTTTTATTCTTTAAAACCTTCTTCGACCTTAAGTATCATTTTATATTATCAATGGCAATAATACAAATATATTTTGTATTATTGCCATTTACGGCATGCCCTAACACATAGCATTGACACTTGCGTTGCTAAATGCTACTATTATTCTTAATATTTTAATCTAAGTATGCAATTTAGTAAACTATTTATAAAATCTATAATACAATATAATAATATTAAGAGGAGGGCTATTAATGAAAAAGGTAAATGTCGCTGTTGTTGGTGCAACAGGTATGGTGGGTAGAATGTTTCTGAAAATATTAGAAGAAAGGCAATTTCCAATTAATAACTTATACTTATTTTCTTCTTTACGATCTGCTGGTACAAAGTTGCTGTTTAATCAAAATGAATATGTAGTTGAAGAACTTAATGAAGAATCATTTGATAAAGACATTGATATTGCTCTCTTTTCGGCTGGTGGAGATACAAGTTCTAAGTTTTCGCCAATTGCCGCTTCTAAGGGTGTAACAGTAATAGATAATAGCAGCGCTTTTAGAATGAATCCAGATGTACCACTTGTTGTGCCCGAAGTAAATGCTCAAGACATAAATTGGAATAAAGGTATCATATCAAATCCAAATTGTTCAACAATCCAAGCAGTAGTTGCATTAAAACCACTTCATGATAAATATAAAATAAAACGAATCATTTTTTCGACTTATCAAGCGGTTTCAGGATCTGGCTTAAAAGGTGTGACTGATCTTGAGAATGGAATCAAAGGAAATAAAAATAGTTTTTATCCTCATCAAATAGCCAGCAATTGTATTCCACATATAGATGTATTTATGGATAATGGATATACCAAAGAAGAGTTGAAAATGATAAATGAAACCAAGAAAATTTTAGGTGATGATACTTTAAAGATTACTGCTACAACTGTTAGGGTTCCTGTTTTTAATTCTCACTCTGAATCTATAAACGTTGAATTTTATAATGATTTTGACATTAACGAATTAAAAACTTTATTAAAAGACAGTCCAGGAATTATACTTCAGGATGATGTTTCTAAACAAATTTATCCATTAGCCTTAGATGTTGCTGGTAAAGATGAAGTGTTTATAGGAAGAATTCGAAGAGATCATTCAGTTGATTATGGAATTAATATGTGGGTTGTGGCAGACAATATTCGTAAAGGTGCGGCTACTAATGCCGTACAAATAGCAGAACTTGTTTTAAAAAATTTATAAGTGGAGGTTCATTGATGGGTTTATTTAAAGGTTCAGGTGTTGCACTTGTTACACCATTTGAAAATGACGGAATAAACTTTAAAGTTTTGGAAGGCCTCATACAATGGCATATTGAACAAGGCACTGATGCGATAATAATTTGCGGTACTACCGGCGAAGCATCTACAATGTCAGATGAAGAAAAGAACTCTGCATTTAAATTTTCTGTTGAAACTGCTGCAGGACGAATCCCCATTATTGCAGGAACAGGAAGCAATAGTACAAAACATTCTATTGAGCTTTCAAAGCATGCTGAAAGTGTTGGCTGTAGTGCAGTTTTATGCGTGACCCCTTATTATAACAAAACAACACAGAAAGGTTTAATTGCACATTATGCAGCTATAGCTGATTCTATAAATATCCCCGTTATCATATACAATGTTCCTGGTAGAACTGGCCTAAATATCAATCCAGATACAGTTAAAATCCTTTCAAAACACAAAAACATTGCTGCTATAAAAGAAGCAAGTGGCAATATCAGTCAAGTATTAGAAATAGGAATGTTTTGTAATGACGAATTTTTTATGTACTCTGGAAATGATGATCAAGTCGTACCTTTACTTTCTGTAGGAGGTATCGGAGTAATATCTGTAGTGGCGAATATTGTTCCGAAAGAAATGCACGATATGGTTAATGAATATTTAAGTGGTGATATCAATAAAGCTAAAGAACTTCAATTTAAGATAAAACCTCTAAATGATGCACTTTTCTGCGAAGTTAATCCTATTCCAGTCAAGACTGCTCTGAATTTAATTGGCTATGATATAGGTGAACTAAGACTTCCACTAACTACGATGTCTGATAAAAACCTTGATTATTTAAAGCAGACCCTCATTGATTACGGATTTCAACTTAGGAGGTAAATATTTGATAAATATACTAATGAATGGCTGTAACGGTAAAATGGGCCAAACAATATCAAATTTGATAATGGAATTAGATTATATTAAAATTGTGGCAGGAGTGGATAGAAATCCTGAGAAAGTTAAAAATAGCTATCCTGTTTACAATTCTTTTGAAAATATAAAAGAGCGAATAGATATAACCATTGATTTTTCACACCCATCAACTTTACAAAACTTGTTAAACTTTTGTGTGACTAATAAGACAGCCCTTGTAGTGGCAACTACGGGGCTGTCACCATTGGATAATGAAATATTGGAACAATCGTCAGACATTATTCCAATATTTATTTCTGCTAACATGTCTATTGGCATAAACCTAATTATGAATTTGATTTCTGAAACTGCAAAAACGTTACAAGGTAGCTTCGATATAGAGATCATCGAAAAACATCATAATGAAAAAACAGATGCACCTAGCGGTACAGCACTTATGCTCGCAGACGAAATCAACAGCGCTTTAAATGGCACCATGAATTATATTTACGATAGAAGTAAATATAAAGAAAAGAGAAATATGAATGATATTGGTATACACTCTATAAGAGGTGGAAGCATCCCAGGCGAACATTCAATTATCTTCGCCGGACTGGATGAAATAATTGAGATTAAACATACAGCTTTATCTAGAGTAATATTTGCAAAGGGTACACTAGAAGCAGTGAAATTTATTTATAATAAGGAAAAAGGCTTATTTAATATGAAGAACTTGTTAAAGGAGTTGATTTAATGAATAATCTTTTAGATTTAAACGACCCATACAAAATTGCCGCATACATTAAAGAAGCCAAAAAGACTACAGTAATAAAAGCTTATGTTGATGGCAATCTTGAAGGGTTATCTGCAAAAAACATAAAGTTCTTCGGTACAGGAGATTTTTGGATACTTTTTGGAGAAAGTAATGATGTAATAGAGTTTCTGCTGCAAAACAAACATTCTATCAATAAATATGAAATAGAGTTTGATAGAAGAAACTCTGCAATACCATTGCTAGATATTCGTAACATAGAGGCAAGAATTGAACCAGGTGCTATAATAAGAGATATGGTAACAATCGGAAAGAACGCAGTCATTATGATGGGTGCCATAATAAATATAGGCGCAGAAATTGGGGAAAATACAATGATAGATATGAATGCTGTTTTGGGTGCAAGAGCAACAATAGGAAATAATTGTCATATTGGCGCAGGTGCTGTATTAGCTGGCGTACTAGAGCCCCCCAGTGCTACACCAGTAATAATTGAAGATAATGTCCTAATAGGCGCAAATGCAGTTATACTTGAAGGAGTAAGAGTAGGTGATGGCGCTGTGGTAGCAGCTGGGTCAGTTGTTACTAAAGATGTTCCTCCAAGAAAAGTAGTAGCAGGAATACCTGCTAGAGTTATAAAAGATACTTCTGAAATGTCTGCAGATAAAAATAAGCTGCTTGATGATTTAAGAGGTTAAAAAAAGGTTTCAGTGTAAACTGTGTTTTATACTGAAACCTTTTTCTTATATTCCCCTTTTGCTAAATCCTTGTCCTGACACTTCAGTTGTTTCACTTACCGTAATAAAGGCATCGCTATCTATTTCTCTTACAATTTGTTTAAGCTTTGCTAATTGATTGAGTGTAACAATGCAATAAATAACTTTCTTTTTATTACCGGTATAGGCTCCTTCCCCTTCTAAATATGTTACTCCTCTATGTAATCTTTTTAATATCTCATCTCCAACCTCTTTTTCATTATCAGAAATAATCATTATAGATTTTCTAACATCAAAACCTTCCTGAACCTTATCAAGTACAACAGAAGCAACGTACATAGAAATCAATGTATACATGGCAATCATAAGATTATTTAAAATTATTGCAGCAAAAGTTACAATGATAAAATTAATCATCAAGGATGTACTCCCTAAGTTTAGGGACCAATACTTTTTTACAATCACTGATATAATATCTATGCCACCTTGTGAAGCTCTATTTCTAAATACTATTCCCATTCCCACTCCGTTTAGTATTCCACCAAATATACAAGAAAGCATTATATCATCTATATAAACCATGCTTCTTAAGAAAGAAAAAACATCTATAAAGACTGAGAAAGCAGTCATTCCAATTAAACTTAAGAATATGAATTCTTTGTCTACATATTTAATGCCAAATAAAAAGATAGGGATATTGAGTACAAATATCATTATACCTGGACTAAGACCAAATAAATAGCTCGCAATCAATGCTATACCGCTGATTCCTCCACTTAGCAATTTATACGGCATTATAAAAATATTAAAGGATATTCCTGAGAGAGCTCCCCCCATGATAATCATAATTATCATATAGACATACCTATATTTACCATTATACATTTTATCTATCGCTTTCAAATTACAACCTCCAAATAAGAATCATAATAAAATTATATAATTTATGTATAATATTATCAATACACATCTGTCCTCTATTTATCTTTTAATTATATACATACTTAAATCATATACAACAAATATAAACAAATACTATTACATTATTTAAAATATCTATCTGTAAACACAAGAAAAAATGAAGTGCCAATCCATTCTTTAATTTGAAAACACTTCATTTTCATATAATTAGATATTTTATTGATTTTCTACGCTCTCTTCAATAGTCTCAATCTCAGGTGTTTCTTTATTATATATCTCCATTTTTGAAACAGATACCTCATAGGCTGTTCTCGTTATAACTTCTTCTTCTGAAACTTTTTTCTGATATGTTCTGCTTTGAATTCTACCCCATATTTTTATTCGATCTCCGACTTTTAAGTTCTCCGAAAATCTTGCATTTCTCCCCCATGCAATGCTAGGAATGTAGTCCGATTTATTATATGGTCTATTTACTGCTATTAACATATCTGTAATTTCCCTGCCAAATGGAGTAGTTCTATATATCGGCCTTTTACATATGTAACCATCTAAAAATATTTGATTTGGATTTTTAGAATCTTCTTCTGAAGGTTTCACATCTCTTGCAAAAATCGTCAAAATTAGCTTATTAATTCCATCTAAATATTTATTGTATGATCTAAGTTGTCCATCAACAATTAGTTGCTTCCCTATTTCCATTTCTAATCCAAGCATCAATCTTTCTGATAATGTAATTGGAAGCGTATCGGAAATATCACTTAATCTTGGAACTTCAAGATCTACATTATAAAAGCCTTCACCATACATTTCATGGCTAAATACTGGTTTGTTCTTAACAGTCCCCACAATTGTAACCAGATTATTCTCAATAACCTTATCCACCATTTTGCCCCCACTCCCTTTTATTGTTCTTGTGTATATTAAAATTTAATCTACACTATATTTATTCTTTTGATTTCATAATATGAAAATTTTTTAATCTTTTTTATTAAAAATATTAAAAATAGTTTTTTGAGCCGTATCCAACTCTTCTCCACCTAATATTAAAAGCAAATCTCCCTCAGATATTCTAACAATAGTATGATTAATGGCATCTTCAAGATTAGAATAATAATCATTCTTTATTTCATTTACACTTAGTTGTCGCTGATATAACTTTGATTCTTTTTTCCCTTCAAACTCATCAGTACTCCTGTATTCCATACATCCAGTTAATACAATCTTTGATACTCTTAAAGCATTAGACCATTGACAAATTATATCGCATATTTTCTTATGTGACTCAATATCGATTTCTGAATTAATGGAAGCAATTATAAATATTTTTTTGTAGTCCAGTGTTTGTATGCTATCGAAAGCAGCCGAATAATCAGATATATTTAGGCAGCAATGATCAATTAGTACAAATTTATCAATTTTAATCTTTTGCAAGCTTCTATATAATCCATTGAAACAACTCAAAGCTTTTCTAATATAATCAATCTCTATATCGTAATATAATGCACATGTAATAGCTGCCAAGGCATTATATATGTTGTAATTGCCTAGCGCTTTTAATTTTATCGGAACCTCAAATGCCTCAATTGTTTTTCCACTAATGGTTTTTATGCTTCTTTGAAGACTATAATTGAAATAAATACCATCTCCAAAATCAATACTTGTTGCGTTTACAGCAGCTTTGTCGTTTAAACCATATGTAATTACTATCATTTGATTATTTTTTTCCAATATCTTTAAAGAATCTGGGGCATCAATGTTTAAAATAAGTGTATTAATAGGACCGTCTGAGGGGTAGAAGCTTTTAAGATTTTCAAATCTTATATCCAAATCTTCATCTTTATCTTTATCTTCTGTTGTAATATTAGTCACAATTCCCAAATCAAAATCAAACATATTGAGAAAATCAAAACTTGTATCTGTGTCAGTGACTACAGGAATGTATTTTATATTCTTAATTCTATAGTTCTTTAAACTCTTATAAACGCTTTCGATATATAAAGCACTTTCTAATCTTTTATTTTTAGAAAAATTTTTATTAATATCGGAATTAATATAGTTATTTACACCAATAAATTCCGAATTAAATATATGTTCTAGCATATTAGAAACTGTTTTTTTACCTTTACTACCTGTTATAGCAATAAAAGTAAAATATTGCAGATCAGATAAGTAATGATATTTAAGAAGTTCAACAAAAGTATTATTCAGTTTATCAGTTTTAACAACTGGAATACGAGGGTCTGATATATTTTTTTCTGTGTATATAATTGAAGCACCATTTTTATAAGCTTCCATTAATTCTTTTCTATTTCTTTTTTCAGCAAAGTCAAAATATATTGAACCTGGTTTAACTCTTCTCCAATTTGATGTAATTTCAGTATTTTCACCTAATTTTAAAACCACTGTATCAGCTCCTAAAAATTCATATATTTATATAGTATATATTTAGCGGATAGTATTATTTTATGTATTATCCAATATCTGGATTTGGAAAGCAAGTTTGTCCGCTCTACCTTACACATTTATTGATTATTTATATTATAACATCTTGACTTTTTTTTCATATAACTATGTTTGTTCTTATTTTGTCGATTGTTGTTACAAACATAAAAAAAACGACTTCGTCGCTTTTTTTATGTTTGTATTCATTATTTACACTTCTTTTTTCTTCCATTATCGCAATTGCAAAATATATCATCTAAAACATCAGATACATCTCTATATGTTTTAGAGATTGTACAAGTAAAGCATATCAAATCACTATAAAATAAAGCTTTGCCTAGTGATCTTCTAAAATAATTACCCATATATTTCACCTCAGTATATTATATGCACAAGCTTTGAATTGGCTATTACTTTAATTCCTTTTGCTTCCCTGTATGATCAATAAAATAATTTTCCTTATATATTAGCTCCGATATTGGCACAATTTCATAGCCCCGTGACTGTAAATTTTCTATTATTACTGGAAGTGCTTCTTTTGTGTATGTTGCATTATTGTGAAAAAGTACAATTGATCCATTCTTAACCTTGGAAGTAACTATTTTAATGATTGAATTCGCACCATAATCCTTATAATCCAAAGAATCCACATCCCATTGAATAACTTGATAACCTAATTCTCTTGAAGAATTTATCACCTTATTACTATAATCTCCAAAAGGTGGTCTAAATAATGTTGTTCTCTTTCCTGTTATCAATTCTATTCTCTTGTTAGTAGATTCTAACTCCTCTTTAATTTTTTCTTCGCTTAATGTTGTCATCTTAGGATGGGATGATGAATGATTTTGCACTTCGTGTCCATCTTCACTTATTCTTTTTACCATATCAGGGTACTTGTCGACCCAAAATCCTACTAAGAAAAAGGTTGATTTTACATTATATTTCTTCAATATTGCTAATAGGTCTTCCGTATAATTTGCTCCCCAGGCGGCGTCAAAACTTATTGCTACCTTTTTTTCTTCAGTATCCACGCAGTATACTGGGAGTTCTCTAGATTTGTTCTTAAATACATCTAATGCACTACTGTTCATACCTATTGTATATATAACTGACGCAAATATAATAAGCATTGCTGCTAGAATATTTTTTAGCTTTTGTCTATGTACCACTATAATCTTCATGATACCCCTCCATATTGTGTTTTGTATTAATTTATTCAGTGGACAAAAATATAAGACCTCTTAATTTTCAATTAAGAGGTCTTATATTTTAATCATAATTTTTTTTAATTACTTATTATATACCCTTAGCTCTTTTCCCAATAGCTTGTCCTTATCAATATTAGCTTCCTCCACACTTGGCACAGTAACAATATCTGGACTGCCATCGCTTATATATTTTTTTTCTGGATTTTTTTCAAAATAGCTTAACCAATCATAAATACCTGTCCCTGCAGTATTTAACTCACTTGCTCTCACTCTCGGCAATTTTAGTGGGTCAAAGTCTTTATTAGTGGGTGATAATGCAGGATTACTTCCGACTTTTAATACTGCCTTATTCAAATACTCTACCCCTTCATATGAACCACTTACTACATGATTATAGCTATCACCCTTTGGTGCTTCTCCAAAAGGTAGCGCCAAAGATTCTACTACAAAATTAGGTAAATAACCTTTAGTACTTTTTACATTCATTCCAAGCTGTTTATTTACTTCTTCTAAAGTTATCTTGCCTAAACTAGGATGATCATAACTATGGTTTCCGATTTCATATCCATTATTAATCAAAAACTCAAACTTTTCTTTGATTAATTCTTTTTGACGAAATGGAATGGGGTAATATACATAAAAAGTCGCTGCTCTACCAAAATCATTATGTGCTTTATAAAAATCTTCTAGTATGCCAACCGCACAATTAGGGTCTATTTTGTTTATCCCATCTTCTTGTATCATATTAAATTGATTTAATAAACCATCATCAAATGTCATTACAACAGGCGTACAGCCTGCTTCTATTTTAATATTATTATTTACATAGTCCATAAGACTAATTAATCTATAACCTTTGCTATATAATACTTCTATATCTCTACGAAAGTTCTCTGGCGTTCTTACCCATTCTTTTTCCACCTCACCAATTCCATGATACATCAATATCATTACCTTACCATTTTCATTGGCATCTTTATCAATAACTATTGCCGGCTTAGTAGGTTCATTAGTTGTTGTATTGCTATTTTCATCTTGGGTTTTACCTTCTTCCGGATTAGTTGAAATATTGTTAGACTTTGCTTGTATAGTTCCATTTGATTGGCATGCTGTAAAAAGTAGTAGAACAATTATTAAAAATGAAAAATGAAATTTTTTCATTACAATTCCCCTTCCGATGCTACATAAGTTAATTATATCAGAAAAATATAAAAAATTCGACATTAAACTATAAAAAGTTACATTACTTACAATTTTTAATTTGCTAATATAAATTTAAAAGGGAAAAATATTAACAAGGTTCGAAAAATATATTTTAATGGAGGGATTCTTTTGGCATTAAGACATAATAAAACTACAAACATCAGTGGACACCGAGTAGAGTTTGCTTCTTTATTGATAAATCCACGAACTCTGTTTAAAGGTAGAGAGTCAAGAATACAAAAGGCTCAAATAGAAAAAGAACATGCTCACGGAACAAGAAAGGATGTTAAAACCCCTATTAAATATAGAATTCATTAACCTTTTCAGAAGGCAAAATATGCCTTCTGTTTTTCAATCAAAATATGGTTAACTTAATAGTATTATTCACTTTGCCATATAATTATACCTATTTGAATATATTACTAGGATATCTTTTTTACAATAGGTTAAATTAATAATACAGTTTAAACAAAGCAAAAAACTTGAAGTATTAGTATTAAGGAGGAATTTAAATGGCATTAGGAAGTGGAAGATATAACAAAGGACTTGAAGTTCCAGGTGCACATCAAGCACTTGATAATATGAAATATGAAATAGCAGCGGAATTAAATTTACCAGTTCATCAAGGCTCAGAGGACTATTGGGGAGATTTATCATCAAAAGATTGTGGAAGAGTTGGTGGATCAATGGTAAAGAAAATGATAGCTATGGCTGAAAACCAACTATCTAATCAATAAAAAATAAAAATCAGACATTTTGTCTGATTTTTATTTTACTCAATTTTAAAAGTTATGCTATAATTATATGCAATGAATTAACTTAAAACCGATCATTTTTTTCTAATTAAATATCATGAAATAATAAAAACTAAGGAGAAATAATATATGTTTTTTGATAACAATAACTTAACAGTCAAAAAACTCATGGTTCTCTACATATTTAAAAATATCGATATTCCGCTTACTAAGAACCAGATCATTAATATAATTCTTGAGAATAACCTTATCGATTATTTTACTTTACAGGAGTGTATCACTGAATTAGAAGCTAGTGACTTGATTGGCATAATTGAAAGCAATCAAAAGCCAAGCTATATTCTAACTAAAAGTGGTCAACAAACTATTGATGTTTTTGAAGAAAGAATAGACACAGATATTAAGAATTCAATAAAAAAATTCATTAGTGAAAACAAAGGAAAGATCAAGAAGGAAACAGAAATACTGTCTAATTTTTATAAAAAAAGCGAAAACGAATATATAGTAAATCTAAAAGTTATTGAAAATCAAATTACTATAATTGATTTAACTTTAAGTGTTGTCTCAGCTAAGCAAGCAAAATTGATATCTGAAAAGTGGAAAAACATGGCTCATAAAGTGTATGGCGATTTAATTTCATCTCTAATAAATTAGAATAAGACTGGATATAAGTATAAAGAATATACTTATATCCAGTCTTTCATTATAAAGTCTTTAATACTTTATATGCTTCTCCCGCTAAATAAAGAGAACCACTAATGCAAATCACATTTTTTTTATCTGCTTTAGAGATTGCATAAGCAATGGCATCACTCAAATTGCTTACAGATGAAACATTATTCGAATACTTCTCCATAGTTTTCGCAAGGATGTCAGCTTCTAATGCCCTTTGACTTTCAGGTGTTGTAGTTATAATTTCAACTGCTAGTGGTGCTAGCTTTTGAGCTGCATATTCATAATTCTTATCCTTTAGCATTCCTATGACAAGAACAACTTCTCTATCATTGAAATATTTCTTTAATGCATTGGTTAATGAGTCTATTCCATCCTCATTATGAGCACCATCTATAATTATCAATGGTTCAGTTTTTACTATGGTTAATCTACAAGGCCATTTAACCGTTTCTAAACCAATTCTGATATGCTCATCGCTAATTTTATATCCTAAACCTTTCAACTCAAGTATTGCCGTTATACATGTACAAGCATTTAGTATTTGATGATCACCAATTAAAGGAAGCCTTAAGCCATCTATATTAAAATCCCCATTTATAAAATCAAACCGTTGTACATACTTTTCAAAGTCTTTTATTACTCCAAATTCTCTTTTAACTTTAGTTAGCTTAGCGTTTTTATTTATACACACTTCTTCTACTACTCGATCTGCTCCAATAGATAATTGAGGATATAGAACAGTACGAGAATTTGACTTTATAATACCAGCTTTCTCGAAAGCAATTTTTTCTATAGTGTCTCCTAAAATTTCTGTATGATCATAGCTAATAGATGTGATTATTGATAATATGGAATCTACAACATTAGTTGCATCTAATGCTCCTCCAAGACCTACTTCAAGAACTAGCAAGTCTATTTGCTTTTCATGAAAATATAAAAATGCCATAGCTGTTATTAACTCGAATTGAGTTGGCTCATTTTTACCCATAGACTTCATCAATTCCATCTTTTCAATTACAATTTCAGCATATCTAACAAAATCTAATTCTGTGATCTCCTCACCATTAATAATCAGTCTTTCTCTTATTGAATATAAATGCGGAGATGTGTACATACCAGTTTTATATCCAGCACAAGTTAAAATATTGGATATCATGGCTGTTGTAGAGCCTTTGCCATTTGTTCCAGCCACATGAACTACTTTTAATTGCTTTTGTGGATTTCCTAATAGTTCCAACAAGATTAAAATTGTTTCAAGTCCTGGCTTGCATCCGTAATTCATTTTATTATCTATAAAATCTATTGTTTGATTATAATCCATCTTCTACCTCTCTAATGCTTAGATAAAATAAACAAGCATTTTTCTTTTATACTAATATACATCTATTATATTGTCTTGTAAATAGGATAAAACCCACGCAATAAGCATGGGTTTTAATACTATTTAAAGGAGTCTAATCTTTCGATTACTTTGTTCATCATATGCTGATATTTTTGTTCTTTTGCTCTTTCTTCTTCTATAACCTTGTCAGGAGCTTTATCTACAAAGCTTTGATTGTTTAATTTACCTTTTACTCTATCTAGCTCTTTTTGAAGATTATCTCTTTCTTTTGTCAGTCTTTCAATCTCTTTCTCTTTATCCACCAAGTCTTCAAGAGGCAAATATATTTCTGCTCCAGATATAACAGCAGATACAGTATCTTGCGGAACACTTTCTTTGCTTGATACTATTGTAACCTCAGAAGCTGAAGCAAGCTTTTCAAAATACATTTTTCCCTCTTCTAATGCTGATTTAATATTATCATCTTCAGTAACTATTATTGTCTTTGCTTTTCTAGAAGGTATTACATTCATTTCAGCTCTTAGATTTCTTATTGATTTTATTGCATCCATTATTATTGTCATCTTTATTTCTTGTTCAGGCATATCTTTTTCTTTGTCATAAGTTGGCCACTTAGCTGTGACTATTGTTTCACTTTCTTCAGGAAGATGCATGTATATTTCTTCAGTTAAAAATGGCATAAAAGGATGTAACAGTTTCATTGTACTTCTAAGCGTATTAGCTAATGTAATCTGTGCTGCGTATTTAGAGTTCTCATCTTCTCCATAAAGTCTGGGTTTTACCAATTCTATATACCAGTCACAAAACTCGAACCAAATAAAGTCATAAAGTTTTTGAGCTGCCATGCCTAATTCGAACTTCTCTAAGTTATCTGTAACTTCTTTTGTTACAGCATTTAATCGACTTATTATCCATTTATCCGCTGTTATTAACGAGGCATTATACCGCTTTTCATCAATTTGTTTTGATATATCCTCATCAAGATTCATCAAAACAAATCTTGCTGCATTCCAAATCTTATTCGCGAAATTACTACAAGCTTCAACCTTTTCCCAGAAAAATCTCATGTCATTTCCTGGAGAGTTTCCTGATATTAAATTAAATCTTAATGCATCTGCTCCATATTTATCTATTACATCAAGTGGATCAATTCCATTACCCAGAGACTTACTCATTTTTCTTCCCTCAGCATCTCTGATAATGCCATGAATATAAACATATTCAAATGGTTTTTCATTCAGATTCTCCATTGCTGAGAATATCATTCTAGCTACCCAGAAAAATATTATGTCATATCCAGTTACTAATACATTGGTAGGGTAAAAGTATTCTAAATCCTCTGTTTTATCAGGCCATCCAAGCGTAGAAAAAGGCCAAAGGGCGGAGCTAAACCATGTGTCTAACGTGTCTTCATCTTGTTTAATATTACTACTTTTACACTTTGTACATTTTGTCGGCGTTGTGGAAGAAACAATTATTTCACCACAGTCCATACAATAATAGGCAGGTATTCTATGTCCCCACCAAAGTTGTCTGGATATGCACCAGTCGTGAATATTTTCCATCCAATTGTAATAGATTTTAGAAAAACGGTCTGGTACAAATTTTATTTCTCCATTTCTTACTACTTCAATTGCAGGTTGGGCAAGTGGCTCCATTTTAACAAACCATTGCTTTGATAAAATTGGTTCAATAATGGTGTTACACCTTTGGCATTGACCTACATTATGATCATGATCTTTTACTGTTACCAAAAGTCCAATTCGATCTAAATCTTTGACTATTTCTTTTCTTGCTACATACCTATCCATACCTTCATATTTGCCGCCATGCGCATTAATTGTGCCATCATCATTCATTACCTTTACCATAGGCAAATTATGTCTTATTCCTACCTCAAAATCGTTTGGATCATGAGCTGGGGTTATTTTTAATGCACCTGTTCCAAATTCTTTGTCTACATAATCGTCTGCTATAATTGGAATTTCCTTATTCACTAACGGTAATATAAGCGTTTTTCCAACTAAGTGCTTATATCTATCATCATTAGGATGTACTGCCACAGCTGTATCACCAAGCATCGTTTCTGGTCTTGTTGTTGCTATTTCTATATATTCATCACTATCTTTTATCGGATACTTAATATGCCAGAAAGAGCCTTTGTGATCTTCATATATAGTCTCAATATCAGATATTGATGTTTTACATTTAGGGCACCAGTTTATTATTCTTTCTCCTTTATATATAAGCCCTTTTTCATATAACCTAATAAAAACTTCTTTTACAGCTTTAGAACAGCTTTCATCCATAGTAAAGCGTTCTCTTGTCCAATCACAAGATGTACCTAGTTTTTTCAATTGATTGATTATTATTCCACCATATTCTTCCTTCCAACTCCAAGCTTTTTCTAAGAAGAGGTCTCTCCCCAAATCATGTTTACTTATACCCTCGTTTGCCAAAGCCTCAACGATTTTAGCTTCTGTAGCAATACTTGCATGATCCGTACCGGGAAGCCATAAAGTGCAATATCCTTGCATTCTCCTCCATCTAATAAGTATGTCTTGCAAAGTATTGTCTAGTGCATGTCCCATATGAAGCTGACCTGTAATATTTGGTGGTGGTATTACAATTGTGTATGGGGTCTTTGATTTGTCTATTATAGGCGTAAAATATCCATTTTCTACACTTTTATTATATAATCTCTCTTCAATTTGTTTTGGGTCATAAGATTTTGCGATATTCTTTGTTTCATCCATGACTAATCCTCCCTTTTATAATATTCAAAAAACAAAAAACCCTTCATCCAAAAAAAGGACGAAAGGGTTATATCCGCGGTACCACCTTAGTTCCAGCTAACACTGGCTCTTTACACTATAACGGGCAGACCCGCCTGCATCTACTAAATTCAACACAGGAACTCCGAAGCTACCTTCAACAGAACTTATCATGAAAAGCCTTTCAGCCTATGAGCTTTTCTCTCTAAAAAGAGCTTTCTGTTTACTCCTCTTCTTCATAGCTTTTAAATATTAATCTGATTTTACTAGTTATATTATATATTGTCAATAACATTTTTATTTATTCATGCTATTCAAACATCAATTGATATGTGCATGAATAAATTTTTATTGTATAGAAATTCAAATATAATAATTGGACAGACACAATAAAACTTTCACTGAATAAATTGTAAATGATAAATATGTTGTCAGGAGGTTTTATTGTGAAAACTTATACTAAACTATTATCCTTAATTTTAGTGGTTATGCTTATTGTATCAATGTTCACAGGTTGTCAGAAGAAGGAACTTGCGACATTAAGGGTAAATGAAGTGGTCCATTCTATTTTTTACACGCCACAATATGTAGCAATAAACAAGGGATTTTTCGCTGAACAGGGTTTTAACATCGAATTAACTACTGGCCAAGGTGCTGATAAGACAATGACTGCGTTACTTTCAGGACAATGTGATATTGGCTTTGCCGGGCCTGAATCATGCATCTATGTATATAATCAAGGTAAGGAAGATTATGCAGTAGTATTTGCTCAACTTACACTGAGAGATGGATCTTTTTTAGTTGCAAGAAATGGAGATTCTAATTTTAAATGGGAAGATGTCCGAGGAAAAACTATCATTGGTGGAAGACCAGGTGGGGTACCTGAAATGACCCTTGAATATCTTTTAAAAAAACATGGTATTGACCCTGTTAAAGATGTAAATTTAATCACTAACCTACAATTCACTGCCACTGCAGGAGCCTTTAAGAGTGGAATAGGTGATTATGTAGCCCTATTTGAACCAACAGCATCTGAATTAGAAAAAGTATCTGCTGGTAAGATAGTTGCTTCCATCGGTCAAGATAGCGGGTTAATTCCTTATACTTCTTATTTTACAACAAAAAGTTATATGGAAAAGAACTCAGAAACCATTCAAAAGTTCACTAATGCATTATACAAAGGCCAACTTTGGGTAAAAAATAATAAAGCGGAGGATATTGCAAAAGAAATCAAACCGTTTTTTCCAGATTCTGATGATAAAGTATTAGAAACGGTTATAAACAGATATAAGGAAATTGGTGCTTGGAATCAAACGCCAATCATGACAGCTGAATCATTTAATCTATTACAAGAAGTAATAAAAAGTGCAGGTCAGCTAGATAAAGTAGTAGAATTTGATAAAATAGTAGATAACAGATTTGCAGAAGAAGCATTAAAAAAGGTTAAATAAGTGAAATAAGAACTAGAGCTATAATAATCTATTATAGCTCTAGTTTCTTATAGTATTCTTCTAATTTTGCACAAGCTTTTGATAAGTTATCAGAATTAACTATCAAAGAATAATCATAGTTTTTCTGAGTGTGATTATACATTGGATCATAATAAAGCTCCATCAATTTAATAGCAACTTCTTTATATTTATTGTCTTTTACTTCTTTAACTAAAATATCTACAATCTCATTGCTAATAAACCTTCTAAGCTTTTCAAGGGCTTCTATTATTTCCTCTTTTGAGCTTTCATTTTGTATATATTCTTTCAGTATTGTTTCTGCACGCACGTCAATAGTTGATTCTATTAAAATATGGATACCCTCTTTCATTTTCTCTAGAATAAATTCAGGTACAAAAAGTTTTCCTATTCTACGGCTTTCCGCTTCAATGATAACATTTTTAGTTTTTGCATCCTTTAAAGTCTTAAATAGCTCTGCTTCAAATTGCTTTTGACTGATTTCTTTATTCAGCCCTACCTTCCCTAATATTGACCCCCTGTGATTTGCTTTGCCTTCAAGATCCAGCACATCGCAACCTTTTTCCATAAGAGCTTTAAGTAGCTCCGTTTTACCTGTTCCAGTAAAGCCATGTAATACGATATATGTCTTTTGTGAATTTATCTGTGGTAGTTCTTTATTAACCATATTTCTATAGCCTTTATAACCACCCTTTAGTTTTTTTACTCCCATGTCCATGGCATTAAATAATTCAAAAAGAGTTGAGCTTCTTAGCCCGCCTCTTTCACAAAACAAAACTATGTTTTTATTTGTTTTTTTTAAATTTAATATACTTTCATAAATATCAGGCAGTTTACTTGATACAATTTTGATGCCGAGGCTTTTGGCAGCTTCTGCACTTTCTTGGCGATATACTGTACCTACCGCTTTTCTTTCTTCATTATCCAAAATAGGTATATTAATGGCATCAGGTATAGTGTATTCAAGATATTCACCTGGGCTCCTTACATCAACTAAAATAGTTTCTTCATCTAAATCATCGTATTCTATTATTCCATACAAATTTATTACCTCCACATGTGACTACAATTATTTTACATGAAATTTGACATTTCTTCAATTGTGCAAGCCTAAATAATTCATATACTTTTATACTTTACCGATTTATCTATTTATAGTCAAAATTACTTCTTTGAAAATCATTCCTGAAAATCTATAATAATAGCTGTGCAAAAATCACTTTTCTAGCCTTTTTGAATATTATATAAGTGATATATAGTATCATCTCGGAGGTGTTACATTGTTGAAAAAAATAGTTGAAATCTCAAATATCAATTTGAATTATCATACGCTGCAGGGTGAAACACAGGCTATTAAAGATTTATCGCTTGATATTTATAATGGCGAATTTATTAGTATTGTTGGACCAAGTGGATGTGGAAAATCAACTTTACTTTCTCTAATCTCAGGAATATTAAAGCCTTCCTCAGGAACTATAGTGATAAATGGCAATCGAGTTGATGGACCATCTGAAAATGTTGGGTATATGCTTCAAAAGGATCATCTTTTCGAATGGAGAACCATAATGAAAAATGTAGTTATTGGGCTTGAAATTAAAAACAAACTCAATAAAGATACTTTGCAATTTGTTGAAAGACTGGTAAACGAATATGGCCTTGGGGACTTCAAAGACTTTCATCCCCATCAATTATCTGGCGGAATGCGACAGAGAGCAGCACTGATCCGAACTTTAGCAATTAAACCGGACATACTGCTTCTTGATGAACCTTTTTCAGCACTTGACTATCAAACCAGGTTAGCTATTTCAGAAGAAATATGGATAATAATAAAGAAAGAAAAGAAAACTGCAATACTAGTAACTCATGATATATCAGAAGCTATTGCAATGGCTGACAGAGTGGTTGTGTTGACTAAAAGACCAGGAGAAATAAAATCAATACATGAAATTGTATTAACTTGTGATTATAAAACTCCCATCAAATGTAGAGAGGCTCCTGAGTTCAGATTATATTTTAATGAGATATGGAAGGAGCTAGATATCCATGTTTAATAAAGACCAAGAGGCAATTCAAGTTTCTAAGGATCATATTGAGTTTTTAAAAAAAGTAAAGTTTACAAAAATTGCTATTAAAGCTTCTCAATTATCTCTATTTGTTTTATTGTTTTCACTTTGGGAAATTGCTGCAATAAACAAATGGATAGACCCATTTATCATGAGTCAACCTACTAGGATAATAAAAACAATTATAAACCTATCAAAAGATGGAACGCTTTACCTACACACTGGGGTAACTATATATGAGACAATTGTTGGATTTTTATCTGGCACAATATTAGGCACCTTAATAGCTATAATTCTTTGGTGGTCAGATTTTACAGCAAAGGTATTAGACCCCTATTTGGTTGTATTAAATGCTCTTCCTAAAACAGCATTAGGGCCAATTATTTTGGTATGGATTGGCGGCACAACACAATCCATAATCGTCATGGCCCTATTAGTTTCAATTGTTGTCACAATACTAAATGTTTATACTGGTTTTATTGCTTGCGATGAAGATAAAATAAAGCTTTTAAAAACCTTTGGTGCAACTAAATTTCAGATATTAAAAAAGGTTATACTTCCTGCTAACATCCCAAATATTATTTCGGTTTTAAAAATCAACGTTGGATTGTCTCTTGTTGGTGTAATTGTTGGAGAATTCCTTGTTTCTAAATCTGGTCTCGGTTACTTGATTATTTATGGTGGCCAAGTATTTAAAATGGATTTAGTTATGACAAGTGTAATTATATTGTCAGCTGTCGCAGCTGTACTGTATTTAGCAGTACACTGGCTAGAGAGGAAGATAGGAAATATTAAATAAAGATTAAGGAATAGAGCATATTTTTGCTTTATTCCTTAATTATATTAATCAATTCATCTATGGAATTTACTGTATAATCAGCATCTATCATTTTATCTTGAAACCCGTCTGCCATGCTCCATTTGACTAGTATTGATTTTATTCCTGCATTTTTTGCACATTCAATATCATATATACTGTCTCCTATCATAACAGCTTGTCCTCCATCTGCGTTTAACCTTTTTAAGGCTTCTATTATTGGGCTAGCGTCGGGCTTATGTTTCTCTGTATCCTCTAGCGCTACTATTGCAGAAAAATACTTCTTGAAATCAAATAGGTTCAAACCTCTTGTTGCAATAACCCGTCTTTTTGATGTAACAATAGCCATAATGCAACCAAGTTCTTTTAGCCTAGCTAATCCACTTCCTATTTCGCCACATGGTAATACGCAATTATCATGATGATGTTCATTATATTCAATGTATGTTTCAAACATTTCTTGAGCTTTTTCAGTAGAATATCTCTGCAAAGTATAAACAAGAGGCTCTCCAAAATATTTTAACAAGTCTTCATCAGAAGCATTTACATTAAGATGCTTTTTTAAAGTATATTTGTAAGAATCTAGTATTAGCTTATTAGTATCTATCAGTGTCCCGTCCAAGTCAAAAAGTATGTACTTAAATTTCAATATTACACGCCCTCTCTTTATTTCTACATATCAATAAAGATTTTAACATAAAAATTGTTTATAGTGAATTGGATTTTAACATATCATACTAGATAGTATGATGGAATTATTATATAATGTAATGATAGGGTAGGTGAAATCATGTTTGAAGTTTATTCATGGAGTTATAGATTTGTATATACTTTACTTATTTCTTTGTATTGTATAACAAGCTATGTAGTAATTATAAAGAAAAAGTATTTTATGAGTGTATTCTTACCTGTTTTAAATACAGTAATAACAATTTCTTCATTTCTATTACTTGCTATTTTTTCAGAACCAATCGATAAAAGCGCCATATATATAGGATGTTCTTTAATAATTATATACTTATTAACTAGATTGATATTAATTAAATTCTTTAAATTAGATTTAATTGTTCTTTATGATTTAATATTTATTTTGATATCTATAGGCTTATGTATGCTTTATAGATTAAGCCCTGATTACGGAATTAAACAAATCATATTTATTACAATTGGAAATATTGCATTAGTTGTAACTATAATTCTAGGGAAGAAAATACAAATTAAACCAGAGCAATATAAATTCTTTGCTGGAGCAATCCTTGTGTTACTGATTCTAACTCAAATTTTCGGTACAGAAGTATTTGGATCAAAAAATTGGATTAAATATGGAATTATAAGCTTTCAACCTTCAGAAATCATTAAAATACTTTTCGTGTTTCTTATTGCTTGTCTATTATATTATGATTTAAATTTGAAAAGATTTCTAATAAACTCGATGATTCTGCTAACTATCGTATTGTTTTTTGCTTTGCAAAGAGATATTGGATCTGCTTTCATATTCTTTTCAGTGTATATTATTATGCTTTTTTACAAAGATTCTAGATTTTATTATACAGGTATCACGATCTTCTCTGCAATTTTAAGTGGAATATCAAGCTACTTTTTATTTGGCCACATAAAATCTAGAGTTCTAGCGTGGCTTAATCCTTGGAAATACACTTCAACTAAAGCCTATCAGATAACACAGTCTTTATTTGCAATTGCCTCCGGTGGCCTAATAGGTACCGGTATTAATACTGGTAATCCAAAATATATACCTGCAGTGCACACTGATTTCATATTTTCAGCAATCTGCGAGGAAATGGGTATAATTATTGGAATATGCATGGTTGTTATATACGCCTTAATAATATTAATAGGAATGAACATTTGTTTAAATTGCAAAGATAAAACCAATCAACTTGTTAGTCTTGGTCTAACTTCTATGACTGCTATTCAGACTTTAGTGATTGTATGCGGTGTTTTAAACCTTATACCTATAACTGGTGTAACCTTACCCTTTGTTAGTTATGGTGGGAGTTCTTTATTATCTCAATTTATTAATATTGGTATACTTTATTATATAAACGAAAAGGAAATGAGTGGTACATATGAGTAAAATAACAATTAGGCTTAAAATAGTAAAATACATTTTTTTATCCTTGTTTCTTCTCACGTCTTTATACATACTATATTTTACATTATTTCAGGCAAAATCCATATCCTCTAATTCATTTAATAGAAGATTGAGAGAATATGATTCGAACATCGTAAGAGGTAATTTGCTTGATAGAAAAGATGTTTTACTTGTGAAAAGTTCTAAAACAAAATCAAATATCACAAGGAAGTACTTGTATAGCAACAACTTTTCACATATAATTGGATATTGGACAAGAAACCTTGGCTCCTCAGGATTAGAGGCCTTATATAATAAGGAATTAATAAATAATGATAACACAATAGAAACTCTGAAAAGCAAAGCGAATGGAGAATATTTGTATGGAAATAATTTAAAACTAACATTGGATAAAGATTTGCAAATCTATGCTTCATCCCAATTAAACGGTAAAAAAGGCGCAATTGTAGTGCTTAATCCAAAAACAGGAGAAATATTAGCTCTAATAAGTAAGCCAGATTTTAATCCATCAAACATACAGGAAAATTGGGATTCAATTTCAACTGATGATGATAGCCCACTGCTTAATCGAGCTACGGAAGGACTATACCCTCCTGGTTCTATTTTCAAAATTATTGATACATCCTCAATTTTAAAAAACAATCTTCAAGAAAGTATTGTATGTACAGGTAGCATAAATATTGGTGGATACCAAATTAATGATAGTGGAAATGAAAAACATGGTGATATCCTTCTCAATGAAGCTTTCACCAAATCATGTAATTCATTTTTTATTAAAATGGGCTTAAAACTTGGTAGTGAAAATTTATATAATGAATCTACAAGTTTTCGTTTTAATAAACCAATTAGTTCAGATATAAAAATTTCACAATCTATTTTCCCCAATAAGATGAATGATCAAATGCTCGCTCAAAGCTCTATAGGTCAAGGAGAAGTACTTATAACCCCTATTCATGCTGCGCTAGTTGCATCAGTAATAGCTAATAATGGGATAATGATGCAGCCCTATATCGTCGATAGTCTATATAGTCCAAGTGGAAAAGAGATAAGAAAATATAAATCTAAAGAAATAGGTAGAATAATAAATGAATACACTGCAAAAACAATAAGCGATTTGATGGTTGAAACAGTTAATAATGGTACTGGAAGCAGAGCCAAAATAAACAAGGTAAAAGTTGCAGGAAAAACAGGAACAGCAGAAACTACTCATGGAAATTCTCATTCATGGTTCATTGGTTTTGCACCTGCTGACAACCCAAGAATAGCAATAGCAGTATTAATCGAAAATGGCGGAAGTGGAGCGAAAAATGCAACTCCAATGGCTGGTAAAATAATTAAAAAAGCTCTTTCACTTATAACTGAATAATAATAAGAGGTGTTTTATGGATAATTTTAATGTAATAGTTTTAATGATGCGGGATAAATCCACTGGCATTTTAAATGAGGCTGTAGATTCATATAAAATTGAATCTGGTATGGATCTAATACAAAAGATATATTTAGAAAATAACAATGATGAATACTATATTTACCTGTCTTTAACAACAAAAGATGTTGAAGATTGGGAGTATTATGGTATTTACGAGCTATATGAAGATACAATTTTTAATGAATTTGAAATTGAAGTTTTAGATGGTTCCGGTGACTATAATCCAAAATGGATACTAAAGTTCAAATATAATGAAGATAGAATTCAAACAGAAAAAATGATTAACACTGTTTTGAAAACGCATCTAGATGAATTAAATAGAATTATACCGCTTTTGAGTGTAGACAAAGAAAGATATATGAGAGCAGCTAATGAAGAATAATAATAATCCTAAAATCAATTGATTTTAGGATTATTATTTTCTAATATATTACTTTAATTTTTACTCTTTTTCAAAAGCATCCTTGCCTAATCCGCAAACTGGGCATACCCAATCTTCAGGAATTTGTTCAAAAGGTGTACCTGGATTTATACCACCATCAGGATCTCCAATTTCTGGATCATATACATATCCACAAGCTGTGCAAGTCCATTTTTCCATAGTCAAACCTCCAAAATTTTATTATTTAGATATACTATATATTATACACTTTTACTATCATTAATTCTACCTGAATAATCCAATATGTATGACGCAAAATAAACTAGCATACTGATAGCTATTTTCTTGAAGATGTCTTAAAGTGATTTTAATAGTCTTCCTAGTTTTGTAATGCCATCAACTATTTTGTCTTCTGGCATACATGAGTAATTTAGTCTAAAGTGATTTGCATTTCCTCCATTTGGATAGAATGATTCTCCTGGAACAAAAGCAACCTTTTCTTCATCGACAGATCTCTTTAACACATCAGCTGCATCAATTCCTTCAGGAAGTTCCACCCAAGTGAATAATCCACCATTAGGATAAGTGAAAGTTGCATTTGATGGAAATTGTGATCCCATTGTTTCAATCATTAGATTTCTTCTTACTCTATAAACTTCTATGATCTTCGCTACATGTTCATCAAAATTGTACATTTCCACAAACTTTGCTAGTTCTCTTTGTGACATAGTATTCGTTTGAAGATCTGCGCCTTGCTTAACAACTACATATTTTTGAACTACTTCAGCTGCTCCAGCAACCCAACCTAATCTTAAGCCTGGACAAAATGTCTTTGAAAAAGTACCAAGATAAATTACTAAACCTTTTGTATCAAAATGTTTTATTGCAGGTAATCTTTCACCTTCGAATCTAAGCTCTCCATATGGACTATCTTCAACTACTGGAACATTAAATTTTTCTGCCAGCTCAACAAGTCTCTTTCTTCTATCTAAACTCATTGTTCTGCCAGTAGGATTTTGAAAATCTGGAATAGTATAAATGAATTTAGCTTTAGGATTTTGCTCTAATGCTTTTTCAAGTTCTTCCATTATCATGCCGTTATCATCCATTGCCACTTCTACAAATCTTGGAAGGTAAGCTTTAAAGGCATTCAACGCGCCCAAATAACTAGGACTTTCACAGATGACAACATCATCTTCATCTAAGAATATCTTACCTGAAAATTCAAGTCCTTGCTGTGATCCACTTGTTATTAAAATGTTTTCGGCATCAACTTCTACCCCTGAAGCCTTCATTCTTTGAGATATAATTTTTCTGAGTGGCATAAAACCTTCTGTTGTGCTGTACTGTAACGCTGATCTTCCACCTTCTTCAAGCACTTCAGTACATACTTTTTTCATTTCTTCTATAGGGAAAAGTTCAGGTGCTGGTAATCCACCAGCGAATGATATGATTTCTGGCTGCTCCGTAAGTTTAAGCAGTTCACGGATAGCAGAACCCTTAAGGTTTTCCATTCTCTTTGCAAATTTAAATGTCATTTTAAAAAACACCCCCATAATTTGGTCCGCCATCTTTTAAATACATCCTCTACTTATAATTTTACCCGAATTGAAATAAATTTACTATACCTTTTTAGGTATTCTACCAGTTATTGATGATTATGTGGCAATAAGAAAAAGTCGAGGAACCTTCCTCGACTTTTTCTTACTTTCCCAACATTTCTTTTACTTTCATTAGTCTAACTCTGTTTCCTCTTTCGTTCTCATCAAGTTTCATAGTAATATATCTTACAGTTTCAACAAGTTGTGGTATCATTACATATTCAAGAGCATTAACACGTCTTCTTGTTTTTTCAATTTCATCAGCCATCAACTGGCATGTTTTCTCTACTTCTGCAAGCTGTACCATTTTATCTAAAACTTGTTTTAGCGAATTTATAGCACTGTCTAATTCGCTTGATGTACTTGCAAAACCATATGGATAGTTGGATGTATCATCATCTTCTTTTTCTTCTTTTATAAGATGTATAACAGGTGAGTTCACGCTCATGATATTTTTTGTTCCTACTTCTAATGATATTTTATCTATAGGAAACATGATTGCCTCTTCTAGCGATTCACTTGACATCACAGCTCTTGCAATTAGAAAATCCTTGAAAGACTGAGTAAGCTCAGCTTCTACAGTTTCTCGTAATTCCTTGTTTCTTTTCACAAGTTCAATAAACTTTTTCATCAATTCATCCTGTTTATCTTTTAAAAGTTTATGGCCTCTCTGAGCTGTTTTTAATCTCTTTTTTAGTCTTGTCAGCTCCATTCGGGTTGGGTTTACTTGTAAAATAGCCATGCCTTAAGCATCCCCTTTTTGCGGCATATACTTGTCTATATATTCGTCTTTAACCCTCTTTAATTCATTTCTTGGTAATATGGATAGAAGTTCCCAACCAAGTGTCAACGTATCTATTATGCTTCTATCCTCGTTTTCTCCTTGTGCCACATATCTCTGTTCAAATTCAGCAGCGAATTTGGCAAAAAGCTTATCTGCATCACTAAGAGCACCCTCACCTAATATAACCGCTAACTCTTTTGCTTCTTTTCCTCTTGCATAAGCAGCAAATAGCTGGTTCATAGTGTCAGCATGATCTTCTCTTGTTTTATCTTTACCAATACCTTTGTCTTTCAGCCTTGAAAGAGATGGAAGAACATCAATCGGAGGCATAACCCCTTTTCTGTATAATTCTCTGCTTAATATTATCTGGCCTTCCGTTATATACCCGGTAAGATCAGGAATCGGATGTGTCTTGTCATCTTCAGGCATTGTTAGTATTGGTATCTGAGTGATTGAACCACTTTTCCCTCTAATTCTTCCTGCTCTCTCATACATAGTTGCTAAGTCCGTATATAGGTAACCAGGATATCCTCTTCTACCAGGTACTTCTTTTCTAGCCGCTGATATCTCACGAAGCGCATCACAGTAGTTTGTTAAATCAGTTATGATAACAAGCACATGCATACCCTTTTCGTAAGCTAAATACTCAGCTGCTGTCAAAGCCATACGAGGTGTTGCTATACGCTCAATAGCAGGGTCATTTGCAAGATTTATAAATAATACAGTTCTATCTATAGCACCAGTTTTCTTAAAGTCTGAAATAAAATAATCTGCTTCCTCGAATGTAATTCCAACAGCTGCAAATACAACAGCGAATTTGCTTTCGGTACCTAAAACCTTTGCCTGTCTAGCTATTTGTGCTGCAAGTCTAGCATGTGGAAGTCCCGAGCCTGAAAAAACAGGAAGTTTTTGTCCTCTTACAAGCGTATTTAAGCCATCTATGGCTGAAATTCCCGTTTGAATAAATTCTGAGGGATAGTCTCTAGCTGCTGGGTTAATAGGGTTTCCGTTTATATCTAAACGTTTTTCAGGTATAATTTTAGGTCCACCATCTTTAGGATTTCCAAGTCCATTAAAAACCCTTCCAAGCATATCTAAAGATACAGCTAATTCTAAGCCATGACCAAGAAATCTTACCTTGCTTTCATTTATATTTATACCTTGGGAACCTTCAAATAGTTGAAGCAATGCCTTATCACCATTTACTTCTAATACCCTGCCCCTTCTTGTTTCTCCACCTTTTAATTCAATTTCAACCAACTCATTGAATTTAACACCCTCTACCTGGTCTACGAGCATTAAAGGACCTGCAACTTCTCTAATAGTTTTATATTCTTTCAGCATAAATTACATACCTCCATTCGATACAAGAGATGCCATTTGGTCTTTAAGCTCTGCTTCAATAAGATCAAATTCTTGTAAATTGCTTTCAAGTATGAGCTTAGATTTGGCTATTTTATCTCTTATAGGTAGGTTAGAAATATCTTTAAGTAGCGCTCCTGCTTCTAAAACTTTTTGACCTTCTTCATTAAACAGCAACATAAGTTTTAACATCCTATGTTGTTTTTTAATGGATGTAAACGTATCTATTTCATGGAAAGCATTTTGATGCAGATAGTCTTCACGTAGAGTCTTTGCAGATTCTAAAGTAAGCCTATCTTTTATTGAGAGTGCATCTATACCAACCAGCCTTACAATCTCATCAAGTTCAGATTCTTCATGAAGTATTTTCATTGCTTCTTTTCTTTGTTCTTCCCACTCAGGAGATACTTGTTCTGCAAACCATTCCTTTAATGTATCCAAATATAGTGAATAGCTCTGTAACCAGTTAATTGCCGGAAAGTGTCTTCTGTAGGCCAAAGCAGAATCTAGTCCCCAAAATACTTTTACTATTCTTAGTGTAGCTTGGGTAACTGGCTCTGAAAGGTCTCCTCCTGGAGGAGAAACTGCTCCGACTGCCGTAAGTTCTCCTTCTCTATTCTCAGAACCAGAACATATTACTTTACCTGCTCTTTCATAAAATTCTGCTGCTTTTGAACCTAAGTATGCAGGATAACCTTCTTCTCCAGGCATTTCTTCCAAGCGTCCGGACATTTCTCTTAAAGCCTCTGCCCATCTTGATGTAGAATCTGCCATAAGAGCAACAGAATAGCCCATGTCTCTAAAATATTCTCCTATAGTAATACCAGTGTATATGCTCGCTTCACGTGCAGCAACTGGCATATCTGATGTGTTAGCTATAAGTACAGTTCTTTTCATTAATGGCTCTCCAGTTTTTGGATCCTTAAGTTCTGGAAACTCCATCAAAACATCTGTCATCTCATTTCCACGTTCACCGCAACCTATATAAACAACAATTTCTGCTTCTGCCCATTTTGCAAGTTGGTGTTGTACAACTGTCTTTCCACTGCCGAATGGTCCTGGAATACATGCCGTGCCTCCTTTTGCTACTGGAAAAAATGTGTCAATTATTCTTTGTCCTGTAATCATAGGCATATTTGGGGCCGACTTTTGTTTATATGGTCTTCCTTTTCTAACAGGCCATTTCTGCAACATCATTACTTCTACTATCCCATTCTTGGTGTTTACTTTTGCAACAATCTCAGTAATAGTAAAATCACCAGAACTTATTTCACTGATTTCTCCTTCTACACCATGTGGTATCATTATTTTATGCTCAACTATTGATGTTTCACTTACAGATCCTATTACATCTCCGCCAATTACTTTGTCCCCAACTTTTGCTGTTGCCTTAAAGCCCCACTTTTTATTTCTATCAAGTTTATCTACCTCAATACCTCTTGTGATGTGGTCTCCAACTTGATTTCTGATTACATCAAGTGGTCTTTGTATTCCGTCAAAAATTGATTCTATAAGTCCCGGAGCAAGTTCAACGCTTAGAGGTTCGTTTGTTGTGACAACAGGTTCACCAGGTCCAAGTCCAGATGTTTCTTCATATACCTGAATAGAAGCTTTATCTCCACGAATCTCAATTATTTCACCAATTAGTCTCTTATCACTTACTCTTACGACATCATACATTTTGGCATTATTCATACCTTCTGCAATGACAAGAGGTCCAGAAACTTTAACTATTCTTCCTTCTTCCATCAAGTTATCTACCTTCTTTCCCGAATAATATATCTGCGCCTATGGCTTTTTCCACAGATTGCCTAACAGCTTTCATTCCTATACCCATCGTACCTTGATTGTTTGGAATTAGAATTACTGCTGGTATCAATGACTGTTTATAAACATCAATATAATCTTTAATATCCTTAGCTATTTGTTCTGTTATAAAAATTATGGCATATTTTTCTTTAGCTAACTCAATAAGAGTTTTTGAAGCCTGTTTTGGATCAGTGGTCGGAAATACTGATATTCCAAGAGCCTTAAAACCTAATATTGAGTCCTTATCACCAATAACACCCATCTTATACATATACATCACGAAGCCTTTCTCTTATTACTTCATTTGGGATTTCATTCATCTTTCCAACCATAATCATTCTAATAGCCTTTATTTCATTTTCTTTTGCCATTATATAACCAATAATGGGCTCAATCCCGAAAGCAATATATTTGCCCCTCTTTGCAATTTCAAAAACATAATCATCAGAAAGTTTTTCAAATTTTGTCAAACGTTTTGTTTTCATATAGCTTGAAATTCCTTCCTCAATAACTTTATGATAATCACTGAATGCTAATTTTTCAATTAACATCTCCGTGGGTTCGTCAAACATTTCGTTAAAAAACCCTTTGTCCAACTTCCCACTATCAATAATCACTTTCTTTAAATAGTCCCTGCCTAAACCTATGTCTTTTATTCTTATAAAAGATTTAATATTAGTTAAATCTATAAGACTCTTTATATAGTCTACAAGAAACGTGCTCTTACTTTCATATGCAGTCTTGTACATTAGTTCAAACAATGACTTATCAAGAACTAGGTCAATTAATTGTGGATCTGCCTTATAGGAAAAGCTATTATTTATATTTTCAATACTATTTCTAATAATAGGATTTAGTTCTGTGTAGTCTTTTTCTTTAACATATTCTTTAAGCTTGTTTATTGGAATAGTACCTATATCCATAAGCAAGTAATCATTTTCTTCTCCCAAAAAACTACTTTTTAATAATACTTTTAAATTATGAATGTCATATTTATAAAGAAAAATATTAGTCAATTCTGGAGCAGGAGATATTTGATTGATTAAGCTATAAGTCCTTACAAGCTCTTTAGTAAGCATAGTTTCATAATCAGAAGCATCTGAAAGTTCAGAAATCAAAATACCATACTCTGTTTCACTTAGAATCTTGAAAATTTCTTCCCCATCCTTTGCCTCGATCATTCTTTCCAGTTTAGATTTTTCAATCAATTTGGTTTCTAATGCTCTTATTCTTGTAACGGAATACAAATATTTATTATCACTCATTAAGGCAATTCCTCCTTTCTTTCAGAGTAGCCTTGTTTTTAAAAAAGCAGCTCTGCAATTTTGGGTTCAAGATCATCCCTGTTCATTTTTAATATTGATTCGAAGGAATTATTTATTTCAATGCCACCACTTCTAATAATAAAACCACCATAAGCACTGCCTTCTTCCTCAGACAATTTAATATTCCCTTTGTAGCCCTTTTTAATTAACATTTCATTTATTCTTTCAACAAAAGAACTGCTTAATTTTTCAGTACTAGTTTTTGACACTATTATGTGTTCATCTCCTAACTTAACTGTTTGCAATATCATTTCAGTCATTATAGCTTCATACTTTGAAGCTTCCATACTATTTAGTCTTTCAATAGCTACCTGAAATATATTTTGAATTACTTCTTGTTTTGCAGCAAGAACATTCTTTCTCATTTCCAATTCAGCCATTGAATTCACTATTCTCTTTTTATCAGATGCATCATAGGAAGCTTTCTCGGAAATTGTTTTTGCTTTATGAACAGCAAGTTTTTTAGCATCATCTAATATTTTAGAAGCTTGATCACTTGCATTATTATCAATTTCCCTAACCTTTTCCTCTGCATCAAGTAGTATTTTTTCTTTAATCTTTTCAACTCCAGCCATTAAAGCCACTCCCTTATAGTTTTATGCCATTTAACATTAAGAATGAAGCGAGTAGAGACAACACCGCATATGTTTCAACCATAGCTGCAAAAACCATGCCTTTAGCTAATTCTTCAGGTCTTTTGGCAATTATACTACACCCCGCTGCCGCTGCTTTACCTTGGTATATTGCTGATACAAGCCCAACCAGACCTACAGGAAGACCTGCTAACAAAAGCATTAGCCCTTGTTCCATTGTAACATTAACCAAACTACCGAAAACCCCTACCTTTGTCCAAATAAGGAAAGCTATAAGCAATCCATATATACCTTGCGTTCCAGGAAGAGCTTGAAGTAAAAGTGTTCTCCCAAATTTACTTGGATCTTCAGTTACTACTCCTGCAGCTGCCTGTCCAACGATTCCAACTCCAATTGCTGATCCACATCCGGCTAATCCAGCAGCAATAGCTGAACCAAGAAAAGCTAAATATAACCCTGTGTTTGACCCTAATAGTTCTACCATATTCATTTAATTTGCCTCCTCATAATTTGTTAAAATTATCTTTTAATGATCACATATTTAGTGTTTATTTTAAATGGACTAAAAGGTTTTCCATCACCTTCAAAGAATTTGCCAAAGAACTCTACATATTGAAGACGGCTTGAATGCACATATGCACCAAGAACATTAATAGCTATATTAAATGAATGTCCTAATACAAGAAATACAACCATAAATATATTGCCAATGAAACTTCCACCAAGCATCGTAGCCATTGAATTTACAACTGTTCCAATTACACCTGTAGCAAGTCCAAGGGCAAAAAGTCTAGAATATGAAAGTACATCCCCTAAAAAGCTAGTTACATTATATAGACTAAGAATTCCAAAAACCAATTTTTTGATTATATTTTTTTCTGTTCTACCTTGTGTCAGTACTAACCCTATACATCCAACAATGGCCATATATTTACCAGCTAGTGCTACTGGAGGAAGAGCTAAAAACATTAGTCCTGTAAGGAATAAATACCATAAACCTTGATCATATATGGCATCTAATATATTTCCTCGGCGTATATTTTTGTATGCTTGTATTCCCATACCAACATACAGCTGAATTACCCCAAGTATTAGACAGAAGATTAACATTTTTAAAGGGTTATCCAATGGATTAAACCATATTGGTTTTAATTTTATTGCATCTCCAAACCAACCTCCAAACAAAGCTCCCCAAAATGTAGTTGAAACTCCTCCTAGACACAAAAGTCCAAATAACTTTTTTGTTCCACCTTGCAAATCAAGTTTAAAGAGAGCAAAACCTGTTAAAGCAGCTAGTATTATACCATAGCCGGCATCGCTAACCATCATTCCAAAAAACATAATGAAAAAGGGAGCCATAATCGTATTTGGATCTATTGCCCTAGAATTTGGCAAACTGTATTGCTCTGTAATCATTTCAAGAGGCCTTACCAATACTGGATTATCCAATAAAACTGGAATATCCTCCTCTTCTTTAGGATCAGATATTTCTATGGTATGTGCTTCAGTTGAATTATCCAAAATATCTTTTAGACTATCAACTAACTCCCCTGGCAACCATCCATTTACGATAAAGGTGCTTTTTGTTTTGGCAAAATTACTGGCTACAGCCTTTTTATCCCGTTCTACTGTAAGCATATCATAAAGAATTCGTAAATATTTTTTATGCTCTAATTGACCTGAAGCCTGGTTGTTTAACTCTTCTCGCCTATTATTAAGATTCTTTAATGTTTCCTGACATTGTAGAATATTTTCATTAATTGTACCTTTTAGGTCAGAAAAGGTTGTTTTAGTCCATCCAAACTGCTTTTGAATACACAAAACCTTTTCTTCGTACTCAACATGGTATACAAGCAAATAATATGCATTTTCTTTGTTTGTATTTATATGTTCTATTTGCAAGTCAGCATCTAAGTTGTGTAATTCATTTTTGTAATTTTCGGAATATTTTACAGGAACAAATCCTATAATAATAACTGTATTTTTGGTATTCTTGATATCTTCAACAGGGACATCTAAAGAATTCCATGGTTGAAGTTGCGCCATAAGATTATTTTGTTTTGTTTCCATATTCTTTATTTCAGCAAGCTTTTCGTCTATATTCTTACAAGTACTGTATATTCGGTCTAAATTCTCTTCATTTAAATATTCTCTTGACTTTGCATCTTCTACTACAGGTTTTGATGCAAACATAGAACTTTTCTCTTTGTCATATCTCATGATGAAATCTATTAAATACTTTACTTTAGCCAACTTAGCTTCCAGTTGGTTCACAAGATCTATATTACTATCTGTAGTAAGACCTTCAAATGTACCTTCAGTTAATTCTTCTTGAAGATTAATCATTTGAAAGCTACCAAAGGATTGTAATCTATTAACTAACAAGTCTTTATCCGACTGAAGAGCTATTATGGTTGCCTTTTTCATATTAACTATCGCCATTAAACTTCACAATCCTCTCCATAACCATATTAACAGCATCGTCAATCTTTTTTGATGCGTTCTCTTTTATCGAGTCGCATTCTTGCTTATTCTTTTGCAATTTTATTTCTACTTCTTTCTTTGCATCTGTTTCAGCCTTTTCAATTGCCTGTTTGCTGATATCAATTTCTTGATTTACGGCTTGTTGCACAATCAAGGCACCTTTTGCTTGTGCATCCTTTATAATTTCTTTTGACTTGTGGATGGCTGTTTTAATCTTTTCTTCAGCAGCCTGTTCCGTCTCCTTTATTTCTTTTATTAATTCTACTGACAAATAATTCACCACCTCTTTCTTAATTATTCATTATATGTTATTTGAATATAAGAACAGTAAACAATTATGATTATACTCCGAATTGTCAACAATATTTATTTATTCGTCAAATAATTTGAAAATCCTGCTTAAAAATATTTAAAGATTATCAAATATTTAATCAATAAATTTAATGACTAATATATTTTAATAGATAAAAATATATTATAGAATCACAAAATCAAAAAGATTTGTATCCTATTTAAAAACTCATTTTATGTATATTAAATACACTTAATATCTCAATAATAAGTGTATTTAATTTCTTCACCTCATTCATAATTATTCATAAAAATATGAGTTTTTATTCTACATATAATCACATTCTTCTAGATTTTTCTCAAGTTCCATTACCTTGTGTAGTCCTACCGCCAAGGCGTAAATTGTCTTTGCAGTACCGGCAGGACCCTTAATAATAACCAAAGGTTCTTTTTGAGAATCCATAAACAACGCCTCTTGCATTTGCTCCTAATTCATCTTTCTCTTTTTTTGAAACGATCCAATTCTTCTAATACTACTTCTGGAATTACTATTTTATTTTCAATTGCTACACTCCTCTTGTCAAAGTTTTGTGATCTTGTATAAGTATATTCAGCTTATGTCTATTGAATCTTATAAAACTCTCGCTTTTTTATGACTAAAAATCAGTTTTCATTTATGTTTATATAATCGCATAAATGTGCAACCGGGCAAATAGCACACTTAGGCTTTCTTGCCTCACATATTCTTCTTCCATGCCATATTAGAAGATGGTGGGCTAGCGACCATTTCACCTTTGGTATATTGGCCATTAGCTCTTTTTCTGTTGCTAGTACATTACTGGCTTTTGCTAGTCCAATTCTATTAGATACCCTAAATACATGAGTGTCCACAGCAATAGCTGGTTCATTGAATGCATTACTTAAAACAACGTTAGCGGTTTTCCTGCCCACTCCTGGAAGTGCAGTCAGTTCTTCCATTGTAGATGGCACTTGACCGTTATGTTTTTGCAATAATTCATGACACATAGCTAAAATATTTTTTGCTTTATTTCTGTATAATCCTATCACCTTAATTTCATTTTCTAGTTCTACCTGATTTAATGCTAAAAAATCTTCCGGGCTATTATATTTATTGAATAACGCTGTTGTAACTTCATTAACTTTCTTATCAGTTGCTTGAGCACTAAGGATAGTAGCAACTAATAGTTCAAATGAACTATTAAATTTTAGCTCACATTCCGCATTTGGATAAGTTCTCTCTAAAATTACTAAAATATCTTCAATACTTTTGTCATTCATATTTTAACTCATCGCCTTTCATATACAAGTCATTCTTCTTTATTATTCCATTAGGATAGCAAATATATATAATTTATATAATTAAATGTATAATATAAATTGAATCAGTACAATAGATTATATATTTAATTAGGAGGAAAAGTCGTGAAGAAAACCATTTCATTAATTGGAATTAACTCAAAATTTATACATACGAACTTAGCAATAAGGTATTTGAAATCATATTGCCAGTCTGAGATAAATGAAATCTCAATAATAGAGCTTAGTATCAATGATCATTTCGATGATGCTCTTAGAAAGCTTTACTTAAACTGCGGTAATATATTAGCTTTTTCTTGTTATATTTGGAACATTGAATATGTGCTAAAACTTTGCTCTAGTATTAGAAAATTAAAAAAAGATATTATTATTATTTTGGGGGGGCCAGAAGTAAGTTTTGACTCAGATGAAATAATGAAGAAAAATCCTTATATTAATTACATAATAAGAGATGAGGGTGAAAAAACCTTTCTTGAACTAAGCAATTATTTAAATGGAACAAGCACCAAAGCAGACGAGATAAATGGATTAACATATAGAGAAAACGATGCTATAATCTCCAATCCATCTAGGGAGCTAATATCAAATCTCGATGAAATTCCATTTCCCTACGAAAACTTAGAAGATCTGAAAAATAAGATTATATATTATGAAACAATCAGAGGATGTCCTTTTAATTGTCAATATTGTCTCTCTTCAACAATAAGTGGAGTTAGATTCTTCTCTTTAGATAGAGTGAAAAATGATTTAGATATATTTATAGAAAATGGAGTAAATCAAGTAAAACTGGTAGATCGAACTTTTAACTGTAAAAAGGAACATGCAATAAATATCATTAAACATATTATAACTAAAAAAGCAAAAACTAACTTTCACTTTGAGATTTCAGCTGATCTTTTAGATGATGAATTCATAGACTTGTTAAATTCTGCCCCATTAGATATGTTCCAACTGGAAATCGGTGTTCAATCCACGAATCTGAATACATTAACTGAAATAAGAAGAAATACAAACTTAGGCAGACTATATGAAAATATTAAGAGCCTACTAAAACAAAACAATATGCATATTCATCTTGATTTAATAGCTGGCCTGCCTTATGAAGATTTTAAGAGTTTTGGAGAGTCATTTAATGATGTTTATCTTTTAAAACCACATATGCTACAATTAGGCTTTTTAAAATTACTCAAAGGCTCGGGTATAAGAAGCAAGGCAAAACAGTATTCTATAGAATTTAATAGCCATACTCCCTATGAGATCTTAAAATCCGAATGGATTAATCATGATGAAATATTAATATTAAAGGATGTCGAAAAATTATTAGAAAACTATTATAACTCAGGAAAGTTTAAGAATTCCTTAAATTATATTATTGAAAGCTATTATAACAATCCATTTGACTTCTATAATCAATTTGCATTATTCTGGAATCAGAAAACTTATTTTGATAGACCTAGACCTCTGAATGATTTGTACATAATATTATCAGAATATGTTTCGGCTAATCATAGAAAAGATTTAGTTTTCGAGGAACTTCTTAGGTATGATTTTATTTCTAATAATAAAAATGGAAGTATTCCTTCAACTATAATCAAGAATTACACAAATGAATATAGAGAAAAAATTCATTTGTTTTTAAAAGATCATGATAAATTGCAAAAATACTTGCCTAATTATTCAAATATGAATATAAAAGATATTTTAAAACAAATGAATTATGAAATATTCAAAATCGATGTTACTGACCCAAATCTGGTATTAAAAGAAACCTTAATTATCTTTGATTATGGCTTAAAGAAAAATGATCAAGTAAAAACATTAAAATTGGATATTAATATAATACAATAAAAACAAAATCTCTAAATATTAATAACAAGCTGTAAGTGGCGATAAAAATAAAAAAACCTGCTAAATAGGTATACTATTAAGCAGGTTTTTCACTTTTTTCATTTGTCTTTACAACGGAACTATAAAAATTCATTAAGCATCCAGCCGTAGACTTCTGTGCTAAAGGAAATAATACAAGACTTATCATTTTAAATCTATTCCTTCTATTATCAACAAACTGATATTTTCTATATGTAGATAAAGATTTCTTGGAGTTGTTAACAATGTATTGGTAAGGATTATTCAAATATAATCCATCTTTACTAACAGCATAATATGAAAAATTATCATATACTCTCTTAATCCATTGTTCGTACTTTCTATGGCTCTTCATCAGATTAATACTAGCATGCTGAGGTATTGTTGAATCTTGAATCAAGTGCACCGCAGCGCCCAAATAAAATATTCCCTTTTCACATTCTCCTTTCCTATAATAACTTATTGCCTTTTTATAGTATTTACCAAATAAATCCACAGAAGTCTCGCATCCGTATAGTCCTCTATTGGTATAAGGATTATAAAAATGATTTCTGCTTTTAAAATCTTGATCCGCCCAAACTACTCCTCCGCTTAAACTCTTTATAAATGTAGTGTAAAAAGCAAAGGCCTCTTCATATCCATCATTTTCCAATATGTTTAAAGCTTGATGATTAATAAATATGTGTACTTTACATTCAGTCCTAATTAGTACCCTCTTAAAAGGCCTCATTAACCATAATACTGATTTAAATGTATTACCATACGCTGATTCAAATTTAAAAGTCATCTCATCACCTCCTTACATTAATATGAATACTTTATTGAAAGTTTATCCAACAATAATATTTGGTTTTGAAATATTTTTTTTAATATTGGATAATCTATATTTGTAATCTAATTTTTTTGAAAGGATGATTATATGAAAATAAAAGAAATCATGACTAATGATGTAAAAACATTAAATACAAATGATTCAGTTTCTAAAGCTTCAACTATGATGAAGGAAATTAATGTAGGAGCTATTCCTGTTGTTGAAAACAACAAGATTGTAGGAATAGTAACAGATAGGGATATAGTTTTAAGATTTGTATCGAAAGATCAAATCCCAAATCAAAAGGTATCCCAAGTCATGACAACTAACATTGTTTCCGTATCTCCGGATACAGATGTGCATGAAGCCGCAGATATTATGGCTCAAAAACAAATTAGGAGGCTTCCCGTAGTTGAAAATGGTAACTTAGTTGGTATCGTTTCAATCGGTGACATGGCAGTTGAATCTATTTTTGAGAACGAAGCTGGAGAGGCATTGTCTAATATCTCCCAAGAAACAAAACAATAGCTTATTTCATAATTGTGGTATTCATTCTTATATATAAGAATGAATACCACCTAAATTTAAAGCGAGGTATTTTAATGTTAATCGTCTTTATACGTTCATTAATCTTATATTCGATATTAACTATCATCATGAGACTTATGGGTAAAAAACAAATTGGGCAGCTGCAGCCATCAGAATTGGTAGTTGCATTAGTAATAGCCGACTTAGCCGCTGTACCTATGGCTAATATTGAAATACCATTGATTTATGGAATAATACCCATTATTACCTTATATATCTGTGAGGAACTCTTATCATATATCAGTATGCTAAATGGTAATGCTAGGGGCATTATTTGTGGTAAGCCAAGCATTCTTATTGAAAAAGGAATCATAATGGAAAGTGAATTGCGTAGAGAAAGATATAATATAAATGATCTTCTTGAACAGTTGAGGCTTAAGGATTATGCAAAAGTAGATGATATAGAATATGCTATCCTTGAAACATGCGGTCAAGTGAGCATAATAGCAAAATCGCAATCCAAACCACCAACAAGAGGTGATATGGGAATTGAAGTAGAACAGGAAAGAATACCCATAACAATTATTATTGATGGAGAGATAAACTACTTAAACTTACGTATTTCTAATTTGACTATGGATTGGTTAAATGATGAATTGAAAACGAATAATATTAAATCAGAAAAACAAGTATTCTTTGCATATATTACATCTGATAATAAGCTCAACTATCAACTAAAAGAAAAGTATAAAAAAGGTGAAACAAAATGAAAACTGTAGTAATAGTAGTTATTATGGTAGCTCTTTTAATAACCGCTGGAGTTATGGGCTACAATATGCTTTACACACAGGCTGAAGACATAAAAACAATCATAGATGAATTAGAAGTTAGCATAGAATCAGAAAATTGGGTATTGGCATTAAAACAATATACTTCAATAGATAAAAAATGGTCTAAAATCAGAGATATATGGTCCATGCTGATTGACCATACGGAAATAGATTATATAAATATTGATTTAGCTGAGCTAAATTCTTTTGTTAAATCAAAGGAAAAAAATGATGCGTTGTCAAAACTATATTCATTAAGAATACTATTTTCGCATATTCCAGACAAAGAGTCCTTTACTTTGAAAAATATATTGTAAATTCTAAGTACAATCTACTTTTGCATCTTTTTAAGCAAAATATTTATATCTTCAGGAATCGGTGCGTGAATAATAATAGTTTTATCCGTATTTGGATGTTTAAACTTCATAGTTGATGCATGAAGTGCTTGCCTGTTAATAAGGCCACTTTTTGTGCCATAAAGATCATCACCTATGATAGGATATCCAATATAACTCAAATGTACTCTTATTTGGTGCGTCCTCCCAGTCATAAGCGTTAATTCTAATAATGAAAATTCTTTAGTGTACTGGATAACTTTATATTCAGTGACTGCATTTTTGCCATTATCTGAAACAACTCGCTTTATATGATTGCTTTCATCTTTCGCTATAGGCTTATCAATAACTGCATTTTTAGGATTAACTTCACCTTTCACTACAGCTACATATGTTTTTTGAATCTTTATATTACCCATCATTTCACTTAAAGATCTGTGGGTATTGGAATTTTTAGGCACAACTATTACCCCAGAAGTATTCATATCAAGACGGTTTAGAAACCTTATTGTAATATTTTGTCCTTTGTTTAGAAAATAGCTTTTTAAGCCATTTGCAAGGGTGCCCTGAGTATGGTTAGTTGTAGGGTGAACTAGAAGATATGGCGGTTTGTTAACAGCTAATAAATCTTCATCCTCATATATTATATCAAGAGGAATTTCCTGTGCTATTATTTCTGTGTTAACTCGATCAGATAAGTCTATATATAAAATATCATCATTTTTTATCTTACTGTCCCAATATGCGCATTTTTCATTAATATATATTTTTTTTTCTTTTAGTAGCATCTTCATTTTTCTTGAAGAAAAATGTAACTCATCAAATAAATATTCCTTTAGATTACATTTTTCCACATTTATATTAACTAGATACTTCTCCATCCCACTGCCTCCCTTTTAACTTCATATCCTTTGTATAATAAATTATTGCAATTAATGTTATGATTGGCATTGCATAGCTTAAAAACGAATATGGAAGGTATTCCAAAACACTAATCCCCATAACTGAAGCAGGAGTTAGAGCTGCCACATTCCATGGTATAACCGAACTAAGCATAACACCTGAATCAGAAAGAGTTCTCGCTAGCAGTTTATTAGATATTTGATTTTTTCTATATATACTTAGCAATACTCCAGATGGAATTATTACTGATATCACTTGATTGCATGCAAGCATTGCAACCACACTACTGAAAAAAACTGTAAATATTAAAATAGCTCGGCTATCTTTTAGCTTAACAACAACTGGCTCTATAATTTTATATATCATATTTGTTCCTTCAAAAATTCCATTTAAAGAGGTGGCGCTTAAAAGAACAATTAACATTGTTTTAAAAGAATAAATACCTCCTCCAGAAAGAGAAACATAGTATTCTTGAGGCACATTAGGAAAACATCCAAACAACGCTGATTTTAATGCATCAATAATAGAAATCCCCTGTGTATTCATTGCAAAAATAATACCAATCACTACAGCTGAACCCATATTGTAAAGTGTAGGCATTTTAAATATAGCAAATACTATTATGATCACTGGTGGCAATAGTAGCCAAGGTGTAATAATATAATGCTTTTCCAGTACGCTTTTGAATAATATTATCTTATTATTATCCATTTCAAAGGTGGAAAATCCCTTGCCTATAAAATAATAGAAAATAATCGAAAGTACTATTCCAGGTATCATAGTTGTAAAGAAATATCTAAAATTGTTATTCACATTTGTTTCTGTCACCCCTGAAACCAAATTTAATACACTTGATATGGGAGAAGAACGATCCCCCAGGAATGCACCTGAAACTACAGCTCCCGCAATAATTTCAGGTGGTAACCCCATACCAGTACCAATACCTATTAAAACTATACCCACTGTGCTCACAGTTCCTACAGCAGTGCCAAGTATCATTGAAATCATACTGCAAATAACAAAAACAGATAATAGATAAATATGTGGATTTAATATCTCAAAACCATAAAAGATCATAGTTGATATTACTCCGTTGATTTTCCAAAGCCCTATTACCATTCCTACAAATATTAAAACAACTATCACTTTTAAATTCTTCTTTATACCATTAACAATCATCAATATAATTTCTTTTATAGAATAATAATTAATCATCAAAATTATTATAGCTGCAAAGAGCCCTAGGAGAAGGCCATAATATACTGGATTTTTTAGTATGCCAATATTTATGATAAGTGAAATAATAGAAAATAAAACTACAAAAATACAATGAGACCTAGGCACACTCTTACTCAAAATAACACCTCATTTCTAAATAAGTTTATTAAAAGTATCAATCAATTAAAGAAGTATACCTAGTCATGCTTGGTATACTTCTTTAATTCTTTATCTATAGTTTAAAAATTGTAAGTGAATGGGCAAGTCTGCATTCCTTAGAGCTTGCATTATTCCTTGCAAATCATCCTTGTTTTTACCTGCTACCCTAACAGTATCATCTTGTATACTAGCTTGCACTTTAAGCTTTGTTTCTTTAATAATGCTAAGCACCTTCTTAGCATCTTCTTTGTTTATTCCTTGCTTAATAGTAATTATTTGTTTTACCCTACCACCAAGTGAACTTTCTACTTTCCCATAATCCAATGATTTTAGAGATATTTCTCTTTTAGCTAGTTTTGATTGAAAAATATCCACTACATTTCTAAGTTTAAAATCATCAGATGTAACAATAGTAACTTCATCATCTTTTCTTTCTATGCTTGTATTACTTCCTTTAAAGTCGAATCTTTGTATGATTTCTTTTTCAGTTTGATTTAGCGCATTGTCTACTTCTGCTACATCAACTTTAGAAACAATATCAAATGTACTATCTTTATTTGCCATTTTTTATCCTCCTATCCAATATCAAAAATATTTTTATCTTATTTATGTAAATGATTTATTATTGTACTAAAAAATCTATGGTAATAGATAAATCATTTTAATTATAGCTGTAGTTTTTACAAAAAGTCTATACATATATTAAGTTTTTTATTCATTTTCATTTTTATGGTAATCTATACACTTTCTATTCCATATGGAAAAATATAAAAGTTATAAAAAAGACAAATTTGTAAACTATAATATTAGGAGGTGATATGATGAATAATACAAATAACTACAGTCCAAAGGGTAAGAAGTTGGTCCCAGAAGCAACAGGTGCTTTAAATAGAATGAAATTTGAAATCGCTTCTGAAATGGGAGTTAATCTAAAAGAAGGTTACAATGGAGATTTAACAGCAAAGGAAAACGGCACAGTAGGTGGATACATGGTAAAAAGAATGATAGAACAAGCTGAAAGAAATATGTCAGGCAAATAACATATATAAAATATTAAATCGACCTATTATAGGTCGATTTAATATTTTATATATTCAATAATCGAGCCAGCGTCGGATTTATTCCTAGAACGTCTTTAAGTTTTATATATTCCTCATAAAACTTTTTATTTTTACCAGACTTCTTAATTGCTCTTATAAGCAGGTTCTTTGGTGTATCAAGGGGTGATATGTATTCAACAATAGAAACCTCATACCCCATTGATTCAAGAAGTAATATTCTTATCCCCTCAGTCAGTACATCCGCCATTCTAGTTTTTAACACACCATGCTTTATGATTTCCTTTAAAAGCGGAAAATCATATTGATTTAAAATTTCACTATGACAGCATGGTACAACTATTATTGCTTTTGCATCAAATCTGACTCCTGCAGCCATTGCCATATCTGTAGCAACATCACATCCATGGAGACTAATAATTAAATCTATCTTTTTATTTGGTTGATAATTTTGTATATCCATTTGCACAAATTCCATGTTTCTATAACCTAGGTTTTGTGCCATTTTCTTCGAGGACTGGATTACATTTTCAGATATATCTATGCATACAAAACTGCACTGCTTTTTCAGTTTTTCTTTTATATAGTAATTTAGTACAAAGGATAAATAAGATTTTCCACAAGCACAATCTAATATATTAATACTTTCTTTATCCAATAGCTCTTTTAATAAAGGGTCAATTAATTCAACAAAATGATCGATTTGATTATATTTTCTGATCATGTCGTTCCGCACTTTTCCTTCACTATTAATTATACCTATCTCTTTCAGCAAATCATCAGCCTCACCGACCTTTATCACATAATTGCGATTGCTCCTAGCTCCCACATCACTATGTGCCATATTTTGTTCTGTAATATTTGCTTCAGTGTTTTTAACTTTGACATTTCCTTTCTCTGTCCAAATTACCATATTGCTTCCTCTTTCAATATATTTAATTGAACAATTATCATAGGGCTTAGTATTTTCAATTATATGTAGTGCAATTTCACATTTGCTAATTATTTTTTTTGTTTTGTTTAACTCAAATATCAATTCATCATTGGCGTTAATATATAACTCTGCCTTATGCACTTTATCAACCTTATAAAATTCTATAGATATATTTTTGAAATAATTCATATTTTCTTCAACTTTTGTCTCAATTATCTTTAATACTTGAAAAAGTTTATCCTCTAATTTTTTTTGCATTTACATCTGCCCTTCCTTTCCAAAAAAATCTCTTAAAATTTTATTTAATTCTTGAGGTAATTCAGCTCTAAACTCTTGTCCTTTTAAGTACAAAATCTTGTCTTCTGTCTCATTCATCAGTAATCTATTTGCATATAAGAATTGGTGATTTAAGCCATATTTTTTTAGTAAAAAAACATTTGTAGCTTTATCTCCATATTTTTTATCTCCTATTATTGGATGTCCAATGCTTGAAAGGTGTGCCCTTATTTGATGACTCCGACCTGTAATTAGCTCAACACAAAGCAAAGAGAAGTCACCATTTGTTGCCATTTTATTATAAATTGTGTGGGCGGCTTTTGAAGCATCCGATTTCTCACTATGAATCACAACTTTGTTTTCTGTTTTATTTTTAGTTAAATAATTCTTTATTTCACCTTCAAAGGGCGTATTGCCCTTAACAATACAAATGTAATACTTCTTTAACTTTCTTTCTCTAATCAATTTATTAATGGTTTTTAAGGTAGAATAGTTTTTTGCCACTATTATTATTCCTCCAGTATTCATGTCCAATCTATTACATACAGCTGGAGAAAAAGTAATCGAGCTTGCCAAGCCGCCTCTCACAAGATAGCTTATTGCTCTTTGTATAAGCGTGTCTTCATCATCCTTTTTTTCTTGATGGGTCAGTAGCCCAATTGGTTTATTTACTATAAGAATATTTTCATCTTCGTAGATGATATCAATTGGTTTTGTTGTGCTTTTCTCACTTTCTGGTTGAACACAATTAATTGTATCTGAGTGAATATATAATTGAATCATATCATCTGGTTTCAACATATAGTTTTCTTTTACTTTTTTATGATTTATTTTTACTGCATTTTTTCTAAAAAGTTTATAAATATCTCCAAGTGAAAAATCCTTTAGATATTTTCTTAAAAACCTATCGATTCGTTGTCCTTCCTCGTTTTCTGTTACTTTTATTTCTTTCAACCTATGCACCTACCAACTTTATAAAAATTAAAATCAAAATGATTATAACATATTTTTCTGTTAGAATTAAAAATTCATTCATGGGTACTCCGTATTTTTTTCTTCTTCCGCTTTAAGCATAATCTATTCAAAACGTTATGTTATATCCATGCTATGGCAATTTACTAAAAATTTCTTTAGAAAATAGACCATAATATAACACTCATATTATTTCAAAAAAAAACAAACTATAATATCAGGAGGTGATTTAGATGGCAAGAAACAATAATAGAAAAGTAGTACCTCAAGCAACAGCTGCACTAGACAAAATGAAATTTGAAATAGCTTCAGAAGTAGGCGTTAACCTAAAAGAAGGTTACAATGGAGACATTTCCTCAAGAGAAGCGGGCAGAATAGGTGGAAATATGGTTAAAAGAATGATAGAGCAAGCTGAAAGAAGCATGTCAGGCAAATAATTATTTCAATTAAATAATAAAAGCACTCCTGGAATTTCCAGGAGTGCTTTTATTATTGGACTAATTTATGATATATTAAATCCGTATAAAGTTCATTTTTATAATCTTCATATCTTATGCCTGCTAAATTATATTTTTGTTTTATTCTAAAATTTAACGAAGCAAAATTAGGAGAAGGACTTATTATTGTTTCTGCTAAAATATTATCTATTTTTTCACGTTTTAAATCTTCAATCAGCTTTGTATAAATCACGCTTCCAATTCCAAGTCCTGTGAAGCTGTCCTGTATTGCAGTCTTATCAATAACTATAAAATTATCTAGCTGTTTCATATTAAAATCAGGCTTCCAGTGAGTAACATCAATCCAATCTGGATTATCAGAAAGCCACTCTTCCTTTGTATAAGCTAATAAAAACCCATATATTCTATCAAGTTCAGCTACATAAAAATGATTTATATTTCCAATCCAATTTTTTATCTTATTTTTGTAATAGTGTGGATTAGAACTATAATCGTCTACTAGAAAGCCTCTTTCTGAAGGCTTTTCTGACGTTCCTACCGAACAAGCAATGGAATATATCTGATCTAAATCAGACCTCTCTGCTTTTCTTACTCTAATAAATTTTTTTACTAATAAAGGGTTGACTTCACTAAGGGTATCAATCTTTAATACCATATATTTTCCTCCTCTTTCAACGCTTACGAGGTTAGCTGACGGATTCGGGCAGAAAGAGTCTTGCCCTATGCTTGTTTACAATACTCCAAGCAATTCACCCCTATTATTTGGTTCCCCCGCTTCTAGGTAAGAATTCAGCGTTTTTATTTACATTCTATTATATTATAATAGAATGTAAATTACAACCAAAAATGAAATTCGTTACTACTTTTTTACAACTTAATTATCATAACAATTGATTTTGATTTAAAATACAATATAGAACCCACATATCCACTTATGTTATAATTAATTATTAATTTACTGGAGGTGTGCATCTTTGAGCGTTATTGGTACAAATATGAAAAATGTAAGGACTATAAAAAATCTGTCTATTAAAGAAGTTGCAAAGAAAGCAGGTGTATCTGAACTCCTGCTAAGTGATATAGAATCAGGCAAAAAAATCCCTAATACACAGCTTATCAATTCAATATCAAAAATCTTAGGTGTAAGTATAGATGCAATTGAACCTTCTTATTTCTCTTCATATTTTGAAGAAGATCAAGTTCCTCAAGCAAAAAAAGAGGATGCCACAAAGCAGGCATTTAACAAAAGAGAAGAACCTACTCCTGCTAATACAACTATTTCTGATGCTTTGTCAAAGGCAATTAAAAAAATTCCTGTGCTTAATAAAATTACACTTGGTAAGTCCTTTCCCAATGATAATGATGTAATTGATTATAAGCTTGAACCCACATTTATGAATAAAGCAAATAATGTAAAAGGTAATGAATTTATTTACTTTGTTCAGCATGATGATAGTATGATAGGTGCAAGAATTTTAAAAGGAGACTTATGTCTTGTTTTCTTAACAGATAGCTTATTAGACAAAGACATTGTTCTTGTAGTTTATAAGGGAAAAACATTAATTAGAAACTATAAAGACATTGATCCAAATAAAATAATCTTGTATCCTGAAAGCCCTATATTTGAAGCTATTTTAACAGATAAAAAAGATATCAATATTGTTGGTAAAATAGTTAGGGTAGAATTTAAGATTTAAAAAACTTGTTCCAGTTAAATAATTAAAGAATCAGAACAAACTCTGATTCTTTAATTATTTAGTTATTTATTAAAAATATTAGCAACTAACTTATCAATTAGCTTTTCATCGGGAATATAAGGTAAAGTAATATGATCTCTTCCGACTCTTGTTTTATTATATTCAGCACTTACTTCAATAGCATTTTCGTTTCTAGCCCAAGATCGTCTTGCAACGCCTCCCATAACATCCCACATCATTGCACATTCAATAATTCTAGCTGCTCGATCACTTCCATCAAGAACCATACCAAAACCACCATTGATAGATTTTCCTATTCCTACACCTCCACCATTATGAAGTGCAATCAAACTCATTCCTCTAGCAGCATTACCAGCAAAGCATTGTGTTGCCATATCTGCCATTACATTGCTGCCGTCTTTTATATTTGAAGTTTCTCTAAAAGGAGAATCTGTCCCACTAACATCATGATGGTCTCTACCAAGCATAACTGGACCTATTTCTCCATTTTTTATCATTTCATTAAACTTAAGGGCGATTTTTGTTCTACCCGCAGCATCCTGATAAAGAATTCTTGCCTGTGTACCAACAACAAGTTTATTCTTTTCAGCATCTTTTATCCAAACATAATTATCTCTGTCTTGAGGTCTTCTATTGGGATCAATACAATCCATTGCGGCTTTGTCTGTCTTTGCCAAATCTTCTGACTTTCCGCTTAAGCATACCCATCTGAATGGTCCATATCCAAAATCAAAAAGTTCAGGACCCATAATATCTTCAACATAAGATGGAAAAACGAAACCATCTTTCTCATCAATACCATTCTTTGATATTTCTTTTACTCCAGCATCATATACAGCTTTCATAAATGAATTCCCATAATCAAAGAAATATGTTCCATTGTTAACCAACTCTTTAATCAATTCAAAATGCTTTTTCAAGCTTTTATTTACTAGGTCTATAAACTTCTCTCTATCTGACTTTAACATATCAGTTCTCTCCTCAAAGGTTATTCCTTGAGGACAATAACCCCCATCATATGCAACGTGACAAGAAGTTTGGTCTGACAATAAATGTATATTTATTTTGTTATCTACAGCATATTGAAGTAAATCTACTATATTTCCGTGATATCCAATTGATATAGGCTCTTTTTTCTTCATATATTCAGTGGCTATAGCAAAAACTTCCTTTAGGTCAGACGATACCTTATTTACCCATCCTTGCTCATGTCTTGTTTTTATTCTAGATAAATCAACTTCAGCTACAATACCAACCCCATTTGCTATCTCAACAGCTTTAGGTTGTGCGCCACTCATGCCTCCTAAGCCAGATGAAACAAACATGAATCCTTTTAAATCTTGGTCACCGCTTATCCCAAGTTTCTTTCTTCCTGCATTTAAAAGGGTATTAAAAGTACCATGCACTATTCCTTGAGGTCCTATATACATCCAACCTCCTGCAGTCATTTGTCCATAATTTGCAACACCCATTTGTTCTGCAATCTCCCAATCATGCTGGTTATCAAACATTCCAATCATTAAAGCATTTGTAATTATTACTCTAGGTGATTCAATATGAGATTTAAAAAGGCCCAGTGGATGTCCGGATTCTATAACTAAAGTCTGCTCGTTGGTCATAACTTCAAGATATTTCTTTATTAATCTATATTGCATCCAATTCTGACAAACGCTTCCTGTCTCTCCATATGTAACAAGTTCATAAGGATATAGGGCAATATCAAAATCAAGATTATTGTCTATCATGACTTGAAAAGCTTTACCTTCAATACAATTACCATTATATTCATCAATTGATTTTGCTTTAATATTGCCTTTAGGCCTAAACCTATAACCATAAATTCTTCCTTTATTAACCAATTCATTCAAAAACTCTGGTGCAATTTCTTCATGTAGTTCTTCTGGAATATACCTTAGGGCATTCTTTAATGAGACTTCTGTTTGTGCCTTAGTTAGCCTAAAGCCTCTATCAGGCGCTCTCCTAATACCGCTTACAAATTCAGGCATTACTGGAGTAACATTATCAAGTTTAACACTCATAGCGTGTGAAACATCAGTGTTTCTAATCATTTTTACACCCCTCAATAAAAAATAAGAATTCTAATTCACATAAAACGTTCTTTATTATTATATATCAAATTTCAAATAATTTGAATATTAATATTTTTTTGACTCCATAAGTATTATTGAAGTGTACAAAATCCCCTACCTATTCTATAATAATTTAAGATACTATATATAGGAGGCAAAGAAATGAATCATGATTATATTGTTCAAATTTTAAAAAGTATATGTGAAACCCCCAGTCCCTCAGGCTATACAAAAAAAGTTTTTGAAATTATTGAGGCTGAGTTTAAAAAAATTGGTATGAAAATTCAGTATACAAAAAAAGGTGGTTTAATTACTCATATAGGAGGAAAAAACGGCTGTATAACAAAGGCTATTGCAGCACATACTGATACATTGGGCGCAATGGTAAAAGAAATAAAAAGCAATGGTAGGCTTGTTATAACCCCTATAGGTGGTTATATGCCTCACTCAATAGAATGTGAAAACTGTTATGTGCATACAGTAAGTGACAAAACTTTTTCAGGTACAATTTATACCATCAAACCTTCAGTTCATGTTCATTCAGATTGTAAGACCTTGGAAAGAAGCTTTGAAAATATGGAATTATTATTGGATTCAAAAATTACTAATAAGCAAGATGTAACTACTTTGGGTATTGAAATAGGTGATTTTATATCTTTTGACCCAAGGTTTAGATATACAGAGACAGGTTATATTAAATCGAGACATTTGGATGATAAAGCAAGTGTAGCAATTATCTTAGGTGTTTGTAAATACATATACGACAATAAAATAATTCCAGAAAATACAATTCAGATATACTTTACAAATTATGAGGAAATAGGTCATGGTGCAAGCTCTGGGTTAAGCAAGGAAATTCATGAACTTTTATGTGTTGATATGGGCGCTCCAGGTACAGGTCAAAATACTGACGAATACACAGTCTCCATATGTGCAAAGGATAGCGGCGGGCCATATGATTATGAGTTTAAGAACAAGTTGGTAAAGATGTGTAAAGATAATAATATTGAATATAGAGTAGATATTTACCCAAACTATGGTTCGGATGGCGGTGCCGCCTTAAAAGCTGGAATGGATATAAAAGTTGGCTTAATCGGTGCTGGTATATACGCTTCTCACTCTTATGAAAGGACTCATATAGATTCTATTTCAAATACAGCAAAATTATTATTAGAATATATTAAAGAATAGAAGAGCGTTTAAAAGCGCTCTTCTATCTTTACAATTATATTACACACGAAGTCAATTCTTCACAATAGTTACATCTATAAAGTATCTTTTGGTCTGAATTCGCAAGTTCAAATTTTGGTACAGCATATTCATCAAAATTGGTTACACATCTTGGATTTTTACACCTGAACAATCCTGTTACTTCGTCAGGTATATTTACTTTTTTCTTACTCTCAATCTTACCGTTTTCGATAATATTGACTGTAATCTGCGGGTCTATAAGCCCCAGCATTGTTAAATCAACATCAATTTTATTTTCAATTTTAATGATATCTTTTTTTCCTTTATTATCACTGTGCACATTCATAAGAAGTACTACAGGATAATCTACCTCTCCTAGCTTCAATTTTTCAAATATTTTTATTCCATTGCCTTGTGTAATATGATCTATTACGATTCCACAATTTATACTATCTACCTTCAACATCTATATCCACCCCCACCAATAATGCCATCAAAGCCATTCTGGCATAAATTCCATACTCTGCTTGCTTAAAATATACAGCTCTTGGATCTTCATCTACATCGTACCCGATTTCGTTTACTCTAGGGAGCGGATGCATAATCATCATATCTGATTTTGCTTCTTTCAGTTTATTTCTGTCCAATATATAGCTATCTTTAAGCCTCGCGTAATCAGCTTCATTAAAAAATCTTTCTTTTTGTATTCTAGTCATATATAGAATATCTATTTCTGTCATATATTTTTCTAGGCTCTCAGTTTCTATTATCTCAATATCATATTTGCTTTTCAAATTATTTTTTAGGTTTTCTGGCAATCGAAGCTCTGATGGTGATATAAGTATGAATGTAGATTTTGAATATCTAGATAAAGTACTAATTAGAGAATGTACCGTCCTCCCAAACTTAAGATCTCCGCAAAATGCTACAGTATGCCCTTGGATTTTTCCTTTAAACTGGTTTATAGTTAATAAGTCAGTTAAAGTCTGTGTAGGATGTTGATGTCCACCATCTCCACCATTGATTACAGGAACCATAGAAAACTCTGAAGCGAGCTTTGGCGCGCCTTCCTTTGGATGTCTCATAACAAGCACATCTGAATAAGAACCCATAACACGTATAGTGTCTGCTATACTCTCTCCCTTTGATACAGAACTAGTGGCTGCATCTGAAAAGCCTAACACATTTCCTCCCATTCTAAGCATGGCTGATTCAAAGCTTAGCCTCGTTCTAGTGCTAGGTTCATAAAAACATGTCCCAAGGATTTTTCCTTGGCAAATCTTTGAATACACATTTCTGTCTTTTATCATTTTGCCTGCTAGCTTAAAAACTTCATCAAGCTCTTCTAGTGTAAAATCATTGGCATCAATTAAATGTCGTCCTTTTAAATTCATTAATATTCCTCCTTTTAGTCTCTCCGGACTATTTTAAAGGCAAAAATGCCTTCCCGTAAGACGAGAAGGCATTAAAAATCAAGAGTATTAGTTTTTACCCCTTCTCAGTCTCACAGGACCATGTTAAAGGTTTATTTTTTTAAAGATATCATATAATTGAAATGCTGTCAATATTATTTAATGATACATTTAAAACTTGAGGTGATACGTATTGAAAAACATGACCTTTATACAAGGTGCTTTTATACTTACCCTAACAAATCTTTTGACAGGAATATTAGCCTTTGTGTATAGAATATACTTGACCCGGTCAATTGGTTCAGAAGGCATTGGCTTATATCAGTTAATTATTCCATTATACTATTTAATGATAACTTTAGTTTCTGGAGGCATTACTACTGCTATTTCAAAACTTGCTTCCGAGCAACATGCAAAAGGAAAATATAAAAATATATTTAAAATCATACGTATATGTGGAATTGTGGTTACTTTTTGGAGTATAGTGATTTCTTTGATAGTTGGTATAAATGCTGAATATCTTTCTCTATATATTTTAAAGGACTCTAGAACAGTCTTTTCAATTATTGTTTTAGCCCCAGCTATAATATTTATTTCAGCATCCGCGGTACTCAAAGGCTATTTCTATGGTCTTCAAAACGTACAGCCTCCTGCAACTATTGATGTTATTGAAAAAGTTATTCGTCTTTCAGTTTTAATTGCTATCACAAGTTATCTTATGCCTTATGGCATTGAATACATATGTGCTGGTGCAATGATAGCAATGACACTAGGTGAATTAACAAGCTTGATATTATTGGTTTTTGCTTACAAAAAAAATAAACTTCCTATAACCTCCACCGATAAAACAGATGTATCATCTGGTGTCATTTTTTCAGTAATAAAATTAGCGCTTCCTTTATCTATCAGCGGAGCGCTAAACACTATTATGGATATGATCATAGCAATCATGATCCCAGCACAATTAGTTCAAGCTGGTTATAGCCATGAAAGAGCTTTATCTTTATATGGCGAGCTAACAGGCATGGTTATTCCACTTGTTTTTTTTCCTTTTATTATTGTAGCTTCACTCGGAGTGACTCTAGTGCCTTCTATAGCCGCATCTTACACAAGAAAAAATTGGGTTGCATTAAACAAAAAATGTAATGATGCTCATAAAATAACAACAGTTTTGGCAATTTTTATGACAGTTATCTTCATGGTATTCCCTCTAGAAATATGTGAAACCTTTTTCAAATGCCCTCAAGCAGCTCCGCTTTTATTCTGGATCAGTTTGGGTTGTCTATTTGAATATTGGCAATTTATATTATTTTCTATAATGAATTCAGTAAATTTACAAAATTATGTTTTTCAAAATTCACTTTTAAATATTGCTATTACAATTGCTTGTATTTACATTTTAACACCAATACCTGGAATAGGTATTTATGGTTATATAATAGGTTTCAATGTAAGTTCACTCATTGTAGTTGTATCAAATGTTTGGATATTAAAGAAAAAATCACATATTCATATAAAATACTTTGAAAACGTCTCAACTCCTATAGTATCAATGTGTGCAACCGTATTTTGCCTGTTTTATTTAAATACATTAAGTATTAACTTTATTTATAAAGCTGCTGCAAGTATGCTTATCTATTTGGTTCTTTTAATGCTTACAAGAACTTTTACAATTTCACAGATAAAAAACACCTTCAAGTTCAATTAGTTTTATATAGCAAATTAAAAACCAGCCATTACTAATATTAATAATGGCTGGTTAATCATTCGGCGCTAAAAAAGTATTTATTTATATCTTCAATTACCATTTTAAGTCTTTCTTTATCTGCAGTAAAATATTTTATATTTCTAATTTTTTCTTCTTTAACGAAGCCTGCTTGCTTCAATATTTCTAGATGATGAGATACGGTTGGCGTTGAAATACCTATTATATCCGATAATGCTTTCCCATAACTTTTATTATTTACAAGGATTCTTAGAATTTCCATTCTTGATTTATCGTCTATCACTTTTAAAATACTAGATAGTTCATCTAATAGAGCTTCCTTTTTATCCCTAGTCACTCGACAGTCAAAAACAATAAAAAGTTTATCACCTGAATATATCCTTATGAATCTTGGAGATACAAAGTAGGATGGTATTATATTGTACTCCTTATATCCTAGAAAGGATTTTCTTGGCCTACCTGAGATTTTTTCTAAAACTGTTTCTATATTATCTTTTCCTAAAAAGAGATTAACGTATTTTATACCTTCCTGCATTTTATCTTTTACTAAAGTTAACTTTTCATTAAAACCATTTCGGGAAATTGCTTCAAATATATTTAATATACTTGATTTTATGTGGTCTGGGTTGTCAAAAAAATTCATTAAGCTCTCTTCTTCAATAATCCATTTAATTTTTTCTTGGATTTTATATCGTTCTTTATTGTCTGTAAAAGCCTTTTGAATTTTGTTTTTGTCGATTTCTTCATTAAGTATATAAAAGTAAAAATCTAATATATCTGCATTCTTAATATGATCTATAAACTTGTCTATGTCTTCTAGCTCCCCACTATCCAACACAAAATTAAGAAGCTCAATGCCACTAGCTGGAAATCTTTTAATAATTTCTAGAGATTGTCTTTCTTCTTTAGAAAGTTTTGATAACAAATCTTCAGCCCATTTAATTTCAAATTGATGATGGGCTGGATCCGTGAGAATATGTATAGCACAAACTATTTCTATAACAGGGGAATAATATGCTCTAATTTCAGGACTTCTATGGTCGCCGTAAATCTCCATTGGCATAAACCATACCTCCTATATTTGATATTTATCTAATATATAATGATACCAATATATTCCTATTATTGCAACAATAATTTTAACTCCTCATTTGTTAATTCTCTGTACTCACTTAATTCTAATTGTTCATCCAACAATAAATTTCCCATAGACAATCTCTTTAAATAAATTACCTCTTTACCTCTTGCTTTAAACATTCTTTTTATCTGATGATATTTCCCTTCATATATAATTACTTCTACTTCTGAAATATCTCCATGTTTTAACAATGTCAAATGGCCCGGCATAGTCTTGTATCCACCATCAATTATTATGCCCGAGTTGAATGCTTTAATATCAGATTCTGTTACTAATCCTTTTATATGTGCATAATATTTTTTTGGCACATGATTTTTAGGAGATATAAGCTTATGTGCAAGTTGTCCATCATTGGTGAGTAGCAAAAGACCCTCAGTATCCTTGTCAAGCCTTCCTACCGGCGCAGGTTCAAATACCTTTAAATCATCTGGAAGCAAGTCAATCACAGTCTTTTCCCTTTTATCTTCTGTTGCCGATATTACACCCTGTGGTTTATTCAACATTACATAAATGAATTCTCTAAAAATAATGAGTTTCCCATTAACTTTTATCTTTGAAACATCGGGATCAATTATTAGCCCTGGATCGGATGCAATCACATCATCAATTTCTACTCCACCATCTTTTACCAGTTCCTTTACTTCTTTTCTAGTACCGTATCCTAAATTAGAGATTATCTTATCTATACGCAGCTTTTGACCCATTATACCCTCCTATTATTTCATAGTATTTTTAAGGACTCTTAAAAAATTTTCATGAGTTATTTTTCTTATATCGGACTCTTTATACCCTCTACAATATAAGGCATCAATCACATTACCTGATTTTGATATAGTATCTAAATCTTTTGTTATATCTTTAAAATATACATCATTATCATCTGCCTGGTTTTTTCTTAAAAAATCACAAAAGTCAAATCCAATTCCTACGGCGTCTATGCCAATAGTATTTACAAAATGATCAATATGATTTATGTACCTTTCTAAAGTTGGCTCACTATCAGAAATAAAAGCCCCACAAACATTAACTCCTATGACTCCTCCTGTTGCGGCAATAGCTTTCGCTTGATTATCTGTTAAATTCCTTCTATGTCCGCACAAAGTTTTGGAATTTGAATGAGACGCAATTATTGGTTTTTTCGAAATATCTAAAACATCCCAAAAGCTCTTTTCATTTAAGTGAGAAACATCTAAAATGATTCCTAGTTCTTCCATATACTTTATTGCTTTCTCACCAAGATCAGTAACCCCACTATTCTCATTATCACTTCCAACACCTGCTGCCAAAACATTTTTTTCATTCCAAGTCAAGCTTGCATGACGAATTCCAAGCCTATATAAGATTGCAATCTGATCAATATCATTTCCGATGCCACTAAGGCCTTCTGCTCCTAGTATTATAAAAAACTTATTTTTTTCTACAGCATTGGTTATATCTTTATATTTTGTCGCAATAATTATGTTATCAATGTTATTCTCAATATTTTGAACTTCTCTACATATTCCTCCCAATTCCCTCCAAAAAAGCTTATCTGGCTGGGATTGACTTTCCGTATCTGTATATACAACAAATATTCCTCCAGCAATTTTACCTTTTTTCAAGTTTGAAATATGAACATCCTCAAAATATCCGATATTTCCATTTCTTCTTTCCGAGTTGCATTTAAGCCATATGTCCGAATGTGCATCAAATATAAACATAATTATTACCACCTTTGTTAAATTTATTTATTTTTGTATATTAACACGAGTTAAAATCTTTTGATTATATCATTGAAATCTAATACATATTCCTCTACTAATTCTAATATTTTATCTTTTGAGCAATATGACATTTCATCTGCTACACCTATCACTTTCATACCTGCTGCCTTAGCTGCCATGACACCTGCTAGGGTATCTTCAAACGCCAAGCAGTTTTCTGGATTTATGCCCAAATCTTCTGCTACTTTTAAATATACATCAGGATAGGGTTTCCCCCTTGGAACCTCGCATGAAGTTCTTATAGTATCAAAATAGGTGTCAATTTCATGTCTTTTTAAAATATGATCAACTAAGTCTCTTGAATTACTAGTAGCTATTGCAACTTTATGACCTTTTTTAATCAACAGGTCTAAAAAATCCTTTGCTCCATTTTTAAGTGCTATTTTATTCTTGTAATATCCTGAAGCCATATCATTCCATTCCGCTTTTATTTCTTCTATGTTTTGTTCCAAACTAAATCTATTTCGAAAGTATTCAGCTGTTTCACTAAAACTCATGCCTTCGATACTACACTGAAGATCTTCTGGGAGTTTTATCCCTCTAATACCAAGAAATTCGATATCTACCTGCTTCCAGATTTCCATAGAATCTATCAAAGTACCATCTAAATCAAATATAAATGCATCAAAATTATTAATCATTATTCCTCCTGGATAATTTATTATAATCAATATAAAAGAATCAACGATTCTAAATCCTCTGCCACAAGGGCAGAGGTATCAAATAGGAAATTCTCTTAAAACTTTGTGTGGCATTTCTGCCACAGTCGTTATAACACATACGCTTATGCAAAATGGAGAATGTATTTACATTATATTAGTTTTATACGCTTTTGAGAACTAATTATTTTTCTTTTAATTCCTATTTGTAGCAAATAAAAGATTTTCTCATATATTGTACTAGAGTTTATTTTTTTAGAGAGGTGAAATATATGGATCAAATTTTAGAATGCGGAATACAGATAGGCGAAAAAGCACCCGATTTTGAAGCCAACAGTACCTTTGGGCCTGTTAATCTTTCTAGCTTTAACGGTCATTGGCTTATACTCTTTTCTCATCCTGGAGATTTCACTCCAGTTTGAACCACTGAGTTCATAGCATTTGCACAATGCTATCAATATTTTGCAGACATTAATGTTAAACTTGCAGGCTTGAGTGTTGACAGCAACCCATCTCATTTGGCATGGGTGAAGAATATTCGAGATATAACCGGAATAAGCATACCTTTTCCAATAATTTCTGATTCAAGATTTGAGATTTCGAAAAAGTATTGCATGGTTTCTCCATCAGCTAGCACTTCTACAACAGTTAGAAATGTCTTTATAATTGATGATAAACAAATAATAAGAGCAGTTTTAATCTATCCCCTTAATGTTGGACGAAACATTCCCGAAATATTCCGACTTGTAGTTGCGTTGCAAACAGCTGATAAAGAAAAGGCTGCAACACCAGCAAATTGGATGCCTGGCCTACCGATTATTGTACCTGCTCCAAAAACTTATGATGAATTATTAACGAGAGAAAAAAACATCAGTGATTTTGATTGTAAAAGCTGGTATCTTTGCTACAAGAAATAAATTAAAGTCATATCATGAAACAAACCATGATATGACTTTGCCATTTACAAACCCTCAGTTACTCTTTTCAGAATTCCATCCTTATACGCTATAGCAATACCATAATTAGTTATGTGGACACTCTGATCTATAGCTCTAATTAATCTTGTCAGCATCTGTTCTCTATTAAACATACAAGAACTGTATTGAATAATCATTTTTTTCAATCACTTCATAACTAGAATTTTTAAAAGTTCTTGTTTCATGTCTGATTTACTACAAATAGTAGTATGAATTCTATACTTTTTATCTAAGTCCTTTACTGCAACAGGTACTGATTTTCCCATTAACTTTGCCATTTCCTCAATAAGCATATAATCGTCAACACTTTGTGAATTGTCCGATAATGAATTCATAACTGCACCTGAAAACTTATAAGGACTGGCTGTAGAGACAATTATTGTCTTAGTCTTATCGCCTGTCTCATCCATATATTTTCTATATACAGAATACGAGACACCTGTATGAGTATCAACTATATAGCTATATTTATTCCATATATCTTTTATTGCTTCAGACGTTTCAAATTCTGTAGCAAATCCCCCATAAATATCTTGAAGCTTAGTTAGTTCTTCCTTTTTTAGCTCATATTTTCCAAATTGATCCAACTCCTTCATTAGCTCTGTTATCCTCTTTGCATTATCTTCTGATATTTTGTAGATATATCTTTCTAAATTGCTGGATATTAATATATCCATAGAAGGTGAATTTGTAATCTTAAATTCCCTTACTTTGTCATAAATTCCCGTTTTAAAGAAATCATATAAAACTTTGTTTTCATTAGATGCACATATCAAATTATTTATGGGCAGTCCCATTGATTTTGCATATAATCCTGCTAATATATTTCCAAAATTACCTGTAGGTACTGCAAAATTAATTGACTCTCCCGGCTTAATTTCTCCTAATTTACACATTTGCAAATATGCATAAAAATAGTACACTATTTGAGGTATTAATCTACCGATGTTTATTGAATTGGCAGAGGAAAAAACATAACCACTATCCTTCATTCTTGAAAGCAGCACTTTATCGTTAAACATTTCCTTTACACCATTTTGCGCATCATCAAAATTACCATCGATCCCAATCACATAAGTGTTTTTTCCTTTTTGTGTAACCATCTGCTGCTTTTGAATCTCACTTACTCCGTATTCAGGAAAATAAACTATAATTTTAATTCCTTCAACATCAGCGAATCCTTCTAAAGCTGCCTTTCCTGTATCTCCTGAAGTAGCAGTCAAAATTACTATTTCATCTTTAATATTAAGTTTTTTTGAAGCTGTTTTTAAAAGATATGGCAAAATTGATAAGGCCATGTCCTTAAAAGCCAACGTAGGTCCATGATAAAGCTCTAGGAAGTAGGTATCACCTATCTTTTCTAGAGGAGCGATTGTTTTAGTATCAAATTTATCATCATATGCATTATTGATGCAGTGCCTCAGTTCATCTTCAGAAAAGTCATTTAAGAAGTCTTTCATTATTATGTAAGCTAATTCTTTATAATCAAATTCAATCATATCGTGTATTTGTATCTCAAGCTTTGGGATTGACGTTGGTATAAACAATCCACCATCATCGGCAATTCCTTTAAGTATTGCCTCTGCGGATGTTATGGAAATAGAATCATTTCTGGTGCTTTTATATTGTATTTTCGCCATAAATTTACCTCCTAAAGTATTCCTTTTAAAAAATAATCCATAAGTTTATAACCTTCTTTAAAATATAAGCCTGTATTACTTGCATATTCTTCGTCATATGTGGCATTATTTTCAACTTCTTTTTTAGTACTTTCATATATTAAGAATGGTACAGGGTCAGAAGTATGGGTCCTAAGTATCAGTGGAGTAGGATGATCAGGTAAAAGCATCAATTTATAGTCTTCACCTATATCATCAAGTTCTTCAACTATGGTTTTAAGGATTTCTTTATCAATCAATTCAATAGACTTAACTTTATTATCAATTTCATATCTATGACCACTCTCATCTGGCGCTTCAATATGAATATAAACAAAGTCTTTTCCTGATTTGAGTTCCTTAAGGGCTGCCTCTGCCTTTCCTTTAAAATTAGTATGAATATTTCCTGTAGCACCTTCAACTTCAATTGAGTCCAAACCTGCACATTTACCTATTCCTTTTATTAAGTCAACAGCTGAAATTACTGAGCCTTTTAACTTATACTTTTCACAAAAGTTCGAAAGCAGTGGTTTTTTACCCTCTCCCCAAATCCAAATTGAATTAGCTGGTTTCAAACCTCTTTCTATGCGCTTTTTGTTAATAGGGTGGTTAGATAAGAGCATGTAGCTCTCCCTCATCATGTTTTCTATTATTTCACTTGATTTGCCTTTAGGTAGATAAGCATTTATTTTTTTGCCTATGATATCATGGGGGGGAGTCAAATCCCATTCGTAAGGACCTCTATCCCAAAGCATTAAATGTCTGTAGCTTATTCCATGATAGAATTTAATCTGCTCAGTTTTAAAACTTTCATTGATAGCATCTATCAAAACTCTTGCCTCAGCTGTGGTAATCTCATCGGCGCTGTGATCTACCAAAACCTTATCTTCATAATTTGCTTCGTCAGATAAAGTAACAACATTACATCTAAAAGTTATATCCGTTGCTTGCATTTCAATTCCCATACTGGCTGCTTCAAAAGGAGATCTACCACTATAGTACACTTTAGGATCATAACCCATTACCGCTAAATTGGCGGTGTCGCTTCCTGGTGGCATTCCTTCTGGAACTGTTTTTGCCATGCCTAGTATTCCATACTTTGCTAAATAATCTATAGTAGGGGTTTTTGCATACTGCAATGGAGTCATATTATCTAATTCTTTAACCGAATAATCGGCCATTCCATCTCCTAAAACCACAACGTACTTCATCTAATTACCTCCTTAAGTAAACTTTATTTCAACTACCTTTGATTGAAAATTTAGTCTATTATAACACAATATATTGCACCATGTAAGAGAAAGCATTTATAAGCATTAAAAATAGGAATACTTTTGTATTCCTCTAAACAAAAAGCTTTCTATGATTATAAGCTATATAACTAGCATAAATGGCTGATACAAACATCACTTCGCTTAAGATTATAAATACTATTGTTACATTATTGGCAATAACAAAAGACCAATTATATTGTTTTGCAATTGAAGTAATATGGGAATTAACAACATTTATATTCAGATGAAAATTAAATATACTTCTGATATAATACATATTAAATAAAATGAATTTCAAAATTTTTATTATTTCTGATTATTTATAGAAATTTAAACATTATTATAGAGAGGTAAAGATGAATAAGAAAGCTTTGGGAAACACACTCCCATATATCATTTTAATGCCTATTGGAATAGCTTTATTCCAAATTTCTTCTAATCAAAAAACTTTTATAGAGAACTATTATTCTAAGAAGGTTTATAAAATGCTAGGTCAGTTAATAAGCAATATTACAGGTACATTTCCTTTCTCTTTAGGAGAACTGACTATAGTAGCTTTAATAATATTTTTATTATACAAAATGTTCAAAATTATAAAGTTGATGCTAATAGGCAATAACAAAAAAAGAATTGTTTTTGATGCATTACTAAATATGTGTAAATACGTTTCTATAACCTACATAATATTTATTTTTATTTGGGGATTTAACTATAACAGACATCCATTCGCTGATATTATTGGTTTAGAAGTAAAACCTACTTCTACTGAAGATTTGAAACAATTATGCGAAATACTTGTTAATCAAGCTAACGATTTTAAAGAAAATACACTGTACAGAAAAGTAGATGCAAATACAAAATATTATGTTTATCCAGATATTTTCAAACGCGCCCCATTAGGATATCTGGAAGCAAGCAAGGAGTATCCGGAATTAGGTGGAAACTTTGGATCGCCAAAATCAGTTTTTATGTCTGAATTTTTGAGCTACGCTGGTATTGCTGGAATATACTTTCCTTTCACAGGAGAAGCAAATATAAATACAAAAATACCGCATTTCATGCTTCCTAATACCACTTGTCACGAAATGGCTCATCAAAGAGGTTTTGCTAGAGAAGATGAAGCCAACTATATAGCTTATTTAACATGTATGGCTAATCCTAATAATGACTTTAAATATTCTGGAACTATGCTTGCACTAATTTATTCAATGAATGCTCTACAAAAATATGATATGAATAATTTTAATGAATTAACTTCAAAATACAGTGATGGTGTTAAACAAGATCTGATAAACTTGAACATGTTTTGGGCAAAATATGAAGGACCTATTGAAAGAACCTCTGATAAAATCAACAATGCATTTCTGAAGGCCAATTTACAAAAGGATGGGACTCATAGCTATGGTAGAATGGTTGACCTTCTCATTGCAGATCAAAAAAAAGATATCAAACGCTAATTATATACAAAACTATTTATTATATAAAGGAAACCACATATTAGTATCGAATAATATATATTATTCGATACTAATATGTATATTCTGGTTTAAATAAAGGAAGGTGTTATTATGAGAATACATTTTTATGGTGCAGCAGGTTGCGTAACAGGTTCATGCTATGTGATTGACACAGGAAAAAGAAAACTAATGATTGACTGTGGTATGTTCCAAGGAAATAAATCTATGAAGGAAAGAAACTATACCGAATTTCCTTTTAATCCGACTGATATTGATTTCATGATATTGACCCATGCGCATATTGATCATAGCGGACTAATTCCAAAGTTAGTTAAAAAAGGCTTTAAAGGGGCCATATATACTACTACGGCTACAAAAGACTTATGTGCTATCATGCTTCCAGACAGCGGATATATTCAAGAAATGGAAGTTGAAAGAAAAAATAGAAAATTATCTAGAGCAGGTGAAACTCTCATAGAACCAATATATACTTCCAATGATGCATATGAAGCTCTTAAACAACTACAAGGTGTACCTATGGAAGATACAATTAAAATTGACAACGACATAAGCTTTAAGTTTAACGACGCGGGGCACATATTAGGCTCAGCAAGCATTGAACTTTGGGTTGAATCTGAAAAGATCGTTTTTTCTGGAGATTTGGGCAATAAAAATCAGCCAATCATTAAAGATCCTAGTTATATAAGTGAAGCTAATTATTTAGTGATTGAATCAACATATGGCAATAGAAAACATTCTGATCAATATGATAAAGAAGAAAGATTAGTTGACATAATAAAAGATACCTTTGCTCGCGGAGGAAATCTTATTATACCTGCTTTTGCTGTTGAAAGAACTCAAGATCTTTTATATTATCTTCATAATATAAAGAACTCTGGAGTATTTCATAATCTTCCTATTTATGTAGATAGCCCTCTTGCAATAAAAGCCACTAACATTTTCTGCAACAGAAAAGAATATTATGATACCGAAACTACTGAATTAGCTAAATTTAATAATGAATGTCCTTTTATCTACGATGATATAACCTTTACCGCAACTGCTGAAGAATCTAAAAATATTAATGCAATAAAAAAAGGTGCAATAATAATATCGGCAAGTGGAATGGCAGACGCAGGAAGAATAAAACACCATCTAAAGCACAATTTATGGAGAAAAGAGTCAACTGTACTATTTGTAGGTTACCAAGCTATGGGCACCCTTGGACAAAGAATAAAAGATGGAGAAAAAGCTGTCCGTATTCACGGCGAAGAAGTGGCTGTTAATGCGAAGGTTCTATACCTTGATGGTTTCTCTGCCCATGCAGATCAAGATGGTCTACTAGATTGGATAGGGCACTTTGAGTCCTTCCCTCAGCATACATTTGTAGTACATGGTGAAGAGGAAAGTTCAGAAGAATTTGCTAGAATAATTAAAGAGAAATATACTGCTAATGTTACAATACCCAAACTAGGAGAAAGTTTTGAACTTCAGTCTACAGAGGTAAAAACTCTTAACGTCGTTTCAAATATTGAGCCTAATCATGTTACTGATTTACTTGGAGAAATAACTACCTCATTAACTGCAAAGGTCAGTAAAGGGCTTGAGAGAAAAGAATATATGAGACTTCTTGAAAAATTAAATAGACTAAAAGACAATGTAGATAAAATATAGTTTTACTAATTAAAAAGCCAGTCGTAATTAGATAAACGACTGGCTTTCATTATATTATATTATATTATATTAGGATCTATCGTATTTCTCTCTTCATTGTGATGATTAAGTTCATTTATTGCAGGCCCTTCAACTATCTCTCCCTCATATGTAAATCTAGACCCATGACAAGGACAATCCCATGTGTTTTCTGCGCTGTTCCACATAAGCTCACAACCCATATGAGTACAAGTAGTATCTACCAAATGCAGTTGACCATTTTCATCTCGATAAGCACCAATCTTTTGACCTTCTATATTTACTTTCTTTGCCTCTCCATTTTCAATTTTAATATCATCAGGAAACATTTCTATTTTTCCCTTGATAAGATGTTTCGCAACATCAGCATTCTGCGATACAAAATTCCCAACAAAAGTAGCATTAATATGTCTTGAAGGATCATAAACTGGTGCCCATAAATTTTCTCCCTTTACAATCAAATCTTTTATAATCTCTGCGGCCAAAGTACTATTTGTTATTCCCCATTTTCTAAAACCTGTGGCTATATAGATATTAGGGGTTTTTGATGTTAGATGTCCTATGTAAGGTATCTGATCCATGGTTGTATAATCCTGGGTGGACCATCTATACATTATATTCTCAATGGTATAAATTTTTGAAATCTTATCCTTAAGGTTTATATAATGGTTTATCATATTTTCTCCTTGCCCTGTCTTGTGAGATTCTGCAGAAGCTATGATCAATTCCCCTCCTTCTTCTAGTGGTTGTGACCTTAATGAGCTTCCCGATTCTTCGGCAGTAATGAACATACCTTCAGGAAAGCTTTCTTTTATTTTAAGTCCTAAAGCATATGATCTCTCAGCATATATTCTAGAAAAATACATCCCCATACCATCAAAAAAAGGATAATGTGATGCAATAATCAATCTTGAGGCAGTAATTTTTTTCCCGTTTTGCGTAATAACTCTGCATTGTTCTCCTTGTTCCACATCCATAGCTCTAGTATTTTCAAATATATGACTTCCTTCCCCTGGTATGGTTCTTGCCAATGCTAACAAATACTTTCTTGGGTGAAACTGAGCTTGTTCATCAAATCTCAAAGCAGCTTTTACTGATATAGGGAGAGGAATATTATCTAAATAAGTTGCCTTTATCCCTAAGCCTGCAGCGGTCTTTGCTTCTTCTTCAATCTTTTTTACATACTTATCTGAGTTAGTGTAAATATAAGCTGGTTTCCATAAAAAATCGCATTCAATATTATTTTCTTTAACTAAATCGGATATTTTATGAATAGCCCATTCATTTGAGTCTGCGTATTGCTTTGCTTTTTCTACTCCGTATTGCGTCTTTATATAATCGTAAATAAGATCATGCTGTGATGTTATTTTTGCCGTTGTATGTCCAATGGTCGCTTTTGCAATTTTACCCGCTTCACTTATTGCCACCTTTAGTCCTGCCTTTTTTAAAAAAAAGGCGGCAGTAATTCCAACTATACCACCACCTACTATTGCTACGTCAACTTTTATGTCTTCTTTTAAAGTCGGATATCCGGTATTTGGTGTTGTTGCAATCCAATATGGTTGTGGGATTCTTTCTAACCAGCTTTCATTAGTACTCATTTCTCTCCTCCTCATATGCATATTATTTCTAAGTTTATTGTCACCAAATATGTAATTATAATGCAATATAAGATCAAAAAAGAATGGAGGTGTAAGTTCTTACATCTCCATTCAATAATATGTTTATTCTTCATTAAAGAAATCTAAATAAGAAAAACTTTCACCTACTCTATTCCAGCCTAGTATTGCTTCCATATTTACATTCTGAGCAGCTTTAAAAATATTTTTATCGACATCTTTATTATTTTCTTTTAGCTTTTGTATAAGTTCTTTTATCTCCAATCGCTTATTTCCGGTCTTTTTTGCAGCTACCATACAAGCACAATTTAATGGCCATATACCACTGCTCTGAGTATAACTTTCTATATGTTCTTCTTCAATATAATAAAGTGGCCGAATTAACTGCAATCCCTTGAAGTTTGTGGATTTAATTTTAGGAAGCATTGTTTTAAAACATCCTGTATATAAAACATTAAGCATTGTAGTTTCTATAACATCATTATAATGATGTCCAAGAGCCAACTTATTACAGCCAAGTTCTTGCGCTTTTGAATACAGTGATCCCCTTCTCATTCTTGCACACATATAACAAGGATAATCCTTTGCAATTTGATCAATTACATCAAATATTCCTGACTCAAAAATATGAATAGGAATATTAAGATATTCACAGTTTTCTAGTAAAAGCTTTCTTATATCTTTATGATAGCCAGGATCCATTGCTATAAATTCTACTTCAAAGTCAAATTGTCCATGTTTCATAAGTTCTTGAAAAAGCTTCGCCATCAACATACTATCTTTACCCCCTGAAATTGCGACTGCAACCTTATCTCCAGGTTCAACTAGTTTATAATCTTTTATGGCTTTAGTAAACTTAGACCAAATATGCTTTCTATATTTTTTAATAAGACTTCTCTCTATTTCTTGAAGCGGTTTCCTTTCATTAAAAGGAACTAAAATCTCACATCCACTTCCTGCTATATCATTCATAAAATACCTCTCCTATTCTTATGTTTCTTTATTTGAATTCTTCTTTATGAATTATCTTTTATACAAAGATAATAATATTATATACATGTTTGTATAATTATTAAATGAATTTATAGAAATTTATAAATAAATACTTGATTATAGTAGTAGGTGCTAAACAACTATGGTATAATAGAAACAAATTATAATTATTGATTATTTTAAAAAAATTAATGGATCATATATAAATGGAGGAATAAAATGAGTGTAAATAAAATGAGAAGTCTACAAATTGGAGATCTTACTGCAAGATTGCCCATCATACAGGGTGGTATGGGAGTTGGAATTTCACTATCTGGACTTGCAGCGGCTGTAGCAAACGAAGGTGGCATAGGAGTTATCGCGGCAGCTGGAATAGGTATGATCAATTATGACTTTAAAAAAAGCTTTCTTAAAGCAAATATCGAAGCTTTAAAAGAAGAAATTAGAAAAGCTAGAGCACAAACAAAAGGAATAATAGGGATTAATATAATGGTTGCGTTAACTAACTTTAGTGAAATTGTTAAAGCTTCAATTGAGGAAGGTATTGATATAATATTTTCTGGAGCAGGTCTCCCTCTGAATCTTCCAGAGTTCCTTGATGAAACAAAATCAACAAAACTTGTGCCCATAGTTTCTTCAGCTAGAGCAGCAAATATCATCTGTAAAAAATGGATGGATAAATATAACAGGCTACCGGATGCAATAGTTGTGGAAGGTCCTAAAGCCGGTGGTCATCTTGGTTTTAATCATGATCAACTTAATGATCCTGCCTATTCTCTTGATAATATTATCCTCGAAGTTGTTAGCACAGTGAAGAAAATAGAAGAAAAGTATAATAAGGAAATACCCATAATTGCAGCTGGAGGAATTTATACAGGAGAAGACATTTATAAATACGTAAAAATGGGTGCTTCTGGAGTTCAAATGGCTACGCGGTTTGTAACGACAAATGAATGTGATGCTTCAATAGAATTCAAAAATTCATATTTAGATTGTAATAAGGAAGATATCATCATCATAAAAAGTCCTGTAGGAATGCCTGGAAGAGCTATAAAAAATTCTTTTACTGACGATGTAGAAAAAGGAGAAAACAAACCTTTTAAATGCCCCTACCACTGTATTATTACTTGTGATTACAAAAACAGTCCATATTGCATTGCACAAGCTTTAACTAATGCACAAAAGGGTGACTTAGCGCACGGATTTGTCTTTGCAGGAGAAAATGCATATAGGTCAGATGAAATTGTATCAGTAAAAGAATTAATGATTTCTTTAAAAAAGGAATATGAAGCAGCAAAGTAGAATACTACTTTAATCATAATATAAGAATTTTCGAGGTGTTTATATGCAAAAAAATCCTCCTGAACTATTTGGAATCCTCAGGCGCCATATGATTAAAGTGCCTGAATGTATACAACAAGCTACAGGAATAAAAATTTTCGGAAAGTTAATGAAGTCCTTAGCTTTTACTACTGATGTTGCTATAATAAAAAACATGAATGCAGATGCAGTAATTGCAGTATATCCTTTTACGCCACAACCTTCCATAACTCAAGCTATACTTACTGCTGCTGATATACCTGTATTCTCAGGTGTAGGTGGTGGAATAACTACTGGTAAAAGAGTAATCAATCTATCGTTAGATGCTGAATTTAGAGGTGCAATTGGTGTAGTTGTAAATGCACCTACTCCAAATGAAACTATTATTGGAATGAAACGTGCAATTGATATACCTGTAGTAGTTACAGTGGTATCTGAAAACACTGATTTTAAAGGTCGTATAGAGGCTGGTACAGATATTTTCAATGTAGCTGGAGCTCTGAACACCGCTAATATAGTTAGAAAAATAAGAACTCTATATCCAGACGTTCCTATTATCGCAACAGGTGGACCAACTGAAGAATCCATAAATGCAGTTATTGAAGCAGGTGCAAATGCAGTTACAATCACACCACCTACTCCTGCACAACTTTTTAAAAATATAATGGAAAACTACAGAAATCAACTATAAAGATATTAAAGGATTGCTTCAAATTTGAAGCAATCCTTTAATATCTTTATAGTTGATTTTAACTATGTACTAATCCACCTTGCCACGTTCTCTGAATAATAAACTTATACTCCATATACCAGCTACTCCAACCAAAGTATATACTATACGACTAAGTGCAGCTCCTTGTCCTCCGAAGAGTGAAGCAACTAAGTCGAATTGGAATAAACCAACTAATAACCAATTTAATGCGCCTATAATTACTAATACTAATGCTAATCTATCCATCGATTAAAACCTCCTTTCTATTTTCATATAGATTTCTCCATACTAATTATTACTTTTAAATTATATTCTATTATATGTAAGTTTAAATTTTATTATCCACTATGACAAAATCTAACTTTTGAATGAGCTCTAAACCTATGATATAATATTATGTAAACAACGGAGGTGTCTTATGAACATTAAAAGTAAGCTGATGGTTAAATGCTTATTGGCTTTTATTGTCACGTTATTGATGCTATTATTGGGACAACTCGTTTGGCAAAATTATGCCGTAAATACGCCTTTAGAAAAATCACTTGAATCTATTGATGGAGTAAAAAGTATTGTATGGGACAAAAATAGTAAAATAGTAAAACCACTACAAATAGAAGTGACTCTTGGCAATGTGGTAAGCATACAAAAAACCTATAAAGAAATAAATCAAAGGATTGGCGAAACTTTAGGTGCAAAACCATACAATATATTAATAAAAGATAATAGAACTCCTGAATTAGAAAATATATATAATGGTATAAATAACTATGTGCAAAAGGCAATTCTGGATGGAGATTTCCCTCTATTAGCACAAAAAACAAAAGATATAGCAGAACAAGTTGGTGTGAACGCTAAAGTATTTGTGGACGAGCAATATGTATATGTGCAACTAAATAAAGAAGATACATCCCTATATATGCTTATTCTCCGTCATTCTAATGAAAATGGGGGAATTAAATAATGAAAAATATTGAGATACTTGTGGGAACTTCTGTTGCTCTTTTAGTGTACTTGTTTCTTAACGGATATAATATACTTCCTATAATATTTTTGATTGCATTGATAACAAGCTTATATCTTTATAACGGAAAAGCAATGACTAAAGGAAAGAACTTTGTAGTGTCCCCCAAAATAATCAGCCAAAACATTTCTTTTGAAGATATCGGAGGTCAAGAAATAGCAAAAAACGAATTGTCAGAAGCTCTAGACTTTGTAAAAAACAGTGAAGAAATGAAGGCCTTAGGAATTCGTCCTTTGAAAGGAATTTTATTAAATGGACCTCCCGGCACAGGAAAAACGCTATTAGCTAAAGCTGCTGCACAATATACTGATTCAATTTTTCTATCAGCAAGTGGTTCTGAATTTGTTGAAATGTATGTCGGTGTGGGTGCTAAAAGGGTAAGAGAATTGTTCAATCAAGCAAAGCAAGCTGCCAAGAAAGAAAAGAAAGCAAGTGCAGTAATTTTTATTGATGAAATGGAAGTATTAGGCGGAAAAAGAGGAAATAATAGCCATCAAGAACATGAACAGACACTAAATGAGCTTCTAGTGCAAATGGATGGAATGTCATCTAATGAAGATGTGAGAATACTTGTTATTGCAGCAACAAATCGGGCCGATATGCTTGATTCTGCGCTACTCCGCCCTGGCAGATTTGACAGACTTGTAAGGGTCGATTTGCCGGATAAAAAAGGAAGAGTTCATATACTTAAGTTGCATATAAAAAACAAACCTATTTCAAAAGATGTTTCTATAGAAAAAATTGCAAAAGATTCTTTCGGCTTTTCAGGCGCTCAGTTAGAAAGTGTCACCAATGAAGCTGCAATAATGGCTATGAGAGATGGATCTAAGGAAATAAATTCAGACCACTTTCATAACGCAATAGAAAAAGTAATGATGGGAGAAAAGCTGGACAGAGTTCCAAATAATGAAGAAAAAAGGAGAATCGCTATTCATGAGTCAGGACATGCCTTAATAGGCGAATTGATGTTCCCTAATTCTGTTGCAAGTGTCAATGTAGCTTCAAGGAGCAATGCTCTTGGATATGTAAGGCAAACACAACAAGAGGACATTTACCTATATACACATGAATATTTAAAATCAAGAATCTCAGTAGCTCTAGCAGGTGTAATCGCAGAAGAAATCATCCTAAAAAGCAGAAGCACGGGAGGTTCAAGCGACTTCAAACACGCTTCGGATATGGCTAAGCAAATAATATATAGTGGAATGTCAGAACTGGGAATAATCTCTTCAGAGGATATTCCTAAGGACCAGGTTCATAATATCATTTCGAAAATCTTAAGAGAAGTTGAGAATGAAACAAATGAAGTTTTATGTAAAAATAAGTCCTATTTAGAAGGTATGACAGAACTGCTCCTGGATAGGGAGACTTTGTCAGGAGATGAAATAAGAATTTTAATCCATGGTCAAAATTCCATACAATGTGTTTAATCTATGAAAATTACTGCTACCTACGAGCTTAAATAATTATTAGTCAATTAACAAAACATCCCGAAAGATAGTTGAAACTATTTTTCGGGATGTTTATTTTCATATACTTCTTTAGGCACTACAATAAAATTAGCTATTATAATAAAGGCTTTCTGATGAAAATTCAGGGTCGCTTGTTATATCTATGCTAAGCTTTCTAAATGTCTGCTCATCAGTGGTACTTAAAATTGTTGTTGAGTGAGCTTTACAGTCCTTTAATAGTGCTAATTTTCCCATAGCAACTTGTGCTGTAGGATTCGTAGCAGCGCAGATACTAAGAGCGATCAATATCTCTTCGCAGTCTAGGGCCGGATTATTACTACTGAATGTTTTCAATTTCAAATTAATAATTGGCTCAAGTATTACTGGAGAAATAAGGTGCAAATCATCGGATATGCTCGCTAAATGCTTAACTGCATTTAATACTACAGCAGCAGTTGCATTCATTATATCTGAACTTTTACCTGTTAATATGGTTCCATCACTTAGCTCTATTGCTACAGTAGGGCATGCTTCACCCTTGTTAGACACTTCTTTTAGCTTAGTAGAACGTTCTCTCGCAGGAACAACGACCTTTCTATCTTCTAGTTTAAGATTAAGTTCTTCCATAATAAGTTTAGATCTTTCTAGGGTCTCCTTGTCCAAATAACCTTTTTTGTATTCGCATCCTGTTTTAAAATATCTTCTAATAATCTCTTGCTTTGATGCTTCTTTGATAACATCATCATCAATGATTCCAAAGCCTACCCTATTGACACCCATATCAGTTGGAGATTTATACATGGATTCTTCGCCTGTTATTTTTTCAATAATCCTTCTTAATACAGGGAATGTTTCAATGTCTCTATTGTAATTTACTGTCACTTTATCATAGGCATCAAGGTGAAAGGGGTCAATCATATTTACATCCTTTAGATCTACTGTTGCAGCTTCATAGGCTATGTTTACAGGGTGCTTTAGGGGCACATTCCATACAGGGAATGTTTCAAACTTTGAATAACCAGCCACTTTGCCACGCTTATATTCATGATAAAGCTGATTTAGACAAGTAGATAGCTTTCCACTGCCCGGACCAGGTGCTGTTACAACAACAATAGGCTTTGTTGTCTCAATGTATGGATTTTGCCCATAGCCCTCATCACTAACAATTGTATCTACCTCCGTAGGATATCCTTTTGTTACTCTATGGGTATATACTTTTATACCTCTACGCTCAAGCTTATTGATAAAAACGGTTGTTGCTGGTTGTCCATCATATCTTGTAATAACAACGCTATTTACATCAAGTTCATTTGCTCTTAAATCATCAATTAATCTTAATGCGTCAATATCGTATGTTATACCAAAGTCTCCTCTTATCTTATTTCTTTCAATATCCCCTGCGTATACGCAAATTACGACTTCAACTTTATCTCTTAATTTATGCAGTAGCTTAATCTTTGCATTTTCATCAAATCCAGGTAAAACTCTCTTTGCATGCATATCATACATAAGTTTTCCACCAAACTCAAGATATAGCTTATCATAGTTATTTACTCTTTCTAAAATATACTTTGATTGCTCTTCTAAGTATATTTTGTGGTCAAATCCTATCTTCATATCAATACCTCACCTTCACAAATACTTTTATTATTTCACATTATTATTTCTTACTTTAAAACTATAAAATTGTATTACAACTTTATATTATTACACAATTCTAGTTTTAAGTAAATAATACAATGCTAGTTTTTTAAATTGATATGCAAAATAATTATTTCCCCATATTATATATACCCATGTTTCTTACAGCCATATCTATATTAAATCTCTTTGACACTTCTATTAAGGCTTTTGCTGTATCCAATACCGTTATAACATCAATATTTCTTTCTATAGCAGCCCTTCTTATTATAAAGCCTTCCCTTTGAGCATTTTTTCCTTTAGTCGGAGTATTAATAACAAAGTCAAACTCCATACTCTTTACTAAGTTTAAAATATCAGTCTCTTCACCCTTGACATTCTTTACTTCTTCGATCTGCAATCCAGATTGCTTTAAGTATTTTGCAGTTCCACTTGTACATATCAATCTATATCCAAGTCCTACTAGTTCCTTCGCAATACTTAAAAACTCTTCTTTTTCATGATCATTTATTGCAGCAAGCACTACACCTTTTTTCTTTTTTAGCAACATACCAGAAGCCAAAAAACCTTTATAAAGTGCCTCATACACGTCGCTTCCTATTCCTAACACCTCTCCTGTAGATCTCATCTCAGGCCCCAACGAAACCTCAACACCAGGAAGCTTTTGCGTAGAGAATACAGGTACTTTTACTGACACTATTTGCGGCTCCTTATATACATTTATCCCATAGCCAAGGCTCCCAAGCTTTTCTCCTAACATAACCTTTGTAGCAAGCTCAACTATTGGAACTCCACTTACTTTACTTATATATGGAACAGTTCTGCTTGCTCTCGGGTTTACTTCAATTACATAAAGCTTTTCACGATACTCAATGAATTGGATATTTATCATACCCTTAATTCCTATACCTAATGCAAGCTTTTTTGTATATTCTAACACTTTTTCTTTTATAGCAAGTGAAACATTTTGTGTTGGGTACATTGTTATACTGTCTCCAGAGTGCACTCCTGCTCTCTCTAGATGTTCCATAATCCCAGGAATTAGAATCTCTTCCCCATCGCAAATAGCATCTACTTCAATTTCCCTTCCATTTAAATATCTATCTATTAGTACTGGGCTTTTGTTTACTTTCTCAAAAGCGTTTTCAAGATAATATTTCAATTCATCTTTAGTATAAGCTATCTCCATCCCTTGGCCTCCTAGCACATAGGAAGGCCTTACAAGTACAGGATACCCTAACTTCTCAGCTTCTATTAATCCCTTATCTATATCTAAAACAGCTATTCCTTTGGGTCTGTCTATATTGAGCTTCTCTAGTAAAGCCTCAAATTTTTCTCTATCTTCCGCCGTGTCAATTTGTTCTGAATTCGTCCCTAGAATATCGATGTTCTTCTCTTGTAGAAATTTAGCAAGTTTAATTGCTGTCTGACCACCGAACTGGAGAATCACTCCTTCCGGCTTTTCTTTATCAATAACGTTTAGAACATCCTCCTCAGTAAGAGGTTCGAAATACAGTTTATCTGATATATCAAAATCCGTACTTACTGTTTCCGGATTGTTATTTATTATTATAGTCTCTATATTCATTTTCTTTAGTGCTTTTACAGCATGAACAGATGCATAGTCAAATTCTATTCCCTGTCCTATCCTTATAGGTCCCGAGCCTACAACTAGGACTTTTCTTTTATTGCTGACTTCTACCTCATCAAAAGTATTATATGTCGAGTAGAAGTATGGCGTAAGAGCCTCAAACTCTCCAGCGCAGGTATCAACCATGTTATATACTGGTGTGACATTCCATTTAATTCTCATCTTAAATATTTCATTAGGACTTGTTCTAAGTAAATCTCCTATGCCTTTATCTGAAAAGCCAGTCCTTTTAATCTCAAATAAAAAGTCTTTAGTCAACATGTCTAAAGTACAGGATTTCAGCTTTTCTTCCAGTTTTACTATATTTTTAATTTTCTCTATGAAGAATGCATCTACTCCAGTAATTTTCGCAATCATTTCAGATCTATAATCTCTTCGTATCATTTCCGCCAAAGCAAATATTCTCTCGTCGTCAGGTGATATTATCTTTTCCTTTAATTCCTCAAGACTTAACTTATTCATGTCTTTATGCTCTAAAGTATATCTACCTATATCTAGCGAACGTATTCCCTTTAGAAACGCAGCTTCAAAGTTACTAGCTATAGCCATAACCTCGCCTGTAGCCATCATCTTTGTTCCTAAAAGTCTATCTGCAGTATTAAACTTATCAAAGGGCCATTTTGGAATTTTTACTACTACATAATCAAGAGAGGGTTCAAAACAAGCATATGTCTTCTTTGTCACTGCATTCTTTATTTCATCAAGATCATATCCCAGTGCAATCTTAGTTGCAACCTTAGCTATAGGATAACCAGTGGCTTTTGAGGCTAAAGCAGAAGAGCGGCTGACTCTAGGATTTATCTCTATCACAGCATATTCAAAGCTATTTGAATTCAGTGCAAATTGTACATTGCAGCCGCCCTGTATTCCTATAGCGTTAATTATATCAATGGATGCACTACGTAACATTTGATATTCTTTGTCCGATAAAGTTTGACTTGGTGCCACCACTATGCTGTCTCCCGTGTGAATTCCTACAGGGTCAATATTTTCCATGTTGCATACACAAATACAATTACCCCTATTATCTCGCATAACCTCATACTCAATTTCTTTCCAACCCTTTATACTTCTCTCTATAAGCACTTGCCCTATAGCACTCATCAGAAGACCCTGCTCTAATATGATTCTCAGTTCTTCTTCATCGTTTGCTATTCCACCACCAGTGCCCGCTAGTGTGTATGCTGGTCTCACAATTACAGGATAACCTAATTTCTTAGCATATTCATTGCCTGACTCCATATCTATGATAATTTCACTTTCTACACAAGGCTGACCAATTCTTTTCATTTCATCTCTAAAGAGCTCTCTGTCTTCACCTTTTTTAATAGATTCTATAGAAGTGCCAATAACTCTTACATTATATTTTTCTAATATCCCTGCCTCATATAACTCTACTGCAAGGTTGAGACCTGTTTGCCCTCCCATACCTGCAAGAATACTATCTGGTCTTTCTTTTTCTATTACCTTTTCTATAAAAGTGGTTGTCAATGGCTCAATATATATTTTATGTGCTACTTCTTTGTCCGTCATAATTGTAGCAGGGTTACTATTTATTAAAACAACTTCTATACCTTCTTCTTTTAGAGCTTCGCAGGCCTGGGTTCCTGAATAGTCAAATTCAGCAGCCTGCCCTATGACTATGGGTCCCGAGCCTATAACCAGGACCTTCTTTATATCCTTATTTAACGGCATGCATTTCCCTCCGATATCAATTTCATTTATACTACCAAGAACTTATCAAATATATTATTTGCATCCTTCGGCCCAGGGCATGCTTCAGGGTGGAATTGTATACTATATATAGGAAAAGTTTTATGTCTCATACCTTCTACCGTTTCGTCATTTAGGCTTATATGGGTAGCCAAAGTATCCATTGGTAGTTCACTTACGAAATAGCCATGATTTTGAGAGGTTATATATATTTTGTTTTCTTCAATATCCTTAACAGGATGATTACACCCTCTATGTCCAAATTTTAATTTCGCTGTTTTTCCTCCTAATGCCAAAGCTAATAACTGATGTCCAAGACAAATCCCAACTATAGGTCTTTTCCCGATAAGCTGTTTTAAGTTTTCTATAGCCATCAGCAAATCTTCGGGATCTCCCGGTCCATTTGATAAGAATATCAAATCAGGATTAACCTTTAAAATCTCATCAGATCTTGAATCTGCAGGAAATACAGTCAATCTACAACCTCTTTGTTTAAAAGAGCGAATAATATTGGCTTTGATTCCAAAATCTAATATGGCTACATGTTTTCCGTCCCCAGATATTGTATATACATCTTTCGTAGTTACATTTGATACTGCATCTATATTACAAAATGTTTGGAGTTTCTCTTTTATATAATTTTCACTTAATTCTTCAAGGACTATTATCCCTTTCATAGTGCCACTATTTCTTAACACCTTAGTTAGCGCCCTTGTATCTACTTGATCTAAAGCCATTATCTTATTGTTTCTCAAATAATCGTTTAGCTTAATTTCACAGCGAAAGTTGTTTGGATAGTCACAAGCTTCTCTAACTATAAATCCCTTTACCTTAGGTGCTTGTGATTCAACATCTTCCAAGTTCAATCCATAGTTCCCGATTAGTGGATATGTCATGGTAACTATCTGTCCATAGTACGAAGGATCAGTAAGAACTTCTTGATATCCTGTCATTCCTGTATTAAATACAACTTCGCCTACTGTTTCTTCTATATATCCAAAAGCTCTGCCATCAAAAGCCATTCCATTTTCTAATATCAATTTTGCTTTCACATTTTTAACCTCCCTCATATAAAAACAAAGAATAGCGCAATGAATAATAATACAATAATAATGCTATGCTTTATATATTCTAAAACCATTCTTTTTATTGGTTGAAAATTCTTATTTGAGTAATAAACGTCTATAACTATCCATCATTTCTGGCCTCAAAGAACCAAATTAAAGTTTTCTTTAGTAAATTTTAATTTATTAAAGCCTCAATGTCAATAAAAACATTTAAAAAATTTGATATATTTATTCATTATATTGAATAAATATACTCTTAGCTTCGCACTACAAACATGCGAACTATGATATTAGTATTTCTTATTTGCTTATTACAGATGCTTCTCCATAAAAGGATTTAGGGTCTTTCTGTATCATAAGTATATCTTCATTCATAAGACTGTTTCTCTTCACAAGTTTACCTCCCTTCACCTTTTATCCCATCTTAGGTATTATATCAATAATCGGTAAGTCTAGGTTTTTCTCTATATCTACAGATGTTTTCACAGTACTATCAAGATATTCATAAATAAAAATAGAATACGTACCTAACGAGATTCCTAAAACCGATGCAATTCTAAAATATTCTCCTCTTATCCCCCTGGATTTTAATGTCCATAGAAATGCTCTAACTTTTTTATGCTCTTATATGTCGGAGAAAGGATCGTACTCTCATATTCAAGTATATCGAAAGCCACCATGTATCGGAACACTTTCGCTAGCTTAGCTGAATAGTTAAGATCAATAAAATCAATTTCACATAAATATTTCCACAACTATGTAAATAGCCTTTACAAATCCAGACTACTGCGATAGTATTATAAGTATACTACTCGAATAGTCTGGAGGTTATATTTTGGAAACATTAAAACTATTTGACAGTGAACTTAAAATTATGGACATTGTGTGGCATAAGGAGCCTGTTTCCGCAAAGGAAATCACTCTTATCGCCGCCCACACAATCGGTTGGAATAAGAATACAACTTATACAATTATCAAAAAACTTACCGAAAAGAATGTAATTGAACGGACTGAACCGAACTTTATCTGCACTTCACTTATCAAAAAAGAAGATGTGCGGAAGGCTGAAACTCAAAGTCTTATCGACAAGCTTTATAACGGATCTAAAAAAGCTTTTTTCGCCGCATTCATTGAAGATGATATATCTGATGATGATCTTGAGGTGTTGAAAAAGCTGATAGAAAAGAGGTAGTCTATGCTATCTGAATTATTCTACTGGGTACTTAATATCAATATCATCGGCAGTGTTGCCGGATTGGTTGTTTTGTCATTGCGCAAAATAAAAACTCTGCCGCGTTTTGCGGTATATGTCTTATGGATTCTTCCTCTCATTAGGTTGTGGATACCTTTTGGAATTGCCAATGAATATAGCCTGCTAAGCCTAATTTCAAGATTTACCACAAAAACAGTGGTCATATGGGAAAAACTACCTCAGCTCACAACCACGAACAGTATAATGGGGGCAAACAGCTATTTCCCTATTGAATACAAAACCGATTTGCTTGAAAATGTGTTTAGTGTCGCATCAGTAGTTTGGATTATAATTTGCTGCACTGCCATAGTTGATAAAGATATAGCTTATATCATCCTGCACGAACAGGTACATATAGAACGTAGAGACAATTTGTTTCGGGTTATTGCTGTAATAACGACGTGCGTTCATTGGTTCAATCCACTTTCGTGGATATTCTTAAGATGCTTTTTTGCCGATATGGAGCTCGCGTGTGATGCAAAGGTTTTGAAAAACCTGAACGAAAGCCAAACCAAGGAGTATGCTCGAACCATTCTTTCTTGCGCCTCCAGCAAAGCTTTCTTTGTATCGGCGTTTGGCGGAGCAAAAACAAAGGTGCGAATTGAAAATATATTGTCGTATAGAAAGCTTACAATTTTATCATCACTCTGCTTTGCTGCATTGGTAGTGGCAATTGCTGTAATCATTATCACAAATGCGACTGTCTAGGGGTGCTATTTTGAAAAGAATATTTTTTTGATGAAAGGAGTTGAAATTCATGAAATATAGAAGTTTTTATTTGTTATCACTGCTTGCAGTTATTTTAGCATCTATTTATCCTATATACATGGGTGTTGTGACGCTGGGCAGTTATTTCCAAAATGGTTCTGTCAATGTGACTAATTATCCAAAATACATCATACCATACACACCAATATGTTTTGCGTTAATTTCTTCGGCCGCACTCATGCCGCTAATCTTTAAGCTATTTAAACAGTACACTTTAACTGTCATTTCACTTTTGGGAACCGTATTATTCTTCGCTTTCGAATTCGGATTTGAACAGGTCAAGGTGATTGAGGGATATGTGGAAATGCCGCTTCAATCATGGCAATTAAGCTTGTGCATGGCAACTCCGGAGGTTCTACGATCCATCGGAGAGCCCATCTATGCAGCAAGCAATCCAGCTTTTAAAATTCACTTTTATATTATTGCTATTGTCATCATACTCGCTGTACTGAATGTGATATATGGTTTTTCAAAAATGCTCATAGATCAAGAATTCCATAAAAAGCGTCCGCTGATTGCTCAAGCTATTTCTGTTGTGCTGTTCACCAGTCTTTGTATACTCGCTTGTTTTACCGCTTTTTACAGAAATGGCACAATCAATATTTCGCCATTATCAGCGATACTTATGACTGTATTCTTCATAGTGTTCGGCATTACGGTCGGTATTTATTCCGGCTCTATATTGTATGGAAAAAGCAAGTTGTTATCAAAGATCATACCTTCCATAACTGCCTCGTTAACAACACTGATCATGTATATCGGCGAGCTGGTGTTGATGGGTGGAGTTCTTTTCAAATATGGCAATGGTTTCTTTTTTGAACCTATAGGGGCGATTCCGTTCTCTGCAGCTGACATTGTTATTATTCTGGGCTCCGGCGTGATTACTTATATCGTTATGCTATTTCTTAACAACACACACACAACAGAGTAATTCAGATATTTATGCAAACTTAAAAGACACAACCACATATAGTTGTGTCTTTCAGCTATTTTAGCGTTCTTCCCGGAAATAGGCAATGCTCAATCCATTGGGTGGTGCTTTTTCTTTTGATTTTTTCATGGACACAACCACAAGCACTGTAATTGTTACCAGGTATGGTAGCATGTCTATAAAATATGGAGACACATTGATACCCCAGTCTTGTATTCTAAACCCAATGATGTCCAATCCACCAAAAAGATAAGCGCCGAATAAAGCTTTATACGGATTCCAAGTGGCAAAAATTACCAAAGCAACAGCTATCCAACCTCTTCCTGCCGTAACACCTTCTGATAAGGCTGGTACATATACTAGGGACAAATACGCTCCTCCCAGACCGCAGAGTGCTCCACCCAATAAAGTATGTACATACTTGTACAACGTAACGTTTATACCCGCAGCATCCGCTGCACCAGGATTCTCACCCACTGCACGAAGATTCAGTCCCATACTAGTTCTATACAAATATACCCCCAGTAATATAGAAGTGACGTACCCTAAATAAACAAAAGCATCCTGCCTAAACAGTACCGGACCGATGATTGGAATATCTCCAAGCAATGGGATGGTATATGGTCTAAAAAACAATCTTAAGCCTTCAGGTGCTATCTGTCCTATCAGATCTTGTCCGACAAAATCTGAAAATCCTGATCCAAATATTGTAAGTGTCAAGCCGGATACGACTTGGTTTGCCCTCAGGGTAATGGTTAAAAAAGCAAAAATTAGTGCGCCACATGCTCCTGCTATCATGGCTGCTAATAAAGCCAATGCGGCATTTCCAGTCGACATCCCTACCATAAAGCCCATAACCGAGCCCATCAGCATCATGCCTTCAACCCCAAGGTTCAAATTACCTGACCGTTCTGTGATGATTTCTCCGAGAGTTGCAAACAAAAGAGGCGTACCAGCCACTATAGCTGCGTGGAGAAAAGAAGTAAGTGCATCCATTATCAATGACCCTCCTTTCCTACAGCGACTTGATTACCTACAGTAGTTTGATGTCTTTTAACCAATATAAACTTATATCGTACAAAAAACTCGCTGCCCAATACAAAAAATAAAATGATTCCTTGCAGAATTTCTGCCGCTGCCTGTGGTATACCGAAAACAGTCTGAATATACGATCCACCCTCCAGAAGCGCTGCAAAAAGAACAGATACCACTAGAATAGCTGGTGCATTCAAGGCTGCCAGCCAAGCGGTAATAATTGCTGTGTATCCGACACCGCCGGTAATTTCCACTGACAGGGTATTATTTACAGCAGAAGCCTGAATCATCCCAACTAAGCCGCAAAGGCCGCCACTCAACATTATGGCTATCAATATTGTTCCTTTTATATTTATGCCTGCATATCGTGCTGTATTGATACTTTCACCAATAACTGCTATTTCATAACCTTTTTTTGTATGGTTTAGGAAGATATAAACAGCAGCCACTAATAAAAGTGCAATCACCCAGCCTATATGTACACCTAGTAGCTTTGGCAGCATGGCATTGTCGGTAAAATTGGGTATCTTAGGAAACCCAAGTGACTTTGGATCTCTCCAAGGTCCGTATTGCAAATATGTAATCCACTTGATTCCAATATAATTCATCATTAAGGTTACTATGGTTTCATTGGTTCCCCACTGTGCTTTAAAGAAAGCAGGTATTAGTGCCCATAGCCCTCCAACCAACATTCCGGCAAGAATCATTAAAACAAGCACAAGAGGTTTGTACATGTCACCCATTTGCAAGGCTATAAAAGTTGCAGCAAAAGCCCCCATTGCAATCTGACCTTCTCCCCCTATATTCCAAAACTGCATACGAAAAGCTATGGCAATACCCAGAGAGGTAATCACCAGTGGAATCGCTTTTACAATGGTTTCTTTGGTTCTATAGGCTGTCCCGAAAGCTCCCTGCACCATCTTGATATATACTTCGATAGGGTTCAAACTTAGAATAAGAATAAAAAGTGAAGAGGCAATAAGAGCCAGAATAATAGCGCCTATTCTAATGCTAGCAGCTTTCATTTTGCTAGGCTCACTTTTCTTAATTGCACGAACAGTCACCGGCATTATCATGCTTGCTCACCGCCTCCTTTTGTAGTAAATTTACAGCTCCAACCATCATAAGACCTATTTCTTCCTTTGTAATATTTCTTGCATCAACGATACCCGTTATTTCACCTGCACATATGACCATTATCCTATCACATAGCTCCAGTAAAACATCCAAATCTTCACCGATGTATAGAACAGCGACACCTTTTTGTTTTTCCTCATTTAAAAGATCATAAATAGTATGACATGAATTTACATCAAGGCCTCTCACCGGATATGCCGTTATCAGTACCTGAGGTTTAGAATCCAACTCCCTTCCCAATAATACCTTTTGTATATTACCTCCGGAGAGCTTGCGTACAGGATGTTTGATTCCAGGAGTCTGAATGCTAAGCCGTTCAATAATTTCCAAAGACTTTTGTTCAGCTGGTTTTCTATTTATAAAGATCCCTTTCTGTCTTTGATACAACTTAAGCAAAACATTATTCACGATATCCATTGAGGCAACCAAACCCATACCCAATCTGTCTTCCGGAATAAAACTAAGACTGATTCCTTTAGTAATAATTTCCAAAGGTGATTTTCCAACTAAATTTTCGCCTTCAAAAATAATTTGCCCCTGCTTCACCGGATATAAACCTGCAATAGCTTCACATAGTTCTTTTTGGCCACTGCCAGCAATTCCTGCAACACCCAGTATTTCTCCTGCACGAATAAAAAAATTCATCTCTTTAAGCATTTTAACACCTTCAACATTGAAAGCACTTAAATTTTTGACTTCCATAGCCACTTTACCTTTCTCTTTCTCAATCCTTTTGATGGACAAATCCACAGGACATCCCATCATCAATTCTGTTAAGTGTTTAGGATCTGTGACCTTTTTATCGACAGTTTTAACAGTTTCACCCTTTCGCAGCACAGTGATTCTATCTGCAACTTCCATAACTTCATTCATTTTGTGTGTAATAAAAACGACTGCACAGCCTTCTTCCTTCATTCGGTTCATTATTTTAAAGAGTTTTTCGGTTTCCTGAGGAGTCAATACTGCCGTTGGTTCATCCAGTATCAATATTTCAGCACCTCTATACAGCACCTTTAATATTTCTAAAGTTTGTTTTTCTCCCACGGACATGTTATAGACCTTCTTATCCGGATCAATATCCAGTCCAAACCGAACAGACATCTCTGTAATCTTTTCTGAAAGTTTCTTTTGATTCAAAAAGAAACTGTTCTTTTGACCGAGGATAATGTTTTCTTTGGCAGTTAGTACCTCTATCAGCTTAAAATGCTGATAGATCATACCTATTCCTGCTTCTATTGCATCCTTTGGCGCTGCAAACTTGACTTCTTTGCCTTTTACAAAAATAGCACCGCTGTCGGGGGTATAAACCCCAGACAGCATGCTCATTAATGTACTCTTTCCTGCACCATTCTCGCCCAGTAGGGCATGTATTTCACCCTTCCGGACTTCCAGGTTAATATTCTTGTTTGCAACTACTTTTTCAAAGGCTTTAGTAATATTCTTCATTGAAATATAGTTGTTTTCCATATTTTTTTACCTATCCTACTTATTTTATCTTTCCTTCAACCCCTTGTACAAACCAATCAACGCTCATCATCTCTTCAAAAGTCATTGCACTACCTTCTGGTACCTTTACCGCGCCAGTCTGATCCTTTATTGGGCCTGCAAATACATTAAGTGAACCATCAATTATAGCAGCCTTAGCTTTATCAACCGCTACTTGTGTGCCTTCCGCTATATTTCCTGTAAGTGGTGCCAGATCAACCAGCCCATCTTTCATAGTCCCGTAGTAATTTTCTTGTTTCCAGTTGCCATCAACTATTTTTTGTACTTCTGAAGCATAGAATTTACCCCAATTCCATATTGGTGCTGTTAAGTATGCTTTTGGTGCTGATGCTCTTGTGTCCAAATCATAGCCTATTGCCCAAACGCCTTTTTCTTCAGCAGCCTGTTGTGTTGCAGTTGTATCCTGATGCTGTGCTAATACATCGCAGCCTGCATCCAATAAAGCCTTTGCTGCTTCTTTTTCCTTAGCTGGATCATACCAAGTATGTGTCCAATTTACCTTTACGGTTATTTTTGGATTAACTGACTGAGCACCCAGTGTATATGCATTGATACCTCTTACAACCTCGGGAATTTCAAATGCTGCAACATAGCCAAGCTTGTTGTTTTGAGTCCTCAAGCCTGCAACTATACCAGCAAGATATCTAGCTTGTTCCATCGCACCGAAATAATTGCTAAAGTTCGGACCGCTCTTATAGCCGGAGCAATGATATAACTTTACATCTGGGTGAGCTTTTGCAGCTTTTTCAGTAAAGTCCATATGTCCGAAAGAATTTGTGAATATAACAGTACAGCCCTGGTCAACCATGTCATTAATTACTTTTTCGCATTCGCTGGATTCAGGAACCGATTCCTTAATCATTGTCACAACTTTGTCTCCAAGCTGCTCTTCAAGATACAGTCTGCCTTCATCATGTGCCTGCGTATAACCCCCGTCTTTAGCAGAGCCTATATAGACAAAACCAACCTTAAGTGGTTCAGCCTTCGGTGTTTCTGCGGGTGCTGCGGGTGCTGCAGTTTCTGGTGTTGCTGCCGGTGCTGCCTTTGGTGTGCAACCTGTAAGCATTATTGCAAACAGCATCGCAATTACTAATAGTAAACTAATGGTTTTCTTCATACTGGTTTTCCCTCCCTAAATTTATTTTAGTGTCTTTTTTGCAAAATCATGAAATTATAAATAACAAGATTTTGCGATCTATCTTGAAAGAATTCCCTCCTTTTTTGTAGAAAATCGTATGTCTACCACACAAAATCATACCAAAAGAGAAACTCTCCTTTCAACAAATTTTATTTATCAGCCAATACTTTTTTTGCTGCATTAAATATTTTATTGTATCCTGTACATCTACACAAATGCCCTGAAATCTCACGCTTTATCTCTTCATCTGTGTATTCCTTGCCACTTTCTACTAAAGCCGTTGTCGTAAGCACAAGTCCGGGTGTACAGAACCCGCATTGTACAGCTCCTTCATCCACGAAAGCCTGCTGTACTTTGGATAATTCACCGTCTTTAGAAACCCCTTCAATGGTTGTGATTTTTTTACCATCAGCCCATATTGCCAGATAGATACATGAATTTATTGCAGTTCCATCAATCAGCACCGTACAAGCTCCACATTCTCCTACAGAACAACCTTGCTTAACTCCAGTAAAATGAAGTCTATTTCTCAGTACATCAAGGAGTGATTCTTTTATATCAACTTCCATTGAATATTCCTTGTCATTTACAATAATATTTATTTTCTCCATGTTATCCAATATCTTCACCCCCCATTCTGTGAATAGCTTCCTTAAGAGCCCTAAATGTCAGTATCTCAATCAAATGTTCTCTATAAGTTTTTGAAGCCCGCCAGGAATCCCTAGCTTTTGAGGATTTTTGTGCATACTTTCCTATTTCCTTCAAGGTTTCAATATTTATGTCCCGCCCTTTGGCATAATCCTCGGCTTCACAGCATCTGATTGGCGTTGGAGCTGCAACTCCTAATGCAATCCTTACATCTGAAAATTTGCCTTCCTCTACCTTACAAACTACGGATACCCCAAGTATAGCAAGGTCCATGGCTTTTCTCATACTATATTTAATATAGCAACCGCTCGTTTTTTGATAATTATCTTTTGAAATTAAAATATTAGTTAATATTTCTCCAGGCAACAGATTTACCCTTCCAGGTCCCTCATAAAAATCTCGAACTTTTACTATTCTATTTCCTTCCAAACTGATCAGCTTTAGAGCGGCATCATATGCAAGCAATGTAGTTGCACTGTCAGCCGATACAGCGCCATTGCATATATTGCCTCCTATTGTAGCCATATTTCGAATCTGAGGGCCTCCAACGGATACTGCTGCTTCTGCCAACACAGGAAGATGATTATTGATGATGTCACTCCTAAATATTTGTGAAAAAGTGGCCATTGCACCTATAGAAATTGTACCATCGCTTAAAATGCTTATTTCATCCATATTAATTATATTTCTCAGACTTAAAAGTTCTACCTCTTCAAGAGACCCACTATGCATACGGATTAATACGTCCGTACCTCCCGCAATAATCTTAAAGCTTGGATTGTTAGAAAGCATTTTTAAAGCTTCTTCAAGGGTTTCTGGTTTCTTAATTTTTACAATATCAAACATTCCCTCGCCTCCTTTCTAAAGCAATCCGCTTAGTTTCATTTTTTCAAAAACTATCTGAGGAGTTATTGGCAACTTGTTAAATTCCATGCCCGTTGCATTTAAAACTGCATTTCTAACAGCTGGTGCAGGGGAGATTGTTGTATTTTCACCAAGGGATTTTTGCCCTACAGAGCCTGCCGGTTCTGGTATTTGCACAAAGTCAGCACCAATAATCGGTGTATCCATAATGGTCTGAAGCTTATAGTCTAAGAAGTTATTATTAAGAGGCGCACCTGTTTTTTGATTAAACAGCATTTGCTCTGATAATGCGTAGCCCAAGCTCATGCTCACCCCTCCGTGTACTTGCCCTTCTGCAAGCTGTGGATTGATTATAATCCCTGAATCATGAACATTATATATCTCTATGATCTCTATCTTTCCTGTTTCCATGTCAACCTCTACCTCAGTAAATGTAACTCCATATGCCATTGCATTGATTCTCATATTTACCGAAGTGTCACTGGTTATGGGAGCCGCATTTATCCTGTCATAATAAGCTTCCATGGATATATCTTCCAATGAGCAGATTTCTCTCCCCAATTTCTTTTCAATGATTCTTGTATTTTTTATATCCAATTCCTCAATGTTTAAACCAACCCTTTTCGCTGCTATCATAAGAATTTTTTGCTTGACTTCCTCTGCAGATTTTTGTACAGCCATACCAGAAACAAAGGTCTGTCTTGAAGCATAAGCCCCTGTATCAAAAGGTGTCACATCCGTGTCCTGTTGCGATACTATGTGAACCATGTCAATAGGCAATCCCAAAACTTCAGCGGCTATTTGTGATAATGCGGTATCACTCCCTTGTCCAATCTCTGTGGCACCGACCTGTAATTGTATGGAACCATCCTGATTCATAACAATCCTCGCTCCTGCCACCTCAAGTCCATGGGGGTAAGTTCCTGATGCATAGCTAAAGCAAGCCATACCCAAGCCTCTTCTCTTTATCCCTTTTTGTCCTTGATATTTTTTCATTTTTTCATCCCAGTTTATAAGCTGCTTTCCTTTTTCAATGCATTCTGGAAGTGCAAAGGATCGAACCACATTCTGGTTGAGGGAATCTACTTTCCCAGCACAGATAAAGTTTTGTTTCCTAAACTCTATTGGATCTATATTCATCTTCCTGGCTATATCATCTAGGTGGCTCTCTAATGCAAAGAATATCTGAGGAACACCATATCCTCTCATAGCTCCAGCAACAGGAAGATTGGTATAAACTGTTTTCGGATCATATTTCATGGATTTAAAATCATAAAGAAGTCTAAATTTACCACCAGCACTCATGGCAACAGAATGTCCATGAGAAGCATAGGCTCCGTTGTTACTAAAAACTCGTACATCAATTCCAAGGAGTTTTCCTTCTTTTGATACTGCAGTCTTCAAATAAAATTTCATGGCATGACGGGTTCTTGTATCAATAAAGCATTCTTCTCTCGTCAATGAATATCGTACAGGCCTTCCTTTAACTGCCATTGACATGGCAGCTACAAGGGGTTCTATTACAACATCCTGCTTGTTCCCAAATCCTCCCCCAATATATGGCTTGATAACTCGAACTTTTCCCCATGAGATACCAAGAGCCTGGCCCACTATCCTTCTTACGATGTGTGGAATTTGCGTTGAAGTAACAATAACAACACGGTCATCAGTATCTACATATGCATATGCACTTTGAGTCTCTAGATGGCAGTGTTGAACAATACTGGTTTCATACACGCCTTCAAAGATATGGTCCGCTTTGCTAAATTCCTCTTCAACATTCCCTATCTCCTCACCAAAAGAACTTATAATATTATCTGGTCTTTCATCGTGAATGGATGGGGCATCAGGCAAAATAGCCTTTTCCGGATCTAGTACAAAGGGAAGAACCTCATACTCCACCTCAATAAGCTTGAGAGCTTTTTCTGCTGTTAACACGTCAATAGCTATTACTGCCGCAACACCTTCGCCCACAAAACGTGCTTTATCTGTAAGAATCAACCGGTCTTCTACATCTCTATGCTCCGGGTCTAAAGACCATGGATGCCCTGCCGTAGCATATTTTATTTTAGGTAGATCTTTATGTGTAATCACTGCTTCAACCCCAGGTAGCGCCTTTGCTTTACTCACGTCAATTCGCTTTATAACAGCATGTGCGTAGGGGCTTCTCAAGACTTTCCCAACAAGCATATCCCGTTCAAAAAAGTCATCTGCATATTTTGCTTTACCTGTCACTTTGGCGACTGCATCTTTTCTTAAAGTGCTTTTTCCTACAATTTCGAAAGTCATATTATCACCTTCAATTACACAAATTTTAGAATCTTTTCCAAACAGCACTGGCTAATTCTCGACTCTTAGCCATCATTCTCTCTTCATCAATGTGAAGCAACTTTCTGTCTTCCATAACTACCTTACCATTTATAATGGTTGTATCAACAAAACGCCCATTGATACCAAACAGCAGATGACTGTTTATATTTCCTTCATTGATTGGCGTAGGGGGATTATAATCAACGATAATGACATCAGCCAAGGCACCTTCTTTTAAAATGCCTACTTCTCCATCAATAAATCTCTCAACTATTTTCTTATTATTAACAAATAGCATTTCAGGGATTTCACCCCAAGCAACCTTTGAATCACCTTTAACATGTTTATGAATGATATTTGCAACCTTATAAGATTCTATCATATCTGCTGTATATCCGTCAGTACCTAACCCCAAAAGAATATTCTTTTTGAACATTTCAATCACCGGGGTAGCACCTACTGCATTTCCCATATTAGACTCTGGATTATGTACAACTATTGTGTCTTTTTCTTTCAGCATATCCATTTCCTTCTCTGAAATGTGAATGCAATGAACTGCTATGGTTTTATCAGAGAGAACTCCTGCATCATACCATCTTTCTACAACACCTTTACCATACTTTGATTTGGAATCTTCTAAATCTTCTATACCTTCTGCAGTGTGTACATGAAATCCTCCATTTAAGCTGTGAACAGCATCTAAACATTTATCTAAGGTTTTATCTGAAATGGTCATGGATGCATGCAGTCCAAACATACCTTTAAGCATATCATCCTTCTTGCTATTGCAATATCTAATAAAATCTGAATTTTCAGCAATACATTCTTCTGCGATTTTCTCACCATCACGGTCTGAGGTTTCATAGCACAAATTACTACGAATTCCCATATACTCCGCTGCTTCTGCTATCTTGAACAAACTCCCTTTTATTGCATAGGGGCTTGCATGATGATCAAAAACTGTTGTTACTCCATTTTTTATCTGATCAATCATTGGTGCAACGGCACTATAATATACATCCTCAAGCGTTAATACCTTATCTAGTCTCCACCATAAACCTTTCAATATTTCAGAAAACTTTGTTGCCGGTGGGCTGTCATTAGACATGCCCCTGGCAAAAGTACTATAATAATGCATATGCGTGTTAATAAACCCTGGCATAATAAGCTTGCCCTTTGCATCTATGAACCTTGCTGAACTGTATTTTGATTTTAGACTTTCTGTTAATCCAATTTCAATTATTTTGTTTCCATCAATGACAATGCATCCACCTTCAATAATAGGTATCGCATTGTCCCGGGTGATAACTTTACCGTTTCCTACTAATAACATTTTTCCCCCTCCTTACGCTTATTCATCGCCTTTCACACTATTTCTCTGTTTGTTTATAATCTTAATAGCTGTATCATGAGCATCTTTTGCTACTTTATCAGAATCAATGGTTATTAGTTTTCCATTTTCAACTACAATGCTCCCGTTAACAATAGTTTTGGCAACCAAACTAGAATTTCCTAAACAAACCAAAGATACCAGTGGATCATGACATCCAGAATATTCAATACCATTCAAGTTAAATAAAACAATATCTGCAGCTTTACCTATGTCCAATCTCCCGGTGTCATTTCGTCCTAAAACATCTGCACCGCCTCTAGTAGCTACTTTTAAAACTTCATAAGCTGTCAGCCCTTCTGTTCCATATTTCAAGTGATTTAGTAAGTACGCTCTCCTTACTTCTTCCCACATATTAGATCCATCATTGCTTGCACTTCCATCTACAGCTATGGAGAGCTTCCCTCCTGCCCTTAAAATTTCTGTTGTCCTGCATATACCGCTGTTCAGCTTCATATTTGAAGAGGGACAATGTGCTATTCCTGAGCCTTGAAGTCTGCTTAGTTCAGCATCATTTAAATAAATTCCATGGGCAAACCACACATCATTACCAACCCACTCCAACTCCTCCATAAGTTCAAAAGGTCTTCTACCATAACGTTCTAGACAGAATCTTTCTTCATCAAGCGTTTCAGCCAGGTGTGTATGAAGCATGACACCTTTCTTTCTTGCTAAATCCTTTGATTGAAGCATAAGCTGTCTACTCACAGAAAATGGTGAGCAAGGTGCCAAAGCAATTCTTTGCATTGAAAAAGGACTATTGTCATGATACTGATTAATCAATCTTTCACTATCTAGAAGGATCGCTTCTTCCGTTTGGACAACCTCCATTGGAGGTAGTCCTCCCATATCTCTGCCAAGGGACATAGATCCTCTTGTTGCATGGAATCTAATACCTATCTCTCTAGCTGCCTTTATCTGCTCATCTATAAGTGACTGCGGTTGATTCTTGGGAAAAACATAATGATGATCTGAAGTCAACGTGCATCCAGTACGAAGCAGTTCCGAAAATCCTACCAAGGCTCCATAATAAACTGCTTCTGGTGTGATATTCTTCCAGAATTCATACAAACCCATAAGCCATGGAAAAAGCGGTTGTTCCTGTACTTCTTTAATCCCTCTAAACAAAGTTTGATAGAGATGATGATGTGTATTTACAAAACCTGGCAATGCCGTTAATCCGCTACAGTCAATAATTTCAATGTCTTCTGTCACGCATAAATTACTGCCAATATCTTTAATTGCTACGCCTTCAATCAATATATCGCAATGCTCTAAAATCTCTTCTCTATCATTGAAAGTAACCACAAGTTCAATATTCTTTAATAGCTTTTGACTCATAAATTTAAGCCTCCAAATTGCATATTTTCAGCAGTATTACAACATATAAGAATATTTGTTCATGCAATTTACAATGACATTTGCCATCTCTTTTGATACAATATCTTCTTGCCCTATTGTATATTCCAATGCCACACCGTCTTCATTCCGAACCATGCAAATACCTTTTTCTATATCCACTACTACAAATCCTTTGTTTGTACTGTCGTTAAAATCCTCTTTACTCCAGAAAACAGTAACTTTATCTTTATATGGATTTCCATCATGAGGGCAGAAAATTCCACAGTTTCCACATTCATTGCACATGCCATCTAAATGTATTATCTGATGCGTGGAATCAAACCCCTCTTCTACATATATGACTATATTTGCTCTATTAGGACATACATCTACACATAGTTCACAAATGTTTTCACAGGAAAAACATCTTATAGCTTCTTTTTCTCCACATATAGGATCTTTCAAAATACCCTTTTTATCATAAAGTGCTTCTTCATCTATAATCAAAACCCTTTTCTCAAAATCTGCACTTAAGCTTTCTCTCTCTAAAATATCCTTTGCAACTGCTTTACCATCTGCAATGGCCTTAACAATAGATGCAGGTCCTTTTTTTACATCGCCAGCAACATATACCCCTGGTATGCTGGTCTCACATGCAGCATTTGTTTTAGGAAAGCCCTTTGAGTCCAATTCGATTCCATTTCCACTTAGCAATTCTCCATCCACTTGTTCCCCTACTGCTACAATAATAGTGTCTGCGTTCAACGATGTCATATTTCCTGTAGGAACAGGGCTTCTTCTGCCTGAAGCATCTCTTTTCCCTAGCATCATTTCTTCACAAACAAGCTTTCCATGGGTATATGCTGATGGGGAGAGAAGTTCCTTAAATATAATTCCTTCCTCCAAAGCCAATTTGATTTCTTCTTGATCTGCTGGCATAAACTGTTTTGTTCTTCTATATACAATAGAAGTTGATTCTACCCCAGATACTCTCTTGACTGCTCTTGCTGCATCCATTGCTACATTTCCGCCGCCTATGATGCAAACATGTTTTCCTAGGCTTACCTCTCCATTTCTAGCCTTGTAGTTTTCTAGGAAAGAAATTGCATTGATTGTCTTTTCTCTCCCTTCTTTAAGAGATATTTGTCCTGGTTTCCAAGCACCTATTGCTACCACAACATAATCATAGTTTTTCTTCAATTCACTAACACTAAAGTTTTCATCCATACCTAGCTTAAATTCTACTCCTTGACTTTTAACAAGCTCCAAATCTTTCCTGATCATATCTTTTGATATCCTAAATTCGGGGATTACATATTCAACTATGCCATATGGCTTTTCTTTTTTATCCATTACTGTTACTTCCATGCCATTTCTTCTTAAGAACATCGCTGTTGCAAGCCCCGCAGCACCTGCACCGACTATAGCTACCTTTTTATGACTTCTGACCTTTGCTGGTTTGCTTGATGCAATGTATTTATCCTGTGCATAAAGAACTGCTATTTTTTTCATGTGCCTTATTAGAACAGACTCGTCATAATCCAATCGGGTACATTTATACTGACAATGATGATCACAAATGGAGCCTGTAATAGCTGGAGAAGTGTTATCATTGACTATGATAGAAAAAGCCTCATCATATTTTTCTTCTCCCACTAATGCCACATATTGCGGAATTTGTTGATTGATTGGGCAACCTATTGTGCAAGGAGCTATGGCACAGTCAAAAATAGGCAACTTTGAAGAAAGCTTTCTGCTATTTACCGGTCTCAGTTCTTTCAAGTGATGCTTATCAGCTAATGCATCCTTTACAAGCATCTCTAATTTTGCAATATCAATACCTGTAAATTCGCCTTTCAGCTGTCCTTCTACCTTTTTTGCCATTTGTGTAATTCTTTCATATCCTCCAGGTTTTAATATGGTTGTTGCAAATGTAATAGGCCCAATACCAACATCCAAAACCTTATCAATGTTAAAGAAATCAATCCCGCCAGAATAAGAAATATTTAAATCTCCGTTAAATTCTTTCGCCAATTTGCTTGCCAAAGAAATAGAAAGCGCGTACAACGATCTGCCTGACATATACATTTCTTCTCCTGGCAACTCCTGGTTAAGTATCTTTACAGGCAAGGTATTTGTCAGTTTGACCCCTACTTCAAGGTTCAGTTCCTTGCCAACCGTTTTTAATCGCTCTAGCATAGCAACTCCATCAGAAAACTGCAAATCATGTATAAAATGGTGTCCATTCAGGGCAATATAATCATATCCCATCATATCCAAAGTTTCTCTGACAAACTTTTCGCCTAAAAGTGTAGGGTTCATTTTTACAAAGGTATGCAAATTCTTCTCTTTGAGAAAATAATTCGAAATTCTTTCAATCTCTTGAGGCGGACAGCCGTGAAGTGTAGAAAGTGTAATAGAAGGACAAATCACAGGAGAAATCCCGTCAATATCTTCCTTCGTAAAATGCGTAAATAAATGCATGTTGGAAATTAAAGTTTCCCTACATTCATTCCATATTTCAGTATTTGATGCATTGCGCATTCCTTCTATATAGGCATCAATTTTAGGAGATTTTATACCTTCTAAATCATAGCCTACACTCATATTGAACATGAAGTCTCTTTTTTCACTTAATTTAAGCTCCTTCATTAAAACATGAAGTAAAAACCAAGCTTTCACATACTCATTATAGGCGTCCTGTACTCTTAACTCTGTAGACCATTCTACATTGTAACCTTCATCTTGAGCAAAAATACACGGTTTTGATACTGGTAAGTCCTCTCCATCAAGCTTTTGTATTGTTTTCAGCTCTATAAAACGACAACCTGTCAAATAAGCCGCTACAATGTTCTGTGTTAATTGCGAATTGGGACCTGCTGCAGGTCCAACGGGCGAAGCTAATTTTTCACCAAATAGTTCAACATAGTTCCCGCTATTATTCGAATAAAATTTAGTTTTCTGAATACCAAAAATAGATCCTTTTTCTTTTAATTCTCTGACCACCCAAGATATCATTTTTTCAAAAGAAATTGGTCTCATTTTATCGCTCATTATATTACCCCCCAATAAATAGTTGAAGGCTGTCCGTTATATTATATAAAGACTGCGTGATTGTAATGTTATTTTGCCAAGTTTTCTGTTGTTTTTGGCATTTTATCTGCATACTTTTCTACGAATAGTGTTGGAATTGCTGCATACATTGCCGCTGCTTTTACAAGCTCATCCTTCCATGTTTTTTCGTTTGGAGCATGGGCCTGATCCTCATGACCTGGTCCAAATCCTATGCAAGGTATTCCGTACTTACCCATAATAGAAACGCCATTTGTAGAGAATGTCCATTTATCAAGTGTCGGCTTATCTTCAAAAAGTCCCTCATATGCCTCCAATAATGTGCTGCAAACTGGATGATCCTCTTCAATGAACCAAGTTGGAAAATATGCTTCCGTTGGGTATACCAGTTCTGTATAAGATGGCCTACTGTATGGATACATTGTTACTTCTGCCTTAGCTGCTTTAACAGATGGCAATTCTCTAATCTGGTTTAATGCATATTCTCCATTTTCTCCCCCAGTCAACCTTCTATCTATGGAAATCCAGCAGCTATCTGCTACTGCACATCTTGATGGTGATGTGTGAAATATTTCGGATACAGTTAGCGTACCTTTCCCTAGGAATGGATGACTAATAAGTTTTTCATTAAGTTCTTTTAATTCCATAAGAATCGGCGCCATTTTATAAATAGCATTGTCCCCTCTCTCTGGAGCTGAGCCGTGACAGCTTATACCTTGTGTTGTTACCTTGATTTCCATTCTACCTCTGTGTCCTCTATATATACGGCAAGAGGTTGGCTCTGTAATAACAACAAACTCTGGTAAAATATTCAATTCTTTTATAATATACTGCCAGCACAAACCATCACAATCCTCTTCTTGTACTGACCCTACTATCAATAATGTGAAGTCATCTTCAAGCTTCAAATCTTTAATAATCTTGCCAGCATAAACCATTGAGGCCATACCGCCTTCCTGATCGCTTGCACCTCTGCCAAGTATAATTTCATCATCCTCATATCCTTGATATGGATCATAATCCCAATTCTTTATATTTCCTACGCCTACTGTATCAATATGCGCATCCATTGCTATCAAATGTTTGCCATGACCTATATATCCAAATACATTCCCCATAGGATCTAATTCAACTCTATCAAAGCCAACTTCTTGCATTTCCTTCATAATCCTCTGTACAACCTCTTTTTCACCACAGCTTTCACTTGGAATTGCAATCATATCTCTCAAGAACTTTGACATCTGAGGTTTGTATTTTTCTGCTAGTTCAACTATTTGTTTAAAATCATATGACATTTCATATCCTCCTAGAATTATAATTCTGTTTTATTTTTTAAAGTTGCTTTTCTAGCCCTGTTCTTTCATTAAACTGCTGTATCATCTTATCAAGCTCAGGTCCCATTTTGTGCAACCTTCCCCAATAGTTGTCATAATCATACCACTGCTCATTCAGTTCATCCATCTCATACATCTGCTGCTCTATCCATGTATAATACTTGAGATTGTGTATACGTTTCTTGCTTTGATAGGTCAATTCTTCCATACTATCCGTTCTTAGTCCTAAAACACACCTATTATAATCCATTGCTGCATCAATCACCTGATATTCTTTGCCTCTTTCAATTTCCATCTCTTTTAGTCTTGATTGATACATTTCTGCAGAATCTGTCAAAACCGTCATTATAATATCATCCTCTGTAAGTTCGAAGTATTTTGCGAACTTTATGCAGGATATAATGTTTGCCGCACCTGAAATCCCAACCCATGAAAGCTTTTGTATCAAATCTTCTGCAATTCCTTGCCCTCTTAAATATTCTTGTCCTCCAGCTTCATTAAAGATACGGAACATTCCAAGACTATCATTGTCATCTATTGCAATAACCATATCTGTATTCTTTACGTTGTGAATCCACGGCACATGCTTATCTCCTATTCCTTCAATCCTGTGGTCTCCAAAGCCGTTATTAAGCAAAGTCGGACATTGCAGTGCTTCCCCAACAGCTATTTTTACATTTGGATACTGATCCTTTAAGAAATCTCCGGAAGCCAGTGTTCCTGCTGAACCTGAAGTTAAACATACACCTGCAAGTCTTCCTTTTGAGCCTGCTTCTGCTTTAAATATATCTTCCATGGCATGACCTGTAACTTCATAGTGCCATAAATGGTTGCCAAGTTCTCCAAACTGGTTAAATATAAGAACATTTTCCCTGGTTCTTTTTAATTCCCATGTTTTATCATAGATTTCTTTTACATTACTCTCACAACCAGGTGTAGCGATTACTTCTCCCGCTACTGTCTTAAGCCATTCAAAACGTTCCTTACTCATGTTTTCAGGCAATATTGCAATTGAACTGCATCCAAGAAGTGTAGAATTATAAGCACCACCACGACAATAGTTGCCTGTAGAAGGCCATACTGCCTGATGATAGGATGGGTCAAATTGTCCTGTAACCAAACGTGGAACTAGACAAGCAAAGCTTGCGCCAACCTTATGTGCTCCTGTAGGAAAGAATTTTCCTGTCATGGCCAGAATTCTTGCTTTTACCCCAGAAATTTCGGAAGGAATTTCAATATAACCAGGTAATTCATTATATAATCCACCTGTTGCAACTGGTTCATTCTTCCATGATATTCTAAAAAGGTTAATGGGATTCACATCCCACAATCCAACACCTTTTAATTTTTCCTTAACTTTTGCAGGTATCTTATCAGGATTCTTCATTTGATCTAATGTTGGAATAAGGATATTTCTTTCCTTTAATTTTAATACGGTTTTCTGAAGCCTTTCTTCATTGACTGTTAAATCGATAAGCTTTCTCATTCTTAAACCCCCGTAATTTTATAAATTTATTTATTAATGATTTTTCTTACATCCTCAAGATTTGGTTTTATCACATTTGCCTTTCCTATAGCTTGCATCGCGCTCTTTATATCCTTTAGACCGCTTCCACTGACTATACTGACAACTTTTTCATCCCCTTTTAACAATCCCCGCTCATTCATTTTCATAATTCCTGCAAAGCTGGTAACTCCTGCAGGTTCTCCGAAAACACCTGTTTTTTGAGCCAGTATCCTCATTGCATCCAATATTTCTTTATCCGATACATCAATCATATATCCTCCAGATTCATGTAGCGCGTTTAAAGCCTTTATACCATTGCGTGGTATTCCTACAGAAATACTGTCTGCTATAGTTTGGGGTATTCTATATTCAAATTCATACGTATCTTTTTCGAAAGCCCTTGTTATTGGGTTTGAATTTTCAGCTTGAACACCCACGATTTTAGGAAGCCTGTCAATCAACCCAAGTGCATAACATTCCTTGAAGCCTTTCCAAACCCCACCAATAGAACAACCATCTCCCACCGCTACAACTACAATATCTGGTGCTTCCCAGTTTAGTTGCTCACAAATTTCATAAGAAATTGTTTTTTTGCCTTCCAGCAAATATGGATTTATTGCACAACTTCTATCATACCAACCGAATTCAGCAGCTGCTTTAAAGCAAAGCTCTACAGCTTCATCATAGGTACCTTTTACAAGAAATACATTTGACCCATATATAAGAAGCTGTGTAACCTTCGCCTCAGGAGCTGTTTCTGGTACAAATATATAATTCTTTATGCCTGCACTGGCAGCAAACCCCGACAAAGAGGAAGCTGCATTTCCTGTTGATGCTGCACACATAACATATCTATCAAGTTCAATGGCTTTTGCAACGCCCACTGCGCTAGCCCTATCTTTAAGAGATGCAGTAGGATTCCTCGAATCATCTTTTAACAAAAAGCTCTTTAGCCCTGTTTCCTTTGTAAGTGTTTTGATATTATAAAGCGGTGTCCAACCTACATGAAGTGGTTGTATCCCTTTCGTATCCTCTATGGGTATTGCAGGAAGATAACGCCATAAGGAATAATCTGCGTTTTTCTTCAGATAATCCTTTGTCAATTCCTTTTTAATTTGGTCATAATCCAAAACAACATCTAAAATTCCGTCAATTCCACAAGCTGGACATGTATAAAGCACCTCAGCCTCACTATATTCTTTTTCGCATTTAACACATTTTAGCTTTAATACTTTGCCCATTCCCCTACCTCCTTTAAAAACTATAAAAAACAACTTATAAATGTTAGAATTTTTTATTTTTCTTTATTATATGGCGTTGATTTTAAGGGTAGCTCAAACCTTTCAATACCATCAAAGCTTTCATAAGCTGAAGCCACTGCTGCTGCTACCGGAATTAAAGAAATTTCACCAATACCTTTTGCTCCATATGCCAACTCTGAGGGATTCTTTTCTATTATTTTTACATCTATTTCTGGTATTTCAGTAGCTCTTAACAAACCCAATGTTCCAAACTTTGATTTTACAAGTCCCTTTTCAAGAATAAGCTTTTCTCTTAAAGCTGATCCCAAACCCATTAATACGCCACCTTCTACCTGCCCTTCTATATTCAGAGGGTTTATTGCTTTTCCAATATCATGGGCAGCAATGATCTTTATAACTTTACCATCCTCATTAAGTATTGCTACATGGGTAGCATAGCTGTATGCTACGTGGCTTATAGGATTCTCTTTTCCAGAGTTTATTGGATCTGTAACCCCATTGAATTCGCCCTCAAACTCTTGATTTTCTAAGTCTTGTAAGGTTTTTGTTTCTAAACATGATTTTAATTTAAGTGCGGCTTGGCGACATGCTTCACCTGTAAACAAAGTCTGCCTCGATGCTGTTGTCGCACCCGAATCAGGACATATAGATGAGTCTGGTTGACTAAATATAATATGTGCTCCATCTATACCAGTTGTTTCCGATACAATTTGTATCATTACCGTAGCCAAGCCTTGTCCTATGCAAGATGCAGCTGAGTATATAATCACCTTACTATCCTTAATCCTAATGCGGCAACGTCCAACATCCTGCAAACCAACGCCTATACCAGTATTTTTAAATGCACATGCAATTCCTGCATATTTATTGTTATAATATTCATCTTTCACTGCAAGTAAAGTTTCCTTAATTGCAGCATCATCCCCACAAATTTGTCCATTGGCAAGTATCATTTCAGGTTCAACCGCATTTCTATATCGAATTTCCCATTTATCTAATCCTACTAATTTCGCTAGTTGATCCATATTCCTTTCTGCCCCAAAATTTGATTGTGGTACACCAAACCCTCTGAATGCTCCTGCAGGAGGATTGTTGGTATATACACAATATCCATCTAGCTCCACATTAGGAATGCTATATGGCCCACAAGCGTGGGTACATGCCCTCTCTAGGACTGCAGTCCCTAATGATGCGTAAGCTCCAGTATCAGCAATAATTTTCGCAGCCATTACAGTAAGCATCCCATGCTCATCACAGCCTGTTGTAATCTCTAATTCCATACCATGTCGTTTAGGATGGCATAATAAACTTTCTTCTCTGCTAAAAGTATACTTGCAAGGCTTCTTGGTAAAAAAGGTTCCTAATGCAGCATAATGTTGCACGCTCAAATCCTCTTTTCCACCAAAGCCTCCCCCTACATTTTTTAGAAGAATTCTTACTTTATCATGAGGCAATCCCAGCACACGGCATATTTCATGATGGTCATGAGTGATACTCTGGGTAGCAACATATAAAGTCAATACCTCTTCAACATAGAACGCCACTGCACTTTCAGGTTCTAAAAAGGCATGATCCAAAGGAGGTGTTTTGTAAGTATTTTTCACTATATATTTAGACTGCACTAATGCTTTCTCCGGATCCCCTCTCTTCACATAAGTCCTACTTAAAAGATTACCTTTTTCATGGATCTTCGGAGCATCTTCCTCCAAAGCTTTTTTAGGATCTATAATAGGCTCTAACTCTTCATACTCTACCTCAATCAAACGCAATGCCTCATCTGCAATTTCTTTTGTTTTACCAACTACTGCTGCTATTGCATCTCCTGCACAACGTGTCATTTCTCCAACAGGTACAAAAGTAGGCCAATCCTTAAAAATATATCCCTGATAATTCTCGCCCGGCACATCCACTGCAGTCAAAACTACTTCGATACCTTCTAACAATTTGGCTTTGCCAGTATCAATAGCCAATATTTTAGCACGGGGTCTCATTGCTCTAAGAACAGAAACATAAAGCATACCCTCCATGAAAACATCATCACAATAAGTTGCTTCACCCAATGCCTTTTCTATGGCATCAACCCTGCGCCAGCTTTGTCCGATGTTGGATTTATATTCATTCAAGTTTATATTCTTTGATTCCCTTAATGCTTTGGCAACAGTCATAATTGCCGCAATAATTTTTACATATCCAGTGCATCTGCAGATATTATTCTTGATCGCCTTTTTTATATCTTCTTCTGTTGGATTCAAGTTTTCATCCAATAATGCTTTGGCACTCATTATCATGCCAGGTGTACAAAATCCACATTGTACCGCTCCTGCTTCAGCAAATGCGTTTGAGTATATTTCCTTCTCTAATTCACTAAGCCCTTCAAGAGTAAGCACTTCCTTGTCCTGCAATTTATCTACCTTCATGGTGCAAGATCTTACAGCCTTCCCTTCTACCAAAACTGTACAACTGCCACATACACCTTCGCTACAACCATTCTTGACTGATGTTAACTTTTCTACTTCTCTCAAATATTTTATAAGAGTTGTTCCACTTTGTGAAGATACTGTTCTGCCGTTTAACCTAAAGTTCACCAAATTCCCCACCACCTTTTTATATGATCAGTACCCAACGTTTCATCTGAGGAAATTCAGTATCATTTTCTCTGCTGCTGTAAAATAGTCATCTAGGTCGAATTTCCCTTCATCCATATGATATTGCATAGATGCCCCCATCATAATGGATACTATCAAATAGGGAAGCATGCTATAATGCACGGATTTATAGTCTTCAAAACTTGGCTCTTTTTTTAGAACTTCTGTTATGTTGTCTATCCAAATATCAAATGCAACTTTATACTTTGCCCTTATTTCAGGATTCACCGTTCCCTGCACCCAGAAGTCAAACTGCACATAGTCAATTTTCTTATGGTTAAGTATGTCATCCTTTTTTTCATAAAAGAGCCCTTGAAGGTTTTCCTCAAATGATTTTCCCTCCAAATCAACCGAGCTCGTTCTTTTCTGCGTGAACCTTTCCTGGATGCTTTCCAGCAGAGCAATCATAAGATCATTTTTGGTTGGATAATAGTAATGGACATTAGATTGCACCAAACCTGCTTCTTTCGCTATGAGGTGCATCCTTGTACCACTAATCTTATTTTGCGCTACTATTTCAAAGGCTGCGTCCAGGATTTTATTTGTAACATCGTTAGACATTCAAAAGCCTCATTTCACTTTTTTATTTCAGCAATAAAGTCTTATTTACCTGAGAACCTTTCTGTACCTGAATTTAGCAACGATTCAAAAGTTCCTGGTACGTTTTTAACTTTGCTCAAGAATATCATTGCTGCAATAACATATGGCTTAAAGCCGGCTTGTTTATACAAAGGTGTACGATATCTATCGAATACTGATGCAGCTACTTCACCGTTTTTGCAGCTTACATCTGTTATATCAGCAGGTAGACAGTGCAAATACAAAGCCTTGCTTTCTTTTGTGAGTTTCATCATATCTTCAGTACATTCCCAGTCCTTATGATTTGCATTCTGAATCAGTAATTCCTTTTCTAGTAATTTGATTTCATCAAACCTGCCTTCACCATAAAGCGTAGTTCTCTTCTCCATGGCAGCATAAGGAGCCCAACTCTTCGGATAAACTATATCAGCGTTTTCAAATGCTTCTTTCATAGAATTGGTCTTGACAAACTTTCCTCCGCATCTTGCGGCATTTGCTTTTGCTATTTCTTCAACATCAGAGAGAAGGCCATAGCCTTCAGGATGAGCTAGCGTAACATCCATCCCCATTCTTGACATTAGACCTATTACCCCCTGGGGTACAGACAAAGGCTTCCCATAAGAAGGAGAATAAGCCCAAGTCATGGCAATCTTCTTGCCCTTAAGTTTTTCTACTCCTCCAAAATGTTTAATCAAATGAAGCATATCGGCCATACACTGTGTTGGATGATCTATATCACACTGTAAATTCACCAAGGTGGGTCTCTGTTCAAGTATTCCATCTTCATACCCTGTCTTAACGGCTTTTGAAACTTCTCTCATGTAAGTGTTTCCTTTTCCGATATACATATCATCACGAATACCTATAATATCAGCCATGAAAGAGACCATGTTTGCGGTTTCACGCACTGTTTCGCCATGGGCTATTTGAGATTTTCCTTCATCAAGGTCTTGAACTGTCAATCCCAATAGATTGCAGGCACTACTGAAGCTAAACCTTGTCCTCGTTGAATTGTCTCTAAATAAAGATACTGCAAGCCCACTATCAAATATTCTAGAGGATATATTGTTTTCTCGCATTTTCCTAAGAATCTCTGCCACTTGAAATACTGCTTGAATCTCATCATCGGTTTTTTCCCATGTCAACAAAAAGTCATTATTATACATATCTTTGCTGTCTAGCCTCTCAAATTGTTTAATCAAATTTCTTATTTCTTTCATATGCTTCTCTCCCACTTATTAATTTTACTTCCTTTAGTTACATTTAATACGTATATAGGCAAAATTAGATTGTCTAGTCAATATAATTATAAAATATTCAGAATGTTTTGTAAACATGTTATTTCATAATTCGTTAAATTTTTTTCAATGATTTTATATATCGACTACTTCGTATTTTTTTATCTTTGCTGTTATTACAATATAAAATATTTATGCCTTGCTTCTTTATCATATCGCAAAATATACTAGTTATCTAAAACACTTCACAAACTTACCCCAGCCAGGTTCTCCTATGAACTTGCCTTCTTCATATACCAGTTTACCACGGGAAAAGGTCATACAAGGGTATCCAGACATTTCACAGTTTTCCCATATGGTGTAATCAACATCCGAATGCATATTTTCTTTAGAAACAACAAACTTCTTTTTCGAATCATAAATTACGATATCTGCATCACTGCCAACTGCTATAGTTCCTTTTTGCGGTGCACATCCGAAAATCTTTGCAACATTAGTTGAACAGACTTCTACTACCTTATTAAAAGAAATATATCCCTTATTCGCCTCACTGAGCATGTATGGATATAAGTTTTCAATACCCATGCAGCCATTTGGAATCTTTGTAAAGTCATCTTTGCCCCAGGCTTTTTCATAAGTTTGGAAGGGACAATGATCTGTAGCGACTGTAGATATGTCTCCTCTTTTTAGACCTTCCCATAATGCCTTTTGACTTTCCTCTCCTTTAATGGCAGGGGAACATACAAAATTTCTTCCGTCTTCTCTTTTATACACTTCATTGGTGAAATTTAGATATTGGGGACATGTCTCTGCATATATTTCAAAGCCCTCATCTCTTGCTTTGGTTACTTCATCTAAACCTTCCTTGCTCGCTAGATGAACAATATACAATGGGGCATCAAAAGTTCTAGCAAGATAAACAATTCTCCTTACTGCATCAGTCTCTACAAATTCGGGTCGGCTTACATAATGATACCAGGGACTCGTCTTCCCTTCAGAAAGGAGCTTTTTTATCCTACTTTCAATCAGGTAAGGATTTTCTGCATGAATTGCAATCAAAGCACCTGTCTCTTTTGATCTTTCAAGTGTAGCGGCAATTACCCCATCATCCACCATCATCCCTTTATAAACCATATAAAGCTTAAAACTAGGAACACCAAACTCAACAGAAGCTTTGAATTCATCAAGAATTTCCTCAGTCAAGTCCGTAATTGCAACATGAAATGCATAATCAACACATGCCTGAGGTTCAACATATCTAAATCTGTCCTGGACAGCTTCCACAAGTCCCATACCTTTTCCCTGAACCGCAAAATCGAAAACCATGGTTGTCCCTCCACAGGCTGCAGCTCTGGTACCAGATTCGTAGCTGTCTGCTGAAACAGTTTCTCCCACCGGTGTTTCAAGATGTACATGGGCATCAATAGCACCTGGCAGTACCAGTTTGCCTGTTGCATCAACAACCACATCACCCTTTAATTCCACATCCTTAGAAATCATCACGATTTTGCCGTCTTTCACTGCAATATCAGCTTTATAGGACTCTAATGCCGTAACGATTGTGCCGTTTTTTATGACTAGATCCATATTTTCATACACAAAAAACACTTCCTTTATCTTATTCTTTGTCAAGATTTAAAATATTAAGTTGTTATGGTTGATCTATATATACATCTGCGCCTATAATATTATACCAACATCATTGGAGCATAATTTTTCTTCATATTATATATTCTTATTAAATACAAAATACCGCATATTATATTAAATTATATATTATGAAATGGCATATATCAACAATTCTAATATATGAAATAGTTAGGGTAAAATCTTTAAATTAATATTTAGTGAAAAATTCCATATTTGCTAGTTATTTATTTAGTAGGTCCCACTTAATTTCTTTGTAGTCCAACTAAAGTAAAGGAGTCGATGAAAATGTTTAATGCAAATCAACCAATGAATAGGACAGGGTTCGTTTTATTTGGCACCATTTTCGGTAGGTCAAAACGTTTTGTGGGTGATAAGAATATTGAAGTTATTACTTATCGAATAAACGATGGCACTTCTACCTATTTTGTAGACCATTGGAAGCCAGACAGCTATTATGAACTTGGCTGTAATGTTAGTTTTCCTATATTGGTTAAGCCATATGTAAAAAACACCAATGTCTATCTAACCTATACTATTAGGGTAGAAAAGCCAATTGGTGTAGAATTCTAATTAGCAAATAGAAAAGCACAGTGTTTTTTAAGCACTATGCTTTTTCAATTGCTCCTTAATTTCATAGTTATCCTTCTATTCTCCCTGTATTAACTTCATATTTTCAATCCTATCAAAAGCGATTCTCAATTTCTCTATTCCTACGGTACATGCAATCCTTATATACCCTTCTCCACTTTTTCCAAAAGCATTTCCTGGCACAACAAGTACACGAGCCTCTTCTAAAACCCTTTTACTTATCTCAGCTGAAGTTAACCCTGTCTTCTTAATATTTATAAACATGTAAAAGCTGCCTTCTGGAGGAAGTATCGACAAACCAGAAATTTGATTAATTCGGTCATAGGCATAATAAATACGCTTTTTATACTCATTCACTATGCCTGATTGCACTATTTTTTTTAATCTCAAACATAGCATAATCTTTAGAAAAACTTCCTATGGTGATTGTTCTTTCTTTCATTCCTGGTAAGGTTGTTATAGGAACAAAAGGCTCTCTAAAACTAAATGCGCCATATACATCGTCTGCAATAACAATTAAATCATTTTTTATTGCTACCTCAGCCAGCGCTTCCATAGTATTTTTATTCAAACAAGTCCCAGTGGGATTATTGGGTGAATTAACAATAATAGCTTTTGTACGGTTATTGATTAGAGCCTTTAATCTATCAATATCAATTTGAAACCCCTCTTCTTCATATGTCTTTAAAGGAACAATCTTACCTCCTGCAAGCTGTATTTGTTGTACATAAGGTGTAAAATAAGGTTCGGGTACGATAACCTCATCTCCCTCATCTAAAATAGCCTCTAGCGCAAGATACATTCCATGACAAGCCCCTACTACCGCCATAATTTCATTCATATCCACCTGATATTCATAAGTATTTTTATAATGCAGAGCAATCTCTTGTCTCAACTCTGGATCTCCTAAGGGATCTGTGTATCTGGTATGTCCGCTTTGTGCATCATTGAAGGCTGCTGTGATTATTCTAGAGTCTGTAACCAAATCAGGGTCTCCAATGCTAAGATTAATAAAATCATCATATCTATAATCTAGGCCTGCTACCTCAGCCATAGGTGTCGATACTGAATTCCAATAGCTTTTCGAAATAAATTTATGCTTCATAGTATCACCTACCTCATATTGTACTAATATTTTAATACTTTACCTAAGAAGTCCTGAGTTCTAGTATTCTTAGGGTTGTTGAAAATTTCTTCTGGACTTCCTTCTTCTAAGATCTTTCCTTCATCCATAAATAACACCCTATCTCCTACTTCTTTAGCAAAGCCCATTTCATGGGTTACCACTACCATTGTCATTCCTTCCGCTGCCAATTCCTTCATTACATCCAGCACCTCTCCAACCATCTCCGGATCTAGTGCCGAGGTTGGTTCATCAAATAGCATAACATCTGGTGACATGGCCAATGCTCTGGCAATGGCGATTCTTTGTTTTTGGCCTCCTGAAAGCTTATTAGGATAAGTGTAAGCCTTATCCTCTAGCCCAATTCGTTTCAATAATCCAAAAGCAATATCTTGTGCTTTCTCCTTTGCCATTTTTTTAACTTTAATAGGAGCTAACATGATGTTATCAATTGCAGTCATATGGGGAAATAAATTAAATTGTTGAAATACCATTCCCATCTTTTCTCGCAGCTTATTAATATCATTCTTCTTATCTGTAATAGAATTTCCTTCAAATATTATTTCTCCATCAGAAGACTCTTCAAGAAGATTCAAGCATCTTAAAAAAGTGCTTTTCCCTGAACCACTTGGCCCAATAACCACTACGACTTCACCTTGTTCAATCTTTGCATTAATGCCTTTTAACACTTCCAATTTGTTGAACCTTTTTTTAAGATTAGATACTTTAATCACCTGCTCTCATCCTCCTTTCCATTAATGATAGTAATTTTGAAAGTATAAATGTGATAGTAAAATATATGAATGCCGCTACAATTAAGGGTGCAAAAGGTTTATAAGTATTACCCCTTACGGTGTCTGCATTATACATTAAATCATGAATACCAACTACTGATACAATCGCTGATTCTTTTATAAGCACAATAAATTCGTTTCCTAATGCAGGCAAAATATTCTTAAAAGCTTGAGGAATGATAATATTAGTCATGGCCATTCTATGGGTCATCCCCAGGGAACGAGCTGCTTCTAATTGGCCTTTATCAATAGAAAGTATTCCTGCTCGGATAATCTCAGCAACATAAGCTGCACTATTTATAGATATAGCAATAATACCTAGTGTGATGTCTTCAAAGTCTATACCAGTAATTCGTGGCAACCCATAGTAAATAATATATAATTGGACTAATAATGGAGTCCCTCTTACTAGCTCGATATATGCAGTAGAAAAACTTTTTAATAATATATTCTTAGATAGCTTCATCAAAGCTAAAATCACGCCTATAACTACACCGAAAGCTACACCAAATAACGATAATATCAAAGTTATTGATGTTCCATCAATAAAGAAACCATAATATTTCTGCATAAATGAAAAATCCATCACTCACCCCTCCTATATATAAATAAAACTATCATGTCATTAAAAAAACGGTTTTGGCATTTAACTTTTCATCAAAACCGTTTTACATTTTATTTTTTATTATTGATCTGATAATAATGTAGCATCTTTTATTAATTTATCTACTGAACCCTCTTTTATTACTTCTTCGCCTCCAAACCCCTCAATGCATTTAGCCAAAAGTATAATAACTCCATTCTTTTTCACAGCTTCCTTTGCATTGATTAAAGCCTTTGATGCCTGATATAAGTCAATATCCTTCGGGAATCCACCTGCCGAAACTATAACGATATCTGCCTTCTCTTTTAAATAAGCACTGTCTGCCTCATCTACTTTTTGTCTCCCTACTTCATGAGCCTGTACGTAATCTCCCGCAACAGCTCCAGCGATATTTCCTTTCTCGTCAATAATAACATTAAATAAAAATACAGGATTCACAAAGGCTGCAGCTTCCATCATATCCATGTGAACAGGGTTGTTTACAATATTTCCACATCTTACAAGAGGATTAATTCCTTCTCCCCCATGAGGATTCAAGGATAATTTATGATTAGCCATAATACTCTCATAAGCAGCTATACCCGGCAAAATTGATTTTTTACCGCCTCCCCATCCAGCCAAATCATAAAATACAATTGCGCCGGTTAAAATAATTTGGTTACTTTCAAAAGCAATTTTATTTATTATCACCGGAGTACCAAAACTTGTAGTACCTATGTTTATCAAATTTTCTTTATCTTTGCAATTATGGTCTATTACTTCAAACCGATTAGCTAGCTTATCTCCTAAGAGAATTTTATGTTCTTCCTTTGTTTGATGTCTGTGAGAACCAGTAGCGCAAAGAAAAGTAATATTTTCATCTTTAATTCCTGACTTATTCAGTTCTTCAACTATATATGGAAGGTAAATATTCATCTTCTGCCATGCACGAGTAGTATCTGAAATTATTATACAAACTGTTTCCTCAGGCTTAAAAATATTCCTTAGTTTCTTACTTCCAATGGGGTTTCCCAGCGCTTCCATAATAACTTGCTCTTCTGACTTTCCATCCGTCATTCCTTTGCTCTGTATTAAACCTAAAAAGTTGTTTTCATGGATTTGTACATTTACTTCTTCCCTTCCATATTTCATTTTTATCGACTCCATAGCTCCACCTCCTTTTATCAAAATACGTTTTACATCTTTATACACAAATCAGGATAATTATATTACTTTCATACGATATTAAGCGTTATTTATGTATATATATATATACGCTGCATAATTATGCTTGCCAATAATATTTTTATAAACAAATTATGTCAATCCAAAATAATAACAGACTAAGAACCAAAGTTCCTAGTCTGTCACATTTTTTATCATTTCCTCATACATACCAATTGAACAATTTACTTTAAAAATCCCTTTAATATTGTTTCTTCTGCTTCTTCTTCTGTAAGCCCTAAAGTCATAAGCTTTATTAATTGTTCAGAGGCAATTTTTCCAATTGCCGCTTCGTGAATAAGTTGAGCATCGGAATGAAAAGCCGAAACTTCTGGGATTGATGATACATGCCCATTGTGCATAATAATTGAGTCGCATTGTATATGCCCACGACACTTCGCATATCCTCTCATAATTAAATGAAAAACTTGATTAGAATCGTCTTGAACTACAGAACGAGAAATTATTTGGGCTGTTGAATTTTCTCCCCTTAATTCCACTATTATATTAGATTCTGCTTCTTGTTTATCCGTTGTAAGAAGTCTCTCAGTGACAATAAGTCGAGCATCTTTACCCAAAACTACCGTTGTATCTCTTTTCGTCTTGTCTACTCCCTTAATCTGAACCATTTCAAGTTCAACAATTCCGCCCTCTTCTACATTTATAATAGTCTTAGGATTTAAAACTCTATCTCCACTTCCATCGCCTTCTCCATAGTGCTTTTCAACATACTTCATCTTCGCACCTTTTCGCACAAAAAACTCATGGATACCATCATGCTGGGCTGTTTTGCTTCCACAATTATGAATTCCGCAGCCAGCCACGATTAACACATCAGAATCAGCGCCCACTTCAAAAGTATTATATACCATATCATTTATATCTTCAGATAGAATAACGGGAATATGAACACTCTCGCCTTTCGTTCCCGGCTTAATTATAATGTCAATACCCGGTTTATCCACTTTTGTTATAATATCTATATTTGCAGTGGTATTGCGGCCTGCTCCTTCACCATTTTTCCTAATATTGTATGCGCCAATTGGTATTTCATGTAAATCAGCAACTTCTTCTAAAATCTTCTTATCTATTACACTGAGTGGCATTTGACTTCCCCCTTATTTCACAAGCTTGATGACAACGGCAAGCATTATCTAGTATTTTAATTTCATCTAAGATCTTTTCCTTATCAGTAATTTCACTGATCTGACCGTCCGCTACCATTATAACCTGATCCGCCAATCTTAGAATTCTCTCCTGATGAGATATAATCACAATAGTAGTATCGTATTTTTCATTTAAATTTTCAAATGTCTCTGTCAATTTTCTAAAACTCCATAAGTCGATCCCAGCCTCTGGCTCGTCAAATAACACAACCTTTAATTTTCTAGCAAGTACACTTGCAATTTCCAATCGCTTTAACTCTCCACCAGAAAAGCTAGCATTTATCTCGCGGTCTAAATAATCTTGAGCGCATAGACCTACATCGAATAAAAGATCACAAAGACTCTTTTCACTGTCAACACCAACTGCTAATGTAAGCAAATCCCGAACTTTCATTCCCTTAAATCGAGCAGGCTGTTGCATGGCATAGCCAATCCCTAGCCGAGCTCTTTCTGTGATGCTCTTTTCAGTAACATCTATATCATCCATCACGATCTTTCCAGATGTCAATGGATATATCCCCATAATAACCTTAGCAATAGAGGACTTTCCGCCGCCATTTGGCCCTGTCATCACATAAATCTTTTTTTTGTCTAAGTTTAAATTTATGTGATTCAAAACTTGGACTTTGCCATTCTCTCCTTCTAAATTAAGACTCACATCTATTAATTCCAACATATGTATTACCGCCCTTATTTTTAAATTATATTGCAAATATATTGCAATATAATTGTATCATATTTGCAATATAAAACATATTTCATCCACAAAGTATCAATAGTAATACATGACCCGCAAAATCCTAATGAAAGTGGTCAGTTTTTATTGTAAATCAAATTGATGCAATATGTACTTATGTTTTGTACTGGCACCCTATTCTCTCATTTTCATTGATGCAAATTTATTTTTTCTTTCCTCTACGACGTTCAAAGTCATCATCAATATAACCTTTTGTCAATACTGCCTTTCCAACACTGCATGGCTTCGATAAATTGAGGTGCTCTCTTAATACCTTTTATATTCGACAAAAAACAGAGAATCCTTTTTGTATTCAAGGATTCTCTGTTTTTTTATATACCTTGTATATATTCCAATGGTGCTCTCTATATCATTGACTTCTGCCCTAATACAGCTTCATCTTTTGAGGTTGTATATTCTGTACAGAAGCACAGCTGCTTCCGCTCTTGTAGTATTTCCCTTAGGATTAAGCTTATCATCCGAACCCAATACCAGTCCTTCCTTCACGAGTGCAGCCATACTTTCTGCTGCATAAGAGGATATGATACCCTTATCCTTGAATTTCTCAAGCTCTTGCAGGTTTGTGCTGTCCCCCGACTTGCCCGCCAGCTTAAGTGCCTTTTGGGTCAGTACTATCATATCTTCTCTGGTGATATAAGTTTTAGGGTTGAATTTATTTCTCCCTGTACCGGATGTTATCCCGAGCTTTTTTGCGATACCTAACGCATCGTAGTAATAGGCTGACGGCTCTACATCCATAAAATTGGTATCAACAGTTGCTGTAAGTCCTAGCGTCTTGACCAGCAATGTCAGATAGTCAGCTCTTGTTATTCTTGTAGCAGGCGCGAAGTCATCCTGGGATATACCATTAATAACACCTTTTGCCGCCAAGACCTCTATTTGATGCTTTGCCCAGCCGCAGCCCGCCAAATCCTTGAAGGTTTTTCGGGTATACGCCGCTGCATATTTGCTGAGGTGCGTGGTCTCGAAGCTCAACATGCCTTTTTGTGAATCATATCTTCCACTGGGCACGGGTACTGCTTTTCCACTACTGTCTATGTAAAGTGCAACAAGATATTCTGAGTCTTTTATCTCTTCCGCTGTCGGCTTATAAGGAATCGATATCTTTACATGGCAGTTTGGGTTATCCCATTTCAACTCCTTGCCATTGACACTTAAGCTAAGGTCTATTACCGGATGGCTTCCTATCCTTATCTGAAGCTCAGTCGCAAGTGCAACTGGATCTACTGAAGCGATAGAAAGATATGCCATTTTATTAGCATCAACATTTCCCGTCTGCAGCTGGCTTGCTTCATACAGCATGTTGCTTGGAACCTCTATCGTTCCCTTTGCAGTAATGAACTTGAAGATAATGCTGTCTGTAGGTTTGGAAATATAACCAACAGGCAGTCCTATGGAGTATCCCACAGCTCCGGCTACTTCAGGTATAGTGATAGCTATGACCTTTCTGCCCTCTTGACGCTCAGCCTTATCTATGAGACCTTGCAGTATGCTTGCACCAAGCTCGGTAATAGCTATATTGTTTACAGTTGTTATCTGCTGTATGGGATAAACATATTGGACATCATCCTTATCGTCCTTACTGCCATCCTTACCACCGTCCGGCGGTGGTACCACTCCGCCCCCGGTCGATTTGACCTTAACCACCACAGCATCCTGTAAGCTGTAGTTTTCTCCCATCTCATAGGAGCCAATAATAACAGCTTCTCCGGGAAGCAGTGCGCTAATCTCTCCGCTTTTTGATACATATGTCATACTTGGACCAGAGAGGGTACTCCAAATTACCTGTCCTGTGTTGAACTCTATTTCTCTTCCATTTGCATCAACACCAATGAGTACAATCTCTTTCTTTTCCCCTGCACTCATTTCTAATGCATTTAAGTTGACCGTTGCAATTGCCTTATCCCTTATATGCACATTTTTGATTACTCCTACTGAACCATCTATAATCTCTGCTTTGTAAAGAGTTGTATTGTCCGCAGCATCCTTGGCACTTATTATAATTTCATGCTTCAGTTTTTTTACTCTACTGCTCATGTCTATTGCCAAATCAATGCTACCATCACCATTTATTATGCTGTTCAAGCTGTTATTTTCGTATATTGCTGTGCCGTCAACCTTTATTGTATATTTTGCACCCTTTTCAAAAATCCCATTAAGTCTTGCCTTCCCGCCCGTATAAATAGTTCCGGACTTTGGACTCTCGATAAATAACTGAGGTGCTACCGTATCTACGGTGTAAAATACCTTCTCTGAGGAGACATCCCCGTTTTTATTTGCTGATATAACCTGAAGTATATGTCTGCCATCCTCAGCGGATATGTGAGCTGCCCATGTCTTACCTAGCTTTACAGCTCCGACAGTTTGACCATCAAGCTTTATTTCAGACCCTACCTCCTGATTGGAGCTAAAAGTGAATTGCGCTTCTTTGCTATTTGTTATTTTTATAGGTTTTCCGTCTTCATCCAAGCCTGTTTTGAAGCTTTCCCCGTAAGCAATCGCTATACTGGGGGGATTTGGTACAGGTAAAAGCATAGGACTTGACTTCAAGGCTTCACTAAAATATTCCTTGTTCCCTATTTTCCTAATGCCTATAACACTTATACTATAGGGTTTTCCAGGCTCTAGCCCTACATAAGGTCCATCCACATATACAGGATCACCATTTGCATCGTAGCTGGCCACTTCAGTTGATGCCCTCCAGCCTCCGGCAATAATATCCTCTCCCTTTTTAAAGTATTGAGAATTGAAGCTTTCACACAGCTTACCGTTGCTATCAAAGGCTTCAATAATGTACCCATCTACATTGCTTTGCTTATCAGTCAAATTAATCTTAAAATATCCATTTCCATTGGCTAAAACTGATAAACCTTCCACCTTTGCGGGTTGATTCACATTTGTGTAATTGAAGAAGGTGGTTGAAAGCTTGGTATCAAAATAGCAATCTCCCTTCTTAACATTTATTCTAAGAAAATACTTTCCTGTTTGTAAAACATCCGGAATATCAATAATCATTTTGCTTGAAGCAGCAACGTCTATATCCTTTGCCACCAAAACGCCTACATCTTCTTCAGACTTCACCAAATATATATTGGCTGTTGCCCCTGCTGGCCTTTCAATATTCCAGCTAACCTCTTTTTGTGCTGCAGTAGCACCGTCTGAAAGCTGGACTGCCTTAATATCAGGAAGAAGATCTACACCTATCAAGGATATATCTACTGGTGTATTTGTTTTGACTTTCCAATTTCCATCTATACGATCCATGCCTACAAGGGAAACAAAAACATACTTTTCCCCAGATGGAAGCTCCTGCCATCTCATATTTCCATCTACTTCTGATGTATGCTCAACTAATTTATATTCAGAAGCATCGGGTTTCAAAACTGTCAATGAAGGTCTTTCATCATAATACTCTATCTGCAAATATGCAGCCTTCTCTTTTTCGGGTACAGTTACACTATACTCATTTTGAATTGAGTTTAAGGTGAGAAGTGCACCTTCTTTAAAATACTTCATTGAATCCAGCCTAGCGTCCGATGCCATACATAATACAGTGCTGCTGAAATTGTACCCCTTTTTACTTGATGCAAGAAGATGAGTATTTGTTCCCACTAGCATTGCATATTTCTGATTATCTTTGCCTTCAAGTATTCTGGCATAAGCATATTGTCTGTCCTTGGGCAGATCCAAATCTCCACTGGAAGCAAATCTAACTGTATCATCCTCCCAATAGTATGAAATCCCAAAGGGAATTCCAAGAAAGGTAACCTGGCCCCAAACCTTATCAGTGCTTATTGATGTAGCAACACCTGCGACAGTAGTTCCACCAAGCCCTGGTATGATTCTTGGTATCTGTACGACAGCACTGGCCCTGCCTTCTAAGAAGTCGGGAGAAATGTATATTCTTGCAGTACCTACAACAATGTCAAACAAATTCAGTGTAGCCCCTGCCTCTGCGAATATCGGATCAACCCACGACAGCTCCATATGAAAGTCCTTCAAAATCGGTATTTTCTTAATACCCATACTTCCCTTAATAGAGTATCTAAGCATGGATATCTCTTGTGCTGTTTCCGCATCAAGGACTCCAAATAGGCTTAAGCCTCCAGTCAGGTGTAGTGTCAGAGGTGGCAGCCATGATTCCCCGAATATGGTCTCATATAGCTTTGAGTACCCTCCTCCCAGCTTAGTAACATAAACAACGCCGGGAACTACAGGAATTCCGGGATCTCCTCCCCCTACAAACCTCAACTCATCGGGTACGGGATATTTTCCTTCATGAAGCCTTATGGTAAGAGTGGCATCGCACTCCAGCACCATTATAGTTGCACCAAAAGAAACGCTGTAAATATCCTTTATAGTATTGATAGTGAGTTCAGCACTAAGAGCGTTTTTTACTACTCCCCCAAAAGCCTCATCCGGTATCCTTATCCCAAGCTTAGTATCAATTCCGACAAAGCCTTGAGCTTTATCCTTCCGTTCTCCAAACAGCACATTATTTATGTCTACCAAGAGACTTCCAGTATCCTTCTCTTTTCCCAGGTCATCGAGGTTTTCATTTATAACCTCAGTAATACCCGGCTTTTTATCCTTCTGACCCGGGAATACAGGTAAGGATACCTTTCCGCCAAAGGATATCAGATTATAATTTTTCCCGTCCTTTAACTCTCTTTGAAAAATGCCGTATTTTAAGCTTATGGCAAAACCGCCAATTGTCTGTACCATAGAGCCTAAGCCTCCAAGGGATATCTGTAAGGGCTTCTTACCAACCGGCTTAGGTTCGAGACTATAATTAGTCCCATCCTCCACGTTAATATTGAAGGCCCATTTCCAGAAGGTCAATGCCCCTATAACCTGAATAGGCCCATCTCCAGATACTGTAATCTTCCCATTTTCCTTCTTTATGCTCATTGGCTGCCCTCTATATACTACTATGTTGTTCAATATCACAGGGTCCAGGGAGGTATCTGCCGTATAAGTGTCAGAGTCTTTATCTTTAATTAGATATCCTCTGAACTCCATCAGTATACTGTCCTTCCCCTTGGTGGCAATATGAGAAGCAAGCTCATTTTCATCCTTGAAGGTTTTTAAATCATAGGTAAGGTTATTTTTTATTATGCATAGTATCCCATAATAATCGTTCCTGTCCTTGGGATTATCGGTCATTGCGATTTTTACCGGAAGCACCTGCTTTGTTCCCACCCCCAGGATTCCGCCGCTCCACTCTATTGAAACGCCATATTCACCCAGCGCAAAATCCTGGTCTATTCTTATAGTCATCTGGCTGTCATCAACGATTGTCACATTTTCATCGGGTATTTGACTTCTGCTCCCATTTACATCCGTAATGTACATTTCCCAATTGCTTTTATCACTATATAAATTGATGCCCTTACCCTTCACATTTATATATTTTTTGCCCTGATTGTACAGCCTTTCTGGAGCTATGCCTGTAAATAGTATATCAGGCTCCTTCTGCACCGTGCCAGGAAGCAGCATATAGTCTCCGGCTGTTACCGGTTCTGTATAGCCCTTTGGTTGAACATCAACCTTGAATTGCTTTATGGAATACTTCAGCTGCGGTGAAGCTTTTACTATCCATTTGAAGGTATGAGTATTATTCTTTGCTAGGCTCTGTACAAATTGGACCTTTTTATTTTCATCAACTAGCAACCCGTCTTGAAGTTGCAAGGTAGCTGTTACATCGGATAAGTCCTCAGATCCGGTTATTGAATTATCTATATCTGCAGTAATCTCAAACACTCCATCATCTTCATAAGCCTTTCCGGTACTGTCCACTGCAAGCTTCTTCTTGTTGGAAACTGCATTTACCGCAAAGCCTGCCTTTCTATCCGCTGAGTTTTGAGCCATAATTCCATAATAGGTTTCATAGGTAACAGACTGGCCTGCTTTTACAGCCGAAGGCTTCCAGTATAGTGCCATTGCGCTGTCAGCGGTCCCGTATACGCTGTCAGTCTTTGTGAAATCAATATCTGGCTTGATAGTATAATCCCATTTAGCTGCAGCAAGATTGTTCCAATGCCCCATTATCATTTCATCGGGTTTGCTGTTTCCCCAGCCTGAAGTAAAGCCATAGGAAACGATATTGGGAGAAGCAAAATCATCGCTGCTTTTCCAATACTGTGGAATTTCATCCCCAGAAAGCTTCTTCTCGCTGACCACCCGTGTATGTGAAGCATCCCCCAGTTCAAAGGATGCCCCATCGTTATTGTCTAGCATGGTATCCAGAAGTACCCTGGCACCAATATCAGCGTTCTTGGTACCTTTATTGAAAACGGTATATTTGATTTTTACATTGCCTAGATATGGGTTGCTCTTATCGTTTACCAGCTCCAGGGCTTGTGTTATCTCCACATCCCCTATTCTCCACGTTGTGCTATTTATTGAGCCACCGATACTTTGAGGCTGTGAAATGAAGCTGCCCCCCATATTGAGAAAACCATATCCGTTTCCGAATATATAATCCTTACCATCTATGCGAAAGGTGGTAAATGAATTGTCATAGTTGTTCCCCTGATAGAGGATATGCTTGTTCTCATCACTCTTCCGCAGCATGCTGCCCTCTACCGTTTTTATCACAAAGCCACCGTTTTTACTGTTAACAATAAACTCTACGTACTCATTTTTTACGTTGTAGGTATCAGGTATCCCTGTACTTCCGGCAAATACAGTAAGTATATTTGAGAAAGCCATCAGCATAACAAGAACACAGGAAACAATCCTCTTTACTGTTTTATTCATTCATATCTCTCCTTTCACCATATCAGTTAGCTATGGAACTCACATAAATGTGAATAAGCTGTGAGTTCTTTTCCTGTCCTTGTATAAATATGGTGTACCAGCCTATTTCCTTAGCTTCAAAGCTACTTCCCGTTATTGCTTTTCCTCCCGACTTCATCATACCAAGCGCAAGCTTTCCCTGCTTCCAACAGGTAGTGATATTGCCTTTTGCATTCATTATCTGAAGGTTGATTGCCGGTCCGTTGGTTATTATATTTCCTGACTGTGCATCCTTGCCATTTATATATATCTTCAGGATGTCCTTTGGTACCACAATAACCTTGCGGCTGGCTAAAGCTATATTGCCTATCAGGTCTGAAGCAGTATAGACAACATTGTATTCACCAGGCTTGTTTATATCAAAGCCGTTGTGAGCAATACTTACTCTGCTTGTTACATCTCCATCAATATTATCCACCGCATGACAATCCTCCAGCTTGTATTCTCCATCTTGTATAAATACAAGGCTTAAAGCAGTATTGTCAAAGGTTATAACTGGAGCTTTATTATCTATATTTTCTGCTTTAGCTCTTATAGAAGACTTATTTCCCGAAGCATCCTGCACCATAAAGGTGAAAGCACCGTTTTCTACAAATTCGACAATAGGACTTCCGTTGTTATTCAGTATAGTAACTGCCGAGTCATCCTTGTATGTGAGGGTTGCTGTTACCGGGTTCTTTGTCCTTTCGGTTATATTGTACATCAGGGAAAGCTCTGGAGGTGTATTGTCTATTCCTGCTATGTTCATCGGTATTTCTCTTTGATTTCCCGCCTCATCTGCAATGACAAAGGTATATGTGCCATTGGCATCAAAGTTTTTTGATATGCTTCCATAGTTATTCAATACCTTGATTTTGCTGGGAAGACTTATATTATCCCGTATATTTATAAGCTTTACGGTGACGATACCCTCGGTAAGTTTTCTGCTCTCATCCTTCTCAATATCCGCTTGCGGAAGAATCCTATCTATTATGCCAGACAGGTTTACATCCACATCTGTGTGATTCCCTTTAAGATCTTCTATTCTCACAAGGGTATTTGCATTTTCTGTGAATAACACATTAACCTGACTGCCGCTTTTTGATAGCTTTGTTGAGCCGGAGGAATCAGACATAAGGTATGCATCACCAATAGCTTCATCAGCCTCTATAATCACCCTGACATCCTTGTTGATCGGTAAAACCGGAATACCTTTTATAGTGCAATGTGGTGCAGTCTTATCAATGCCGTTTACCTGCGCCTTTAAAGCTACTGTATTTCTAGCTGTATCCTGCACGTAGAATATAAAGCTTCCGGATTCAGTGAACACATGATATGACCTGCCCTCAGCATCTACTCCATCAATTCCTGATGTATTCATTATATGTGGGGTTCCACTGTTGTCAGATACCTCAAGTGCCGCTGTCACATTCTTCGTGGAGATATCCTCTTTATATGATATGCTGCCCTCGGGGGGAAGCTTATCAATCTTATCCACACTAACTGTGATATCTGCGCTATTGCCTTTGCCATCCACCAGATTAAAGGTAAAGCTGCCGTTCTCAGTGAAGACATATTCGTTCCTTCCGGCATTATTTGTTATTGTTACCGGACTCTCATCCCTTGGGGCAATTACAGCATGAACACTGCTTCCCGTCCATGTAGAATTATCATAGCTGTCCGGTCCCCCTGCCGTTTCTACCCAAAAGCTTACATCCGCCGTTGGAGGCACTGTGTCTGCCATTGGGTGGGTTTTATTTATGTTGTTTACAATAGCAGTTATAGCTGTAGTATTTCCAGCCAAATCCTTAAGGACAAAATCAAAGCTACCGTTTTCAGGGAATATGTGGATTGCACCGCCTTCATTTATTGCACTTACGGCATTTGCTACATTTGAATTGTCACTCAAGTTGTAAAGGGTCGCTTTCACATAGCCGCTATTAAGCACTTCTCCTAGATCATTGTACATATTGCTTGAGTCATAAGCTATACTTGCAGTAGGTGCAACACGGTCAATTTTATCTACTATCGCAAAGCCCTGCCCATATGTTTTTCCCTGAGTATTATATACCATGTAGCTTAAAACTCCATTCTCTATAAATCTGTAAGACACCTTCTTATATCCGGTAATAGTTTTACCGTTAAGTTCAAAGATTGTCTCACCTTCGCCAGCCACCTTCTGCGCTACGCTCCCCGGCGCTTCAGCACCATAAATAAGCTGGTTCAAGCCTGCTTCAACTGTAATTGTGACATCGCCATTGGTCCAGCCCCCAGGACTGCAAGTGGTCTTTGCTTTCAGCCTGCTATCAATGCCAACCATTGTTATTGCATTTCGTATTACTGTTTCGGTGCCGAATTTGTTTACCACTCTAATATCCTGTGGACCATTCTCTGTTACATAAACATTATGTGATATCTTATATTCGCTTAAATCTACAGGTTTGGAGTAATCTCCATACAAGGGCACAAGTATAACCGGCTCATCAAATTTCAATCTGACCTTAGCGGGTCCCCCTGTTTTTACATTACTCCCAATTTCATTGACTCCATCAGGGGTATATACTGTTTCGGTTATTCTAGGTTCAGAGCCTACAAGCCGATAATTAATGCTGTTTACATATTCAGTATTTCCTGCCCCATCGGTTGTTTTGAGGTATAGGGTGTGGTTTATAGCTCCGCTGCCTTGATTATAATTAGATAGATTGATTGTATAATACTCTATCCCATTCCTGGTCTCTTTGGTCACCTCTTCGGTAGCAGAAGCAACTGAAGCAGCTTCCTTAAAGCGATACTCAGGATCCTCGGTGCCTAACTCATCCGGATTCTTATCATAAGGACTGAAGCAATAATAGAGCTTTAGCGGAAGCTTGATACCCTCAATCACGTCATATGCCGCTGCGTCTATTGTTAAATGTTTGCCTTCAGTTGTTCCTGCCGGATCTGTACTAAATTCTATAACCGGCTTTGTCTTATCTATATAATCGATAATAATTGGGAGCTCAGTAATGTTGCCTGCCTTATCCCTTATCTTCACACTTGTATTTACGTTGTTTGAGAAGGTCTGGCTCCACCTATCCCACGGTATGAACTCATAGCTATCACTACCATATAACTGCCGTGCCCAAATGTCTTCTCTCTGGCTGAAATTATCTCTAACGCTGTCTAATGTCACTGTTACGTCCTGATTCGTCTTATCTGTGGTGCTGTACTTCAAAACTCCGGTAGGTGGAGTGGTTTCATAATTAACTTTATAGCTGTATACTTCACTTTCATTACCAGCTGAATCTCTGATTTTAAAACTTATTGTATGCATTCCTTGAATTCTATTTGGGAGAGCAACACTATCCCAAGAAGTTACTGAATAAAAGGTTGCTTTCCCTTTTGCTACTTTATCTAACTGTTCCTGAGACGGAGGAACACTATCATCTTTATCGTAACTGCCGTTTGTAACTCTTTTCCATGGGCCCCAGTCTTCATCATCGACAGATGTGCTGTATTCTAAATATGCTTTATCCCCACTGGTTATATCAGAAGCTTTGATCATATAACTGACGCTTGCTTCCTCCGTCTTAGCGGCTGCATCAATTTCAACAGCTCCCCAAGGTGAGTCATAGTCAAAGCAGAGATATTTTTCGGCCTCTACTGCTGCATCTATAGTATTAGTTTTTGCAAAGACCTCTAATAAGTACTTCCCTGTTTCCGGCATTATAATATTGTCTATTGCCGTCTCTTTTCCTGTAATATACTTTTTATCAGAAGTATCTCCATCCCAAGAATAGTAGCTGCCTGAGGAAGGGTTAAGGGGGAACTCTTCTCCTTCATAGCCTTCGCTTATGGAGATATTCACATCCTTTTCACAGGTAGGAGTGTCCCCGCCTTCGACAAAGGAATTCGAAAGAATAGCTACATAGGAGTTTACATTATCAAAATTATAGCTGAAGGGTCCCGGGTAGGACTTACTTCCGTTACCGGAATACTCCGCCTTTAAATAGAGCAGCCATGCGCCGTTAAACAGCTCTCCGTTATTAAAGTATCTTTGTGCTGAAGGTCTGGCAAAATAATTCTCTTTTTCAACCTCCGCGGGTTCGCTTTCAAAGGTCTTCCCCTTATCTGATACCCACTCTACATCCAAAGGGTTTATATTTGGCTTCACCCATTTATAAGTAATGTCAGTATATACACTTTCAACTACTGTTCCTTCAGCCCAACAGCTGAAATAGGGCTCATAATACTCACTTGAAGGCATATCCATTTTATAAACCGGGCCTCCCAGATCCTTGTAAATAGTTCTTATAAAACGCATTTCCTCATTGCCGAACTTATCCGCAGCCTTTATATAAAGCTTCTTTTGGTTAATCACACCAGGAGCCAACCCTTCAGCAGGCATTGATACTTCAATGCTATAGACTTCACCCCCGGCATAGGTTCCACTTTCGCCCAACTGCTCCCAACCTGCAGCATTGACATCTTCATCAAGGTTAGTCCACTGCAACTTAATATCTGAAGCATTAAAACCACCCTCATTGTCAACGATTTTGAGAGTTGTGGAATCTGGTTTCGCATCATAGTATATATAACCGACTTTAGGAGCAATATCATCAAACTGGAGCAAAGCAGTAGACACCTCAGTAGAATTTCCGGCCTTATCCGCTGCTAAAACTTTAAAGTCTGCCTTTCCAAGCCTGGAGGAACTACAGAGCTCGATAGAAACATCCTCTCCAGCCGGAAAATAAGCATTGAACCTTTCTGTTGGATTAATCTGTGGAGTGGCGCCAATTTTCAGAACTCTGAAGGGATATCCCGAGCTGAGCGAAAATTGATCTATTCCTGCCGCTTCCGTTCCTTCATCCTTTACTGCAACAGTCAAAGTATGTGTTTTTGCCCAATCAGTATTATCCGGAGTGATAGCCACAATAGGAGCCGTCTTGTCAACCTTTGCCTGACAGCTGGTTGCCTTTCCCGTGCTGCTGTCCTTAACCGGAGCTTCTAAGTTTGGCATAGGATTGTTCGCCCCATCGACAATTTGACCCGTTAGGTCTATTGTCCAAGGCCCTCCGGAAGTACCGTTTGTCATCACATCCAGTTTATACACTTGAGTATCAGAAGCACCGACAGTATATTTGAAATTTATGGCATCACTGGCTCCCGATATTGGGAGAGAAGCAACGGCGATGCCTCCTGTATTCATTTTCAGGGTAGGCGCCTTCGCATCACTGCACTTAATCTTTTCACTGAACTGCACATTTACAGTCACTGTACTTCCTTCTTTAAGGGCCGTATGTGCACCAGGAATATCAATCAGTTTTATTTTCGGGCCGACACTATCTATATTTACACTGAATAGACCATTAGCATTTATCGCACCGCCGGCATAGTAGTTTCCCGCCATATCGGTAACCTTGCTTAAAGAGTTTCCACCAGCCCCATTATCACTGCTGTTAGGGATGCTGACTCTTAAACCCTGTATGTCCTTTCCTGGAGGTACCTCAAAATGATATTTCAGTTTTTTGCTATCGCTCTCCTCGACCCCATCACACAGTGCGACTATGACAAAGTTACCTGATCCATCATATAAATTTAGATTTCCCGGCATATTGCCATTAAGCTTTATCGCTTCATCAAACACCAGTTTGAAATCTACCCTTTCTCCTAGTTTGTAAGTCCCAGCCACAGCCTCCACCGACTTTGCCTGAGGGGCATTCTTATCTCTGAAGTACACCCGGGGATAGCTGATTCCGGTATCATCATTGCTTGCCTCTGCATTAGAAGAGAAAAAATGCAGGTCTAATATACTTGCAGTTTTGTCAACAGGTATCCAGTCAGTGCTCACATTATCCTTCCAACCGTAATGCATAAGCTCCGGACTGTCTTTGCCCGAAAACGCCTTAACACATACAGGATACATTGAGCCGCTAACCCATTGAGACACCTTAGCATTAATATAATCATCTTCATACCATACTGATCTTTTTTTATTCAGTGCATTAAAAACCACCTTGTATTCAAGATCCCCTTTATTAACCTGCTCTTTCAGGTTATCAAGCCCCAGCATAAAATAAGCGCTCCAGCTGTCAGAACTCCCCGCAGTGCTCATATAGTCTATAGGGTTTGTGCTTATTCCCTGAAATCGCCTTATAGCAAGTGATCTATTGGAATGAAGCCGAAAATGCCTAAAATTATTCTCTGGTGAGTCAAAGTTCAAATCCGGTGTCTTGTTGTTTACATAAGTAACCTCGCTGGGTTTGGGAGCATACCTTACCTCATTTACCGGTGTATCCGCAAATGAGCTGATTGTCATAGGTGCTGATATAATTATTCCAATAATAGCTGCCACTAAAGTTTTTGTCCATCGAACCTTTACTACTTTATACATAGTTACCTCCTTATGCAAAATAATTCAGTATCGTGTCAATGGAGAGCTCCAGCTTTGAACTCCCCTCTCCCCACGAAACTGAGTACTGATTAACCTTCATAGCTGTCCAGATCTTAATGTCTTCAAGCTGTATAAAAGGCGGGTATCCAAAAAGCTGCTTCATATCAAAAGACAGTTCATTACCATTATCCATAGCTATATTCAGCATGTAGTTATCCGCTGCTTCAGCCTTTGCTATGCTCGCTAACATAACTTGCTTCACCTCCATTTGAAATATGACAGAAGTGTATCAATGGAAAGCTCCACCCGTGCACTTCCATTCCATAAAAGATAGGCATCATGAACCTCCACCTTTTCCCACACGGTCATATCCTTTAGAGGACAGAACTGAACCGTATCAAGGTATGGCAGCATATCAAACTTTAGACAGTTTCCGTTGCTCATAATTATCTTCAGTGTATAATCCTTCATTGGTATTGCTTTTATCAATTTAACAATCATATCAAACACCGTTCTTTCCCATTTAAATAAAAAAATGTTCTATGCCATAACAGTATAGAACATTTCTTTATTTAAGGGTATTGGCTAAATAGCCAGTTTTTTATAAGATATTGAGGCTCTTGGCTTTTTCTATTGCGGATATCTTGTTATTGGCCCCCAGCTTCTTATACATGCTCTCAAGATATCTCTTTATAGCAGATATCGAAAGGTAAAGCCTTTCAGCAATTTCTTTTTGGGTTAAGCCTTGGACAAGCAATTCAATCACCTCGACTTCCCTTCTTGTAAGTAACGACTCTATCTTACCCTGAGCTGTCAGGTTTTTACTGTATTGCCGGCAGGCCCCAATCAGGTTTTCAAACCATAAGGAGTACAGCTGCTCATTGCCACGCAAGCTATATAGCATAGGCAGGATGAAGTCCGCATTCTCAGCAAAGGGAAGGGTTATACCATCTGCCTGCGCCTCCAATAAAGCCTGAAGTAGTATGGGCGCTCCCGCTTCGATTCCGTACAGGTTACATTTAGCCACGGACTCATACACCGCATTATGCAGAAGCCCAAGCTGGTTATGAAATATGCCGTACCCTTCCTTGAAGCTCTCACATAATACCTGAAGTCTGACCCAGTCCCCGGATAACATTGCTGCTTTAGCAATGACAATACACTGGAAAGCCATACCCTGCATCATCAAGGATGCCTTTGAAGTATCCCCATTTCTCAGCCATTCAGGAATCCTATTCGGCTCCTTCAAACATCCATAAATATACCCTTCGCATATATCCACTGTAGTATTATAGATAGCATTGCTCTGAGCCATCATTTCCTTACGGTATTGCACAAGCAGTTCTCTAGTCTTTACAAGCAGCTCCTTTGCTTCCTGAAGGCTTCCCTTCATAAGGTGAAACCTCATAAGCGCGAAGTTTGCGCATATTACAACCCCGATTTGAAATTTTGTCATGGCTTTGTAGATGGATCTTTGGGCATATAGCTCTACATTCTGCATATCTCCTGTTTCCAGAGCATATTCAGCCAGGGCAGCATCTCCACAGCCGATACCGCAGCCGTCAAATACTAAAGGCGGGAATCCCCCGCTAATAATGTTGATAGTATCTTTAAGCTTACCTGCCTCCCTATAATAAATATAAAGGAAATGCGGAACCCCAAAGGTAAATTCGTTGTTGCGGAAAATAACGTTAGACACCCCTCCCTCAAGCAGCTCATAAGCTTTTGTCGCATGCACTACCTGCTTCTCCGCATCGTTGAATACCATTAATATAGTTAGTATCTCCAGTTCACCTAATATCTTGCTGCGAAGCTTCTGTGGCATGCTGTAATTAGTCGAAAAGTGCTGTTGCATCATATTTACAATTTCAAAGCCCTGCATAACCGTCTCTTCTTCAGCCCTGATAATAAGGTTGCATGCTATATGCAAAAATGGGAAGGGATATTTGATGCACAAATCCTTCTGCACCTCGCAACATATTTTTTGCAGCAGCTCATAACCCAAATAACCCACATCTATTATATCCGGGCGGTTAAGCTTCTCAAGGAGATCCTCAATTTTCCCCGCCTTATAGTAGAAGTCAAAAGCTTGTAGTACATCACCCTGCTCAAAAAACCACTTGCCCGATCGATGGTAGAGCTCACTTGCTTGGATATCATTTCTATCCAGCTTTCCCCTCAAGAAATCCAGCAGAACATTATGGAGCTTATAACTACCTGTCTGGCTATCATATTCAATGAAGGCGTTTTGCTCCATAAGCTGGTTAATTACCCGCAAGATCTCCGGGCAGTCCAGCACAGCAGATGCCTGCCGAAGTGTGAAGCTGTCAAAAACAGAAAGACGCAGGAGAATATCCCGAGTATTATTATCAAGGTTATGGAACAGATTGTTCTCAACAAGCTGATTTATGTTGGAATTCGCATCAAGAGGTATTCCTCGCCTCAATCCAAGTAATATCAAATATACAGCAGAAATCCACCCCTTTGTATAAGCATATATTCTTTCTATATCCCGGGGGGATACCGCACAATCCATCAGTCTGAAATACTCCTCTACTTCCTGTATATTAAAGGAAAGTGTATTTGTATCAATATAATAGCATAACCCCTTTGATAGAAGGTTAATATGATTTAATCTAGGCCTGGTGCGGGATATAAGGACAATATTCAGATCTGGAATATCCTCCTGGACAATTAATTCCAACAGCTTGCTGACTTGTTCGTTCTCTCCTATTATGTGATAATCATCAATAACCAAAACGGTAGTTTTACTATCATCTATTCCCCTTATTATGTCTATAATCCTTGACATCTGAAGCACATCCAGAGGAAATCCGAGCTGCGAAAGCTGTTTCCCCGTTTCCGGATACAGTCTTCCCACCGCTTCGCAAAGCTTCTTCCAAAACAACTCCACAGCACCGTCGCTGCCTAAAAGGGATACCCATGCAGTCTGCACCCCTTTGGCATTCAGATATGACCTGACCGAAGTAGTCTTTCCATTACCCATAGTTGCAGATACAATGGTCAAGGGGTAGTGGAAAAGGTTGTCCAACTCCTTTTCAAGCCTCTCACGCTTTAATAACCTGCCATTCTTCAACATATATCACCATCCCGATAAAGCATTTTTTTCCCGGTCTTCTTATGTATTTGAAACATTCCCCCTGCTTATAATGTAAACCAAATAATACTATACTCTATTACTCTAAATAATACTATTTATCCGATACTTTTTCTACCCTTAGTTCCAGAAAACATTGCATTCATATACAGTGCTTCTTATGGAAATTAACATTTTCGGAGTGGAGATGGCGAGAAACCAACACCTTGGGTCAACTCATCATAATGTGTCAGTTACCTCCAAACCGCCCTACCCCAAGGTGGTTTTGCGATCTAGTGTGTTATTGACTATATATTTAATTATATCGTGTACTTCTCAGATAGTTGAGAAAAATAGCTATCTGTCCGTTTAGCTAAATTTCATTTATTCCGACAGAAACTGAAGTGATTATAAGACCTTCCACAAAGTTAAGCATGAAATTTGCAATATCATTTACATTGAACTCACCTGAAAATTCTCCTTTAGTAATACCATATTCAAAAATTTTAACAACCACATTAAGTGCCTTATACCACCTCTCAATCAAGAACTCAGGTTTTCTGTTGGATCTCATTTTATTTATAAAAAACTCATATGCCGCAGGGATTAGTGTATCCAAATCCAATGCAGAATACCCCCCGGAATCTCTACTTTGATATTGACCTTGTTAAAAACTTCTATGCTGTTATTCAATCTTTCTGTCTTTTTTGAGTCTGTTTCTCCTAAGCTTATGTGGTCAAGGATTGCGCCTTCAAGCTTCCCACTTTCATAATCCAAATTGCCGCCGGCTACAGAGTATTCCCACAAGTATCTTTCCCAACTTATATAATTGTCTATATAAGAATAATCCTTCCAAATATCCGTGCTTAACGCTTACCAATACCAAGTCAAATCGTTTGTGTTCCACAAATTCAGTTATTGTTTTTAATATTGTAGATGTCACCCACTTCCTTTGTTTTTTACTATCCCTGCCATTGAAGATATCTACATTAATACCCTTGTGTAATTGTTCAACTCTGTTTTCCCTTACATAATGAATTACATTATTGTCCGCTTTAGACAGGAAGTATCCATAAATAGCGCCAATTGATCCCGCTCCAAAATTAATATTCTCATACTTAGCCCCCCTAATTAAAGATGGTACACATGTGTCATCTTGCAAGTATATTTTGTAAAGAATTTAGCAAAAATGAAAATAATCGCTTAACTTGTTTTGGTATAGAAAAAACATAAGCCCGGGAATCAATTTGATCCGAACCCCAAACTTTACTTCTGAATGTGTTGATTAACTTTTATACACTTACCCCTCTTATTCCCTACTTTTATATACTGTTATAGCTTTAGGTAAAACAAAAACAGACTAAGAATTAAAACTCTTAGTCTGCTGATTTATATATTTGGTGAAGGCGAAGGGGATTGAACCCCTGTCCGAAAGTGCTTCAATCACTGTTTTTCTGGGCGCAATCAGTTATTTTACATTCCCTCCGCTGTACGCCACCTGACTGGCTTATTCTTTACTCTATAAAGCGTTTCAGTAGCTTCATGCTATCTGCAAAAGCAGCCTTATTGCTATGCATATGTTATATATTGAAATGAAGTATGATTTATATTAATAAGAGCCTTGAAACGGATTATCAAGGTGTCATATTCTCTGTAAACTCTGCAGTTTTTTGCCGAACGCACATGTTCTGAAAACTGTCTCGTGCTTTTCCCAATGACTTCGCGCTCTCTTGCTGCTGAGTATAAATATAGGCTTTCAGTTCCGCTTTCAGTACCTCATCTTTGGTCTGAGCATAAACTTTAAGCGCAGGATCAACCCCTGCCTGACCTGAACTATATAAGATCTGCACATCAAAGCTTTCGAGTGTCCCTGAAAGAAAACGATCCGCGTTGTAACGTGCAACAAAGCCGTCGGGATTCAGCAAGCAAAGCGTGCAAAGCATCAAAGTTCCTACAAAGACCGAAAGACGAATAATTGAGAATTGTCGTTTTTGCATAGCAATCACAGCACCACAAACAACAGTCAGAAAAACCATAAATAAACATGGCAGCAGCCGACGAATAGAAAGCCCATATGCCCCAATATACAGCGCCATTTTACTAAATGCAGTGGCAATAAGCAATATGGTCAGAAAAGAAAGCAGGCAATTGAGGATTTTTAGCACACGGTTGTCTTGATTATGCTTTTTACAGAGAAGATTTACTAGTGTCAATAAAAACAGGTTGATCGCTGCAATTTGGCACAGTTCAAAAAATCCACTGCGGGCATATTCGGAATAAACCTGCCATCCTTCTGGCCTCTGTCCGGCGAATGCGGAGAAAAAATAAGGCAGCTGACTTCCAATAAATACCACATACAGGCAGCATATTAATCCGAGCAAAGTATACACAGTTGCCGCAGCAAGTACTCGTGCCGATTCGATGGCATATTGAATACCTTCCTTTTTGAATGTCCGGCAGCCTCTCTTGTGAGCACAGCCCGCTACAAGTGCAAATAGGTAAGCGGAGATTGGGATCGTAAGGATGCCATTAATGATAATATCCATAAACTGATTTTGCACCCATCGATAATATTCAATAATTCCATTTGCAATTCTGGAGAACCCGCCGCCATCCGCTCTCATCAGCAATGGCAAAACCATACCTGCAATCATTAACGCTAGAACCAAGCCCAGTACAATTGAAAGAATATACCTTCCCATACCGTCTCTTTTATATTCAGCAAAGGAAAGGCTTTTATACTGACTACTGAGGCTTTTATACTGACTACTGAGGTTTTTAAACGGAATAACAAACAAGCCATTAATACCGTCTAATAAAAGCCAATTGCTAGTATTGCCAAGTATTAACTGTCCTGTAGCACTGATTACAAAGTAAACAGCTGCACCAAATAAGAACAGGCTGCGCCACGGCTCTAGGCCATTATTTGCATAAAGCGAATAGCTAATTCCGGTCAGCACTACCGCGGAAAGCCAGAACCATCCCCCACGAGGAATGCGCACTCCTTTTTTCAAAAGATACATAGTAATTGCAAAACAGTAGCCGATGGTAAACACCGTAACTCCCCAACCTTGCCACGAGAATAATACCCATCGTGCAAAGAAAAAACCCAGAACAAAGGTAAAGAGCGCGAAAATGCCATCCTTCCAGTCTGCCTCAAAAGGTTCTCTCGGCTGATGTGCCTTTGGTACTCCCTTTACGGCCGCTGACGATTCAGCATCTATCGATACTGCTCCACTTACAGATAAAAGTGGCTTTGATTGGATTGCACTTTTTAAACTATCATATGTGGGCTTGTTTCTGTCATTCTGATCTTGCTCCATGTACTCTGATTTACCCGATAAGCCATTACTACTAGATATATACCCGCCCATTTACTTACCTCCTATCTTAATCTTCTTCCTTAAATTCAAGGATGTCTCCAGGCTGGCAATTAAGCGCCTTGCAGATAGCCTCCAGTGTGGAGAACCGCATTGCCTTAGCCTTGCCGGTTTTGAGGATAGAGAGATTCGCCTGACTGATATTGATCTTTTCAGCCAGTTCACCAGACGACATCTTTCGCTTTGCCATCATCACATCCAAATTCACTACGATTGGCATGCCTTTCCTTCCCCCTTTACACGGTGAAATCCGACTCGTTTTTTAGTTCAACAGCTTGCGCAACAATATTTTTGACAACCCGCACAATAAGCCCCATGAATGCGGCAGCCACCGCTACAAATATCCACGGAAAATAGTATGATACAGAAACGAAACAGATGATGGCCCCAGCAAAACAGCTCCATGAAACCCGCCTTAGACATTCCACATTCACCGTAATGAACACCTGTTCAATCTCGATGCGGTGAAGTAGACGGTAAAGGCAGAAAAGCAGTACCGCTGCCGGAGCACTTCCGGAATATATGGTCGATAAAAAGAAAACTTCCGTTCCGATTAAATCGGCCCGCGAAAAAACTAAAAACCGTTGTACTAGCCACGGTGCTGATAAAGTAGTTACGATTAACATAGCCATAAAAATCAAAACGCAAAGTTTGCTAAGACTGATTGATTTCTTGCCATTCCACATAGAATCATCCTCCAAAACATTATAGGAATTTCCCTTTCTTTGCTTGTAGTATAACACGTAATATATTGATATGCAATATCTATTTATTGTTTTTCGATATATTTTTATGTTTATTAAAATCATTCAGGTCCTTTAGGTAGAATCCTGCGGATTAACTCGTGGTTCACCTCAATGTCCTTGGATTGGAAAATTCGCTTCCATTATCGGTATTATGCCGAATTCAGCATAATACCGATTATACCGAAGAAAAAGCTATGCCGAAGTTTTATTGTGATCAT
>MCHG01000017.1_pt1 | contig 175261 bp, 180 predicted proteins | sample 787351 | NCBI WGS metagenome assembly MCHG01 (sample SAMN05430296, study PRJNA330682) | permafrost metagenome | biome: Cold desert; feature: permafrost; material: soil; isolation source: enrichment culture inoculated with soil incubated with H2/CO2 at 20 degrees... ... | reverse complement strand
TTAAGGGGTGAAAATCCTTTTTGCTACTGTGTGTTTTCAATGGGCGAAAGCACTTATTTATCAGGTCAATCTAATTAGAACCCTTGAAAGTATATTGTGTTAAAACTATTGGACTTCACTTGCAACTTCTTCTAAGGGACTTTCTTGAATACCTTCCCCAGGTTTTGTCTCAACTATATTAGTTTTTTCCTTCAAAACTCGATTTTCTTCTTCCAGCTTGCTTATAGTCTTGGAAAGATCTTTTGATTTCATACTTTGCTTTACTTGTTGAATAGTACCTAAAAACAATACCACTATAGCTCCGGCAATGGCACTAATAATTATTACAAGGGCTTGGGATATAGTATATGTAGCGAACAAAACATTAATATTCACACTTCCCGAATTTTGAATTGCAAAAAAAGCTACAAACAACGATAGAATCAAAGAGATAATAAACTTTAAAGCCATAATTTTACACCTCCAATCTAAAGTATATCATATTTATTTTACTTTGTAATTCTAAAACCGACCTATTTCCAAAACCTTCTCAACAAATATCTTTACAATATCAGGATCAAACTGTATCCCGGAACATCTTCTTACTTCACTTATAGCTTCTTCCTCACTTAATGCTTTCCCATAAGTCCTATTTGATGTCATAGCATCGTAGGAATCTGCAACTGCAATAATTCTTGCTTGCAATGAAATTTCTTCACCTTTGAGACCTTTCGGATATCCTTTTCCATTCCATCTCTCATGATGTTCGAGAACATAATCGGCAATTTCCGAGAATTCATTTGCTGAGCTTAATATTCGATATCCTATTTCTGAATGTCTCTTAATTTCATCCCATTCTTCACTATTCAGTTTTCCAGCTTTATTCAATATAGTATCATTGATGCCTATTTTACCTATATCATGCATAAGTCCAGCTATTCTAATCTGATTGATATCATCCTTTTCAAAATCCATCTTAATTGCGATATCTTCACAAATTTTACTTACTCTTTTAGAATGAAACATCTCTCTACTATTTTTTTCGTATAGTGAATTCATGATTAGGTCTATCGTCTTACTTCTCATGCTTGAACTTTCAGAAAGCTTGTGCCTATACATATCATCTTCTGCTTTCTTAAAAACTTCATTCATATCCTCAGACACATCTTGTTTTACAGCAAATCCCATAGAAATTGATAAAATAGCATTATCGATTTTCTCATTTATAATAGCTATATTGATGCGCTCAATAATCTTATTGGCACTCTTTTCATCGGTATTTGGCAATAAAAGAACAAACTCATCTCCACCAATTCTGGCGACGATTTCATCAGCACGACATTCTCTTTTTAAGACATTAGCAATTTTCACTAGAAGTATATCTCCAGCTTTATGCCCAAAGGCATCATTTGTTAGCTTTAATCCATTCACATCTGCCATAACTAAGGTTATTGGAAAATTTCTTTCTGTATCTAATCGACTTAACTCTTCTTCGTAAAATCTTCTATTATATAAACCTGTTAATTGATCATGATAGCTTAAATGTTCTAGCTTTCGCTCCATTCGCTTCCGTTCAGTTATATCTTTATATATTCCAAATACACCTATTTGCTTCTCTTCAAAAATTATTGGGTATCCAAGTATACTTACATCAACAAGACTTCCATCTTTTTTCATCCTTAGGGTTTCATGTTCAATAACATTTCCTTTCATAACATTTTCAGAAATTTTAGTTGCCTCTTTAATTGATTCATTTTGAACAATTTTATCATTGAGATAGCAATTTACAAGTTCTTCTTTTAGATATCCAAAAAGTTGTTCAAATGCGGCATTTACATTTATAAACCTGTCTTCAATATCAATTATACATATTGCTTCAGGAGTATTTTCAAAAAGTTGTCTAAAATAAATCCGCTGTAATTCTAACGCCCTTTCAGAATCCCTTTTGTAACTAATATCTTTATATATGGCACATAATCCAATTTGCTTATTATCATGTACTAAGGGAAAGGCATTTACTCTTACATCTACTAACATCCCATCTTTTCTTTTTCGATTAGTTTCAGAATTAACAGTGCCACCCTTAATAATTATATTAGACATTTCAAAAGCATCATTTATTTCAGAGTTTGCTATAACATCATTTACAAACAGACCTTTTATTTCATCACTCTTGTATTGAAAAATTCTTTGGAAAGATTCATTTGTGTTTATAATTCTATCTTTATTATCAAGTATAAGGATCCCATCTTGTGAATTTTCGAATAATCCTTTAAGATATGTTGTCTGTAATTCTAATCCTTCATTTAGCTTTAATAGTTTCTTGTTATCTCTCATACTTATAAAAGTAACTATAAGACATGCAATAGATACTATTATAGGCCCACCAACATTCATAATTTCAACACCCTTCAAATATAACAAAGGCTATCCTCTGTTGAAAAATATTACAACTAATGTAATCAGTAAACATATTCCTAGCACCAAAAAACCAATCTTCCACGGGCTTACAGGCGCTTCCCCATTTACTTTACCTGTTTGTCCATTTATAAGATACTTAAAGATTTTATTTTTGTAGGTATATGCAGAAATCCATAAAGGCAGTAAAATATGCTTGAACTTAATATTCTTGTAGTCCGTATCAACAAAAAGAGATCTTACTTCATCAGCATTGATATCATCAGTAATTCCTGACCTAATCTTATTATTGATTTCTCCCTTTGCTGTTTCCCAGCCTTCCTTGATTCCAATCGTATATTTTTCAGCAAGAAACCCTGACAAAAACTCTGGCTTATATTGTGTCAATTCGCATAAATCAAAGGGTTCTATTGACTTTATTTTGCCATTAGCAAACATTTTAGAAGCATTAATTAATTCATCGTTGTAATATTTCGAATAATCTCCCCTTACACTTCGCCATCTAATTTTTCTGACCTGTCTTGGCACTTGTCTTCTTTTGCCATTTACTTCTTCCCATACATACTCAGTCACATAATAATAGTCCCCAGCTTCTGCTGTATAATTTGAATATGTGTCAGAGTCATAGGTAAAGCATGGATAATATACACCTGTAAGCCTATTGTTTTGATAACTCTTTTTTAGTGCATTAGGAGCAAAAAATCTGCTTTTTATCCACTTTATAAAACTTTCCTCAGCTACTTGCTTTGTAACCTTAAAAGGAACAAGGGTTTCAGGAACAACGCCTGGACCCTTTTCTAACTTTTCAATATGTGAAGATCCACAGAAAGCACAAAATTGCGCCTGGCTACTGTCCGTCAAAACAGTTTCAGCACCACAATTCTCGCATTTTATTACTCTCTTTTCCTCTCCCCAATCTTTAGATAAGGTTTCTTCTACAGAATTTATATCATACTCTTTAACTTCATGTGAAGTTATTTCAATTTCAACCTTATTGGAGCAATACCCACACATCAGCTGTTGTGTTTTTACGTCAAACTCCATACCTCCACCGCATGCAGGGCATTTGAAAGTGTCAGTTTGCATATCCTTCCCTCACTTACATCTTATTTCCACATTCAGGACAAAATTTTACTTCTGTCTCTACTTTGGCTTTGCAATTAGGGCAATTCCTTTCAACTGTTTGTGGACAACCACATTCCGGGCAAAATTTTTGCCCTGCTTCCATCTGTGAATTGCAGTTGCTACATAGTAAAGGTTTCACTTCTTGATTTGGAGCCTGCTGTACTTTATACAAGTTTTGTCCCATCATACTACCAAGGACGCTCCCTACACCAATACCTACACCAGCTCCTGCCACTCCCCCTGGATTTTGGGCTGCATCCCTTATGGCTTCTGCCGCCTGATACTGAGCATATTGACCTATATTACCTACTATCAACATAGATGTTCTCTTATCAAGAGTCTTTTCCACTTCTTCAGGCAAACTTATGTTTTCAATATAAAAAGAAGTAATCTCCAGGCCATACTCCCCAAACATACTTTGGAACTTGTTTTTTGCACTTTCACTTAATTCATCATAATTAGATGCAAGGTCAAGGGCTGGTATATTTGCCTCTCCTAGCAAGTCTGAAAGTCCAGAAACTATAAATCGCTTCAATTGTCCTTCTATGCTTTCTGTATCATACTGCTGATTTGTGCCAAATACTTCTTTCATCAGCTTAACTGGATCAACAGCTTTAAAAGAATATATACCAAAGGCCCTAAGTCTAATCATTCCAAACTCTTTATCTCTCATCATTATCGGATTAGTGGTGCCCCACTTCTTATCTACAAATTGCTTTGTATTTATAAAATATACTTCCGCTTTAAAAGGTGAATTGAATCCATATTTCCATGATTTTAAAGTAGTTAAAATAGGCATATTTTGAGTTGAAAGCTCATATCTACCTGGAGAAAATACATCAGCAATCTTTCCCTCATTCACAAAAATAGCCAATTGGGATTCTCTAACAGTGAGCTGAGCGCCCATTTTTATTTCATTATCTGCCACTGGAAAACGATAAACTAAAGTATGAGTTGACGCATCGGTCCACTCAATAACTTCAATAAATTGTTTTGATATAAAACTCAATATACCCATAGTATTACCTCTCTTTAATTATATTTATATTTGCTTAATTTTATATTAGCATTTTATACGCATTATTCAAACAGATTTTATTTCACTTTAAATCAAGTTAAATAATTATCTGATTTTTGATCAAGCATGAATTAATTCTAAAGGCGAGCTGGGCAAATATTGCAGGATTGAAAAATCTGTTAATAAATAACAAGGGTTTTTGCAAAAATATTTAGCAGCATATAAAGTGTTGATACACTTTAACATGTATTTGAAACTTCCTCCTATAGTATGTGTTTTCTTTATCAATTTTTGAGATCCATATGCACATTACCTTCATGCGTAAAAACTGCAATTATGCTATAATACATTAAAATGATTAACCAATGATAGGAGATTAACTTATATGAATAATCCTACTAAAGATACGGAAATGAGCACAAAAAGATCAGGCATACTATATGGCTTGTTGGCTTATATTGTATGGGGATTTTTGCCTATATATTGGAAGCTGCTCGATATTTTGCCGGCTATAGAATTATTAGCCCAAAGAATTTTTTGGTCTTTTTTCTTCATGTTATTTTTGGTTTTTTATACAAAACGTTGGGATGAGTTTAAAAGTATTTTTAGGAATAGCAAAAAGATGAAAAGCCTTTTTATTAGTACAACGCTCATCACAATAAATTGGTTTATTTATATCTGGGCTATAAATTCTGATAGGATTGTTGAAGCAAGCTTAGGGTATTTTATCACACCAATCATTTCATTTTTATTAGGCATGATTGTATTTGGTGAAAAATTAGAAAAAAAGCAGTATATAGCCATATTGTTAACCATAGTAGGCGTAGCTGTATTGACTTTCCAATATGGAAAGTTTCCCTATGTATCTCTCGCCTTAGCATTATCCTTTGGTTTATACGGATTTATGAAAAAATTTACAGGTATAGACTCTACAATAGCTCTTACCGTTGAGACAACAATATTAATGCCTATTATCGTATTGTATATTATTTATAGGCAGGCAATGGGTATAGGAGTCTTAGGAAATGCTTCTCTCCTTACCACTACGTTGGTACTGGGTACTGGTATTGTTACTGCAGTACCATTAATTTGGTATAGCATTTCAGCAATTAAACTTGATCTTTCAACTTTAGGGTTTTTGCAATTCTTTTCTCCTACCATAAGCCTTATAATTGGAGTTTTAATATATGGAGAACCTTTTACACAGATTCACCTCATAAGTTTCTCTTTTATATGGGCTGCTTTAGCACTATATTCTATACCAACATCACTTTTCAAAAGAAAATCGGCAGAAATTGCAGCAGGAAAATAGTATTTTAAATACTTACCATATAAAAAAGATCAAGACTTACTCCCAATGCTCAAAGTAAGTCTTGATCTTTTTTACACTGATCCGTATATGCTTCAATTACACACATAGCCTATCCTCCTCTAACCCATCAAGCTTTCTTTATATCAAAACCCAGCTTGTGTATAACTTCAGTCAATTTCTCCAAATCAATTGGTTTGGCGGCATAGGCCTCTCAGCCGATTTGAAATGCATGCTGATTTTACTCAAGATTCAGAGATTGGAAGTTAATTTGCTGTCCATCTCCAGTTCTCTTGACCTTTTCAATAGTTCTTGTGATATATTGGGTCAATTTTTCCTCAAAAACCTCCGCTGTGGTCTCGTGATTTTCAATCATAAATAGACCTTTTTCCCAACTGGCAGTCAAGGTTGGGTTCAATAGTTCTTTTGCCGTAAGACGAACCAGCTCCACGATAGCCTCCCCTTTCAACTCTGGGGTCACCACTTGAGTCTTATTGTGAATCTTAATGTGTCCAATATCCACTAATTTTTTAATGATTCCTGAGCGGGTCGCCGAAGTACCGATGCCGCAAGTTCTTAGCTGTTCCCTTAACTCCTCATTTTCTATATACTTTCCCGCTTTCTCCATTGTAATGATTAAAGAACCGTCCGTAAATCTAGATGGTGGCTTGGTTTCTTTTTCCTCCAAATCAAAACTAGTTACATCACACTTCTCTTTTTTGATTAGCTTTTGAATAGGGGAGTCCGACAATGCTTCCGATATATCTTCTTCCTTCTTTGATGAAGTGACTTCATATACTTCTTTCCACCCTTGTACATTTAATGTTTTTGAGTTGGTCACAAATATTTCTGGGCCTACACCCGTCTCCACTCTTACAGTGTTATACTCTGCAGGAGGAAAGAAAATGGAAAGAAACCTTTTAACAATCAAGTTATAAATATTTCTTGTATGTTCATCCATCTTAGAAAGTTCAGTTGTCTCATAGGTTGGAATGATCGCGTAATGATCGGTAACCTTGCTATCATCCACATATCTTTTTGTAGTTTTATCAATACCCAGTTTACCAAATTCTTTAATCCTCAATACATTTTCCTTAAAAGCATCATTGCCAAATAACCCATTGAGAATCTTTGGTAGCTCTGGTACAACATCAGTGGAAAGCACTCTACTATCTGTTCTAGGGTAGGATATCATCTTCTTCTCATAAAGACTTTGAGCAATTTCCAAAGTCCGATTTACTGGAAGTTTAAACTTCTTATTAGCCTCAGATTGCAACTCGGCAAGATTAAAAAGTAATGGGGCTTGTTCCTTCTTTATCTTAATCTCAACCTTTTTCACTATAGCTTCAATACCTTCTAGTTTTTTTATAATCTCCGAGGCTTCTTCTTTGCTGATATATTTATCTTCATTTTCCAATCCATCTGCTGGATTTTTATCATCCTTTTTCTTTTGCTGCCATCTACCTTTATAGGGAATAGCGCTATCTTTTGATAGGAAGCTGGCCATAACACCATAGTGAGTCTTTGGCACAAAGTTTCTGATCTCCAATTCTCTGTCTACGATCAAGCCTAATACACAGGTCATTACTCTACCGATGGGGATCACTGATGATTTATTTTCTTTTAAAAAAGCTGATAACTTTTTACCGTATTGACAGGTATAAATCCTACTGAAATTCATACCAAAAAGCCAATCCTCTTTTGCTCTGCAATAGGCCGCTTTTGAAAGCGAATCGTACGCTCCAATGTCCTTTGCTTCGTCGATTCCCTTTTTAACTGCATCTTCAGTCTGAGAAGAAATCCAAACCCTTTTCGCAGGTTTGTCCGACCCACTTTGATTATAGACCAATCGGAAAATGTACTCCCCTTCTCGTCCGCTATCGGTACAGGCATAAATCATCTCTACATCTTTTCTACACATGAGGGATTTTATCACGTTAAACTGCTTCACAGTTCCATTGTTATCTATTACAACATATTTATATTCTTTTGGAATGATAGGTAGCTGCTCCACTCGCCATGACTTATACTCTGGATTATAGACATCAGGATATGCCATAGTTACAAGATGTCCAAAACACCATGTTATTATGGTAGTTGCTGTTTCAGCATAACCCCTACCTCTATCTGCTGATGAAATCTGTACCCCCAGTGCACCGGCAAAACTGGCAGCAACAGACGGTTTTTCGGTTATATATAATCGCTTACTCAAAATTTCACCCTTTACTTGTTTTTATTAATGTGTTCTAATCAGCACGAATTGCCGGAACTCAACAATTCAGCTTTCTCAATATTATATCATAATTTCCTAAAATCATAATACATAAAATATACGCTTATACATAATACCTCAATATGACTTCCTCTTAGTATCTGAAAAGCTTAAGACTTCCTCTACATATTCAGCGGAAGTCTTAAGCTTTATCCTCTTGGTATCTTTCTTTTTTCTGATTGTATATTTCTAAATATAGCACTCTTAGTCCATTTCAATTTTCACTGCTGTTCCTGAAGCAGTCACCATGAGCATATTGCCACCTTGGCCTAGCACTTCATAATCAATATCAACTCCAACAATTGCATTAGCTCCAAGTGATTCTGCTCTCCTCTCCATTTCTCTTAATGCCGCTACTCTTGCTTCTATCAATTCTTGTTCATAGGACCCAGAGCGGCCTCCAAAGAAGTTTGTAAGCCCCGCTGTAAAATCTTTAATAAAGTCTACACCAGAAATTACTTCACCAAAAACGATTCCTTTATACTCTGTAATTTTTTTACCTTCAACATTAGGTGTTGTTGTTACTATCATTATAATACCTCCAGTTTATTTTTCATATTATTTTTATGCTTATGTAATAATTGAATGTTTATGTAGATAATTATACTATACTAATGACAGTTATTGGACTGTAAACATTTTTCAAGTTAAAATCTCTCTTAGGATAAATATTCTTTATTGAAGAAAAATTCTAATAACTGATAGCTATGCTGTCTGGCACCTAATCTTTCACATCATAAGCATAAAGAAAGCAATAGAGAGATTAAAAGGTTTAAATCTACTTTTTAATCTCTCTATCCATAAGCTACTAGATTCAGGATAAATAATAGCCCTAATTTCATACAGGTGTGTATGAAAAAATGCTTATTCATGGAATGTTTTGGTATTATCACACAGTCTATCGTTCCTAAAGCTTGAGATCAAGTACCGCAAAAAGTTCGGTAAGAACAGGCTGATATAGCAGGCAGTGTGGAATAATCAGCCTGTTCGCTGGAGTGGGCGTAGGGGCTTGAAAGAACATTAAGAAGATGCTCCATCACGCTGTAGTCTCCTTGTTCCACTGCGGCTTCTAGTGCGGCTTCTACCCGGTGGTTGCGTGGAATTAGTGCTGGATTAGAGATCCGCATCAACTGATGCGATGAGGCTTTCGTTTCCTGTTGTCTGCCTAGTCTCGCCTTCCACAGCTCATGCCACTGAGCAAATTCTGTGGTGTCAAATAAGATCATATCCGATAGCGTATCAAAAGTTAATGCGCGGAAGGTATTGGTATAGTCCGCACGATGCTTCTGCATTATACTGAGGAGGGCTTCAATAAGTGATTCATCCTGTATCTCTTCGTTAAATATTCCAAGTTTTGCTCTCATTCCCGACAGCCAATTACTGTGATACAACTCAGTAAAATCTGAAAGCGCATCCTTGGCTAGCTTGACAGCCTGCGCCTGATTGACATGTAGCAGCGTCAATAGGGTTTCAGCAAATCGAGCGAGATTCCACTCGGCAATATTCGGCTGATTGCCATATGCATATCGTCCTTGAAGATCGATGGAACTAAATACCGTTGCTGGGTCATAATCATCCATAAAGGCACAAGGACCATAATCAATGGTTTCCCCGCTAATGGTCATGTTATCAGTGTTCATCACCCCGTGGATAAAACCAACCAGTTGCCATTTGGCAATCAGCCTAGCCTGACGCTTGATTACTTCTTGAAGTAGCGCAAGATAGCGATTATCACCATATTCAACGTCTGGAAAATGGCGCTTTAATGTATAATCAGCTAGGACCTGGAGTTCCTCAGCAGTGCCCCATTTCGAAGCGTATTCAAAGGTACCGACGCGCAGATGACTGGTAGCCACACGGGTCAGAATCCCACCAGGTAAGTCGATTTGGCGAATTACTGACTCACCTGTTGTCACCACCGCTAAACTACGGGTGGTAGGAATACCAAGGGCATACATAGCTTCGCTGATGATGTATTCGCGTAGCATCGGTCCAAGTGCCGCTCGACCATCGCCCCCCCGAGAATATGGCGTTCGGCCTGAACCCTTGAGCTGAATATCAAACCGTTCATCTAAAGGCGTGATCTGTTCGCCAAGCAGTAGGGCCCGGCCGTCCCCCAACATGGTAAAATGCCCGAATTGATGTCCCGCATAAGCTTGAGCAATAGGCAAAGCGCCCTCAGGAATCTGGTTGCCAGCAAGCGTTGCAATACCATCTTTGCTTTGCAACGCTTGAACGTTCAACCCCAGGGATGTTGCCAATGGATAATTGAGAATGATCAACTTGGGTGAGCGTACATGGGTTGGGCTCTGGCTGGAAAAGAATAATTTCGGCAGACGGGCATAACTGTTGTCTAAGTTCCATCCTGTTTTTATTGTTGTGTTTCCTTTTGTCATCGTATCACCTTTTCTTCTTTTTTCTTTTTGTATCCTATTTTTCTTTTATATAAAGCAAAAATCATAGGTATTCTATGATATTTTTAGCTCTCCACTTTCTATACCAACACAAAGCAACCACTTTTAGTGTCTACTTCAGCCAATTTATTATACCCTTTCCACATATAGATGGCGTCCTTTATAATATTTTACATATTCCCTTGTGTAATATTACCTTATCTGAATTTTTTTATCTTTTTACAGAATATTAATATAGATAACTCGGACTTTACGAAGATCTTACTTTAGAGTCTTCTTGGAGATAAAACAGAGACAACTCGGTAACACTTACTCAGTTAGAAAGGTTACTGTATTTGCAATCTCTCTGATATGATTCTGATCTGCCCATAAGATAAAATAATTATAGGTCGTGCCTGATAGGGTAATAGGTCGCGGATATCTTATGATTAATGCGGACTGTTGTCGCATTTCTGGCAGTTGATCAGAATAGGGGAATATAAGACAAGCCTCCTGTCCTTGAATGCGGGTCTTTAGGATTGTCGGCTCAGAGCCATAGGGCAATAATACATGAAATGCTTCATTGTTGCAAACCTGATCAATACTGCCACCTGAAATGGCACCGACCTGAAAAAAGCCGTCCACTCCTTCATATCTGTTTTCAGATACCATTCTCCAGTTGATAGGGTAGTAAAAGCTTACATTTAAGGGTTCACTACGGAAACGCCGTCCACCTCTCGGGATGCATAGTTTTTGGCCTATAAGCAACGCATTGGGATTGATGACCCTGTTAGCTAGTTGTAATTCTCTGATAGAAACCCCAAACTCTATGGCAATGGAATAGAAAGTATCTCCCCTTTGTACAATGTACGAAAAAATTCCCAGGGGGCATGTAACTGGTGGTGTAGCCAAAGGAATGCATATCACTTGGCCTATAAACAGCCTATTAGGATTAACAGTCCGATTTGCTTCCACCAAATCATCAAGGGAAACGTTAAAAAAGCGTGAGATTGCGTATAATGTGTCTCCAGGCTTTATGGTATAGGAGTTTCCTTCGGGACAAATTGACTGCACTTGAACAGGAATACATATCTGCTGCCCAACCCTAAGAAAAAGTGGGTTCACTTGTGGATTTGCAGCAACTATCGCAGGAACCGTTGTATTAAACTGAAGTGACAATCTATAAAAGTTATCCCCGAGTTTTATTGTATAACGTGTGGTACCATTAGGACATTGCCTTAAAAGATCATTGACCATATAATATCTCACCTCTTTATAATAAGTCACTTAAAATCTTAGTGAATCTAGAAGTATATATCTATACAACTCAAAATTAATACTAATCAGTATATTGTATTAATAAAAGCACCATATGGTTCTTAGAATCAAAAAATATTTTGAAATCCAGTAAAGTTGCGTTAGATAATGAGATTATGTCTATAATTGATAAGACACTCTAATAATTTATCAATACTGGTTTATAGTCGTCAGGTAATTCTTCTTCACTTAAAAATTTGAAATTGTCATCATTCAATATTGGTATAAATACTTCGTATGGAATCCTAGAAAACTCACAGGCATAATTACTGGCTCCGAACCACCTACCCTCTTTGCTACTCAAATTTAAACCTCTAGCAAATTTTGTATAGTTTGAGCAATCATGAACTGCTAAATCCCAGTTTTCTTCATCGGCTATTTTCATGAATTTCAGAGTTAATTCTCTACTCCAAATCGGAGATATATAGCCTAGCCTTGCAATATACATGTTTTCCCCATAATAATTGTGTATGTTATTCTCATTTAAATGCAATTCTGCACAATTGATAAAATCGAGTTTTGTCTCTAAGATTGCTTGCTTTTTCTTAAAAAACGCTTCGAAAAACTCAGGAGTCATTGGTGTTTCAATACCTACATTTTTAATATATTTTTTCGCTATTCCAATATTATCAATAACTTTATCTGAACACTTAGAAGCACCCAGGTTGAAACGTATCTCGTTAAGACCGGCTTCACCTAATGCTTTCAATGTCTCTTCCGTAGCTAAAGTTCCATTTGTGTATAAATGTTGATGAATTTGAGCATCACAAAATTTCTTTATAACCGAATAGTATTTTTCAATTTCTATAAATGGCTCTAAATAAACGTAGGAAATGCCAGTTGGTTTCTGTTGGATGGAAAGAAGCAAATCAATATCCTTCTCATAAAATTTAGTGCCCCCAATTTCCCACATATCTTCTCCAACTGGAGGAATATCTTCTAGTTGTCCATAATTATAACAGAACTTACACTCTAAGTTACATTTGTTCGTTTTCCTAATTGCACTCAAACCAGTGCCCAACAGACAAGAACGACATCCTTTTGGGAATTTGTTTTCATTTCCCACAAAAAAAGTTCTATTCTCCAAATTTTTCAAACTTCTAATTTTCGACATTAACGTATCATTTCTATGATCGATAGCTGCCTCAATTTGTGCAAAGGTAGAGTACATGATTTCTTCATGTTTTGTGCTAATCTCCTCTTCCTCAGTCAATTGCGAAAAAAAATCAAACCATATCAACGCATCTTTCTTGGAAATTTTCATAACGTGTCCTCCTCTAATTAATCAGTAGTGTAAAATTTTTTTACACTACTGATTAGATTTTCTCTTTATATATCAAGGTTGCAGAGTTTTTCATACAAAAAAACCATGACCCCTTTTTTGGGTATAATTGAGTTCACTTACATCACAAAAATATCCAAAAAGAGAGTGTCATTGTTGAACCCAATTATATCATTTTTATTCCTATATAATCAATATTTATTAAAACAGGTGGTTTAAGAATATGATACTCAACGATCTTATATTTTGGGGAATAGCTCAACTTCACAATATTTTCCTATGGGTAATAAAAAGGGACCTACTCCAAGTAAGTCCTTTTTGTGCATTTTTGAGAAAGGCGATGTATAATATCCGTATATCAGCTTCTTACAATTTTATATTCATAGATAATCTCTACATTATTTTTTATCATATTCCACACTGGGCAGATAGATTCTTCAGATAACTTGATTACCTTTTCTAGGTCTGAATTCTCAGCATCCTTAGAAGCCAAGTTGAATTCGAGAAAAATTTTATCGAAGGATGTGGGGTGCTGCTCGCGCCTATTGCCTTTTACCTTGATTTCGAGACCGGATACATCTTTTCTCATCTTTCTTAATAATAGTGTAATTGATGTACCACTGCAAGAAGCAAGACTTATAAGCAGTAATTCCAAAGAAGTATAACCCTCACCATCTCCTATCAAAAAATTCATTTTGACTGATATTCAATTGGGATGAAATATCAACAACTGGTAGCTTTGTCTGTTTTTTTATATATCTATACGAGCAGTTAACGACTATTTTATACAACCAGGAAGTGAACTGAACTATCGCATTGAAGAGAAAGAAGCATTTCGCATCATTGGAATCAAGAAAAGAGTCCCTCTTATTTACGACGGAGTAAATCCTGATATTGCCTCTATGTGGAAAAGTTTAGATGATGAGACTATAAGTAACCTAAAGATGCTTTCTAATGTCAAACCTTTAGGGCTACTTAGTGCCTCTACGAACTTTTCTGAAGGTCGCCTTGATAGAGGGGAACTTGATCATTATATTGGTGTAGCCACAACTAAGAAATGTCCAGATAACCTGACACAACTTGAAGTTCCTGCCTCAGCGTGACTCGGGTGTGTAATAAGAATACAAATTTAAGCACTTCAGTCAAATAGCTAATAATACTTTGACAGCATTCATAATCCTCATCAGCTGCTTGCACTTTTATAATGTTTTAACCCAAACCGCCAAAACCACTGCGTAAATATAGTAAACACAACCACAACAACCGCAGAAGTTGCAATCATTATACTGGAAACTGAATTTGTGATAATCTGCGTCGGAATTGTCGCCATGATACCATAAGGTAGGATAAAGTAAAATAAAACCTTAAATATTCCTTTGAAAAGTACACCTGGCACACGCATACATAAATCCATTGCAGCACCCTCTAAGCGCTCTATACTGGTTGCCGAGATAACAAAAAATGGTATTATGCGGATGATTACCTCCATGTCGTAATATAAAATTGCCATAAGGATAATAAAAAGGATGTACATCAATACAGTTCTTGTACTTACACTCATTCCGACGAGTGACACGCCATAAGCAATGATACCGATGCTTAATATAATGAGTGGTGCCGAGCCTAAGTTGATATTCTCAAAGGTTATTCTAAGAAGCGGATTGACAGGCTTTGTCAGGTAATGATCAAGGTCACCACTTCTTATTTTACCCGGAATACCAATAACTCCGAAAAAGTAAATAGTCATATTGATTGCATTAAGCAGTGAAAAAGTGCCAAGAAAGATAATCATCTGTCCTCTACTCCAACCACCAATGGAATCTACTTGAGAATAAATAGAATTGAACATCAAAAGCCACAGGACAAACAGGCTTCCATCCACAAAGGTTGCACCAAAAAACGAAAGCCGATACATCATCATTCGTGACTGCTTCATTTTGAAAAGTGTTAATATAAACCGTAAATTTCTTATCATATTCCCACTCCATCATAGATTACTCTCAATTTGTTATAAGCAAATCTATTAAGCATTGTAAACAGCAATAGCCAAGCTGATAGCACAATAATACCGATTAAAGCTTCACTTTCGTTTTTGCCAATTAACAGCATGGATGGCAGATAGGTTACATAGTAGAATGGAAAAAAACGCATTATCGAGACAATACCTTGTGGCAACAATACTAACGGAACCAGTGTGCCGGTTATAAAGGCCACAATGTTTCCCTTTATCATTAAGAATATGCTGATATCCTGAAACTTAAAGGCAAGTATTCCTAGAAAATAGTTGAGTTGAATCATAAACAAAAACCCTAATATAATCATAATGATTGTGGCAATGATAACGAAGATACTACTCGTTACAGAAAACTTTATGCTAAATACAAACACCCAAACAACAGTGACAAGGAGATTGAATATCAAATAAAACGCCATTTTACCGAATGACTGTGCAATAAAATACCCTTGGGTATTCACAGGCACTACCATGTATTTTGAGAATGTACCACCTCTAATACGGTCGCCTATTTCACTGCTCACACCATCTGACATTTCAATCTGCGATAAAAATGAGCTGGTTATATAATAGGATAACATCATCGGAAAGGTGAAACCAGCTATTGTTACGTTTTTTCCGAAGATTGCACCCCAAAGTATATAGGCAAAGAGTATTTTTGAAACAGTAAAAAGCACACTTATTGCCACATCAAACCGCCACGCTATCTGAACCTTAAAAAGTATTTTCGCGATTTCGGCGTATTTTCTCATAGCTGTTTCACCCCCCTGTCACTGTAAATTCTTTCTACAACGCAACCAATTTCATCTTCTTCGATAGTGATATCTCTCAATGCATATTTCTTCATCAGTGCATAAACAATCTCCTGGGAAACTGCAATCGGTACCATGAAAATGGATTTTAAGAGGTTTTGCTCAATCAGTGTACAATTCTGAGGCAATACAAAATCAGTTTCTTCAGTAAATGAAAGTGAAATTTTTTTGTGTGTCTGATATTTTTCAAACAGTTCATCTGTACCACCGTCATAGATTTTTTCGCCGTTGTTCACAACGATACAGCGCTTGCAAAGGCTTTTGATGTCCTCCATGTAGTGGGATGTTAGTATGATGGTTGTGCCTTTGGTTTCATTTACATCCCTTAGAAACATGCGGATTTGCTTTTGTGCAACAGCGTCAAGCCCTATGGTCGGCTCATCCAAAAAAAGAACCTTTGGGTTGTGCAGCAGGGCAACAATCAATTCCATTTTCATACGCTCACCAAGGGATAGAGTTCGCACTTGAACATTAAGAAGATTCTCAACACCAAAAAGTTTCACGAAATAATCAAGATTCTTTTGATATTCATCTGTTGGTATCCCATAAAGCTCTTTGAATAGTAAAAAGGTATCTCCAGCTGAAAGCTCGAAAAAAAGCTGACTCTTTTGCCCCATAACCACCGCATATTGCTTTTTAAAAGCATTTTCAAGCTTATTTGGATAATATCCAAGAACCGAAATGTCACCCGTTGCTGGCGCAATAATTCCTGTAAGCATCTTTACAAGGGTAGTTTTCCCTGCACCATTTGGTCCAATAAGCCCTACAAATTCGCCTTCTTCTACCTCTAAATTAAAATTAGACAAAGCGGTTTTATAAGTAAATCTTCGATTAAACAAGGACTTAATACTGCCACGCAGTCCCGCTTCCTTTTCAAAAAGCTTATAGGTTTTCGTAAGATTTTTAGTTTGTATAATCATTTTTTTCCTCCACTTTTATTTATTTCTTTCTTATGTTTCGCAAGGGATTTGTGCCATTGCTGCTTTTCAAGCAAGTAGCCCATTTTATCATCGCTATACTTAGCTTCATGCTTCAACCGCAAATAACTGTTCCATCGTTCTTCAGATAATTCACCATTTGTAATTGCTACTTTTATAGCGCAGCCAGGCTCGCTTTGATGCTTACAATCGGTAAATTTACATTTGTCAAAGAACTCCTCAACATCTGAAAAACTTTGTCCAAGACCCACTGTTACATCCCACATACCAAGCTCACGCATACCCGGGGTATCGATAATCATAACATCGCTATTGAGCTTAATAAGCTGTCGGTGGGTAGTGGTGTGACGACCTTTGCTGTCATCCTCACGAATTTCGTTTACCTGCATGATTTCTTCCTCGTGACCGCCACGTTTTGCAAGTGCATTAACAAGACTTGACTTACCAACACCTAAAGAAACCTTTTCCACAGCGCGAATCTGTTCGGTGTAATCCTCAACCAAATCTGATTTAGTAAGGATAATGACCGGAATTGCTCCACTTTGCCATGAGGCAGTCAAGTAGCGTTCCATACGTCTATGGTTAAAATCGTGATTCAGTGATGACATTATAAATACATAATCGAAGTTTGCTGCAACAATCTGCTCATTTGACATTCTATTATCCTCCCGTCCTTTTGAACACAAACGCGAGAACTTGCTTTTTCTATCAAGCATCCCATGAATCACAGCATCACCTGATTCATTATAATTTACCATTACAAAGTCTCCTACTGTAGGGTAATTTTGTGTCTTACCTCTCTGTATCCAAACGTATCAAATGTAATGTATAAGTCAAATTCAAATTAGTTTCTAAAATGGATATAAAAATGCCCGCAAAACAATAACCTCTTGCGGGCATAAAGATATAATACCAAATTTTCGTAAAAATGGGTATAAAAAAACACGATAACCATATCGTGCTGCTTGTATCAAATATGCAGTCTGTAAGATTATTCCTAATTAGTAAAAGGTAACACAAATAAACAAACACATTATCTACTCTAATGAAAAACCTTTTACACTAATATTAAATTAAAGGAAAACCACCTTAACAAACAACACTCTCACACAAATCAACACCTTTCATAATTTATATATACATTATTTCACATTTTCATATTATAGTCAATGTACTAATTGACTATAATAAAACTATTCTACAATCATTTAGATAATCCCCCCACATATATGCGCTGTCAGGATTGTCCTACTTGTTGAGGTTGCTAGCACGAAGCATGACTGTTAGTCTTTTATGGAACAAGACTAAATATCATGTCTGGCATGTAGAATTATCCTTGTTACAGTTTCTCCTCTTCAAAACATCAAACCAAATTTTTCAGATCCTCTATAAACTCCAAAACGACATCCTCCCTGGTAGCCCATGAAGTAACTAGGCGAATTGAAGATTGCTCTTCATCAAATTTTGACCATATATAGAATGCATACTTTTTCTCTAGCTTTGAGATTAGGCCATTAGGCAATATAGGGAATATCTGATTGGTTGGTGAATCGGTTAGGAATGGATAACCTAAGTTGATAAAAGCACTTTTTAACAAATCAGCCATTTCATTCGCATGTCTAGCCACTTCAAAGTATAAGTCATCCTTGAATAGTTCTAAAAACTGTATTCCTAAAACACTACCTTTTGCAAGTAGGGCGCCTTTTTGTTTCATATGAAATCTAAAATCTTCCTTAAGGGAATCCCTACATATGACAAGAGCTTCACCTAAAAGTGCTCCGTTTTTGGTCCCCCCTATGTAGAATGCATCAACAAGGGCTCCTAGATCAGCCAGATCCATATCATTCTCTTTGGCGCATAGTGCTGAGCCCAGGCGAGCACCATCAACATATAAAAAGAGATTGTTTTCTTTGCATAATCTACTGAGCTGTTCTAGTTCCTTTTTCCTATAAATCGTTCCGATTTCTGTCGGGTTCGAGATGTAGACTAGCTTTGGCTTAACCATATGCTCATCTGTATGCTCTTCAATTGCAGCCTTTATATGTTCTGGGGTCAGCTTGCCGTCTTTTACAGGTATGGAAATAACTTTGTGTCCTGTAGCCTCTATTGATCCAGCCTCATGTACCAGAATGTGACCTGTATTTGCTGCGATAGCCGCTTCGTGAGATCTTAAAAATGCTGAAATTGCCGTAAGATTTGTTTGCGTACCTCCAGATAATAGATGTATATCTATATCACTGCGTTTAATTCTTCTCTTCATCAGTTCAACCGCTTTAGCTGTATAGAGATCTTCCCCATAGCCTTCTACCTGTTCAAGATTCGCTTCTACTAGAGCGTTCAATATTCTTGGGTGCGCGCCTTCGCTGTAATCATTCTTGAAACTGTACATTTCTAAAATCCCCCTTTATGTATCAATATTCTCATACACAACAACGAATTATTCACTGTTGATATTCATCTATATTCAGAATTTCACTTTAAATTTAACGAATGCGTCCGCATCGCCAGCTTCCCATTACAGACATATTTATCCATTGCTGTGAATATTTATTCCACTTTTTAGGAATTTTACCTGATACCTATGATTCCTCTCCAAATATACATACACTATTTTAGTTTGATATTTGGTTTAAAAATAATAAGTCCACGGTTTTCATCAGCAACATATAGCTTATCACCACTTGCAAACATATCTGATATATTATCCAGCTTATCATAATTAAGCAATTCTACCATGCTACCAGGATTTCTTACATCATATGCAACAATGCCGCTACTTACAGTTTTAAATACATTTTCATTAATCTTTTCTCGAACCAGATAACTAACATATGCTACATGGTTCAACACTGTCACATTCAGTGCAAACCCTGGTGTCTTATACTTTTCTATCATCTTAGGGTGTTTGGGATCAGTTATATCTACAATGAAGAGTCCTCCATCTCCCAAGGTAAGAAACGCAAGATTATTTTCTACATCTATATCAATTGCCCAATCCGAAGTGTCACAGCTTCCAATATGATTTGGATTAGTCATGTTCGTGGTATCAAAGCCATATAAGCCCGCCCAGCCAGCAGTTATAAAAAATGCATCACTCTCAAGATATATATTACATGGGTTACCGGAATGCGATGGTGAATTCCATGTCCATAGTTTCTTAGCATTATTGCTATCAGATACATCAAATAAATCTGCAAAGCTCCAACCTGCTGTACAAATATAATCTCCTACTGCTGCTATATTAAGATAATTGTAAGAATAGTCCTCTGTCTCAATCTGGTTTAGCAACTTTGGGTCGTTTGGATTCTCAACATCTAAGATAAGTAACCTGTCCTTTAGATACCTATTATCCACTTCAATCCCCTTCTGTACAGCATAAGCTTTATTACCCACAGCCACTACGTTTATTATATCCGCAGCCTTATACTGACCTGCAAAAACTGGATTATAAGGATCCTTTATATCAACAATCATCAGCCCATCGCCATTATTTGCAAGATATGCTTTATCATTTTCAACATAAATACCCGATAAAACTTTGGAAACACCATATGTACCCAGTTTGTCCAGGTAGGACTCCTGTGAAGTAGCTGTCGTAGGGCTATCTGCAACATTTTTATTACCTATATTATCACCTAAATTCCACGTCAATTTTAAAATTCTTTGTTCTTTAGTGGTTTATGAAGAATTTAAGTAGTATCTTCTACATTTTAACATTCCAGCACCCCCTTTTCAACAATAATAGTTTTATTATTCTCATTAGGAAAATTGCAATATAAAATGTCCACCAATTTGAAAATTCTTAATAAGCCACGTGTTTAAACGAAGTTAAAAAGCAAATTTTCAAGTGATTATTTTCAAAAATCAACATAGACACTTTTCATACACTTCCCGATAAGGATACTTTTCTGACAGTTTCATAATAACAGATCTAGCAGTTTTGATTATCTTGGCTGCTAGAAACACATATTTCAAACGAAATGTTTTTATCTGCTGTCTGTATTCGGAATTCGCTAGATAATCAAACTTGAACAGCAAAAACAAATTGTATGAGAGCATCATCATTTGAAACACAGCCTCATTTGCCCAAAATGATTTCAACAAAAGATGTCCTACTGCCATGTCATATTTGGCTTCTTTGATGTAATTTTCAGCATTGCCACGCTTTTCATAGGTAATAACAACTTTTTCTGACGGTAGTTCAGTATTGGTTACAAAGAAAAAATAATCATATTCAGAACCTTTTAAAAGAGATAATTGCGCTCTTTCTTTTTCTGGTTTCAATATTCGGGACACGACAAATCTTCTGTTTTTCTCCCAAACATCTAACTTTATGAGTTGTTCTGTAGTTTCCCTGCATTCTTCGCCTTTAACGAATAAAATAGATTCATCTGTTACTTTTGAAACAAGTGTTGAATAAGCTTTGGCTTTAATCAAATACTTGCAACCAAGTGATTCTATCGTTTTAATAATTTCTTCATCAAAATAACCACTATCCATTCGAAATAAAATATCTAACTCATCTGTTTTTATGGTGGCTACGATTTCTTTTATCATTTCTGTAGCACCGTTTGCAGTATAGGTATTGCCACTTCTAACAAATCCAGTGACGTATGCTTTTAGTTCGTCACAGAAGGCAAACTGGATATTGTAGCATCGGTTGCCTAGCTTTTTAGGGTTATACCCTTTGGTTGCACCTTCTTGATGGCCTTCTACGTTGATGACGCTACTATCAATATCAATGGTGATGGATTTCAATTTGCTTTTAGAAAGTAGTTTTTTAAATACTTTGAAATTAATCTCTCTAAACATTTGAGTTGTCTTGAAGGTGAAATTCCCTAGAAACCTTGACACTGTTTCGGGTTCTTTTACGGAAATATCAAATTCATTAACCAGCGGATCATTTTGAAGTAGCTTTAAGCGTTCTAATTTGTCAATGCCAATGAAGTGACCGCATAGCATCGCCTTTATATGATTCATCTTGATTTTATTTGTTGAATCATTATCAAATACAAGGTCATTGTCAATAAGATCAAAAACTCCGTTGCTTTTTGTATTCTCAAGGAGTAGAAATAGACCTGCATTTGATGTTAGATTCTTAGCTTTAAAATCAATTTTGTTAATCATAATCCATCTCCTTCGCATAATATCTGTTGCTATATTCTTACCCAATAAACAAGACAAAAAACATTAACGTGGGTTGTTTTGGACCGTCATTTTCCTTCACCCATTGGGTGAAAGTGTGGGATTGGCATGAGTGTTGTAAATACTTATTCAAAGGCCATTTTTAAATTGTTTGACGTAGAATCTAGGTATCACTATTAAGCCCCTTAAAAACCAGAAAAGAGGTTATCATCAAGGAGATAAACATTACAAATAGAATACCCATTTGAAAAATAGAAATAGAGCTTTGACTTTTGGTTGATTGTCTTTTATCACGAAACAATTCCTTCGTTTCCGCAGCCTTATAGGCTGGTTGACCACTTAGGTTAAAAGTATCGTCAGGACTCATAATGTCTTTATTTTCCAATATTGAACTGACTGTTTTTATAATATTCATTATTTCATTTTCTGTAGGTGGATTCATTGCATCAAGCCAATGTGTATTTATAAGATGATATTTCATATCACCTTCCAGGGGTATATCCTCAATCCTAAATGGTATTATAGTCACTTTGGAATTCATGGCTAAAGTAACTTCCTTAGATATCTCCTTAGAGTTACTTGAGTTAGATGAAAAAATCAATACCATAACATGACATTCAGTAATTGCATTGACAATAGCCTCAGGCCAATCCTGCCCAGGGCATATATCCCGCGGAGCAATCCAGCATCTGATTCTATTAACCTCGAGTGCCGTACAAATAGCATCGGCAATTGACTTATCTTTAGAAGAGTGGGATATAAATACATCAGCCATATATAACGCACCTCACAATAATAAAATAAGCTTCTTTTTGAGAATAACTTATGTATCGATTATATCATACATTATTTGTAATTGAATATAGATTCATTTAAAGGTTTTTGGCATCAGCACCAAACAAAAGAACCTAGTAGGTTTCTTATTCCAGTGTCTGATATACCTATGTTATTTCCTATCTCCTTGTATGTATATTTATAATTTAAAGCCTGTTCGACATATTTAATCTTAAACTCCATTAAACCCATTATTGCTTTACTTGTTTTACAGTTCTATTTCTGGTAAAGCCCATATTTACTAATCTACTATCTATGTAAAAGCCGGAACTTGCTGCATAGAAAACCGGTCAAGGTGAATTCACACCTACAACCGGCATATGTATGTACTATCCAATTTCCCACACAATTACTTTGTAATTATATCATTATGCTTTTACTACCATATTTTTTTATACCAGACGGTTTGATACACACTCTCAAATCCTATATCAAAATAAAATTTATTATTTCCACCAACCATGTATGTTGCACCCAGTTTATGAGTCCTGTTGATTGCTTCATATAAAAGTACTTTCGCCAAGCCTTTTCTCCGATATTTCGGAACTGTAGAAAGGGGTTCCAAATAAGCAAACTTATGTATCTCATCCAACCAGATTGAGCCATAGCAACAATAGTCTCCATTTTCAGCTTCCACAAGAAAAGTCAGGTCTTTTCGAAAGTGAGGGGCATTCATCGTTAGGAGAAAACCGTTAAGATTTCCTGCCCCTTCATGGTCAAATCCTTGCCATACGGCATCAACTGCTTTTTGAAAATCGTCCACTTCATCCAGTGTAATGATTTTGAAACCATCGCATAATTCAACTTCAGGAAGCCCTTTCGAGTAATCGTAGATGGTTATTTCCACGTCACGCTCTTTCGAATATCCGTGTGACACCAATACCTCCTGAAAATCTGGTTTAAAGCTATACGCTTGGACGTGAAGTTCATGCTTTCCATCCTCATTGATTGTATATAGATTTTTTTCACCATAATGTAACATTTCAGACCTTAGATATTCATATTTCTCACTCACGAAAATATATAATTCGCCAAGTTCCAATTCATATGTAGCAACGGCCACAATTATTCCATTGTCTTCCCAAAGCCCTATTCTATGATGTGAATTGTAATCATACCACCGAATGCTGTGCGCATATTCCCACGCTGCTGGTGGCCAAAAGCCATTAGAATAATGATAGTTGCTTTGAAAAAAAGACATTACTTTTTCAAAGTCTCCTGCAAGTATACTGTAATTTCTTCTTACTATTGCCATACTCTTTCCTCCTGTATTTTTTTAAAGAAACAATTCCATAATAATTTTAAGCATTATCCACAAATTCATTGAATGATAATATTTCAGTATACTTAGCTAACTTAATGTAACAGCTATGATAGATCTAAAATTGAAAATGATATTGGAGGTTAAAACTATGGATATAAAACGTGCAAGTAACATTGCTTCATCATCAATTATGGCGAATGTGACGCATAATGGAACACAAATTTATATTGAAAACGTAAACGAAGACAAAGGCACAGTTAATATACATCCTATTAATGAACCTAATAGAAAACAAGAAGTCCCACTAGCTAGCCTAAAAATTTCACAACCGTCACTACTTCTTTTCTCTGTTCCGTACTTGTCACCATAATTCATTTACTTTATCTTACCTCTTCAAAAATAAATCTTCTCGTTTTAACCCATTCGCTTTACTTTGCTGACGCCAACCCATCTCAGCTCCAAGTTTATATGCAAATCTAGGGAGGTTTGGACAAATAAATATATCATCCGCTGTAGTGCCTGTAGATATATTGCATGCAATAATTTTTAATGCATGCGATAAATTCTTTTTAGGACCTTGTCCTTCAGGAACCCCTACCAGCGTTGGCAACATTCCGCCTCCACCGATGCCAATTCCCTGTCCCCAGTTAAACTTTACTTTTTCACACCAGTTTTTCATTATTTCCAGCGCTATGGCATTTTGTTGCCCTTCGTAAAACCCACTATTCACAAGGGAATAAACAGACATTTTCTTTGTCGATATTGTTTTGAAAAATGTTTCCATTTGATAAAGACAATTTAACAAATGTGAAGGTATTCCATCAACATATAATGGGAATGCAAACACCAATATATTGCATTCTGAAATCTGCTCCAAATCATGGTTGCTTAACTTAGATATTCTAAATCGATTTTCAATAATCTCATGTTCATCAAGCAATAAGGGCTTTAATGTCTGTAAAACATATTCAGATGTACTATTTTTTGCCTTAGGACTTCCATTTATGAAAGCTATTTTCATATTAACACTCCTCTGTCCGATTTAGTTGACATACTAATCAAAATGTGAAATCTTTGATTTCTGCAATATCTTGAACAAATGTAATCTTCTGAACACTACAGTCCAGATTGATTGCATTTGCCTGTATTAGTTTTTCTGCCGTTCGTTTTTCTTGTTCCGTTATGTTTTCACCATAAAACCATACCTTCAAGGCAAAATGATTATTATACCGACTTCTGTGATGCATTTCTCCATTTCTAATCACAAAATATGGATGAATATAGGAAATACTTCTATCCATTACATTCTTTATAAATGGACTAAATCCACCATAGAAACATTTACTAATGATAATGACCTCATGGCATTTTGACAAATATTCTCCCATATCCCCATATTTATCACGTATCACACATGCGCTGGGTGTTTTTATCCAACAGCCAAAGCATCCGATACAATTATGTATAGTGTTATCATCAGATACTATTGTCACGTTATTCATTGTACTTGGTAATAGTTCTTTGAAAGCTTCTTCTTCCAAGTCATGTATTAGTAATCTCATTTCATAACTACTCCTTTTACGCACTAAAATTTACATGTTCTTTATCTTTGCTTTTTATGTTAATATCCTATATCGTAGGGAATCCGCTTATAGAATTCAACCTGATTAAAGGTTACTGTGCCATCTAATCTTTACAACTTGTTATATACACATTGTAATGGTTAGGAGGTTTTTACACATCTGTCTGAAGTAACAAGTCAAGTCATAATCACATATGACCCACGTCACATATATTTACTTTCAATTGCATATAATGTCAATTTACTTCAGTCATTTACTTCCAATTTACTATAAAGATCACTAATATAATTTTTAACAGTTCCTTCGGAGATGTAAAGCTTTTTCACTATTTCAATATCGGACACTCCTTTTCCGGCTAGCTGGACTGCAGTCAAATTCCTTATAAAACTCTTGAATCTCCTTGCTAAATTCCTGTGGATACTGAAATGCAACATATGCATGGGATCCTCCCGGAATAAGCACTACTTTGCTTGACTTCAAAAGCTTTTGGAAACTTTCTATGCTTGCCTTTACCCCCTCTGATTCCATTATTTATATCTGTTTTTTTAAATACTCCTCAGCATCTTTGATGAATTTTACCCCATTCTGATTATTCTGGCGATACTCTAAAGACTTTTTCATAGCTTCGATACATAATTCATACTGTTTATTATGGAAATATGTCTCTCCCAGGCTATCCCAGGCATTAGCAGATTTAGAAAAAAGAATAGTATTGATCTTTAGAAAAGCTATTGCAGTATTATAAAATTTCCTCCAGAGGCAGTTATATCCGGCATTATTCAAATTATTTTCTAGCCAGTTATACATGTCATTATCCTTTTTCACAAGTTCCTGATACCATCTTACTGCCTGCTCTAAATTACCTTCTTCGATATAATCACTGCCCAGTTTTTCCCCATCATTTAGGCGCTCTATTATATTTTCATTCATGTACAATTTACCAGAGTCTTCTCTAAACTCAATCTTAACAGTTCGATTTGTATCAATCAAAATATTATTCCAACCATAAGCAGCTGCGACGCTTCTAAAAAAGGGCATCTTCATTTCATATCCGTTGTCGCAATTGCTCATAAAAATCGCACCAACCCCTTTTTCTTTTTGAAATATCATGCTACAAGTATACCCTTCATTGCCACCACTGTGGCCGAGTAATTGCTCCGTGCCTATCTTTTCATTACGCAGTCCAATATTATACTCGCCATTTAAAACTGGAGTTGTCATAATCTCCATAAGCTCTTTACTAATAATTTTGTTTGATTTACCTTTTAGAGATTTTTGCACTTCTATGAAAAACTTAGCCAAATCTTCGGCTGTGGTCCACAATCCTGCAGCTGCCATTTCTGGATAAACGTGCCTTTTGCCAAGGATCTGAATTCCATTACCTTTATGGCCAGCAGTAGTATTAGTACATTGCTCTTCCTTTAAAGTAGAGTTACTATAAAAACTATTCTTCATATCTAAAGGGTCTAAAACCAATTCCTGCATAATTCCTTGAAAGGATTTTTGTAACTGATCTATTAAAGCTTGCTGAACAATTGTGTATCCACCACCAGAGTACCTAAATTCAGTGTTGGGTTCCATATCAACGACAACTTTACCCGTGTTGGAAGGAAATTCACCGTTAAGCACCTGCACTAAAGTCGGCATCTCAGCATCAATGTTATAGCCCGGAAAACCATGTACTGTAATGCCCGCTGTGTGTGACAGCAGATTTCGTAAAGTCACTTTATTTTTAACAGTTAACTCATTCTCGGGCAATTTCCAAGTTTTTAGGTATGAATTTATATTTTCATCCAGATCTAGTTTGCCATCCTGTACCAGCTTCATTACCGCTAGTGCAGTAAGCGGTTTACTGATAGAAGCAGCTTGAAAAATAGTATTTGTATTCACTGGTTGCTGTGTTTCTGTGTCTGAGATTCCATACTCTTTAGCCCAAATTATTTCAAAGTTATGAACTACAGCTACACTAACACCAGGTATGCTGATTTCTTCCATTACTTCCGTGATTGATTTCAGTCTGGCACCTTTGATAAAATATTCTTGACGAAGACCGTTTTCAACTTGCCTAATTTTTTCTTGATTGCTTTGCATATTTACGTCCCCGTTATTGCTTAAACTTTTCTCATGAGTCTCTTAAACTTAAATTATGAGCTTTTCATTCATTATATTTAAGAAATATTCTTTAATATGATGATATGCAACACAGAATACTAAAAGAGATCTCGTTACGAACAAGAATATCATAATTATGGATACACATCAAATTAACCTAGATTTGCCAGAACGCATAAAGCAGTATAAAATAAAGAGTGAAAATAGAAAGGAGGAAGTTGTATTAAATGATTGATTTACATATTCACACAACTTCATCGGATGGGTCGGATGAACCCGAAGACATTCTTATTAAAGCACAACAATTAGGCTTAAAGTATATATCTATTACAGATCATGACTCAATAGGTGCATATAAAAAGTTGGATAAAATAAACATAAACAACTATTTTAGCGGCAAAATTATCCCCGGCTGTGAGTTTTCCGCTGTACATAAAGGGAAACCTATCGAAGTATTAGGATACGGTATAGACCTTGAAACGATAAAGTCAACTGGAATCGTTTCAGATGAAAAGTTTCTTGATAGAGAAAATGAATACCTTGAAAAAATGATGAGTGTCTGCAAAAACCTAACCCTTAAATATAGTAATACGCTATCCATAGCAGGTGGCAAATATTTTGCAACACAGGTACTACACGCTGATTTAAGAAAATATCCTGAAAACGAAAAACACTTCTCAAAAGAAGTGTGGGAAAGCCTTAATGCCTTTTACAGAACATGTGTCAATAATGAAGAAAGCCCTTTTTTTCTGGACCAGATAAAAAATTATCTCACCATACAGGAAGCTGCTGACCTAATAAAAAAAGCAGGAGGAAAATCATTCCTTGCACATCTTTATGTGTATTTTGCAGATGATTACGAAGAATTTCTAAACTCAATAGTATCGCTAAAAGCACTTGATGGTCTAGAATGTTATCACTCACTTCATACAATAGATAATACAGAGTTTCTTATTGATTATTGCAACAAACAAAAGCTTTATATATCAGGCGGAAGTGACTATCATGGGAAACTTAAACCTACTGTTAAAATAGGCGAAACTTTTAGTGGAATAAGAATACCCTATGAAATATCAAAGCCATGGCTTTCAGACTACGAAATATAAATCTCTTTTGGCTTTCGTTTCCCGTTGCCTGCCAATTACAATGATACAACGGGGTTCACACCATTGAGCCCTATTATTTTTAGATTATTTTCCTAGAAATTCCTTTATAGAGATGTTATAATTTATTAGTAAAATGTATTTAGAGATGTTTATTATAAGGGAGTGTGGGATATATGGACAAGGGCAATTCAATTTTTATCCAGAATGAAATCGATGCAAATCGTTTCTCGGCTAAGATTATGTTACTTACAATTATTTTCGTAGGACTTGTTTATCTTTTGAATGTAATAGGCATATTTATTGTACCGATGGCAACAATGACGCTGGCTATGTCTGCAGCAGTAGTACTTCTTCTTATACCATTTTTTATAATATTCGTGCTAAAGCTAAAAGGCAGATGGATCAAGTATGTGATAGTGGCTATAGCAGCCTTGATGGTGGCAGTTCTTAGTACCTTCCTAAAGTATCATGTAGTTTTGATGTACATATACGGTATTGCTATAGCGAGCTTGTATTTCTCAAGAAAGCTAAGCTGGTTTTCCGTGATATCCTCTATTACAGTAATATCTGTCAGTCAAATCCTAGGCTATTCTGTAGGCGGAATTATACATAATAATGTCCAGAGTTTAAATGAAGTTATTATATATGGCGTAGTGCCAAGAGGAATTGCGCTGTTGGCATTGTCTTTAATCTTCACAGCCTTAGCATCAAGAACAAGAGCAATGCTTAGAAATATGAAGAAAGATCCAATGAGATTGGCAGAATTGTTGATATAATTAATGGTATCTCAGAAAAGACAAACTTGCTTGCTTTGAATGCAGCAGGTTTCAGCTTCTGTAAGTCTAATCGGTGAAATATCCGGAGAGCTGCTAATAATAGAAAAATTAAATTCTCCTATTCATAGGAAATGTAATAGAAAAACAAATTTTGTCGTTCGATTACCATTTAAGAGGGAGTAATGAATCTTTGAGTTCATTACTCCCTTTTTTTACTTTTCTTTAAATAATGCTTCAATTCCCTATGTTTTCCTAGAGAAATCAGTATTACACTTAGGGCAAGTAATAGTGATTTTTCCTTTGCCTTTTGGGAGTCGCAAATTTGCCTTGCAATTTGGGCATTTGAAAATTCTATTTGTTTTAGAATCTACTACACGTTTCTGTTTTTTCTTAAGCCATGAATAAGCGGGGCTTACAAGTATTGAGAACTTATAATTTTCCATTCTTCGCTTCGCAATATCTTTTGATAGCATTCTAAAAAAGCATAGTCCCAAGGGGATATAGCTTATAGATGCTAATACCGGAAAGCTGATCAACCCAGCTATTAATGTCATTATAACCGACAATATAAGCAGAGCCATACAAAGTTGGTCACTACCATACCTTCCCATCATTAATTTCTTTAACCAATTCATTTTACTAACTCCTTGTATTGCTTATTTTGTATAAAATATGATGCCTGTCATCATATTCTATCATAAAAACTTTCCTGTTACAGAATTTTTATTGAATATGATCTCATCAGGCGTGCCTATAGCAATTACTTGACCTCCATTAATTCCACCTTCTGGTCCAAGGTCTATTACCCAATCGGAAGCTTTTATAACTTTCCAAATAAAAGGCCAAGCACTAAATGCGCGGACCCATTATCATAACGTACTAAGCCGTAGCTGATAGAAATACTGCACAATTGGGTGCTTCAGCTTCATCTTCTCGGTCATGTTTAAAAGTCGCTTTTTTCCAACTCGTCTGTCCACCAAAGCCAAAATATTCAATAAGATGTCATTGCTCTCTATGCTTTCTTCTATAGAGATAGATAAAAACTTATTTGCTACAACATTAAAATTTGATTTGCTTAATTCTGACTGTGTTGACAACAGCTCTTTTGCATATTCTGATATTTTTCTATTTCTTGCAATTACTTTTAGACGATCCTCCGGGACTGTCCCCTTGGTATCTTTTCTAACCGCTTCAATTTCTTCATTGTTTATAGGAATTTGAATATCTGGATCACTCTTTATTTCCTGCTCCGTCTGATACCATCTGATTAAGGTAGCTGCATCACTCATATTAAATACGTTCTTTTTATCTACCGTAATATAACACCGCCCTGCTTTATCCGGTAAATAACGGTAGCTGGTGGCACAGTATTCCACCCTACCATATAACCCCGGACAAAGAAAACTCTCCAGAAGTTGCTTCATTTTGCTCCAAGCCATGTATTCCTCCTATGATTTTACATTCCTAACTACTTTTATTAATAAATGCTCAATTTTTCAATAGCCTGTTTTTCATTTGATAAGAAAAATATATCTTTCCCTTTGTTACACTCATAGATGAAATCTTTCAAACTCTTACTTGAATACATAGAAAAATCGCCGACTATTGCAATTTTCATCTGATAAGTAATAAACTTTTGTAAAATTTCCCCTGCTAGTTGTGTTCTTAAGTTGAAAAAGTCATCACATATTGCTGATTTATTTAAAATTACACGATCACAACCTGCTTCATAGCTTACAGTTGCTATAAGATCCAACGATGACTGAACATCAGTTATCAGTATCTCAGTACTACTTATAATAGCGATTTCTACATCATTCTCTTTTATCATAGTTGTTTTCATAATTGCCCTCCAATGAATAAATAAACTTTTTATTAGAAAGACTTTGCAAGGCGGAATCCAAGGTCGTCGATGCCAAACGTCGGGTGGCTACGGCGTCGATTCGGAGCCAGACAGCCCCTAGCAGGATCGCACCAACCCCATGTATTCCGTTCCTTTTTTCCTACTTCATGGGTTTTTCCACCTGAGTTTTCTTTATACCAGCATTTCATTATTTGATATAAACAGCACTTATTTATAGCACAGTTCACCGTATCACTACTAAGTGCTATTTTTCGATTTAATACCCTTATTTTCATTCTACATAATCATGGTATAATATCCAATTTAAAACCCAACGATTCTGTAGGTGATGGCTACGATGGTTGTTTGTTTTTGAATCATGGCAATTTCAAGAAAGCAAAGGCATATTCCCATATCTATCGAATTGTAATAAGGAAGTTTACTAGCGGGAATAAACGATTTTATCATAGTGTTGCGGTATACCTTTATACAATTGCTATCACTGACTATTCTCCACGGCTGAGTATTGCAAGCACTGGGCGCAAGTCGAACTGCTTCTATCACATCGGAATTGAAATCACCTTTCCATATCTCTTCTCTGTTTTTACGTTTGAATTCTGAAACCGCTTTACGAAAGTCATAGGGACGGCTCTTACCGAAAGCCAGCATAATGACATAATCCAGACTGTCAACCTGTATTTCTTTTGTTTTTGCCAAAGCATACCAACACACTCCTATGTCATGTGAAGCCAAAAGCAAATCCATCTGCTCTAGTAAATACCCTACATTAAGAAGATAATTAGGTTTTCTTTCGCTATACATCAGCATGCAGTATTCACCACGTTTGGCCGTTGTGCTTGCCCTTTTTACAATTTCAAACTTTACTCCTATATCATCGACAAGCGAAATGAGCTTTTCTGTTTCTTGTTTAATTTCTACCAATTCTTCCTCTGTCAAAAATAGTGCTTCGTCAAACTTTCTCATTGATTTTCTTTTGAAAATCATGTCATAGAACTCTTTCATATTAACTCTATTCCTCCATATACAAATTTGCTTTATTAGAAATTCGAATTCTCTAAATCATAGTATCATTCTATCATGCCACTATATAAAAAATCTAACAAATTTTTAAAATTTTTCCATATAGTAGTTACATATCAAACAAAATTGAAATATGAATTATCTATAAAACAGAAGTCTTTAAACGCCTTTCAACCCTTGAAATAAACTTGCAAAGTGGTGCATTAATTAATAAACTGGGTAAAATATGATATACCCACAAAAAAAGTGAGCTATTTGGAAAAATATAGTATGACAAGACCAGATCCAAGTAATTCTCATGAAACTAAAAGCAACAAAAAAATAACAATGAAAAAACTAGAAAGGAGTGTATAAACATGCCAACAGATAATCAACCTGATAAAAAGGAAGCACGTGTAAAAAAGAATCAAGGTCAAATACCTATTACAGAAGAAGCACAAAACAAGAATCCAAATGCTAAAAAACAATCTGCTAAAGAAAGTGATGTGTAATCAACTTGATTTCTAGCTTTAATAAAACTAGCCTCACGCCGCTTAAAGCGAAAAGCTTTAGGCGGTTTTAAAAATAGTGAATTGCTACAGATATTAGAATCTAATTTCTTCCTGCGCATGAGTTTTTACTCCAAGCCTTACATTCATATATCTCGTTGTAAACACTGTTAATATAATCATCGCTACTCCAAGTACCATATGAGTTATAAATATATCTTGATGATCCTTTAATAATCCCATTAGAGGAAATGCGATAGCTACTGCCAAATTACAAGCTAAACTTTGAAAAGAAAGAACAGTTGCCCTTTTGTCAGAAGATATGTGTTTATTTAAATATTTAGTTGTAACGGGTCTATATATCCCTCTTGCAACCTGTTGAAATAATATAGCAAAAACGCCAATCCATACCTTTACGGTGCCCATAAGTATAAATGATATGATCATTAAAAGAGCCATAAAAGTTAAGGTTTTAGGTTTAGTTTTTTCCATAATCCAGTGGCTGCGCTTTGAAGCAAAAGCCGCAGTTATATTCATCACAAAGAATATTATACCAAAATATCTTACAGGTATTGCTACTGCTTCCATATATGGTTGATAGTAAAAAAATCCTGTTCTATAAAAAATAAAAAACATCATAGTAAAAATTATTACAGCTTTAATTTTCTCATGAGATAATATAAACTTGCCACTTTCTTTTATTTGTTGCATATAGTTTATACCATATTTGCCCACCTTACCTTCTATGGGAGGTTCTTTAAATCTTAAGGTTATAATAACCGTTACTAACATAAAGATTGCGGAAATTACAAATGGGAGATTCCTATCAACTTCATATACAAATCCAGCAATGATTGAACCTACAGCTTGTGCATATAGTGCATAAGATCTTGCTTTTCCTTCTATGTATTGAAATTCCTTTTCTCGTCCCATTGCTTTCAAAGAATCATATAGCAGCGCGTTGTCTGCACCAGATTTAAAAGTCGCTCCTAAACTAAAAATAACTTCTGCTAATATAAACATAGGGAAGCTATTACCCACTATATAAACTACAAGACTTATAGCCCAAAGCAAGGCTCCTAAAAGAATACTTTCCTTTCTACCAATCTTATCTGCCACAGCTCCTGTTGGCACTTCAAATACAACTACAGCGATTGCGGAAATAGATTGAAGTACCATGATTTCAGTAAATGATAACCCCTTTGCAAGTAAAAATAGCACTAGTATAGGACCTAATATTAACAATTCTGTAAAGGTTGAATATAAATAATAAGTTTTTATATTTTTCGAAAAATCCATTTTCTCACTTCCTCACGCAGTATACGCTTACGCTACAGGTGTATTATTTTTATGATTAGAATAAAACTCTTCATAGTTTTTAAGCTCTCGCTTTAAAAGATTTGGAGTATCAAGCTTATATGGGCAATGGTCTTTACAGTTTCCACATTCTATACAGTTATTAATAAGTTGCATTTTTCCCTTAAATTCTTCTTGTAAAAATCCTTGATAAGGAGCTCTTCTCAAAAGAAGAGATATTCTTGCAGCAGTAGGAATCTCAATCCCAGCAGGACAAGGCATACAATAACCACAGCCACGACAAAAGTCACCTGCTAGCTCTGCACGATCCTTATTGATAATAGACCACATAGCTTCATCTAGTTTTGGAGGATTTTTTTCCAGAGCTATAAACTCATCTAATTCGCTTTCTCTTTGAATTCCCCATATAGGTACAACATTATCAAATTGTCTTAGAAATGCAAAGGTAGAAGCTGCTTTGGTTATAAGTCCACCCGAAAGAGCTTTCATAGCAATAATACCTATATCTCTTTGTTTACATTCTTCAATAAGTCTTAAATCTGTATCGGCAGATAACGAATTCAAAGGAAATTGTATCGTATCATATAGCCCTGAATCTGCTGCATCTAAAGCAATGTTTATTCTATGATTTGTAATTCCTATAAAGCGAATCATTCCTTTTTTCTTTGCTTCAAGCAATCCAGCATAAAGGCCTTCAGGATCTACTGGATTAGAAAGTTCAGCAGGATTATGTAATTGTAAGATGTCTATATAATCAGTTTTTAAGTTATTTAAACTTGTTTGAAGATTTTCCAATAATGTTTTCTTATCCTTTGCAGGGCTTTTAGTAGCTATTATAATGTTCTTTCTTACATCTGAAAGAGAATAGCCTATTTTTTCTTCACTGTCAGTATAGCCTCTTGCGGTATCAAAAAAGTTTATTCCATTTTCATACGCTTTACGCAAAATCCTTTTAGCTTCTTCAAAGGAAACTCTTTGTATAGGTAGAGCCCCAAAGCTACTTCTTGTTACCATTAAGTTAGTTCTACCTAGTCTTATTTTATCCATTGATAATCGCTCCTTATAATATCTAATTCATACATCTATATACCCACTGATTCTATTTTTCTGTATATAACGTAGCTATATTTATATTGTAACCCGTCATATTAGAAAGTTGCAACATAAGGTTATAGAGCATTTTAAAATCTATTGCTTTCCATATCTTACCTCTGTATAAATAAATCTTTTCAATTTAATCTAGATTTCAATCTTCAAATTAATTAGCAATACACAAATCAAAAAAATCGGAATGAGAATAATTTTTCTCATTCCGATTCATATTATATGCATAAAATTAAAGAACTGCCCAAAGAGAGTCCGATAAAGCACTATATGCGTTCATTTATACAAATAACCGTATGAATATTGCCATAATTAGACCAATTATCCGTATCCGTATATTCTTTTTCATATATTCAATTTCTGTTTAAGTTTTTTGCTTATGTTATAACATAAGCACCCTTGTAAAATAAAGTAAATGTTTGTTTTAGGATTTTCTGTATAAACTAAATATGAATAGTCTACTTCGTAAGCTCTATGAATAATTTGCTTTACTGTCTCATTAATTAATGCTAGATCAATGTCACGCTCTATACTTACCCACACGTAAACGATACATATCTTGTATATCCTGCAATAAGCGTCTTATTCAATATAAAATTTATAACTTTTTATCCAATTTAAATCTATACTACTAAGCTTTCCCAGTCCTTATTATCTCGGCAAACTCTTTCGGTAACCCTTCAGCCTCAATGGCAGCTGCAACCTTTTCATAGTCATATGCGACTTCTACAATCTCAAGTCTAGTTTCCTCTTCCTTTATATCTAATATTATATAGTTTGCATTTGGATTGCCTGTTTTCGGTTTGCCTACGCTTCCTGCATTGACAAGCATTTTTTCACCATACATCTTTTGATATGGCTTATGGGTATGACCGCAAACTAGTATATCTCCATCAAATTCTGCCATCACTTCTTCTGCTTCTTTTGAATTTTCCTTTAAATATTCGGTCAGCTTCCTTGGACTTCCGTGTAGAAAAACAATAGATTTATATTCATAAGTTAGCTTCAATTCTCTTGGCAGTTCTTTTAAAAACGCCTTATTATCTTCACTTGTATTGTCAATAGTCCAATTCAACGATATGGATGCGTTTTCTATATCCTTAGGATCTGGATAATCGCAGCCGCATATCATTAGCTCTTGTCCTACTGCCTCATCATAGTTACCCATTATGGCCATGATCTTTCGCTGGCGTATTAAGTTGATCACTTCATTTGGAAATGGACTATATCCCACTAGATCTCCAAGACATACGATTAAATCCACGTTCTTGCTTTCTATATCTTTCATCACTACTTCTAAAGCATAAATATTGCTGTGTATATCCGCTATTGCAGCTATTCTCATTATTCATCCTCCGCTTATTTTATTTTTGCATTTTCAGGAAACCAATGTTTTGTATTATTTGCAATTTTAACTAGTGTTAGCATGATTGGTACTTCAGTAAGTACTCCTACTACTGTAGCTAAGGTAGCTCCAGATTTTAGACCAAACAATGATATTGCTACTGCCACAGATAATTCAAAGAAGTTACTGGCTCCTATCATTCCTGCTGGTGCTGCAATATTATGAGGAAGTTTCCAGGCTCTTGCCCATCCATATGCAATTGCAAATATTAAAAATGTTTGTATGGTCAAAGGAACCGCAATCAAAGCAATATGAAGTGGATTTTGTAATATAATCCCTCCTTGGAAAGAAAATATGATTACTAACGTTAAAAGCAAGCCTATAACTGTTATGTTATCGAATTTCTTTAAAAATTCATTTTCGAAATACGCTAAGCCTTTATTCTTTATAATATATTTCCTTGTAACATAACCACCCAATAGCGGTATAACGACGAAAAGTATTGTTGAAAGAATTAACGTCTTATAAGGGACTATTACATTGCTCACCCCTAGCAAGAATGCCACAATGGGTGTAAAAGCAAATAATATAATTAAGTCATTCACCGCTACTTGAATCAATGTATATGCTGGATCACCTTTGGTCAAATGGCTCCATACAAATACCATGGCTGTACAAGGAGCTGCTCCAAGCAAAACTGCACCTGCTATATACTGAGTACCAAGTGCTTCTGGTATCAGTGAAGCAAAAACCACCTTGATAAAGAACCATGCAATGATGAACATTGTAAAAGGTTTGATAAGCCAGTTTGTTACGCATGTTATGATAAGTCCTTTTGGTTTTTTTGTAGCATTAATAATACTTGAAAAATCGATTTTTAGCATCATTGGATAAATCATAAGCCATATAAGTATTGCTACAGGCATTGAAACTTGTGCGTATTCAAATTTGCTTAAAAACTGGGGAAATGCGGGAATAAACTGACCGATTAAAACCCCAACTACAATACATAAACCTACCCAGACTGTTAAATATCTGGCGAAAAAGCCTATTCCTTCGTTTTTGACTTCACTATTTTTCTTTGACATCATTTAACCTCCTCTTCACTGAAGCATACTTTACCTTGTTTTAAATCTTCGCATGTTAGACCACTTTGTCTGTATTTATCCAATCTTTTTATGTCACTCTGACATTTTTCTAATTCAGCGAATTCTTTCAAAAGTTCAATTATGAATAGATGTTCTTCCGTAACCTTTTTGTTTAGCTTATAATACACATATTGAGCGCTTTTTTCATAATCAATCAGTTTTGCAAAGGTAAGTTTATTTAGATGTCTTGATGCATTTGACTGGTTTATATCTAATAGCTCTTCTAATTCGCAAACACATAATGCTCCTTCATTTAGCAAGTTTAATATTCTTATTCTAGTCTCATCTGATAGAGCTTTTATCACTTGTAATAATTCCATGCTATACCTCCTTATATGATTACATTCGCATATCCGCTTTTAATCATATAATATGCGAATATATATATTTTGTCAACTAGCAGTTTACATTATTCTATATAATGCATGGAATAATGTATATATTTCACCAAAAGAGTGGCAAAAAGACTAAAAATACAGGCGGATACTCTTCCCGCCTGTATTAATCTTTATCGTTATTTTAAGACGTATACTTTTAACACTTAATGCGTCAAAACTCAGTTCCTACCTTGCCTTCATCCTTTATCGCTTCTATTATATAAGAAGCAACAAAATCTTCAACATTCTTATCTGGTGCCCATGATTTTACAATCTCTCTGCTATTATCCTTTGGTGTCATTCGTATATCCTTGAAACCTGCATTCTGTAGCATTGCTTTGATGTCTTCAACATATTCGGCACCTCCAATACAGCTTGCAATCAATGCTAAGTCCTGTTTTATATTCTGAGGTAATTGTGCTGTTGCAACAACATCCGATGTAGATAGTCTTCCACCAGGCTTAAGAACCCTAATAGCTTCTTTAAACACCTGTTCTTTGTCCAAAGAAAGGTTGATTACGCAATTGGATATAATTACATCAACTGAATTATCGGCTACTGGCAAATGTTCGATTTCACCCAATCTGAATTCTACATTTTTATACCCGCTTTTCTCAGCATTTTTTCTTGCCAAGGTAATCATATCAGATGTCATATCAACTCCTATTACATATCCGGTTTCGCCCACCTGCCTTCTGGCAAGGAAACAATCAAAACCGCCTCCGCTTCCAAGATCAAGGACTACTTCCCCTTCTTTAAGCGCAGCAATAGCAATTGGATTGCCGCATCCTAACCCCATGTTGGCTTCAGGCGGCACATTTGAAAGATCCCCCACCGTATATCCGATTTTTATGGATGTTTCACCGATATCCATGGGTGTACCACTACAGCTACATCCTCCACCGCAGCAGCCTCCTTCAGAGCCTTTCAATGCAACCTCGGTATAGTTTTTTCTAATAAAATCTCTAATCTCATCTTTATTACTCGTCATACATATCCTCCATCTAATCTAATTTGATTTAATTACCTTCACTTATAAAGACGTAGAAGAAGATAAAAGGACGCAACTTTGCGCCCAGTTTTATTTTATTATCATTCATCAAGCTTTCGATATTCTTATGAATTTTTATAAAAATCTCCTGTAAAACATTGTCAACATCTTGTTCATTTACTACTCGTCAATTTTCACTTTAGCGTTTCAAAAATCTTAACTATTTCCTTTGGCTTTAAAACCTTTCCAAAAGAAACAACCTTTTCGTCAATAACTAATGCTGGGGTAGTCATTACACCATAAGCCATGATGTCTTTAAAGTCTGTCACTTTAATAATTTCTGCTTCCACACCCATTTCTCTTAGTGCTGCTTCAGTATTTTCTTTCAAGGTAACACAATTTTTACATCCAGAACCTAAAACTTTAATTATCATAATAATTCACTCCTTAAAAATATTATTTTTTAAAAACCTAAATAAACCATATAAAAGGCTATCACAAAAGTAGTATTCCCCATAACAGGATACCAGCTTTTCGACATAAACATTACCTCACCTTATAATATTTTATTTATCAACCAATTTAGCATTCTCATAGATTTTTTCTATTTCATCTTTTGATATAAGCTTTGATAAAACATAGGCTATTATAATGATCCCAGGTATATCAACAAGCAATCTTGTAATAGCGAACCTTGTTCCAAGAGATGTCATTTCAAAAAGGAGCATAGGTATCTTTGTTGTTGACCAGGCACCAATGAAAATAAGTATGTTACTAAACTTAACACCCTTTTTCATAAATACTGCTGCTACCGGGAAGGCTCCATAAAGAGGGCCTGCTGCTGCTGAACCGATAAGTATAGATAACACGATCCCTTTTAAACCTGAATCTTCACCCATGTATTTTATCATCGTTTCTCTTGGTATCCATACATCAAGAAGTCCAAGGAGAACAAAAACTGGAGGAATCACTAATATCATTTCTTTGAAAGAGTATGCAGCTATGTTTATAGCTTTAAATCCTATCTGATTATTAATGATTGTTAGAATCATTAACATACCTGCAACAATTATAAATGCTCTATACCTTTTTAAGATAGCTTTCATATCCCATTCACCACCAATCCGATGATATAGGCTACAACAAAGGAAAATATAAATGCAAGCACATTCCTTAAAATGGTCAGCCTTTTACCAAAATACTTCATTTCCACAGGCATTGTTACAACACCAACCATCATGAGGGTGGAAACAAAAGCACCTATCTGCATATAACCTGCTCCACTTTTCAAAAGCATTGCAGCCATAGGAAATGCAACAAAACCTGGAATCAAAGTAACCGCTCCCACAATAGCAGCAAGAATGACACCCAGCCAGCCTGAGTCTGAACCAATAATATTAGAGATTGCTTCAGGGTTTAAAACCGCAAGTAATACACCAACAAACAAAATAACAACTAGGAATTCTGGTAAAATATTTTCAAAGGCTTTCCAAGCTTTTTTTAACGATACTTTAGTTTTCTTTTTATCTTTAACGAAAGATAAGATAAGAAAAAGTATCGTCACACCATACAAAATATACGTACTCATAGTTATCCCCCCTTACATCAAAAGATAGCCAAAGGCATTAAAGACGTATCCAATTATAATAATACCTATGGTAACAATACCTATGAAAATACCTAAAAGTTTTGTCTTAACCACTTTCTTTAACATAATCATAGATGGAAGCGAAAGTGCAGTTACACCCATCATAAAGGATAGGGCCGTACCAATTCCTACACCCTTTAAAACCAACGCTTCAGCTATTGGTAGTGTTCCAAAAATGTCAGCATACATAGGAATACCGACAAAAGTTGCTAACAGAACAGAATACCATTTATCCTGACCAAGCACAGCAGAAATAACATTCTCAGGAATCCAATTATGAATAGCAGCTCCAATTCCTACACCAATCAAAATATAAAGCCATACTTTTTTGATAATGTCTAACACTTGATCTTTTGCAAAAACAATTCTATCTCTTCTGCTCAATTCTTCTTGATCTACCTCAAGTACTTTGTTGCTAAATACAAAGGACTCTACATATTCTTCTAGCTTTGCTTTGCTGATTATGGTACCTCCAATAACTGCGAGAACAAGACCTACAACCACATAAGCAATTGCGATTTTCCAGTTAAATATGCTGGCAAGCAAAATAACAGAGGCCAAATCTACAAGTGGTGAAGATATTAAAAATGAAAATGTAACACCAATCGGTAGCCCTGCACTCGTAAAGCCTATAAACAAAGGAATGGATGAGCAGGAACAAAACGGTGTAACAGTTCCAAGTAACGCGCCCAATATATTTGCTGAAACTCCAGTGAATCTACCTAAGATTTTTCTAGTTCTCTCCGGTGGAAAAAAGCTTTGAATGTATGAAATCATAAATATTAAAAAAGAAAGTAGTATAAATATTTTTACTACGTCATAGAGAAAAAAATGTACGCTTCCCCCTACTTTACTATTTATATCTAATCCAAATACATTTTTAACAAGCAATGTCACTAAATTGCTAAGCCATTCCATCTTGAGCAATTGATTATTTAACCATTCAAATATAAACAAAAGATCATCCCCCTAATACTTTCAACCTTATTCACTACATTCATCTACTTTTACACCAATATTATCAAAAAGGTTTTTTAATGTACTTAGTCCCTTTTTATTAATTGAATATTTCATCCATACCCCATCACGTCTGCCAACAACAAGTCCACTATCACAAAGTATTTTCATATGATAAGAAAGAGTAGGTTGCGTTATATTAAAATCTTCTAGTATCTTACAAGCACAAAGTTCTCCTTCAGAGAGCATATCGAAGATTTTTACTCTTGTTTCATCTGCAAGTGCTTTCATAAACAAAGCATATTCTCCATAGTTTTTATTCATTTTTTCACCTCACATTCGTTTTCCTTTAAATACATTGACACCTATCTATATCTATTATATTACCAGACATAGATAAGTGTCAATGTGTGTTTTTGAAAATTGTTATGCTTTACTCTGGTTTTTTTCAATTTAATTATATTTTTAATAGGACTGTTTGTCACAAAACGAAGTATCTACATAATATGTACAAGGACCTAATATATTTAAGGAGGGTGAATTCATGATTAAATCCAATGCTAGCTATACAAGTTTTGGTGTAGATTGCTGCCGTTGTAATCAACAATGTTGTCCGATTTGTCCAACTGGTGCCACTGGTACTACCGGTGCTACTGGCGCTACAGGTGCTATCGGTGCTACCGGTGCTACAGGTGCTATCGGTGCTACTGGCGCTACAGGTGCTATCGGTGCTACCGGTGCTACAGGTGCTATCGGTGCTACAGGTGCTATCGGTGCTACTGGTGTTACTGGCGCCACCGGACCAAGTGGATCAACTGGGCCAACTGGCGCTGCTGGTGCTACAGGTACTACCGGTGCTACAGGTGCTACTGGTCCAGCTTTTAATTCGTTTCTAAATGGTGTTATTACAACAAACAAATTATCAATTCCAGTTGGAGGTACTATTATTTATGATAATGTAGATATTGTAGGACCTGACTTCAGTTATGATCCCACCACAGGCTTATTTACAATTCTTACAGCAGGTGTTTATGTCATCGACTGGAAGTTATCTGTTACTCCAAATCCTTTAACCGTTTCTATAGAAATTGATTTGAAAAACTTCCCTAGTGGGACTTTTGTCGGTGGTATATCAATTACAGCAACAAACCCAACGTTAAATGGCTCTAATATAGTTTATACCGCAGCAGCAGGAGACGTTTTGAGATTTGTTAACAATTCCAATGGTCCTATTAGTATCGTCTTGGTAGGTCTACCTGGTCCTATTGGAACTGTATCTATGTTCAGAATTGCTTAAAAGGACTAGAAAATTAACTTAAAAGAGGATGTAATGAAGCTCAATGCTTCATTACATCCTCTTTTTCTCCCCCACTTAAGCATTATTTCCCATCATTTTTATGATTAGCTTTTCAATGATCTGTGCTAGTTTATTTTTAACTATATTAATCTTTGTATTTACATAGTAGTCCTTTTTTCCGTTGTAAAACTCATAATCTGCCGAGAAATAACTACTGGACTCTATTGAGTTAAACTTCATAATTCTAAATTGTAATAAATCGCTAAGTCTAGGTGAAAAACCTTTCTTATCTTTTATAGCTTTATAGAATTGCTCCGATGCTTGCTCAATGCTTTTTTTCGATTTATCAGTTAGATTAACTGATGGGTGCAGCATAACGCCAAGCTTATTTACAAAAGTAAATCCCCAAGTCCGTGTAATTGACTCAAGGTATTTTAAGGTTTCTGGTATTCCTCCACCGCAAGATGTGGTGACAACCATTGCATATTTTCCGAAAAAGCAAGGATGATGGCAAATATATGATAAACGATCAATGTAGTTTTTCATCAGTGCTGACACCGTAAAAGCATATACGGGAGAAGCGAAAATAATTCCATTCTAGATACCACCAGAGACTAGTATATAAGCTGTCAAGGCTGTTGACATCTTATATATATCAACAATCTCGGCGGCTTATAATGGTACAATGATAATAGTTGTTTTGTTATTTTTCCATAGGCATGCTTGGTTCTGCAGACCATTCATAAATCGAAGCTTCATAGTTTCTTACTTTCTCAAAGCCAACGGCTCTGAGGATCATGGATGCATATCCAGATCTAATACCCATAGTTCAGTAAACTACAAATTCATCTTCAGGTGATACACCTATATTTTTCATTATTGCTATTATTTCATCAGGTTTTTTTAGTGTAGCGTCAAAATTCATTAGCTGCTTCCATTCAAGGCTTATTGCGCCTTTGATATGTCCACCTCTTGCTTCCCCTACAGCTTGGCTTCCCTTGTATTCCTTTTCTGTTCTAATATCTATTATTTTCATTTTATCTAGATTTTGACTTACATATTCAGTATCAGCTCTATAACTTTCTTCAAAATCCTTCAAAACAAGACCAGTAGTTGGAATAGGTGTTGAAACTTCAGTTGTTGTATCATAGCCTAGCTGTTTCCAATATGCAAGACCACCATAAAGCATTTTTACATTATCAAGGCCGCTTGCTCTTAGCTGCCATGCATATCTGCCATCCGGACCTGGTGTATTCATAACATCAGAGTAGAATACTACAGTTTTCTTATTGTCGATACCCAAGGATTCAAGCACTTTTGTTAGCTCTTCTTTACCAAGTACCGTTCCCCAACCTTTATCTCCAGGTTTTCCAAGGGTTATACAGGTTTTTTGGAAACCTTCCATACTAATGGCACCAGGAATATGCTCTTTTGCATATTTATCAACTTTATTAGAGTCAAGAATAACCACATCACCACTACTAAGCTTTTCTTTCAATTCTTCAGGGGTAATGAATATATCCCCATTTTTATAAATTGATAAGTCAACTTTTACACCATTTGCTGGAGTATTCTCATTAACGGGCTTGGTGCAACCAGTTATTACCAGTGCTAATATTAGTGAAAAGCATATAATAATTGCCAGTTTCTTATTTTTCATTCTCTATTTCACCTCCTTTCAAGGCTTTATTTCTTTCATTCCATATCTTTTTAAGCATAAATGCCAATATACTAAGTGAGAAAAGTATTAAAAGTCCCACAACAAATGTTCTTACACTGCCAACAAGCATACTACCAACATATGAATATATAATTGTTGCAGGTAATTGTCCAATTCCTGTTGCCCAGAAAAAAGACCAAAAGCTCATTGAAGTTAAACCAGCAGCATAGCTTACTATATCAAATGATATAAATGGTAAAAGCCTAGCGATTAGAATCGCATACTTTCCATATTTATCAAAGAAAACATCTACCTTCTCAAGGGCAAATTTACTTGTTAGCTTTTCTACCACATCACGGCCATAAAGCTTTGATATGAAGAAGCATAACACTGCTCCAGCCATTGCACTTGACCATGAAAGAATAGCACCTTTCACCCATCCGAACAAACCAGCATTGGCAAATGTTATGATAAATGCTGGAAGCGGTGCAACAAGCGACTGAAAAATCATTAAGAAGAATGATACGATAGGGGCCCATATTCCAAAAGATAATATGTATCCTTTTATAACATTTACATCAATCATCCTCATTAAGAAAAAAGCTTGTTTTATACTATCCTGAAGAGGTTTTACCAGAAAGTATATTAGCAAACAAACAACTATAATACCGATTTTAGCTAGGACCGATTTTTTCAATTTTCCCATAAATGACTTGCTACCTCCTTTGAATAATAAACGATATGAAATCTGACCAGCTAGATTATATCATATAGTTATCGAATATATTATAGAAAAACCTACATATAGAAACAAACTATAACTCTTGCGCTGACTATAGATTGCTTCTATAATCATACTAAATATTTTAATATCAAAATTCATTTCTTCCTGCTCCTTAACCCAATTGGTAGCAAAACTTTGTGCTATAGAAATCGGGTTAAGATACAGTCATTTTTTCTGTTTTATCTGCGAAAAAGACAAGTAAAATTTTAATTTTACTTGTCTTTTTACTCTATGCTATATTCTTCTATTGGATAATATACAAGTATTTTCATCTGATTATCTATCTAGTTAACTTGGATCTATTTTGATACTCTGTATAAATTCAGCGTTTATAAGTTCGTTGCCTTTTTTAGTTTCAACCTCAATCCAATTTTCATTAACATCAATTATCTTACCTGCTACATTTGTCCCAAATGACCCTGTGGATATTTTGCAATTCTTGTTGATATACTTTTTAATTACCTCGTTGGTCATAATGATTAACCCCCTCCTCTTTTTATTTTTAAAGATTATTGACTTTTGCATTTCACGTTGTTGCGGCAAAATTATAAAAAACAATATAAACATTGGCATATATATCGCAATCCAAGATGCTGAACTCAACCAGACATCACCCCCTTAAATCTTACTTTCATGTCATGATAGAATCATTTTTACTCTTATAATTACTCTAATCCAGTAAATAATCTACTACTTCAACAACACGAGAATCCGCCATGTATACTCTCGGTACTCTCCTGCTTACCATGCTAAGAATTTCATTTCTGTTTGTTTGGACTTTATCAGCCAATTCGTTTACAGAGATATTTTCTTGTTGACCTTCTCCAAATAGAAGCACTTCGTCGTTAACTTCGGCTTCCGGTACATTGGTAAGATCGATCATACACTGATCCATGCATATGATGCCGATAACGGGAGCCCGCTTTCCTCTTATGCTTACTTCTCCTTTGCCAGAGAGTCCCCTCGCATAACCGTCTGAATACCCAACTGCTATTGTACCGATCCTACATTTGTCCGGTGCAATAAAAACAGGATCATATCCCACCCATTCACCTTTATTTACCTCTTCAATCCGAGATATTTGAGTTTTAAACGTCATAGCCGGTTTTAGACTGATTACATCCTTGTATAGCCCAGTAGTCGTTACCCCAAAAAGAAATCCGCCAAGTCTCACCATCTCAAGATCAAAGTTTGGATACAATACCATTCCATTGCTATCGCTGATATGCCTCATAGGAATGTGTACCCTTCTAGCTCCGACTTTATCTATAATGTCCATGAATACGTTGAATTGTATCTGATCTGCTTCCGCTGTGGTTAAAGCAAGATGACTGTAAATGCCTTCCACATTGATATTGCTCAATCGGCATATATTGATAATAGTATCTACAACTTTAGGTCCTGGCTTCATTCCCAGCCTGTTCAGCCCGGTATCAAGCTTTATATGGATTACAGGTTTCTCATTTAATTGTCCTGCTATATCCGATATTCTTTGTGCCTGTTCTAGGTTGAATACTGTCATAGTCACCCTGCTCTTCACTCCTACTGACAAATACTCATCGGGAGTATAACCCATCACTATAATTGGCACCTCTACAAAATGCTTTCTAAGCTCTAATGCTTCTGATAAACAAGCAACAGCCAGTTGATCCACTTTATTATCGATCAGCACTTTTGCAACCTGAACCGCCCCGTGCCCATATGCATTTGCTTTTAACACAGCTGCAATTTTAGTATTTTGAGGTATTATTTTTCTAGCTTCGCACAAGTTATGTACAATACAATCAAGATCTATCTCTACCCATGTATTTCTCATTCTTGTCATCTTAAAATTTTCTTCTATCAATTGCTTTACTCCTTCCGAACCTCAGCAAATTCGACGTCAGTATTTTTTACTTCACAGAGCTTGAAGTTTTATTTAACTTATATGCAGCTGCCGCTTGGGTAAAATCGCTGAATAGTCTTAAAAAAATTGGATACCGTTTAGTCAGGCATTCAGGATGCCACTGTACTCCAAGCAAATATCTTTCTTCAGTACTTTCAATAGATTCAATAATATTATCAGATGAAAGAGCCGCTACTACAAGATTACTACCAAGGGTTTTTACAGCTTGATGGTGAAATGAATTTACGTATAGCTTATCTTCTCCTAGAATGTCCTTCAGCCTGCTTCCCTTGACTATATTTACAGAATGATAAAGTTCATCTTCGGGCGTATCATTGGGGTAATGGCCAAAGGAATCCGGTATTTGCCTATTTATATCCTGATAAAGTTTGCCTCCTAATGCAACGTTTATCAATTGACTTCCTCTGCATACTCCGAATATAGGCATACGCTTTTCATAGGCTCTTTTAAAAAGACCTAACTCATATTGATCTTTGTAAGGCACTATTCCGTTTATCTCCTTTAGAGGTTCTTCTCCGTAACATCTTGGGCTTATATCAGCGCCTCCAGTAAATAATATCCCATCTAGCATTTCAATATAGTAATCATAATCGTCTTCATTATCAATAGTCGGTATATTCACAGGAATACCTCCTGCTGCAAATACCGAGTGTATGTACTCTGTTACCACGCTGCAATATGCACCCTTCTCACGTTGATATGTGGTTAATCCTATTATAGGCTTATTCATCTTTTCTTTCATAAAACATCCTCCATAATCTAATTCAAAATATTGTGCTCCAATTTTTAATGCATTTTTTTCATTAAATGCACCCTACCCATAATCTTTTCTCTACTGGTATATCTGTGTTATTCTCGAATTTTTTCTTCCTTTTCATTAGACTCTGGTTTTATCCATCCTTTTTCTAGTAATGTATTTATGGCACCATACAAGGTTCCTGCTCCAAGTGATACACGTCCATTACTTAGTTCCTTTATATTCTGCATTATTCCATAACCATGCATCGCCTCATAAACAGATAAAAGAATATAATAAACTGCTTCTGTTAATGCCCCGCGTTCTGTACTTTCTGGCATTAAGACACCTCCACTATTACGTATGCCGTTATACCGGCTATAGTTATATTATATCGGTTACTGATATACAAATTAATAGTAATCTTGAGCTATTTTCATATTATTTAGAAATTTTATAATGCAATGTGTTCTGCTAACTTATTATCTTCTGATTTCTTATGGTGCAAATCATAAGAAAGTTTAGTGAAAGGATAATTTCAAAAAGCCTCGTGAAATGTTTCAGAATTTCTCCTTCATTCTCTCACGAGGCTTAACGATTAAATTTTACTAATAGACCATAAGCCCCATATGCATTAAGTCATATAAAACTCCATTGCACATTATTTCACCCTTTAGAATTCCTTCATCCTCAAAACCTAACTTTTTATACACATGTATTGCATTTTGATTATCAGTTCTTACTCTTAAACTTATTTTGCATATAGATTCATTTTCTCTTGCCCAATCTATTAAGTATTTAATAAGTTCTTTTCCTATTCCCAAGTTCCAATAATCCTTCAATACTTGTACACCAAATTCACCAACATGACGAAATTTTTTAGAAGAACCTCCTCTGAAAGATAAGCTCCCAACAATCTTATTATCTAAAGTTGCTACGAGAAGAATTGAATTATCAGCTTTTGAAAACATACTTATTGTATGGGATTGTTGTTCATCAGTAACAGTAAATTCGTCAGACTCATAACCAAAATGGTCGGTTTCTAAAATTATAGTTTTTAACAGTTGATTTAATTCTGCTGCGTCATCAACACAAGCTTTCCTTACTGCTAATTTCTGATTACCTTTCAAAATTTCTATCATACTTTTCCTCCAATTAATTCTTTTACTTCTTTTTCCTTTTGAAACAAAAGACATCCTCCGTCATGTTCTCCAATGAGCATTCCCGTTTCATTAAGCTTTCTAAATAAAGGCGACTTTAAAGCTTCTCTTAAGGTGCAGTCTTTTAAGTTAATATCTGAATAAGGGGAGAATGGACATGGCTCTGCTGATCCATCCACATTAATGTGAAAAAAACCTCTTCCTGCTGCAAGACATCCCCCTGAGTATTTTTCATCACCAGGAAAGGATAAGAAAATAACATCTTCATACTGCTTTCTAAGTTTTTGCTGCTCATCTTCCAGTATTTTACGTTCTACATCAGTAGGTGCCAACTGCTTTGTTGCTTCTGTAATTGGAACATACTCTATAAAAATCAATGCTCTGCAGCCTTTATTATATAGCTTGTCAAAAAAATCTTTACTAGTTACAGTTCTAACATTTTCAGTTGTCATGGTAACAGAGGCACCATATAAAATACCTTTTTCCTTAAGTGTGTCCATTACATTCATTAAAATATCATAAGTTCCTTCTCCTCGCCTTCCATCTGTCTGTTCCTTGTTTCCTTCTATACTAAGTATTAGCACAAGATTTCTATTTTTATCGAATAACTTTATATATTCATCCTGAAACATTGTTCCATTCGTAAATATGGGAAACATAATCTCTTTTACATCTGCTGCTTTCTCTATGACATCACTTCTCATTAAGGGTTCTCCACCCGCAAGCAATATAAAGGAAATCCCAAGCTCTCTAGCTTCTTTAAATATGTCTCCCCATCTTTCACTAGACAGCTGTTCCTTTTTGAATCCTTCCCCACAGGACTTGTTTTCTCTTGCATAACAGCCTTTGCAAAACAAATTACAATTGCTTGTAATACTTGAAATCAAAAATGCAGGGATGTTTTCTCCGTTACTCATATATTCAGTTAGGTTAAATTTACCATTCATTGTTCCATCCCCCCATTTTGCAGTGATATTCATTGTCATATACATGATATTCTATTTTATGAACCACGGTGTCAAACCACGGTGTCAGATACAGAACATAAGAACATAATGTTTCATCTGAGATAAGTAAATTCATAATCGCTGTACCTTGGAATCTTCAAAAATCGCATAAAAATAGCCTTCCAAAAGCCCTAAATGTTTATATATAGTCTAATAAGTATATTTTACCATATATAGCTACAAAATCTATAGTCAAGCTATGTATTGCCCTGTTTATCTATCAGCAGCAGCTTCTTTAGCATAGACTACACTACTTCAATCAGAGTAAAAAAGCTTATACTTAGAATTTTCATCTAAATATAAGCTTTTAATTTACTATAAACTTAATGGTTTTATAAAAAGTTATATAGCTTCCTATTGATAAATATGTCGGAGTACACTAAACCTAATATAATAGACACTTAATGAGCTTGATCCCTTTTATTGTTCTATAGGTAAATCTTTATTTCCTGCCCATTCATAGAAAGAGCCATCATAATTCTTAGCATTTTCATAACCTGCCATTTTTAATATAAGAGCCATATGACCTGATCTTATACCTTTTGTACAATAAGTTACGATTTCATCAGTTTTGTTGATTCCACTGGATGTAAATAATGCTTCTAAATCCTTCTGATTTTTTACTGTGCCGTCAGCATTAAAAACCTTGCTCCATGTAATGTTTATCGCACCTGGTATATGGCCACCTCTAGCTTCACCATATTTTGTTGCACCAAAATATTCTTCCTCTTCTCTTGCATCGATTATTTTTATTTTATTTAAATTTTGGCTTACATAGTCTACTCCGATGTTTAAACTTTCATCAAGTTCTGTTACGCTGTAACTAGCTGGTGTTATAGTTGGAGCATTTACATCTTTTGCGAATCCCTTAGCTACCCAAGCGTCCCAGCCTCCATTTAATATTTTTGCGTTTTTAATCCCAGCCATTCTTAGCGTCCAAACAATTCTTCCATCATCTCCCCATCCCTTTGGAGCAGCTGCGTAAACAACAACAGGTTTTGTACCGTCTATTCCAAAACTTCCAATAACAGCACCAAGTTTATCTGCGCTAAGTACAGTTCCCCAACCTTTATCCCCTGGCTTTATAGCTGCCATATCAGTAAATGGCTGCCATCCAGTATTTATTGCATTAGGAATATGATTTGCTTTGTATTCTTTTTCATCTCTTGCATCTATTATAATAACATTTCCAAGATTATTGTTTAGCCATTCTACATCTACGAGCAGGTCGTCATGTATGTACGATACTACTTCTATAGGTGCAACTTCTGCTTGTGTTGATTCAGGAGTTGTAGTTGGTTGTTGAGTTGGCTGTGAGCATGCAGTAAATACCATTGCCGCAATAAGCATGGTAGAAATTAGCAATGCTATTTTTCTTATCATTATATTTTCCCCCTAATTATATGATTGTTTTATTACATCACTACAATAACATAGTATATAGATTTATTAAAATTGAAAATATCTATAACTTATGTTTGCAATATGGATAATTACTATAAAGAAGTCAAGTGTTTAATGATATTGTTTATCAAACTATGAAAAAATCCTATTACGTTAGGTCTTCTCCTCCTACCTATATTATTTGCTTTTCATTTTGGACACTATAGCCTATCTCTTTTGCCCCACTTTTTGCCGCTCTAATTCACCCAATACAACTCCTATAGCGTTTTATGGAGTTACAAAATTAATAGTACAAATTTAAAAACAATCTAGATATGTCAATTATTGACGATATCTAGATTGTTTTAACTGGTGACAAAATTAAATTATTTTTAGTTTCAAATCAAATTATAACTCACGCACACGTACATCTCCCAGGGTTCAATCCTACTCCACTGTAACCGACTTTGCTAAATTCCTTGGTTTATCTACGTCGCAGCCTTTTTCTACTGACATATAGTATGCTAGTAGTTGTAGCGGTATTACCGCTAGTACTGGGGCTAGTATATCTGAAACATGAGGTATATATAATGTTTCATCTGCTACTGTTTCGATTTCTGTGTTGCCTTCTTTTGCTAATGCAAACACGAAGGCTCCTCTTGCTTTTACTTCTTTCACATTGCTTACCAATTTTTCATATAATGCATCTTGTGTCAAAATTGCAAGAACTATTGTTCCTTTTTCTATCAAAGCTATGGTTCCGTGTTTTAATTCACCTGCAGCATAGGCTTCTGAGTGTATATATGAAATTTCCTTTAGTTTTAAGGAACCTTCCATTGCTACTGCATAGTCTAGTCCTCTTCCTAAGAAGAAAACATCTTTTGCATTGGAGTTTCTTGTGGCAAATTTTTGTAATATATCTTTATTTTCTAAAATTTTTTCTACTAGTTTCGGTAAACCCAGCATTTCATTTTTAATATTTGTAATTTCTTCTGGAGAAACTGTGCCTTTTAGTGTAGCCATGTGAAGTGCGATGGTATATAGGGCTATCAGCTGTGTTGTGTATGCTTTTGTAGAAGCAACTGCAATCTCAGGTCCTGCCCATGTGTAAAGTACATCATCCGATTCTCTTGCAATTGAGCTTCCCAAAACATTTACAACACTCAATATTCTAGAACCTTTTCTCTTAGCCTCTTTTAATGCAGCTGAAGTATCCAATGTTTCACCAGATTGACTTATTATAATTGTCAGTGTCTTGTCATCTACTAAAGGATCTCTATATCTGAATTCTGAAGCAATATCTACCTCTACTGGTATCCTTGCCAGTTTTTCTATTACATATTTTCCTGCCATTCCAGCATGATATGCTGTACCACAGGCAACTATATAGATCTTAGTAAACTTTTCCAAGTCTTCTTTAGTAAGTTTTATTTCATCAAGCTTGATACCATCGTCAGGCATTATTCTGGATGTCATGGTATCCTTTATAGCTTTTGGCTGTTCATGTATTTCTTTTATCATGAAATGCTTATATCCGCCTTTTTCTGCAGCTGCTACATCCCAGTTTACTTTAAATATTTCTTTTTCAATTTCTTTACCTTCTTCGCTTAAGAAGGTAATTTTATCTTTTGTTATAATAGCTAGCTCATTCTCACCAAGCAAATAGATGTCCCTAGTGTGCGCCAGTATTGCTGGTATGTCTGAAGCAATGAAGTTTTCGCCTTTACCTAAACCAACGATTAATGGATTTTCTTTTCTGATACATACCATTTTATCTGGTTCTTTTTTGCTTATTACTGCAAAGGCATACGAGCCTCTTATTTTTTCTAAAACGGATTGTACAGCTTCAACTAAATCACCTTTATAAAAATAGTCTATATAATGGGCTAGAACTTCTGTATCTGTTTCTGATATAAAAGTATAGCCTTTTCCTTTAAGGAATTCTTTAATTTTCATATAGTTTTCTATAATCCCATTATGAACCACTGCAATATCACCAGATACATTTGTATGTGGATGTGAATTGACGTCAGAGGGCTCTCCATGTGTAGCCCATCTTGTATGCCCTATCCCAAGGTTCCCGTTTAATGTTTCATTCTTTAAATGTTCTTCTAAGTTCGCTAGTCTTCCCTTATACTTTCTGACCTCTATATTTCCATTTTCATAAATTGCAACTCCGGCTGAATCATAGCCTCTGTATTCCAGATTTCTTAAGCCTTCCATCAGCACAGGTACGGCTTTTTTGTCACCAATATAGCCTACTATTCCACACATAAATCTGTCTCCTCCTAAAAATTCGCTCTTTTTGATTTATTTGTCCCAACAATCACTTGTTGGATTTATAAATCTCTCTCGACTCTGAGCAAGCCGCAGGGTACCCGCCGATCATTTCGATAGGGCATCTGAAGTAAAATAACTGGTCAAAGATGCGACGGATATTTTGAGTCATACAAGGAAGCAGGTTCCGTTGATAGTTGTACTATCAACGGGTTCTGCCGACGCAGTATGACACGAAATAGACTAGCATACTGGCTAGTTATTTTATTGAAGATGCCCGACCCCTGTCCTCGTCAACTAAGTATAATCAATAAACTTAGTCCTGGCGCTTTTTACTACAGTCTCTTACATAAATATCCCACTTGCGGGCGGACAGGGTCGTCCGCCCCTATATCCATATATATCACCTCCCTTACCATTCTATTATTTTTGAACCCTTTTTGCAAGTTTGTTAATATTTGCTCCTATATATTCTATGTAGCAAAAAGAAAAAGTACCACTTTTATGGTACTTAAATCAGTTCTCTTATTTGTACATTTTTCTTTCTATTAAACTTGCTAGCTTTTGTGCATCTTCTAAAAGCTCATCTTTGTTTTCTCCTTCTAGCATAACTCGAACTAAAGGCTCTGTTCCCGAAGCACGTATAAGGACTCTACCTCTATCTTCAAACTTATTTTCCATTTCTTCAATCATTTTCTTTATCTCAAGATCTTCCATATAACTATTTTTATTTTCATTATTAATCTTTGCATTTACCAATACTTGTGGAAGTTCTGTTACTATGGAAGCAAGATCTGATAGCTTCTTACCGGTTTCTTTTATTACAGCAATAAGCTGCAATGCGGTCAAAAGTCCATCTCCTGTGGTATTGTGTTCAAGAAAAATTATATGACCTGACTGTTCTCCACCAAGTATATAATCGTTTTTCAACATCTCTTCAAGAACGGGTCTGTCTCCAACACCTGTTTTTACAAAACCAATCTTTTCTTTCCTGAGGGCCATATCAAGACCCATATTGCTCATGACTGTTCCTACAACAGTATTATTCTTTAATGCGCCTTTTTCTTTTAGATGCTTACCACATATGGCAAGCATAGTGTCACCATTTATAATCTTTCCTTTGTTATCAACTGCTATCAATCTATCGGCATCACCATCAAAAGCAAGACCTATATGTGAGCCTGTATCAACAACTAGCTTTTGCAACACTTCTGGATGAGTCGATCCGCATTTTGCATTGATATTTTTGCCATCAGGTTTATTGTTTATTACTGTTATTTGTGCACCCAAGTCAGCTAATACGGATGGAGCAGCAATATATGAAGCACCATTTGCACAGTCCACTGCAATTTTCATTCCCCGTAAATTTACATCTATAGTCTTTTTAAGGAAATCTATATATGCATGGACTGCATTATCCATCTCAATCTTTTTTCCTATTTCGGCACCCACGGGATTTTTTATATCGTTGTCATTATCAAAAATGAGCTTTTCTATTCGCTCTTCTAATTCATCTGATAGTTTAAAGCCCTTATTGTTAAAAAACTTAATTCCATTATATTCATATGGATTATGTGAGGCAGATATCACTACCCCTGCATCCAGTCCATAATGTTTGATTAAATAAGCTACAGCTGGAGTAGGCTGCACTCCTAGTACTATGGCTTCTGCCCCCATTGAACAAATGCCTGCAACTAGCGCTGATTCAAGCATATCTCCAGAAATTCTTGTATCTTTTGCAATAGCAATCCTAGGTTTATGATGAGTTTCCTCTGTAAGTACGTATGCACCTATCCTTCCCAGGTTAAATGCCAACATTGAATCAAGCTCTGTATTTGCTATACCTCTCACGCCATCTGTACCAAATAAGCGACCCATCCTATGACCCCCCTCTTGTTATATATTGTAGTTATTGATTCGCAGTTTTTTCACCACTTACCCTATATAATACCATATATGAAAAGCTTATTCAAATTGTTGATAACTATTACATTTTTTCTGGAGTATCTATGCCAAGGAGGCCCAAGCCTGTTTTAATTACTGCGCATACTGCCTTTGTAAGATTTAACCTTGCTGCTTTAATATTATCTTCAGCATTTAATATTGGATGGGTGCTATAAAATTTATTGTACGCTTTAGCTAATTCAGTTACATTTCTGCTTATTACAAAAGGCTCATATCTTTCTGCCGCTTCTTTTACTGCATCCTTGAATGCATCCAGGAGCTTCACCATATTAAACTCATCTTCGCTGTTTAAGTTGCTATAATCTGCAACTCCAAAATCAAAGTCTCCTGCTTTTCTTAATATGCTTTTTCCTCTTACATAAGTGTATTGTACATAGGGTCCTGATTCGCCTTCAAAGCTCAGCATATCTTCCCATGAAAAAGCGATGTCTCTATCTCTGTTGTTTTTAAGTATGATATAGATGATTGCACCCATACCTATCTTTTTTGCAACTTCAGCTGGATTATCCAGATTACGATCTTTGCTTTGTATTATTTCTAAAGTCTTACTTACCGCCTCATCAACCACTTCTTTAGCAAATATTACATCACCTTTACGAGATGCAAGTTTTCTATCTGCAAATTTTACAAGAGATGTACCTATATGCGTACAATCTTTGTACCACTCAAATCCTGCAAGATTTAGTACATTAAAAAACTGTTTAAAGTGAAGGGCTTGTGTATTTCCAACAACATAAATGCATTTATAGAAATCATATGTCCTTTTCCTATAAATAGCTGCTGCCAAATCACGGGTTGCATATATTGTTGCACCATCAGATTTCAGTATCATACATGGTGGAAGATTAAATTGTTCAAGATCTACTATCTTTGCTCCATTACTTTCTACTAAAAGATTATTCTTCTCTAATATTTCTACTACTTCCTCCATTTTATCGCTATAGAAGCTCTCTCCTGCATAGGAATCAAATGTAATATTAAAATCGTCATAAAGCTTTTTAAATTCCATTAAGCTTAAATCTTTAAATTTCCTCCATAAAGCAACAGACTCTTCATCACCTTGCTCAAGCATTTTAAAATATTTTCTTGCTTCATCTTCTAGGCCAGGGTTTTCCGCCACTTCATCATGAAATTTTACATATATTTTTAAAAGCTCATTTATTGGATCCTTTGCTATTACCTCATCATTTCCCCAAAGTTTATAAGCAACAATGAGCTTGCCAAACTGAGTTCCATAGTCACCTATGTGATTTAACTTTACTGTGTCGTACCCAAGATGTTTGTATATCTTTTCAATTGAGTTTCCTGTTACTGTATTTACAAGATGTCCTATATGAAAAGGCTTTGCTATATTGGGTGACGAGAACTCAACTAGTACTTTTTTTCCTTCCCCTTCAGTTGTACTTCCAAAATTTTTGTCTTTTTCTAGAACTTCTTTAATAGTAGCTTTTATGAACTCTGTTTTATTTACAAAAAAATTCAAATATCCGCCAGCCGCTTCCGCTTTTTCTATAATAGCATCCTGTTCAAACTGCTTAGCTAGCTCTACTGCAATCATGTTTGGTGCCTTTCTCATTGTCTTTGATAAAGTAAAGCATGGAAAAGCGTAGTCTCCCATGTTTCCTTGTGGTGGAATCTCTATAAGGGATAAAACCTTTTCTTCTTCTAATTCTGTAAGTTTACTGATTTTCCCTATAATTTCTTTTCTAAAATCCATCTTTCCAACCTCCATTATTGTTTTTATAAAAAATAAAAACCTCCAATCTCTATAAAGAGACGGAAGTTCCGCGGTACCACTCTAATTGATATTTTGCTGAAAAACCCTTCTCCAGAGACTTGCTGTTCAGCATAAACACCCTACTTTGTTGTCTTTATCGCAGACTTACGCTTACATTACTCAATGAGCTGTTGTCACTTTTCATGCAAATTCTCCCTAGCTCTTTTCCCATCTGATTTATTATCAGGCTCACACCTTTTCCTGACTCTCTAAAATAAATGATAGAAGGTACTTTTCTAGTTCATCAATTTTCCTTTAATTAAATTATTATAACCTATTCTATTTAATTATATTAAATTAGTCAATAGATAATAATAAGTTTTATAGCGTTAGTTAACTTTATGGAAAAGTTTTAGCTTGTTATGAAACAAAAGCGATGTCTGATGATAAAGGAAAATAACCTCCCCTAGTGCATTGTATGAAACAGAGGCAAGTCTTAAACTTGCCTCTGTTTATTCATTAATATTCAATTTTATATCTCTACATGCTTCATAAAATATCCCCATATCTACTGAATAGCATATATATTTTACTCCAATATCTCTCCATTTCTTTGCATTTTCTATGGTATCTACAAAGGTTCCTACCGCAATTCCTCTTCTATTACAAACTATAATGATTTCCATCATTTTATCTATTACTTTTGGATGATCTATCTGGCCAGTAACTCCAAGGGACTGCGAGAGATCATATGGCCCGATGAAAATGATATCGATGCCTTCGACATCTAATATATCCTCAAGGTTTTCTATACCTGTTTGTCCTTCAATCTGTAAAATAATAATGGACTCACTGGATTTCTTGAAATATTCAAATCTGTCCATTGAAGAGTAGTCAGCAGCTCTGACAAATCTGCATACCCCTCTTGTCCCAGCAGGAGCAAATTTTACTCTGCTAATTACTTCTCTAGCTTGATCAATATTTTCAATTTGAGGAACTTGAATACCAGCTGCTCCTATATCTAAAACTTCTCCTATTACTGAAGGATTATTTTCTTTAACTCTTACGATAGGTAAAACATTTCCAATCTGTGCAGCTCTGATTAGATTTTGCAATGACTGTACACTGTTAGGACCGTGCTCCAAGTCTAATATTACAAAGTCGAATTTGGCATATCCTATAGCCTCAATAAAAGCAGGATCACATGTTTTTGAGAAGGGTCCTAAAACATAACCTTCTTCTAATTTATACTTAAATGCTTCTATCATTTTTGTAAGCATAATTTCACCACCATTCATCAATTATTCTAGTTATCACCTAAACTAAGGATTCCATAAAACTGTTTATTCTTCTGAGACCTTCCAATATGTTTTCCTCCGACGTTGCATAGGACATCCTTATAAAACCCTCTCCTGCTTCACCAAATCCAGAGCCTGGAACCACTACAACTCCTGTGTTCTTTAAAAGGTTCACTGAAAATTCTTCAGACTTCATATTTGATTTACTTACATTAACAAAGGTATAAAAAGCTCCCTTCGGCCGTATGCAGGACAGATTAGGAATTTTATTTATTCCATCAATTATAAGCTCTCTTCTCTCTTTATATGTATCTATCATATTCTTTAGGGGCTCCTGGGTACCCTCTAATGCTTCAATAGCGGCATACTGCGTAGGTGTGTTTATGCATCCTACAACGTTTTCCTGCAGCTTAATCATATTCTTTATAACTTCTTCAGGGCCAGCTGCATAGCCTACCCTCCATCCAGTCATTGCATAGGTTTTTGATAAGCTATCTATTATTATTGTTCTTTCCTTCATGCCTTCAAAATTTGCTATACTTACAAACTCTGCCCCATCGTATAAGAAGTGCTGATATACTTCATCAGATATTACAACAAGGTCATTCTCTACTGCAATCTTCGCTATTTCCTTCATTGTCTCTTTATCAACCACACCTCCAGTAGGGTTAGCTGGCGAGTTGACTAATATGGCCTTTGTATTTTTGTTAATTGCCTTTTTTATGTTATCACAGTTATAGACAAAGCCGTCACTCTCGTATACCTTGACAAATCTAGGTGTACCTCCGCACATTTTTACTTGCGCAGGATGGTTAGGCCAATATGGATCTGTTATTATTACTTCATCTCCAGGATTAATAATTACCATCATGCAAAGCATTAAGGCTTCCATGCCACCTACAGTTATTATAATTTCCTTTTCAGGATCAACTTCCACTGAATTTTTGCTCTTTAGTCTTTTTGCAACTGCTTGTCTTAGAGGCAGTATTCCTGCGTTCAATGTATAGTGGGTTTGCCCTTGACTCATTGCCTTGGCAGCTGCATCCATTATATTCTGTGGAGTCACAAAATCAGGTTCTCCTACAGTAAAGCTTATTACATCGCTCATTTTGCTTGCAATATTAAACATTTTTCTAATAGGTGATCCACCTATACTTTGTGAAATATTAGAAATATTAATCATAAAATCACCCCATCATTTAAGCACCTAGATATGCTTTTCGTATTTCATCATTCTCTGCCAGTTCAGATGCCCTGCCATGAAGCACTATATTTCCAGTCTCCAGCACGTATGCTCTATTTGCAATCCCTAGCGCCATGTAGGCATTTTGTTCAATCAAAAGTATTGTAGTGCCTTGCTTGTTTATTTCTTTTATTATGTTGAATATATTTTCTACAACCATTGGAGCCAAACCCATTGATGGCTCATCCAAAAGCATAAGCTTTCCTTTTGTCATTAGAGCTCTGCCTACAGCCAACATCTGCTGCTCGCCGCCGCTTAGTGTACCTGCCAACTGACTTTGTCTTCTTTCAAGAATAGGGAAAAGCTCAAAAACCCTTTTCAGGTCTTCCTTAGCTTCTTTTTTATCCTTTCTAAGATTTGCTCCAAGTTTAAGATTATCCATTATACTCAAATTTGAAAATATTCTTCTTCCTTCAGGTACATGAGAAATACCTAATTGCACTATTTTATGAGGTTCCATATTAAATATGTTTTTACCCATATAACTAATACTACCCTTTTCTGCATTCTCAAGTCCTGATATCGTTCTTAGAGTTGTAGATTTACCAGCTCCATTAGCACCGATAAGTGTCACTATTTCCCCCTCTTCTACAGAAAAAGAAATACCTCTGACAGCCTTTATGGCACCATAAGAAACATGGAGATCATTTATTTCCAGCATCATTTTTTATGTCCCCCTCCAAGATAGGCTTCAATTACTTTAGGATTTTTTTGTATTTCCTCAGGAGTGCCTCCTGCTATGGTCTCACCAAAATCCAATACCTTTATCCTATCAGCTATAGACATTACTACATTCATATGGTGTTCTATAAGTAAGATTGTAAGATTAAATTTCTTTCTTATCTCTGCTATCAGTTTTATTACATCTCCAATCTCATTAGGATTCATGCCCGCTACAGGTTCGTCAAGCAACAAAATTTTAGGGTTGGTAGCTAGCGCTCTTGCTATTTCCAGCCTCCTTTGCTCTCCATAAGGCAGATTTTTAGCTAACAGATCGGCTTTATCATCTAACTTTAGAATACTTAATATTTCGTAGGCTCTTTCTTCAATATCATCTTCAACATCATTAAAGTGTTTACTTCTCAAAAGAGCTTGGATAAGATTATACTTAACCTGCAATGTCAATGCAACTTTAAGATTATCTAAAACAGTCATACTGCTGAACAGTCTAATATTTTGAAATGTCCTTGCTATTCCCTTAGCTGTAAATTCATTTGGTTTATTGCCTACTATGCTAGATCCACTAAGCTTAATGTCTCCACTTGTTGGTCTGTAAAGACCTGTAAGCATATTAAACGCAGTAGTTTTTCCAGCTCCGTTCGGTCCTATTATTGCGACTAATTCTCCTTCTTCCAAATCTAGATTAAAATCACTGACGGCCTTTAACCCTCCAAATTGAATAGAAAGGTTTGTAACCTCCAACAAAGCCACGGGCATCCCCTCCTCTACTATATATAACTAACAAGCTGTAATTTTATTAATACTCAACTAGCAAGCTATGATTTTTTCATGTTTAAGTTTTTATTGGTTTTCTTAACCTTGAGGAATCCGAATTCTTTTCCTCCATAGAGACCCTCAGGTCTTTTTAATATAAGTACTACAAGCAGTACTCCGTATATAACGATACGCCATTTTGCTAAAAACCTCATAAACTCTGGTACTGCAGTCAATACACCTGCGCTCACTATCGAGCCACTTATGCTTGACATTCCGCCAGTATATAAAAATACTAGGAAGTCTATTGATTTTAAGAAGCTGAATGAATCAGGCTGTAAGAACATAAGGAGATGGGCAAATAGTCCTCCTGCAACTCCAGCCATAAAAGAAGCAAACGTAAATGATAGTATCTTATATTTTGTAGTATCTACTCCCATAGTTTCAGAGGCTACTTCATTCTCTCTTATGGATATACATGCACGTCCATAAGAGGAATTAACAAAGTTTCTCGCTGCATATATAGCAAGTATTGTAAAAAGGAAAACCCAGAAAAGATTTGTGTATCTTGGAATGCCGGCCAACCCTCTAGGACCACCAACATAATCTATCAACCTGATTATAGCTCTTAAAAGTTCTCCAAATCCTAAGGTTACTATAGCTAGATAATCTCCCTTAAGTCTAAGTGAGGGTAAACCGATCAAGAAGCCTACTATGCCTGCCATTATTCCACCTGCTAGCAAGGAAAGAAGAAATATTGGCACTTGAAAATATACAGGCCAGCTCGTTGTATTAAAAAGAAGTGTAGTTATTACTGCTGAAGCATATGCGCCCACACCCATGAAGCCAGCATGACCTATGGAAAACTGACCAGTGAATCCATTTACCAAATTTAAGCTGATAGTCATAATAATATTTATACCGGCAAACATTATTATTTGAAGGTAATAGGAGTTTAAAATCCCTATCCTGTTTAAAACTTCTAATATTATATAACTAAAACCCATAATAATGAATTCTTTATTATTTCTAACGAAATTCACTCCAATCACCTACACTTTCTCAATGGTGAATTTACCCATAATTCCAGCTGGTCTTACTAGGAGTATAACAATCAAAATTACAAATCCTATACCATAACCTAAGTCTGAATTTATAGAAGTAGCATAGACTTCTGCAATACCCATAATAAGACCACCTATCATTGCGCCAGGTATACTGCCTATACCCCCAAGAACTGCAGCAATAAATGCCTTAAGACCTAAGAATATGCCCATATATACATCAATCATGGGATAAGTGCTGGAATAAAATATCCCTCCTGCTGCCGCTAAGGAAGCACCTATAAAAAAAGTAATCGATATTATGTTGTTTACATTAATCCCCATAAGCGACGCTGCATCCTTATCAAGAGAAACGGCTCTCATTTTTCTTCCCAGTTGTGTATTCATAACTATATATTGAAGAAGCATCATTAGTAGAAAAGAAAGTACCATCATAAGAAGTTGAACACTATTTGTACTGATACCTAAAAAATTATACTGTATCATTGGTATCAATGAAGGAAATGGTCTTGGAGCAGGTCCTATAAAGGGTAGCGCTCTTGGGAGATTTTCAAGTACAATAGAAACACCTATAGCCGTTATTAATGCTGATAATCTTGGTTTTTTTCTCAAAGGTTTATATGCTATTCTCTCTATTGCAACTCCTAGTAGTCCAGTTAGAACCATACTAATTATCAATACAGGTATAAATCCTACCTTTAGAAAAACCACTGAAAAAAAAGCAACAAACGCACCTACCATCAAAAAGTCACCGTGGGCAAAATTTATAAGCCCTATTATGCCATAAACCATTGTATATCCTAAAGCAATCAAGGCATAAATGCTGCCAAGCTGTAATCCGTACATAAGCAGTTGTAAAAACGTAACCAATATAATCACCTCTTAATATTTGTTGAAATAACTCGTTGAATAAAATTGAATCGGCAGTAAGGTCAAACTTACTACCGACTCCTTACTAAAGTTTTCTACTATGGATTAACTGTTGTAACATATGCTGGAACACCATCTTTGTAATTCATTATTACAGCACCCTTTATTGGGTTTCTGTTTTGGTCAAATGTTACTGCTCCAGATGGAACCTTTAGATTTTTAATATTTGCCATTGCATCTCTAACGCCTTGTCCATCAAGTGTATTCGCATCCTGCACACCTTTTAGCACTATTTGCATAGCTTCATATGCTAAAACAGCATTTGAGTTTGGAGTTGTGTTGAACTTTGCTTTATATTTATCTACAAAATCTTTTGTTAATGGACTTGGATCATCAGGCGAGAATGCTGCAACAAATGCGGCACCTTCAATTGCTTCCTTACCAGCTATGTTAGGTACGTCTGGACTATCCCATGAATCCCCACCTAAAAATTTTGCTGTAATTCCCATTTGTCTAGCTTGTTGTGACTGTAGAGGCACTTCGCTAAATAGGTTAGGCATAAACAATACTTCTGGATTAGCTGCCTTTATTTTTGTCAACTGAGCATTGTAATCCTTTACATCTGCTCCGCCATATGCTTGTACTTCAACAATTTTTCCACCCATTTCTTCGAAAACCTTTGTGAAGTTTTCCATTAGGCCTTTGCTATAATCATCAGCGTTATTATATAGTATAGCAGCTGTATTAGCTTTTATAGAATCCCTTGAATATATAGCTGCAACTTTCCCTTGAAATGGATCTATAAAGCATGCCCTGAATAAAAAGTCTCCTACTTGAGTTACTTTTTCATTGGTTGTAAATGTCCCAATAGCTGGAACCTTTAGAGATTGAGCAATAGGTCCGCCTGCAAGTATGCATTTACTCATATCTGGTCCAACGATAGCTATTACTTTATCCTGATCTATCAATTTTCTGTAAACATTTGCTGTTGTTTCTGGTTTTGCTTCATTGTCTTCATATATAAATTTTACAGGAATTTTTGTACCCTTTACATCTAGTCCACCATTTTTCTCTAACTCATCAGTTATTAAAGAAATACCATTCTTTATGTATTCTCCAGCTATTGCTGATTGACCAGAAAGAGGAGAAACAACACCAATCTTGATTTCTTTAAGAGTTCCAGAACCTGGTACTGAGCTACAGCCAAATAGTGAAAATACCATAACCATAATCATTAGGATACTTAATAATTTCTTCACTTCAAATCCTCCCTAAATTTTAAAATAACCTAGCATGCTTCTTAATAAATACATCATCAATGTTACATAACTTTAATCACCGCCTTTACCTCTATTGAATAATTGACGTATAGTCAATATAATCTTTCTGGTCTTTGTACAAAGTGAATAATATTCCCCTCTATATCTCTGAAGAAAAAAGTGCTTGTCCCTTTAGGGCTTGTCTTCAATGGTTCTATTATATCCACCTCATCATTCATTAGATTTCTGTATTCCTTCTCTATATCATCAGTACCAAAAGCAATATGGCGTATTCCCTGATGCTTATTGTCAACAATTGCAGTTTCCTTATCGGCAGGATATAACTCTATCATGCTATCATCTTCCAAAAGAAGTATAAATGTAGGTCTTTCCTTTTTATTATCATATATAACTTTAAAATCAAAAAGGTTTAAATACCAATCTTTTAAAGAAGTTGTATCTTTTGCACATATTGCAATATGCTCTAATGTTATCATACCTTCATCTCCTTAATTACCTTTGCACTCTGCCTGACCCATCACCTTCCATTAGGGTTTCAACTTCATCAACAGATGCCATGTTAAAATCGCCTTCTATAGTATGCTTCAAGCAAGAGGCTGCCACTGCAAATTCCAATGCTGATTGCACACCCATTCTATTGGCCAAGCCATATATAATTCCGGCTCCAAAAGAATCTCCACCCCCCACTCTATCGATTATATGTACATCATACTTTTTAGACTTATAGTATTCTAGACCGTCATAAAGCATCGCAGACCAACCATTGTCAGATGCCGAATAGCTTTCGCGGAGTGTGATTGCTGCATATTTAAGCTTAAATCTGTCTACCAATTCTTTTGCTACTTTCTTATAACCTTCATCATCAAGATGTCCTCCAGTAATATCGGTAGACTCTGCTTTTATTCCGAAAACCTTTTCCGCATCCTCTTCATTTGCAATAACAACATCACAGTATTTTATAAGACCACTCATTACTTTTCCTGCCTTTTCTGTAGTCCAAAGCTTTTTCCTATAATTTAGATCCACACTGACCATAACTCCTGCTTCTTTTGCTGCTTTTACAGCTTCCATGCAAATCTCGGCGCAATTATCTGATATGGCTGGTGTTATACCGGTAAAGTGAAACCACTCTGCACCGTCAAATATCTCCTGCCAGTTAAAGTCCTCCATTTTAGCTTCTGCTATTGAAGAATGTGCTCTATCATATATGACTTTTGAAGGCCTTTGAGCGGCTCCCTTTTCACAAAAATATATACCTACTCTATTTCCACCTCTAGAAATATGTTTTGTACTAACTCCGTATCTTCTTAATTCATTTACCGCTGCCTGTCCAATTTCATGTTTTGGTAGCTTTGTAACGAAATATGTATCCTTCCCAAAATTCGCCAGAGAAACTGCTACATTGGCCTCTCCTCCACCATATACAATGCCAAACTCCTTTGATTGAACAAACCGATCATATCCTAAGGGTGCTAATCTCAGCATTATTTCCCCAAACGTTATAAATTTTCCCATCGTTAATCCCTCCTAATCCCTTGCCATTCTTACTTCTTCCACAAATTTTCTAGCCGTCTCCTCTACCAATTTATAATTGCCTGTTTTGGCTCCCCTAGTCAGTTCTCCACCTATTCCTATAGCAACCGCTCCAGCTTTAATCCAATTCTTAACATTTTCTAATGTGACCCCACCAGTAGGCATGAAGTTACCTTGAGGTAGCGGGCCTTTAAACGCGCTGATAATGGAAGGTCCGAAGGCACTTCCCGGAAAAACCTTTAATATCTCTACTCCATACTCCATGGCCTCGATAGCTTCCTTTACTGTCATTATCCCAGGCATTACAGGAATCCTATATCTGTTACAAAGCTTAATTGTCTCAGTATTCAAGCTTGGACTTACAATATATTTTGCCCCCGCAAGTATACAAACTCTTGCTGTTTCTGGATCAATCACTGTACCTGCACCTATAATCACATCATCATTTTTGTATACTTCTGAAATCTCTTTAATAATGTCAATTGCACCAGGAACTGTCATTGTAATCTCCAGTACTTTTATGCCACCATTTTTTACAGCTTCTACTATCTTAATACCTTGTTCTTTTGATTCAGCTCTGATTACTGCTACGACTCCACAGTCTATCATTTTTTTAATAGTTTCAATTCTTTTCATTTCGACCTCCTAAAGTACTTGTTCCGCATAGTGAAACTTTGTTTCGCAAACTTTACTTTTTAAAAGAATTGATTCTGATCAATTCTTTTACGTTTCGCAATGTGAAACATAGTTTTACAATTCTGATAAATAGTTATATTCTACACGCTTCTTTAAATTCCTTCTCTAACAAAAACTTATTTTTTACTACTCAATATATCCTAACTGATATGAAATTTCCTTGGCCGTCTTTAATATTTCTTCAGTAAGTTCAGGCATTCTATAATGAGTAACAAGAATTATTGGTCCAGATAAACTGATAGAGGCAATTATCTTTTTTTTATTATTATATATAGGTGCTGCCACGCATCTTATTCCTTCCTCGTGTTCCACTTCATCAAAAGCATAACCGCGAGTTCTGATTAAAGCTAACTCCTCTTTTAATTGATTCAAATTATCTATTGTGCTTTTTGTATATTTGTACATTCCTTTCTCTTCCATAATTTCTTCTACTTCAGCGTCACTTAGTTGGCAGAGCAACACTTTTCCAACTCCAGTACAATGAAGTGGACTTCTCTTTCCAATTTGAGAATACATTCTAATGCTGTGGTCAGGACTTTCTACTTTATCTATATAGACAGCTTCCCCCTTGTCGAGTATAGCAAGGTGAACTACTTCCTTGGTCTTGCTCGAAAGCTCCTGAATATATGGCTTTGCAATATCTCGGAGATCCATCCGATCAAGTATAGAACTTCCCAACAGCAATATTTTCATACCTAGCTTATAATTTTGATTATCAAGGCATTTTTCAACATAACCCCTGCTCATAAGTGTTCCTAGCAATCTATGAACAGTGCTTTTATGTAAGCTCGTTGCATTAGATAATTCTGTAACACCGCAACCATCCCTTTCTTTGGCTAAGGTCTCTAATATCGTAATGGATCTGTCAACAGATTGTACTAAATTATCGGTTTTATCTTTCATACTAATCCTCCATAAAAACAATTTTGTTTCATATATTGAAACACTGTATCGATTTTTACTATAATATGATTTTTTATTTATATGCAAACAATATCACTCATCATTTCATCTATTATTCTACCTTCAGCTTGTGGCATTTGTAGTCCTAAAAGCGCAGCCATTGTCGGTGCTTCATCAATTAAATTAGCTTGTGGAATTACTTTGCCCTTTTTTATTCCATTTCCGCAGGCAATAAACGTGGTATATATATCCGCTTTCTCTGGTGAAAATCCGTGACCTGCTATGTGATCAGGGCAATCCACTTCTATAAGCGAGCCCTCAAGACTATTGTCAAAACAATATCCATTTCTTGCTTCAAGCATGAATCTACAGTTTGGATCTGCACCCATATATGATGCTTGCTCACTTGTATAGATCTCTTCTATGGCACAACCATTGCTGGTTTTCAGCTCCATTATTATTGCTATAACTAACATCTCTGTCGTTTTATCCTTGTCATTTAAATATACATATGCTGATCCGTCACAACAGTTGCAGAATGCTTTCCAGCTCACAACTTTGCCTTTCTCATCAACTTTTATCAATCCTTGCTTTAAAAATTCTGTGTTCAATTTGATTCTTGATTGCACATCGATAAAGCCATGATCTCCTAATACAATAAAAGTTGTGTCGTCCATAATTCCTGCTTTTTTAACTGAACTTATGATTAACCCTATATTTTCATCTATATGTATAAGAGCATTCTTTGCTTGCTCTGAGTCCGTGCCATATTTATGTCTTTTGCTGTCTAAATCAAGTAAGTGCATAAGCACCATATTTGGCGCTTTATTTATTATAAGGTCCGAAGCCGCAACCGTAATAAAGTTATCTAGCTCGGGAAGGCTTTTCCCATTAAGCAGTTTACCATATTTAGCAACGATCTGCATGAAAAATAGTGGTGTGCCACTTTTCATAGAAAGCAAAAACTGATTTTGACCTTTCTTGTTTGTCCATATTTCAGGAAAATTATAGTCTATCTTTGCTCCTGCCATTACAGGCCACATAAACGATGCTACTTTCAGCTTGTTTGCTTTAGCTATATCGTATAATGTAGGTACTTTTACATCTCTACTATACCAATACCAATCAGAATCTTCTATCCCTGGTTGCAGCATAATATTATTAATTATTCCATGTTTTTTTGGATATGTTCCTGTTATAATTGATGTGTGAGATGGATAAGTAAGAGATGGATATACCCCTTTTACTCTTTCTACAATAGAGCCATTCTTTAATAAAAGACTAAAATTTTTTAATGTTTTTATAAATTCTAAGTCCTTGCTTTTTAATGCATCTACAGAAAGGACTATAAGGTACTTAGTCGCTTTACCCATAAATACCTCCACAATATGAAAATTTGAAACTAAGATATTATATAGATAGTATATGCTCAGTATCTTTATTGTCAATATTAGACTTTCAAATATATAGTTAGAGGGGAGCTTTATTATGATCAGTTTATTCAAAAGATTCTCGAAGCAAGAGTTCAGCTGGGTTATGCAGGATTGGGCGAATTCTGCTTATTCTATGGCAATTACTACAGCAATACTTCCTATCTTTTTCAAAGATGTTGTAGCAAAAGGACTGCCAGATCATATATCTACAGCCTATTGGGGGTATGGGAATTCTCTGTCTACTTTATTTATTTCACTACTAGCACCGCTACTAGGAGCTCTAGCTGATTATAAGGGTTACAAGAAAAAATTGTTCTCTGTTTTTCTTGTTTTGGGGGTAGTGTCTACAGCCTTGTTGTCTACCGTAGGTGAAGGCGAGTGGTTAAAGTGTATTATTATTTATAGTATAACTGCCATTGGTTTTTCAGGCTCAAATATATTCTATGATGCTTTTCTTATTGATATAACTGAAGAGAAACGCATGGATAAGGTATCCTCTTTCGGCTTCGCCTTTGGCTATTTAGGCAGTACAATACCCTTTATTATAAGTATCGTATTTATTCTAAATCCTACAATTATTGGTTTAAGCTCATCTTTAACTGCTACAAAGCTTGCTTTCTTCATTACAGCGTTATGGTGGTTGGTATTTTCTATCCCAATGCTCAAAAATGTGAAACAAAAGTACTTCATAGCGTCCACTGCACATCCCATTAAAGAAAGCTTGTCTAGACTCACAAAAACCTTTGGAAGCAGTAGGCTTGGAGTTCTCAGCTTATTAATATTGTTTATGGTAGGCGGCTTTACTCTATTAAAAGTTAAAGTACCTGTTATATAAATAAAAAAAGCCGTATCGAGAGAGGATGGATGGCGTGTTTTACTCGATACGGCCTTTTTTATTTTTTGCATGATCTAAGGCTAGTTATTTAACGCATTCTGCTCCTTTATTAAGAGCTTCTTTGTTTAGAGGTATAACACTAGCCTTTTTGGCTTGGAACATCTCTGTTATTATTTCCATGATTGTCTCTTGGCTAATAGCCTTTGTAGCTTCAATATATGCACCTAGCATAACCATATTGGCTACTTTGCCATTACCTAGCTCATTTGCGATATCATTTGCTGGCACATAATATACTTTAATATCATCTCTTGTTGATTTCTTGTCTATTAGTGAGCTGTTAATGAAAAGCATTCCACCTGGGATAACATCTTTTTCAAACTTATCAAGAGAAGGTCTATTTAAAACGATTGCTTCTGTTGCAGCTGTTACGATTGGTGATCCTACTGGATCTTCCGACACAATAACATTACAAGAAGCTGTACCTCCACGCATCTCAGGACCGTAGGATGGTAGCCACGACACATTTTTACCTTCTTTTAATCCAGCTTCTGCAATAATCTTACCTATTGCCATAACGCCCTGTCCACCGAAACCTGCCATTACTATTTCATGTGTCATTATTTCACCTCCTCAACATTTCTGAAGTTTCCTAGAGGGAAATATGGAATCATATTTTCCTGCAACCACTTCAATGATTCTAACGGAGTTTTGCCCCAGTTTGTTGGGCAAGTTGAAAGTATTTCTACAAAAGTAAAGCCAAGTCCTTTCATTTGAATTTCAAAGGCTCTCTTTATTGCTTTTTTAGCTTTGTTTATATTTGGTATATCATGTACGGATACTCTCTCAACATAAACTGCTTTTGGTATTGTAGCCAACATTTCACTAACTCTTAATGGCAGACCAGTAAGATCTTCACTTCTGCCATATGGAGCAGTTGTAGCCTTTTGGCCAATTAGTGTAGTTGGAGCCATTTGGCCACCTGTCATACCATATATTGCATTGTTTACAAATATTGTTGTGAATTTCTCACCTCTCATAGATGCGTGTACTATTTCAGCAGCACCTATTGAAGCTAAGTCTCCGTCCCCTTGGTATGTGAATACGGCTGACTTTGGATTCACTCTTTTAATTCCTGTAGCTACTGCTGGTGCTCTACCGTGTGCTGCTTCTTGCATATCACAGCTAAAGTAATCATAGCAGAATACTGCGCAACCAACTGGAGCCACACCTATTGCATCATCTAATAGATCTAATTCTTCTAATACTTCTGCAACCAATCTATGGATAATACCATGTGTGCAGCCTGGGCAGTAGTGGAATTGCTTATCTGTTAATCCTTTTGTTTTTTGAAAAACAACTGCCATTATTTTGCACCCCCTAATACCTTTTTAGCTTCTGCAACGATAGCTGCAGGAGTTGGAACCATACCACCAGTTCTTCCATAGAAATGTACTGGTTTAGCTCCATTTACTGCTAATCTAACATCTTCAACCATTTGTCCCATGCTCATCTCTACTGCTAAGAAAGCTTTTACATTCGCTTTTGCTGCTGCAGCTTCAACTACTTTTGATGGATATGGCCAAAGTGTTATAGGTCTTATCAAACCTGCTTTTATGCCTTCTTTTTCAAGAGTGGCAATAGCATTTTTAACTATTCTTGCTGTTGTGCCATAGGCTACAAATACGATTTCAGCACCATCCATATTATATTCTTCAACTCTTGTTTCATTTTTTTCCATTTCAGCATATTTCTCAAATAAATGAATGTTGTGCTTTTCGCAAGCAGCTGGATCTATGAAAAGCGAATTAATAACGTTATGCTCTCTTTTTCCTTTTGTGCCTGTAGTTGCCCATTTCTTATCTGGCAGCTTTCTTTTAGGAATATCTGTAAACTCTACTGGTTCCATCATTTGACCTATCATACCGTCTCCCAATATCAATACTGGGTTTCTGTACTGATCAGCTATATCAAAGGCTTCTTGAGTTAAATCAACAGCTTCTTGAACTGAACTGGGAGCAAGTACAAGTAATCTGTAATCTCCATGTCCACCACCCTTTGTTGATTGGAAATAATCTGACTGAGCTGGTTGAATTCCTCCAAGACCAGGGCCGCCTCTTACTATGTTAACTATAACGCAAGGAAGCTCTGCTCCTGCTATATAGGTAATTCCTTCTTGCTTTAAACTTATTCCAGGAGAGGATGATGATGTCATGACTCTAGCGCCTGACCCTGCACCTCCATAAACCATATTTATAGCAGCTACTTCTGATTCAGCTTGAACAAAGGCTGCTCCTTCAATTTGTGGAAGTCTCTTAGACATATATTCTGGAATTTCGTTTTGTGGTGTTATCGGATAACCGAAAAAGAATTTACATCCGGCTTTTATGGCAGCTTCAGCTATGGCCTCGTTGCCTTTCCATAATTCCTTAGCCATTTAATTACATACCTCCTTTATAATTTTTCTACTCTAATTACTACATCAGGACATGTTTTAGCACATGATCCACATGCTATGCATTTGTCCATCTCTTTAACTGTTGCTGGATGATATCCTTTTATGTTTATTCTTTCTTTGTCCATATGCACAATGTTTACTGGGCACACTCTTACACAAAGTTCGCAACCCTTGCATTTGTTCTCATCAAATATTACTTTACCTGCCATTTGCAATCCTCCTATTCTACTTTTTTTATTCCCAGGGCTTTTTCATGTATATGTCTATCGGGAATATATTTCCCTGAATACCAGATGGCAATCTATCAACAAGACTCTTATGAACAACCACGTATTTTATGGGAAGTCCTAGAATCTGTGATACCTCTTCACATAGTTTTTGTCCTCTTAGAATGTCTTCAATTTTTGTATCACCACAAAGGTGGGTATTATTTACTAGAGAAGTTATCTTTTGTCTTGAGCTTTCTTCAATATCGCTTATATATTTCATAACATCCTCAGCGGTCTGGGTCTCATGCCTATTGGCATTTACTACAAACATCATTTCATAGGGCTCCTCTGATAGATACTCATGGTATCTTCCTAGTGCTCTAGCCCCTACCTTGTCTCCACCCAAATCTATGACAACCTCATAACTTTTATCATGAAAAGCTGTATTTATTTCAGCTGAGAGAGCTGGTATATCGGCACCTGGTCCTTTTATCGAAGAGGCTATTACTCTAATATCTTTTTCTGTGAACTTCGGTTCGATTTCTCTAGATCTAAAATAGGGATTCACTATATCTAAATCTACAATGGCAGTTTTCTTCCCTGTGGCTGCCAAAGCAAAAGTATAATTTACAGCAAACTCTGTTTTTCCACTACCATAGTGACCTGTAATAATTCTAACTCTTTTTTCATCTAACATTTAACCATCATCCTTTTAATACTGTCTTGCTTCTTCTTCACCACGAAGTACTCTTAATCCGCCTTCTGCAAGTGCTATCATTTCATCTTCTCCAGGATATACGCTCACTTGGCTTATGAATTCTACTCTCTCTTTGATCCATGACACTAATGCTTTATCATAAGCAAGCCCACCTGTTAAGCATACTGCATCAACTTTTCCTTCCAGGACTGCAGCGCACGATCCAATTTCCTTTGCAACTTGATAAGCCATAGCTTTATATACAAGCTCTGCATTTTTGTCGCCATCTGCTATCATTTTTTCTACTTCTCTACCATCATTTGACCCAAGATAAGCCACAAGGCCACCTTTTCCGACTATCTTTTTCTTCATTTCATCTATTGTGTAATTTCCTGAGAAGCACATTTTAACCAATGCGCCAACTGGAAGTCCTCCTGATCTTTCAGGTGAGAAAGGTCCTTCTCCATCGAGGGCATTATTTACATCAATTATTCTACCATTTTTATGAGCACCTACTGATATTCCACCACCCATATGAGCAACAATAAGGTTTACATCTTCATAGGCTTTGCCTAAATCCTTTGAAGCCCTTCTAGCTACGGCTTTTTGATTTAGTGCATGGAATATGGATATTCTCTTTATTTCTGGCATACCCGAAATTCTAGCTATTTCATCTAGCTCATCAACTACAACAGGATCAACTATAAAGGCTGGAATATTTAGTTGTGAAGCTATTTCATTTGCTATGACTCCACCTAAATTTGAAGCGTGTTGTCCCATTACGCCCATTTTTAAGTCTTCAAGCATATTTTCATCAACTTTGTAGGTGCCGCCTTCCATTGGTCGAAGTAATCCACCTCGGCCTACTACTGCACTTAACTTTGTTATATTTATGCCCTTGCTGTTTAGTGTATCTAATATGACATTTTTTCTAAACTCATACTGTTCGAAAACTGTTTTGTATGGGGCTAACTCTTCATTAGAGTGTCTTAGTGTTTCTTCTAATACTGGTTTTTCATTATCAAACACCGCTATCTTCGTTGAAGTCGAGCCTGGATTGATTATTAAAAGTCTAAAAATCTCTTGCATTTTAACTCCTCCTAGATTATTTACTAGCCATTAATACCCCGATGGCTATGGAATTAAGTTTTGCTATATCTGAATCTGCTCTAGATGTCAATACTATTGGAGCTTTCGCACCAACTACAATACCAGCATTGCTGCCTTTTGCAAAGAATACCATTGACTTGTAGAGCATGTTTCCTGCTTCAATTGTTGGAACCATCAATATATCCGCATGTCCCGCAACTGGATGATCTATTCCTTTATGCTTAGCGGCTTCTAATGACACTGCATTATCAAGTGCAAATGGGCCACCAACGACACAGCCATTTAGCTTGCCCTCTCCATTGATTTTTACTAGCTCAGCAGCATCAATTGTTGCCTGCATTTTTGGATTAACCTTTTCTACTGCACATAGTACTGCCACCTTTGGAAAATCATTTTCAAGTGCAGTTGCAACTTGTACGGCATTCTCAATGATTTGCTTTTTTTGATCTAAATTTGGAGCTATATTCATAGCTGCATCTGTTACATAAAAAAGTCTATCATACCCATTTATCTCAAATACTGCAACGTGAGAAAGAACATTTCCAGTTCTAAGTCCTATTTTTTCATCAAGAACTGCTTTTAAAATCAATGAAGTATCAACTAAGCCTTTCATAACAATGTGGGCTTTTCCCGTCGATACAAGTTCAACTGCATATCTGCAGGCTTCTGTTTTATCTTTAATATCAACTATTTCGAAATCAACAAGCTCAACACCAGATTGTCCTGCTACTTTTAATATTTCATCTTTGTCGCCTATTAAAATTGCACTGGCTATTCCAAGTACTCTAGCACTGTTTACTGCACTTAGGACTTCTATATCCTCTGCTACTGCTACAGCTATGGTCTTTGGACCTTTTGCCTGGGCGGCCTTTAAAATTTCTTCAAAGTTTTTTATCATATTTACACCTCATTCTCATATATTTTAGGTTGCTCTTCACCTTTTAGTATTCGATAAGCACCCTCAGATAATGCAAGCATTTCATCTTCGCCTGGATATATTTTAACTTCTGCAATGAAACTTACTCGTCTTGCAATATTTTTACACAAAATTTTTGAATGAGCGATTCCACCTGTTAAAATAATTGCATCTACCTTGCCATATAAAACGGTAGCCATGGTTCCTATTTCTTTAGCTATCTGATAAGCCATAGCATCAAATATCAGCTCTGCATTCTTGTCCCCTGCATCTATCATTTTTTGAACATCTCTAGCATCATTGGTTCCTAAATAACCCACTAATCCTGCATTTCCAACCATTTTTTTCTTCATTTGTCCTTGTGTATATTTACCTGAATAACACATTTTTACGATATCACCAACTGGAAGTCCACCCGCACGTTCAGGCGAAAACGGACCACTTTCATTTGCATTATTTACATCTACTATTTTTCCCATTTTCAGTGGTGCAATAGAAATTCCTCCACCTAGATGTGCTACGATAAGGTTTACTTCATCTAGCTTTTTACCCATGTCTTTGGCCGCTCTCCTTGCTATAGCTTTTATATTGAGAGCATGTACTAAAGATTTTCTTGAAAGTTCAGGAAGTCCAGAAATTCTAGCTATGTCTTCAAATTCATCAACAGCAACCGGATCTACAATAAATGACGGTATTCCTTCAGAATCGGCTATATGTCTTGCAATAATTCCACCGAGGTTTGATGCGTGTTCACCTTGAATACCTATCTTTAAATCTTCAATCATGGCGTCTGTGACTTTATATGTACCACTTGGCATTGATTTTAGCAGCCCGCCTCTTCCAACAACAGCGATTAAATCCTTGCTTTCAATATTTTCTTCTTTTAACCAATCCAATATGATGTCGGCTCTATACTGAAATTGGTCTGTAATCTTTTCAAATTTATTAACTTCATCTATTGAGTGACTTAAATCCTTCTGATGAATATTTTTTTCATCTTTAAAAATAGCTACCTTAGTGGATGTTGAACCTGGATTAATAACTAGAATCAAATTTCTAGGCAATATTATAAACACTCCTTTTGTTTGATGAATTTAAAGTTATTTTCTCCTTATATATAAGCAATATGTATGCCATAACTATAAAAAAATGCTGATTCAAGTTCACAGACCTTGAATCAGCATACAATTTATTTTTAATACGTCTATTATTTTTGCAAGATAATTGTTAAATATATATCTATTGCAATTTTCTGCTTGCATTTTTTTGCAAAGTGGTTGTGTGTTGCAAAAATCTGCATATATATATCATGCATTTGCTCTACAATATTGTATTCATATCATAAGGAGTCTCTTGATATACATAATAGTTCAACCAGTTTGCGAACAAAAGATTAGCATGACTTCGCCAGGTAACAATTGGATTCAGCTTTGGATCATCCTTTTCGAAATAATTTTTGGGTATATTTATAAGCAAATCGCTTTTAGCATCTCTATCATACTCTTGTTTCAATGTCAAAGCATCATACTCGGAGTGCCCTGTTACAAATACCTGTCTTCCACTTTTAGATGCTACGATATATAAACCAGCCTCCTTGGACTCAGCTATTATTTCCAACGAGCTATTATTTTCTATGTCCTCCTTAAGTATTGTTGTATGTCTTGAATGGGGTGCGTAGAAAACATCATCAAAGCCTCTTAGTAATTTTGAATTTTCAACAGTTTTATAATGTGTAAATACGCCAAACATTTTCTCATTCAAAGAATACTTTGGGACATTATGATGATAGTAAAGACCAGCTTGAGCACCCCAGCATATGTGTAATGTTGAATATACATTGTTTTTACTCCATTCCATGATCTTCACTAGCTCATCCCAGTAGTCAACTTCTTCAAATTCTAAATTTTCTATAGGTGCACCAGTAATAATTAAGCCATCAAATTTTTGATTTTTCACCTCTTCAAAAGTCTGATAAAAGCGTTTCAAATGCTCCTCTGGCGTATTTTTAGAAACATGCTTCTCTGGATGTAGTAATGTAATGTCAACTTGAAGTGGTGAGTTACCCAAAAGACGTAAAATTTGGGTCTCTGTGATAATCTTTGTTGGCATCAGGTTCATAATAACAATTCTTAAGGGTCTGATGTCCTGATGGAATGCTCGACTTTCTAACATTACAAATATATTTTCATTTGTAAGTATTTCTACTGCTGGTAAATTATCTGGTATATTAATTGGCATATATATCTATCCCCTAACTTATATAGATTATTATATTGCATCCAACCCTTGACTCAAATCAAAAATAAGGTCTTCAACATCTTCAATTCCTATGGATATTCTTATCATATCCGGAGTTACCCCAGCTGACTTTTGATCTTCTTCTGCAATTTGAGCATGGGTTGTGCTAGCAGGGTGAATAATCAATGATTTCGCATCAGCAACATTCGCCAAGTGTGAGAATATTTCCAGCTTTTCTATAAAGTTCTTTCCAGCTTCAACTCCACCCTTAATACCAAAAGTAAAAATAGAACCGGCTCCTTTTGGCAAGTATTTCTTTGCTAGCTCATTATATTTATTCCCTTCTAAGCTTGGGTAATTCACCCAACTTACTTTAGGATGCTTCTCTAAGAATTTTGCTATCTTTAAAGCATTCTCAACATGACGTTCAACCCTCAAAGAAAGTGTTTCCAATCCTTGCAGTAGCAAAAATGAATTAAATGGGCTTATACAAGCACCAGTATCCCTTAAAAGCTGTACTCTTGCTTTGACAATAAAAGCTGACGAACCAAAATTTTCAGTATAACTAATTCCATGGTAGCTTGGGTCTTGGTCTGTAAGTATTGAAAATCTGCCACTCTTTGCCCAGTCAAATTTTCCAGAATCAACAATAACCCCTCCAATTGAAGTACCATGTCCACCAATGAATTTGGTTGCGGAATGTACAACAATATCTGCTCCAAATTCAAATGGTTTTATCAAATATGGAGTCCCAAATGTATTATCTACTATTAAAGGAATTCCATTTTCATGGGCGATATGAGCAACCGCTTCTATATCCACCAGATTAATACTTGGATTTCCAATAGTCTCTATATATATAGCCTTTGTTTTTTCATTTATGACATCTTTAAAGCTCTGTAAGTCGTCAGAATTGACAAAGTGAGTTTTTATTCCATACCTTGGCAATGTAGAGGCAAAAAGATTATAGGTGCCTCCATATAATGTACTAGCTGATACGATTTCATCCCCTACATTGGCAATATTTATAATAGCATAAGTAATTGCAGCCATCCCTGAAGCAACTGCCAATGCACCCACTCCACCTTCTAGAAGTGCAACTCGCTTCTCAAATACATCAGTTGTTGGATTCATTATTCTTGTATATATATTTCCTGCTTCTTTTAGTGAAAAAAGGTTTGCACCATGTTCAACGCTATCAAAAACATAGGAAGTTGTTTGATAAAGTGGCACTGCTCTTGATTTTGTCACAGGATCAGGTATTTGACCCCCATGTACTTGCAAAGTGTTAAAGTTTAATTTTCTTTTACTCATAATATTTTCTCCTTTTTTAATTTATTGTTTTATACAAAAATAAACCCCTTTCAAATGAAAGGGGTTTGCAAACGTATTATATTACTATTGCTTCACATCTCCTCCTCATCTATCAGTACTATGTACTGCAGGAATTGACACCGCTGCATTCGAATGAGAATGCCGGTTGTCGGGCTTCATAGGGCCAGTCCCTCCACCTCTCTTGATAAGAATCTATTAAATTTTTGATTTAAAAAATTTTAACATGAATGAATGAGCGTGTCAAGTTTCTTTTTTTAAACACTTACTCTTATTCTATCCCATACTTCTCAAGTTTATAATACAACGTTCTCAAAGACACATTTAGCACCTTTGCCGTCTTTGTTTTATTATTTCCGTACTCTAAAAGCACTTTTATTATATGTACTTTTTCTGTATTTTGCACCAACTCATCTAGTGTAAAAGTTTCTCCATTATCTTTTCCTATATCTTCGTTTTTTAAAATCATTCCACTTTCTATATTGGCAATATAATTTGGAAGATGTTTTTCTAATATTTTTGTCTCTGTGTTTCGCATATTTATGATAGCTCTTCCGATTATATTTTCTAGTTCCCTGACATTGCCTGGCCAATCGTATAGCTTTAACATATTTACGGCTTCATCTGATATATCGATGATATTTCTACCGTATTCTTGATTAAACTTCCGAATAAAAAGTACAACTAATTCATAGATATCACTTTTCCTAGATCTAAGAGGAGGTATGCTTATTGGATACATATTGAGTCTATAGTATAAATCGCCTCTAAATTGTCCATTCTTTATTGCTTGGTCTAAATCTGCATTGGTTGCTGCTATTACTCTTACATCAATATTTATAGGCTTTGTTCCGCCTACTCTGACTATTTCTTTTTCTTGAAGCACTCGAAGTAGCTTTGCTTGAGTGCCTGGGGGAATTTCTCCTATTTCATCTAAAAATATGGTTCCTCCATTGGCTTCTTGAAAAAGTCCTTTTTTTCCACCTTTTTTGGCACCTGTAAAAGCTCCCTCTTCATAGCCAAAAAGTTCTGATTCAAGCAAGGTCTCAGGTATTGCAGCACAATTCACTCTTAAAAATTGATTAAACTTTCTTGTACTGTCATTATGAATAGAATGTGCAAATATTTCCTTCCCGGTTCCGCTTTCCCCTAGCAATAGTACAGTCACCGTAGTATAAGAAACCTTCTTTGCCTTATCAATGGCAGCGGTCATGGATTGATGTCTACCCACAATGTCCTCAAAAGTATATTTGGCCTCAAGTTTTCTTATGATTTCTTTAGCTCTTTTCAATTCATAAGAAAGTTTATTTATTTCTGTTATGTCATGGAGCATACCAACACTGCCTCGGAGCTCTCCATCAACAATGATTGGAGCAGCATTGACTAATACCTCTTTTCTTCCAGGTCCTACCTTTAGGAGTGCTCCTTTCACAGGTTGTTTTGTTGCTAGCACTCGAAGATGCACGCTTTCTCCCTCTGCAATATCAACTGTTGGAGGTTTTCCTATTACATCTTTTTCGGAAAGACCTGTCATTTTCGTATAAGCAGGATTGAACATTACGCCCAATCCCTTTTCATTTACAACAGATATTGCATCTTGTGTTGAATTGAATATCGCTTCTAGCATACTTTGTACTTCTTTTAAATTTGTGACTTCCTCTGCCAGCTTTATTACATCAGTAATATCTCTAAAAACAGCTATGGCGCCTATAACTTCTTTATTCTCATTGAGCACTGGCATTCTATTGGTTACAATCTTTGTTTTGCCCAAATGCTGTTGCCTGTTTAGCTCAGATTTGCCAGATTCTAATACAAATGGAAGTCTTGTATCTTGGACAACATTTCCCACATACTTACCTATAGCATCTTCACTTTTTATATTTGTCAAAAGCTCAGCAGCTCGATTATATAGTGTAATAATTCCATCTTTATCCACAGCTATCATGGCATCATGTGTAGAATTCAAAATAAGTTCTATCCCTCTATCCAAAACTTCCCCTCCTAATGGCAACTCATTTTAGGAATCTTCAAGCTGGTTTGAATATTTCCATAATCTTTTCCGCTGCTTTTATTCCATCAACTGCGGCGCTCACTATCCCACCAGCATATCCAGCGCCTTCGCCTATAGGATATAGATTTTTTATGTTTTCGGATTCCATATCTTCCTTTCTGATTATTCGAAGTGGAGCCGATGTTCTTGTCTCTACGCCAATAAGCACTGCATCATTTGATGCAAAGCCTTTTATTTTTCTATCAAAATCACATAATGATTCCTGTATTGTACTAATTACATAACGCGGCAAGCATTCGTTTAAATTACCTGCTAATACACCAGGCAGATAACTTGGTTTAATGCTTCCTATTCCATTTGAAGGGGTATTTCTCAGTAGGTCTCCTACTAATTGTACTGGGGCATTATAATTCCCTCCGCCGGCCTTATACGCTAGACTTTCCCAATGCCTTTGATATTCTATTCCTGAAAGGGGATGATTGCTTTCAAAATCCTCTGGAGAAACAGAAACCACCAATGCGCTGTTTGCGTTTTGTCTATCTCTTTTATATTCGCTCATACCATTTGTTACAATCATGTCTTTTTCCGATGCAGCAGCAACAACCATGCCTCCTGGACACATACAGAAGCTATATGCTGTTCTTCCAGTTCTCTCACTTTTATAGGAGAGCTGATAGTCAGCGGCACCAAGTTTCGGATGTCCCGCGTATTTGCCATATTGTGCTGCGTCTATCATGCTTTGTAAATGTTCTACTCTTACTCCAATGGAAAAAGGCTTCGAAATCATTCGTGCTCCCTTTTGAAAGAGCATATGATAGGTGTCCCTGGCGCTATGTCCAATTGCCGCAATAATAATATTACAATCAATTCTTTCCATTTCATTGATAACAACTGCCTTTGCTTCTCCGGCTTCCACAACAATGTCTGTGACTTTAGATAAAAATCTAACTTCTCCACCTAGCTCAATAATCTTATTGCGCATATTCTTTACTACTGCTTTCAATATATCAGTGCCAATATGAGGCTTATTTATGTATTGAATTTCTTCTGGGGCTCCAAACTGAATGAAACTGCGCAGCACCATGTCGCATCTTCTATCTTTTATCCTTGTCGTTAACTTTCCGTCAGAAAATGTTCCTGCCCCTCCTTCACCAAACTGAATATTTGACTCAGCAGAAAAACTTCCTTGATTAAAGAGTTTACCTATATCCGACGTCCTAGCATCTACATCTTTTCCTCTTTCAATTAACAAAGGCTTATACCCATTTTGAGCTAAAACTAAACCGGCAAATAATCCTGCCGGTCCGCTTCCTATAATGATTGGCCTATTATTAATTTTTTGTGTGCCAAATTCTTTTCTGCTTTCCTTGCCTTCTTCATAAATGAATATATCCTTATTATCTGCAAACTCTTTATATCTTTCGCCTTTGTTTGCTTCTAATTCAATCAAAACAGAAAACATAAACTGAATATTATCTTTTTTTCTTGCATCTATAGACTTTTTAAGAATTTTGGTGATTTTTATTTCTTTTTCTGATAACTTAAGTCTTTTTGAAGACAGCATTTTTACTATTATTGCTTCTAATGGCTCGTCATCATTTATATTTTGTTTCAAATTTTTTATTTCTAACAACATCAAGCTTCCTCCGGAATATCTATCATTGGGTCTTTTTCTTTAGTAGAATATTAAATTGATAAGGTATTGTTTCTATGATTTCTACACCTGCTATTTTTTCATGGTATAAACTGAGTGTATTATTCCCCTCAATAGTATCCTTGAAATCAATATAAAATATAAGATTACCAGGCGATGCATTGATTATACTTTCAGCACCTCTTATTAACACCGAAATGTTTTGACCAATAGGGTCAACCTCTAATGCTTCAGGTATATTTCTTAAATCAATATTATTAATGTTTATCCTTTTCTCAATTAATTTTTCAATGTTAATATTTACAGTTATAACCTCTGCTGGATTAGCAAGTAGCACCCCTTCTGGGAGGATAAGCTTTACAGCCTTAGCTGTGCTTGATTGGATATTACTTATATCAACTTTTTCCGTACTTATAAAGCTTATACTATCAATTATCTCTTTTTTCCCAGTAATATAGATCTCAGTTGGAGAAACTAAAACTTCATTTATAACGTATCCTGGATCAGCATTACCAACTAAATCTATGTTTATTGGAACTCGCTTAATATTTTCCACAGGTACACTAATTTCAACAATCTTAGGAGTAGCATCAACATTCAGAACTTCTCTTCCACTGCTATTTAATAGTTTTATAGGAATCTTCTTTTTAATTTCAGTGTTTGCATTTGCGATATCAATATCTGCCACAATGGTCTTAACAGAGTTGATAAAAGATTCAGCTCCTCTTATCACTACATCTGTAGGGTTTGATAAAGCACTTAATGCTGCCATTCCCTGAGCAGGATTTCCTGTGATATTGACCGTGACAGGTAGTTGCGCGGTAATAAATGGTTCTAAACTAACTTTTATATTATCCCCTGATTTGGATAAAACATCAATTCCTTGAGGTATTCCATTAATTTCTAAAGGAACTACATTGTCTCCTTTTGACCTATATCCTCTTAAGTCAGCAATGGCTGAAACTGAGTTGCCATTCACTTTATCCAATGTATCCTTTTTCCCTTTCAGTCTCATAGTGATTGAAAAAGAATTAGGATCATCCGCTAGTACCATATCATATGTGATAAGCGCCTCAATATTAATAAGCCTTACAGGCACAACTATATCTTTATTAACTAAAGGATTTTGTTCTGTTATGACATAAAACCATAATAATACTGCAAAAAGAAATGACAGGATCTTTAACGCAGAGTTTCTACCAATATACTTATTCATCTTTGCCACCCCGCTTAATCCTTAATAGCTGTTTTGAATTTTTATTTTTATAATGATTTTTATAATGATTTTTTAATATTTCTTTTAATGATTTGGTGTCAAGATATCTAGTTAACTTGCCGTCACTAGCAAAAGAGATTACCCCTGTTTCCTCAGAAACAATAACGCACATTCCATCAGAAGCTTCACTTAAACCAAGTGCAGCTCTATGCCTAGTACCAAGCTCTTTGCTCAAATTCTTGTTTTCAGTTAAAGGTAAAAAACAACCTGCCGCTGCAATCCTATTTTTTCTTATTATTAATGCTCCATCATGGAGAGGTGTATTTGGTATAAAAATATTTATCAAAAGTCCGCTAGATGTTACAGAATCTAGTATTGTACCAGTTTGAATATATTCATTTAAGCCTGTTTCTTGCTCTAAAACAATCAGTGCACCAATTCTCTTTTTAGAAAGATCTGCAACCGCAACTGCGATTTCGTCTACTAAGTGCTCAAATTCTTCTTCAAGTACTTCTTTTTTCGTGAATAAGCCGCCTCTTCCTATATGTTCAAGGGCTCTTCGAAGCTCAGGTTGAAAAATAATTAATATCGCGATAACCCCAACGGTCATAGCATTTTTTAACAACCAATATACAGTATGAAGTCCTAGTACTTCACTAAGTTTTGTTACAATAATTAACATTGCAAGACCTTTAATCAGCTGTTCAGCTCTTGTTTCTTTAATAAGTATCATTACCTTATATATAATAAAAGCTATAATGGCAATATCCGCATAAGTATTCCATGATGTCAGATAAGGTATTAATTCTTTTAGCTCATCCAAACCGGTCACCTCCACACTGTCAAATTCTTTATTTTTTCAATATCATATTAATTATACAATATAAGTCTACCATATAAAATATTAAATATATATTTCAAATAAAATACTTTTCTTTTTATTCATATAATTACATATTTGAGCATATTACTGGATTTAGTTAAGCAAGTGGTATATAATAGTAATATATCAGAATATTTAAAAATTACGGGGGTGTATTTATGTCAATAAAAGACTTAATAGAAAATAAGAAAAAGCAAAAACAAAAAGAAATAAAATTAGAAGCTGCTAAAAATACTGCCATTGGTGCAGCAGTAGGCACAGCTGTAGGCACAGCTGTAGGTGTGTTATTTGCTCCTAAAGCAGGTAAAGAAACAAGAGAAGAAATCGTAAATAAGACAAAAGACTTGGCTGAAAATGTATCAAACAATGCAAAGGAAGCCGCAGAAAATATAAAAGAAACTATAGAAGCAGCAAAAGAAAAGTTAGAAGATACTTTTGAAACAGCAAAAGAAAAACTAGAAAAAACGATAGAAGACAAAAAATCAGAAAAATGTGGCGGTTGCTGCTGTGGAGAAGAAGAAGTTGCATCAGCTGAAGAAAAGGCTAGTACAGAAGAATAATCTATTGCGAGGAGATTTTTATGTATATTTCACTAAATGATTTGGGGCTTTTCATTGTATTTTGTGTTGTACTGATAGGTGGTGTTTTCTTCACAATTGCTATTTTCAATCTAAATAAACTTATTAAAAAATTAAATATCCTTTTAGATAAAAACAGCACGAACTTAGATAATACTATGATTCATCTACCACAGTTGATAACTAATACCAATGATGCAATGAAAACAGTAAAGTCTGGATTTGAAAAAGTTCAATGTACAATAGACGAAATTGAAGAAACAATTGCTGAAACAGTTGTTGCGGTGAGTGAAAAGGCAGACAACATTGGAATATACTACAATACCTTTACGGACTTAGTAAAAATTTTTGCAGATATGTTTGTAAAATCTGCAAAAAAATAATATTTTTTAAAAAGCTAGTTTGCAAAAATGCAAACTAGCTTTTTACATTATAAACTTCTTTTTGTGGAAGAATAATTCTGATGAAATAAAAGGAGGAATTTTATGAGTATTGACTTAAAAATTGTAACCGATTTCAGAGATGCCCTTTCTCAAACTATGGAAGTCAGTTCCCAGGATATTAATATACAGTCTCAAGGTGGAAAAGTACTACTCTATGGAGTTGTTGATGTACTTTCAGAAAAACTTTTTGCAGAAAAAATCGCTAGGGGAGTTGAAGGAGTTAGAATCGTCGAAAACCGTTTGACTATATCTATGAATATCAATGTATCAGATGCTTATTTGAAATCGGGTGTTGAACAAAAAATCCATGATGCAGATTATACTGAGAACCTATTACATGTAGGCGCTGATGTAAAAGGTGGCACTGCAATATTGGTAGGTCATGTAGATACTTTACTTGATGCAAAAAACGCATACCGCCTTGCATGCACAGAAAGAGGACTAAAGAATGTAGTTAATAATATCTGCATAGACAGTGCAGGCAAAGTAGCAGATGTAAACATCACAAGTCAAGTAGTCAATGTGCTTCAAAGTAATAATATATATCCTCCAGGCATAGCAATTAATACACACGGTGGCAAAGTACATCTTCAAGGCGCAGTAAATAGTTGCTATGATGTGGAAACAGCTGAAGAATTAACTATGAGTGTGAAAGGTGTAATTGATGTAATAAATAAATTAAGCAAGCGTGAATAACGCTTGCTTTTCATTAAAAATAGAGGTGTGTAACAAATTGATCAATTAATACTAATATGCCTAGCGCAAATACATAATATGAAAAATACCTCAGTTTGCCTTTCTTAATTAGCTCCAGCATATATTTTATTGATAAGAATCCAGCGATAGCCGCTGCTATTGCTCCTGCTATTAACGGTGTAGAGTTTATACTTCCTGACCCTGCGTCCATTAAGTCCTTAAAGTCAAAGACAGCTGCTCCTAGTATTGCAGGTATTGAAAGAAGGAAAGAAAACTTAGCAGCAAAGGTTCTGTCTAGATCTCTAAACAATGCGCCTGATATTGTAAGGCCTGATCTTGAAATTGCAGGCATTATTGCAGCACCTTGTAGTATTCCTATAAACACTGCATCTACAACAGTTGTTTCTTTTACGCCTTTTCTTCCACTATTCATTCGTTCAGCATATAGAAGTATAAGCCCGGTTATCAAAAATTCTACACCTAAAGTGTTGCCACTTTGGAATACACGCTCGAAAAAGTCACTGAATACAACGGCTATTATTACTGTTGGTATTGTGGCCGCAATCAGAAGCCATGTAAGCTTTTGAAATGGTTTTTTCACCAAGTCTAAAATGTCTTTCCAAAAGACTACGAAGACAGCTATAAGTGTTCCTAAATGCACAACTATTCCAAAAGTTAAAGTAGGCTCTGTTATCCCAAATATCTTTTGAAAAAGCACTAAATGTCCAGAGCTGCTGACTGGTAGAAACTCCGTAAGACCTTGAATAATGCCGAGTATTATTGCCTGAATAATGTTCATAGTAATCTCCTTTTGTTATACTAAAAATCATATATGAAAGTTTATGCTTCTTATTAAGAAATATCAACCATTTATTTTTATTAAATTGAAAATCCTATAAATTAAAGAAGCCGCTTCCTGCCTTGAGGTATTCGCCTTTGGCATAAACTTGCCTGAGCTTCCTTGCATAATTCTTAGTGATGCTATGCCTTTCACATCTTCTAATGCCCATGAGCCTACTTCTTTTATATCAGAAAACATAACATTGTCGAGGGATACATCTGCTATATTTAAATAATTATTTCTGTGTACCCTCATGATCATAGCCGCAATCTGCTCTCTTGTTATCATCCCATTCTCATCAAATACAAATTTATCAGCTTTTGGTATTCCATTGATTATCCCTGCTTTACTTGCGGCTTCAATATATATTGCGTTTGGATTATTTTGCGTAATATCAGGAAAAATTCCCTTAAACTCTCCTATTTCAAGCTTCAATGCTTTAACTATATATTTGCAAAATTCTCCTCTTGTGATGTATGCTGTTGGTCTAAAAGATTTCTCAATTGCTGAATCAATAATACCAAATTGATCTATTGCAATTATTTCACTCCTGCCCCAAGTTAATGCAGCAATATCATCAAATAGGTATCTTAAAAACATCCCTACAACATACCCCTCAACGCCGTCATCTAATCTTTTTACCTTATACCATATATATCCATTAGAAGTTCCTGCTTTTTCTAGAACCTGGACTCTTGCATCTTTGTAAAGCTTTCCGATAATATTATCAGCAATCTCAGGAGTTGATCTCATTGTACAGTCTACAAAGGCTTTTAATGATTCTCCAACTTTGATTTCACTGTTTGTATTTTCTGTTATTTGGCTTTCACCCTGTAATTCATATGTTTTTATTATAGGCAACCCATTTTCGTTTATTCCATGAACGAAAATACTTTCATAGGAAAAATTCGACTTATTAAATCTAGGAATAAAATCAATGACTTTTTCTTGGTAAGCATTTCCCCATACAACCTTTGGCATATTTTGTAACACATATCCATTATAAGCCATTATTGAAAAATACCAGTTTTCTATAACTTGTGGATTCATATCAGATACTTTTGGTGTTATGCCCCCAAATGCCATTCTCCACTTTTCTTGAAGTATTCTTGCTCCAATTTTTATATTATATTCGGTGTCGTAAAAAAGCCTATCAACATCAATATTTGCTTCTTCCCCTGTTAGATAGGATATTTTTTGATTTTGATCTATTGGAGTAACCTGCATGATCCCTATCCCATTATCAAAAGAAACAATAGGCTCTCCAAATTCAAACTGTCTTGCTTTACTCTCTGTTTTGGCTATAGCCTTTAAAATTTCAAAGGGTACAGCCTCTTCTACTCCAACTTTCTTAAACAATGCTTCTAAGGTCTTTTCATCTACATCTGAATAATACTTTTTATTTTCATCTTTATTGACAAATTCTAGCTTGCTATTCAGATATGTATAATACATATTTGAATATTCATTTGGTGTTATGCTTCCAGTATTAAAAAACACTCGCTTTTTTATAACATTACCTACATTGTCTATTTTGATCTGTATGATATTTTGAGTCTTCAAATTTTCGCTAATTATTTTAGTTAGCTTTGCGCTTACAAATTCATATGCGTCCCATCTGTTAATAAGATTGCTTTTAACATCTCTATATACGATGATTAACTCTTTTAGTTTATTCTTATTTATATCTGAACTAACTATATAACTGGTATTAATAATTTCATTGTTTAATTTGTTGCTTGTCTCACTTTTTAGCATTAAATTTCCTTGATCTAAGGAATATATCTTTAAGTACATTGTTGTTTTATCTTTACTCATAGTTATAATGACAAGCTCTCTTATTCCATCATTATCCATATCAATTGAGCTGCATTCAAAAAACTCATTAAAATCTGTTGTAGTTTTTTCAAGTATAGTTTTAGTGGTATCTTTTATTAATACTTTTTTATTTATATCAATGGTGATCCACACATCAATCTTGCCGTCACTATTCATATCTAATTCACTTGCTACATTTGAATCCTTATTAAATCTGTCATATGGTTCATCAGCAAAGCTGTAGCTTGTACATGTACTCAATAAAAAAATAAGAACTACTATTATCCTAAAGTTTTTCATATGTTCCTCCAATATTTTAGATGCCTCAATCTATTTTTAAAATCTTACAAAGTGGCTTCATTGTATATTGTACTATAAAGCCAATCAATAGTCCTGTAACGACAGCAGATATCCCTAACACAGGAAGATAATAAAAAAGTCTGGCATTTGAAACTACCAAGCTTGCAGCTGACAGCTGCCCTATATTGTGAAATAGTGCCCCTACTATACTTATAGTAGGTATACTAAAGGAATTCTTAAAGTTCTTATACATCATATACATAACTACTGCGCTCAAAAGACCTCCTGATATGCTATACAAAAATGCTGAAAAACCTCCTCCAAAAACCGACCCAAGAAAGGTTCTAAGTACTACTACAACTAACGTATCTTTTAATCCAAATATGATAATTGTAAAAAGGGAAATAATATTGGCAAGTCCCAGCTTTATACCTGGAACAGGTACGGGAACAGGAATTCCTCGCTCAATAATGCTTAATACTAAAGCTTGGGAAACTAATAGACTAAGTGTTACCAGTTTTTTTGTCTTGTTCATATTGATCTTTCCTCCAGCTATACTGTATAAAATTAAATTGATAAAGACGAGAACCTTTTCAAGCGCTCATTTCCTAATAAGTTACTTGATCTACATCTGATGTAGCCTTGCCTTCTATAATAACTACTACTTTGTTTGGAAGGCATACTATGCTTTGTCCTACGGACTCTATCTTACCTGTTTTGTGACATAGTTTATCTGGACAGTCAACATCAGTAACATATGCTCCTGTTTTATCAAATGCTAAATCAAAGTATTTGCCCCCAGGCAACTCTATATGCATGGTTTCACTTTTATCTGACAATGTATTCATATTGATGGTTTTATATGGGTTCCCTTCTACCTCAATAACTATTTTGGTAGCATCATTTTCTTTTCCCATTCTATCTAATCCCAGCCACCCAGCAGCGCATAAAATAAGAATTAATATGATTAGCTTATCTCCTTTTTTCATGTTTTTATCACCACATTCTCCATTATTTTTAACAAATTTTATAATTTATCAATATATCTTATAGTTTTTTGTGCGTTTCACCACATTATATACTTTTTTTAGATATATGGAAAGAGCAGACAAACTGCCAGCTCTTTATTTATCTGTTTAAATCCACATCTTTTGCTTCTTTTACACAGAGATTGTGATATATACATTTATTTTCTGATTCACTTCCAGATTTTTCAATAACCTTTTTAACTTTGTTTGCATTTGCAATGGCCGATGGTCCTCCTATGCAACCATTCGCACATATCATTCCTTCAATAAAATTGGCGTCTAATTTACCTGCTTTTCCAAGGATTATTGCCTTTTTGCATGCTTCTACTCCATTGCATTTTGAAGATATAAGCTTTGCATTATAGTTCATCTCGTACATAGCTTTGTTTACAGCATCTGTAACTCCACCGCTTCTTGCGAAAAGTTTTCCTGCTGATGTGGCTTGTTCTTCTGTTTCACTTTCACATTTAGACAAATCAATCTCCTTCGCACCGAACATAGCTTCTAGTTCTTCATAAGTTAAAACATAGTCAGCACCATCAGGTAAGTCATATGCTTCTGCCTTCTTTGCCATGCAAGGACCAATAAATACCACTATGCAATCATCTTTTTTTTGTTTTATAAATCTTGCGATTGCAGTCATTGGTGAAACAGTTGTGGATATTTTATCTTCCATCTCTGGATAATGTTTTTTTATCAAATTTACAAAGGATGGACAACAAGAACTGGTTATTACTCCCTTTTGTTCAATATTATCTTTGAATTCTTTGGCCTCATGGACAGCAACCATATCTGCTCCTAGTGCTACTTCATATACATCTTCAAATCCTAACCTTTTAATCCCACTTTTTATCATTCCTAATGTGACCTTATCACCAAATTGTCCTTCTATCGAAGGTGCAATAGCTGCAAAGACAGGTTTGTCCGACTTAATTGCCTCTATAACTGGAACTATATACTGCTTGTCTGATATAGCGCTGAAAGGACAATCTGTAGCACACTTTCCGCATTTAATACATTTGTCATAATCTATTACTGCTTTTTTTTCTTCATCAATCTGTATGGCATCAACTGGGCATGCTCTCTTGCAAGGCCTCATTTGGTCAGATATAGCATTATATGGACATGAGGAATAGCATCTTCCACATTCTTTACACAAATCTTGATCAATATGTGCTTTTCTGTTTACAAAGCTTATAGCTTTAAATGCACATGATTCCTTGCATTTCTTTGCAAGACATCCCTGGCAATTTTCTGTAATAGTAAATCTGCTTATGGAACATTGTTCACAAGCTGCATTTATTACATATACAATATTATCATTTTCTTTATGCATTATTGAGTTTTCACTATCATTTGGCGTCTTACCCATAGCCAATCTAACTCTTTGAAAGGTTATCGCTCTTTCCCTATATACACAACACCTAAAGCTGGACTTTGTGCCAGGTATGATCTGATAAGGTATATCGTCTTTACGCTCATCCAACGTTCCTTCATAAGCGTACTCCGCAACACTTTTATAAATATCGTATTTCATTCTTGAAATAAGTGTATCAAATTTTCTCATTATAAATACCCCACTAAATTTGTCTTGTACATTGTATACATCGTTTATGTTTTTAAGTGGCCTGTTGTTACAGCCCACTTAAAAGTTAGTTTATCATAATTAATTGGCTAAGTCTAATAGTTTTAAAGCAATTAATGGCATATTCTAGATTTCGTAATATTATGAATATATTGTTTTTTTATTTCATTATGTCTTTTTATACAACTATTATTAATTTAGCCAATAATTACATGATTATATTTTGAGAATATATGCAGACTAAGAATAAGGAACAAAGGGAGGTGAAAATATGTCAGTAAAAGAATCAAGAGCAGGATTAAACAGATTTAAAATGGAAGTTGCAAACCAATTAGGAGTAAGATTAAGCGAAGGTTATAATGGCGACATTAGATCAAAAGACGCAGGCAGGATTGGTGGAGAAATGGTTAAAAGAATGATCGATGCCTATGAAGAAAAACTTAAATAAGATATTATTCTTTTAACATAATTATCTGAATATGTACTTATAAATAGGGTAGAGGGTATGCCAACTCGGCATACCCTCTACCCTATTTATATTTATTGACAAATAAAGCTTTCTATTCTATCAAGGTCTATCCCAAAGTATACCCAACGACGTCCATTCCATCTCCAGCCTGCAACAGATCTAGGTCCTACAAAAACAAGCCAAGCCCAATAACTTCTACCATTATCAAGCCATAGATATACGAATCTATATGTGCATGGTCTTATTGCACCCGGGTCAATGAATCTGACACCTGAGCCACCTGAGCCACCTGGTCCTCCTCTTTGAGTCTGTTGCTGAGGCACAAAGGATGGTGGAGGTCCCATTGGTGGTCCATCTTGATTTCGTCCTGGTTGTTGCGGTTGAAAAGGTGGTTGTGATGGTGGTCCAAATGGTGGTCCGAACTGGGGTCCAAATGGTGTCCTGCCTGGTTGCGTTTGAGGTCTTTGGGCTATTTCTTGATTGCAAAAGGGACAAACTCTGATTTCATCATCTCTATCATAACCATTACTCATTTTATTCACTCCTAAAAACAATTTACATGATCATGATTATAATATGCTCTTAGTAATCATACGGTTCCACCCAAATAAATTTACTTCAGAATATAAATTTCTATCTAAGTAGATAGTATTTCTAATAAAAACAAACTTGGAGCTATATATGACCAAATACAAATAACAATCTATCTTATATATCGAAAAAGGTGCTAAATATTTCGTTCCAATTATGCAAAAGATATATAACGATGAGGACAAAAAAGTTTTGAATAATATAGAATCAAAATACAAAAAAATCGAGACCATTAAAGGGTATCCAATCTACAAACTTCAATAAACACATAAATCTAAAGAGGTGAGCCATATTAAAGCATTGATAGGACTACCCGCATACAACGAGGAAGCTGGTATCGCTTCAGTTCTAATGAAAGTAGCAAGGCTGAAAAAAATCAGTAAATATAATATTCAAGTAATTGTTGTTAACGATGGCAGTATTGATAATACCGCAGATATCGTCTTAAATATTAGTAATCAACATAATTTCATTAAGCTTTTAAATCATGAAACCAACAAAGGCTTAGGAGACGCAATCAAGACCATACTTGATTATGCAATAGATAATTTAGATAAGGATGATGTATTGATCACTTTGGATGCTGATAACACACATGACCCATTGTTGATTGAAGAAATGATTGATAAGCTTATTAATCAAAATTTAGATCTTGTTGTTGCATCAAGATTCACCAAAGGTGGTAGAGAAATTGGTCTTAGCAATATAAGGAAAATGTATAGTAGAGGGGCTAAATATTATTTTAAACTGTTTTTCCCTATACATAATTTAAATGACTACTCCTCGGGCTTTAGAGCATATAGAGTTAGTACATTAAAAAAAGCTCAGGTAAAATGGAACGACTTGGTTACCACCGATGGGTTCGATTGTATGGCAGAGATTGCTGCCAAGTTTAGCAAAATGCAAATCCGCGCCGGAGAAGTTCCTTTGGTGCTCCATTATGATTATAAAGAGGGTAAAAGTAAAATGAGAGTTGTAAAAACTGTTAAAGGGTATTTTTCGCTTTTATCTAAGGTTAATAGAATATGATATATGTATTGGCTATCCTATCAATATTAATCGGTGCAGTAGGACAATTCCTATTGAAGCTTGGTGCAAATAGAATAAAATCCGGTGACAGCTTATTATCCTCGCTCTTAGCTATGATATTTAATATTAATATAATAATTGCAGCAACTTGTTTCGTAACTAGCATGGTGATGTGGGTATTTGTATTAAGAAAACTCCAGTTGAGCATTGCCTATCCAATGGTCAGTCTTGGATATGTTATTGTGATAATCTTAGCTTACTTATTTTTGAAGGAGCCGCTAGGACTATATAAGATTGCTGGAAGTCTGCTAATTATCTTTGGAGTGATTGTTATCAATATAAAATAAGATATAACGGTTCACTTTTACTATTCGCTGACATTTCCTGCAAAATCAAATGCCTTGACATCATATTCATATTCCTTAAAGCTTAAAGGAGGTTTGTCAAAATACTCATATACAATACCGTCTTTCCCACCGTATTTTCTTTTTACAGAGGTTTTAAATATTTCCAGCCCTTTTCTATATACAACATATCCACATATACCAATGTTATCTGTAGCTTCCTTCCATGTAATTGTATAGTACCCTCTCGTTCTTAATCTTGTTATACTGATTTTTTTTGGAGCTGATGGCAATTCATTTTCTAATATCCCCGTTTCTACATATGCCAAATAAGTTTTATGAAAACCGCTATCTATGTTATTGGGACTATAGTAATGGTTATAGGAAAAACAGATTATATTGTCTACATACTTACTTTCTATCTTCATTTGCTTTGTAAAACGATCAAGACATGCAGAAGTCCAATCACTAACGTCAAAATTTTCCGTATTTGCCCAAAAAAGCAAACCTGGCTTTTTATCAACTGCTTTTCTAAATGCAGAAAACCATTTATCTAGCTCATTCATTTTAATACCGTGGGCTCCTATGGAATCTTGGGGGCAAAAAATATCGCCTTTTTGAAGATCTGTATTTTGAAAAAAACGTTCCCAATTATTTACATATTCTTCAGGAGCTGAGTATTTTGAATTCATAAATGGAGATAGCATAAAGCACATTGAACTATCCAAATCTTTTAGAAACTTACGATTTATATTTACTGCTTCTGAAAGAATTTCAAAATGCTTTAAGGTAGTGAAGTTCATGTTATCCACTTCATAAGACCAATACCAACCATAGAAGGCGTTGGGGTATTTCTCATGATAGTTTTTATATATTTCTCCAGCAATAACATTTCCCTTTTCCATCTCCCCATATAGCCAACGAATGTCATTAGTAGACTTTTTCCACCACTTTGTATTAAAATTAGGTCCAATAAAAACTTTGATGCCTGAAACTTCAGCGTTTCTTAAGCATAAGTCTAGAATATCTTTTTCTTCTTTTTCCATTGTTGCTTTATATATATTAGAAGGATATATAGTCCTAATTTTATTATCTTTTGTAGTGGACGCAATAATTACAAGATATGTCATGCCAACTTCTCTCATATATGAAAATTCTTTTTGCCACTCCTCATCGCCCCATGCCGCCGTTAAATCCCATTGTATAAATGATCCCCTAGCTATAGGCCAAAGTTTTTCATCATTTAAAGAATTGATTCTTTGCATTTTTCATGCTCCTTCATTCATTCACTATTCTCCTTGAATTTTCCTCTAAAAATATTATATCACTTTATATGAGTTCAATTTGGTGAAAAGACCATGAATATCTTTAAATAATTCGTGGATTTTTATCATTTTTTGCTGTATAATGAGCCTGAATGTGAAAATACTTAAGTAAAATGGGGGCAATTATGCAAGAATTAATTTTTGGATTGATTGGCGGAACAGCACTTCTTATGTACGGTGTTGATAAAATGGGAACAGGATTGGAAAAGGCATCTGGTGAAATGATGAAAAAAATGCTATCAGTTTTAACTGGTAACGTATGGAGTGCCTTTCTTGTTGGAACCTTCCTAACAGCAATTGTGCAAAGTAGTACTGCAGTAACCGTTTTAACAGTTGGCTTTGTTAATGCAGGGTTGATGAAGCTACCTCAAGCAATTGGTATTATCTACGGAGCAAATATTGGGACAACTATTACTGCCCAGTTGATGGCCTTCAGTTTTAATTTTAAACTAACACATATAGCACTTCCTGTATTAGGTATTGGTTTTGCTATAAGCTATTTTTCAAAGAATAAAACTGCCAAAAACTTAGGTGACGCTTTGATGGGCTTCGGCATGTTGTTCTTAGGACTTAAGATTTTAAATGAAGGCGTGCCTTTCATGAGAGAAAATGAAACATTAAAATTCTTCTTTGAAACCTATGCTAGAACGCCTATAGTAGGAATACTATTAGGCGCATTTGTCACAGCAATGGTCCACAGCAGTAGCGCTACAGTGGGTCTAGTTATAATACTGGGGCAAGCAGGACTTATAGATCTTCAAACTGCAATTTGTATTATGCTTGGTGACAATATAGGTACATGCGTAACAGCACAACTGGCTAGCCTTTCAGGAAATATTCATGCAAGAAGAACTGCATGGGGTCACACACTATATAATTTATTTGGCGTTGTGCTTGTGGCTTTGATATTACCTTTCTTTGTTAAGTTTGTTGTAGCAACTACTATTTATTTACAGCCAAATGGGGATATCGGTTCACAAATAGCAAATTCTCATACAATATTCAATCTTGTTAGTGCTTTGGTATTTCTTCCAATTAATAAATACTATGTACGATTCTTGGAAACTGTTATACGAGGAAAAGATGAAGCAAACCAAAATGGAGCTGTATACCTTGATAAACTTTTGCTAGATTCGCCTACTGCAGCTTTTAAAGCTTCGTTGACTGAAATGATACGATGTGCTGAATTAGCAAAGTCCATGGTTGTTAATGTTATGGGCGCTTTTTACGATGATGATGAAAAGCTACTAGATCAGGTGCATAAAGATGAGGATTTGGTTAATCAACTACAAAAAGATATAACCAAATATATAGTTGAAATTGCAAAAATGCCTTTATCAGACTCTGGCTCTGTGATGGTGCCAGCCATGATAAATAGTATAAACAATATTGAAAGAATAGGTGATCATGCAGAAGACATCGCAAAACTAGTAAATTTGAAAATCGAGAAAAATCTTGTATTCTCAATGAAAGCTTGTGACGAGATAAGAGAGTTAGAAAAAATGACCTTGGATATGTATGATAACACCATTCAATCTTTAAAAAACCATGATATTGATTTAGCTATAAAGACTGCTAAGTTAGAAGATAATGTTGATGACTTATGTAGGACTTTAATAAGCTCACATATAAGAAGACTTGAGCAGGGCAGATGCTCTGTAGAAGCAGGCGTTATATTTATGGATATCATTACACATTTTGAGCGTATAGCTGATCATATTTACAAAGTTTGTATGCTTACTACAGATGAGCTGAGAGGCTATTCAAGACAAGAATCTAGAGCTGCAGTAACTAAATTAGACTAATAAATAAAATCGATAACAGTAATCCATATAAGATATAACACTCTTATATGGATTATTTTACCGTTATAGGTATTTATAGCTTCCCGAATGATTGCTGCAGGAAGTATAAGCATTCTTTCAAATCCTAATTCTGCTGGATATATTCTTTAGTTTTCTTCTTAAAGCACATTACTCCTTCTGTTTCTTTTCTTATTTTTTCCGATGTCATCTCTCCCCTTCCAAGCCTATCACAAAGAGATAAGAGAGCAATCTCATCAATTGATGTTTCTGCATTCATTACCTTTATATTTGCATAGGGCATATCTTTTGCAACAAACAAAGGCTGCATATGCCACCTTACCATTGATGCAACTTTATTTACAAAAGCTTTATCTTCTATGAACTCCTGAAGGAATCTTATTGCTAATAGCTCCCCTGCTTTATCATGATCATATGCAGTTATCTTACTCTTTTGAACTTTAGTTGTGGATGTCTTCCCAATGTCATGCAGAAGTGCTGCCCACATAAAAGCTCTTTTATCTTCACTTTCATCCCTTCTCTTTGCAGCATTATCGACAACCATCATAGTATGATTCCACACGTTTCCCTCAGGATGATACTGAGGTGATTGCGGAACTTTCATAAGATCTCCGATCATAGTAAATGGATATGTTTCAGTCAATATTTTACTTTCTAATAGGGTCAGAAAGTATTTAGAGGGTTTTTCATCTACCAATAGATGTCTTTCAAATTCATAAAAAACATCCATCTTTTCATCTATATTCATCATTCTCACTCCTAAAAAGCGTTGGGGACGGTTCTTTTTGCTTTTACATATTAATCATCCATATACTATAGTTTATCCAAATTTTTTATTAATAAAAATTACGTTGTTGAAATACCATTTCGCCAATCTTCAAAAAATATAGCCATTGTATATTCATCACAGTACTCACCATCTCTAAAAAGCTCCTGTTTTAGGATTCCTTCAACACAAAATCTTTGTTTTTTTCCTACCCATATTCCAACTCTTTCATTAGCTTATTACACAAACCTATCCATTGTTTTTCATATTCCTGTGGGTTTAATATCTTATCTTCTAAACAACTTATATCAAGTATTTTATTTAATTTAGCCATATCATGTATTTTGCGATACAATTCTTCCGATCCACCAATTTGATCAATAGGTTTAATAATTGCGTTAATATAGTTTTTGCCATTTTTATAGGCAACCCATGCTCTAGAATGACCATCAATCAAGGATAATTCATCATCAATTCTAGCCACAATAACAGGCGGCAGCAGCTTCACGCTATCTTTATGATAGGCAGCTTTAACCTTATGAATCTTATCTATATTCAAGAACAGGTTATTAGGTATCAAGCTGCTTATCTCAACTTCTTCAATATGTTCTATAAGATTACTGTTTCCTTCGATAATTGCATCCCAATTCCAAGCATGCATTCTTTCAAGAAATACTTTGCTAGTAAATCGTTCAGAAATGTGATTAATGTCAATCCACTCATAGCCATCGTGCTCGTGTGATAAACTAATATCTTCACCCATAATACTACAGTGATAAATTATGCCTGTAATTTGGAAGTTTTCTTGATACACATAATTCCATGTATCAATCAACTTAATAGGTTTTATATCAACACTTAGTTCCTCAAAAATCTCTCTCTTCAATGTTTCCTCAGCAGTTTCACCAAATTCCATACGACCGCCAGGCAAGTCCCATTTTTTCTTATGGTCTATAACATTAAATAATGCTAGAAACTTATGATCATTAATAATTAGAGCTTTCGTCGAGAAATAAAACTTCTTTTCCATTTTAATCACCTCTAAATCAATTGTTGCACTTTTCAAACTTAATTTTATTTGCTTAATACATATTATCTTTTAATATGAATGTTATTTGAACCTCTCCAATAAAACCTGGTGGGGATACAAGAACATTGTGCATTAATTCAAATATATAACAAACAATAAAAGTTATATTCGCGGTCTGTTTTTTCTTATCTCCATCCAATCCAATGGACGTGAAACAGGACTGAATCCAGCCTTACTGTAAACACCATGTGCATCCTTGGTTATTAATAACCATTGGTATACATCCGTTAATTCATGATGATTTAATATATAATTAATCATTTTGAGGCCAATTCCCTTTTTCTATAATTTTCATCAACATATACATCAAGAATATATGCAAATCTTGTCTTATCAGAAATAACTCTTGCATAACTAACTTGATTTAAACCATCAAAAAAAGCTCCAATAACTAAAGCTGAGTTTTCAGCACCCTTAATCACTTCATCAATTTTAATTCCTTTACACCAAAATGCATTTGAAAGCATTTCTGTAACTTTTACAAAGTCCATGTTTTGTATTCCATCTTTTATTATGATATCTTGCATATTATTCACCTTACCTTTATAATATTTGAATTTTATTCTCTTAATCTCAACCATTTTCGCTTCTTACACAACATAAAACTAATGCTAAATACTATTGATGCCTTCTTCTTAAAATAATTAAATGCACATTATAATCTTTATTCCACATTTGAACGATGTTATATCATAAGTAAAAATACCATATTTATTGGGCAGCTCATCATAAACTTCTCCGATATAGTGCCTAAAGAGAGGGATAAAGTTTTTTATGGTGAAAAAATCACTTTCATCAGCTAATTTTATATTTATATCCATAGCCATCCTCCCTATTTTTTTATATAATAGTTACTACTTTCAGATATAATATATAAAATTGCCTTCATATCATTGGTACATAATGCTCTTTCTTGTTTTCATCAGAAATAATGAATAGTTATGTAACAATAGATATAGCTCTACTGGACGCGCAGTAGGGCTATCTTGCTTTTGATACTTTATTGTGGATATAATAACTATATACACTTGTAAGAAAGGAAGAAAATCATGACAAACTTTTCAGCTGTCACAAATTTAATAATGGAGCATCCGCTTCTCTTTATAGTTGCTGTAATTATTGCTGTTATCAGTTATATACGCGCAATCTATGTTGCTTTAAGTAAATTTAAGAAATAAGGGTATCGTTGAAATACTAATTTTATCTTTCCTTCCCTCGAGTTCTATCTAATTCATATATGAAAGATCAGTTGCTAGCACATTATAACTAAGGAAATAGAATTATAAGAAAATAATATCATATTCCTGCATCATTTATCCAGTAATGTTCATTATAACCACAACCTGATAATACCGTATCATAAATAATTGCAACAAAAAAGACAGGATTAAATGGGGTTGCTCTGCAACTCCTAACTCCTGCCTAAACCAAATTTTGCTCTATTTAATACTGATTTTATCCCTTTTGGAAATTCTTCCTTTACTCCTAAAATTTCAGTCAGTATATGCACTGGGTTCTTTACACCGTTTCTCATAAAGTTTCCATAGCATGTTGCACAATAAGTGTACATTTCATCAAATTCTTTAGCTTTCAACTTATTTACAAGTTCTGCTGATACTTCTCTATCGGTGCATATAGCAAGTCCACCTAACCCACAGCACTGCACATCATCCACTGGCTTTATACTGCTATCTACATGTAATATTTCCTTTATACTGCCTAGCATATCTCTTTTATATCTATCAGGACATGGAAGAAAAAAATTATAGTCTTTAGCTTCCGTCTGAGATTCAAAACCAATATTCTTTAACTTCTCATATATATCTATTACTTCTACATCGATTTTTCCTTTTAAATAGTGATAACAATTTGGGCACATGGTTACAAGCTCCTGAACCTTATTGTCAGAAAGATTCTTATTGATTCTATCAAGTATTCTCTTTTCTTCCTTTTCCATTCCAAGCTCTGCTATTGGTTTGCCACAGCAATCAAAACCAACGCCCATATCGGCTTTTTCTTTCAGCAGATTAATAAGGTACTTCGTTGTTTTAGGAAAAAAAGAAGGAAAATTACACCCTGGAAACAGGACTGAGTTTTTATCACTGGAGCTATAGTTCTTAAATAAATAGTCCTTCTTTTCAAATATTATTCCTTTGTATGAAGCTTTACGAAAATTGCTCTCTGATACTTGTTCCTTTCTGATATCTAATGCTACTTTTCTTCCATCTATATTCATAGGGCAAACATTAGTACATTCCCCACACATAAGACAATTATATGACAGTTCTCTTCTATCATTTTCAATATCCTTTAAGTCTGTATTGTACTTTGTTAAAAAATCACATACTCCAGTACATTTTCCGCATTTTATGCAATCATCAGTATTCATATCTTATACCCCTCAAAAGCACTTTAAATATTCATCCTAGCAGTGCTTAACTTTTATTACCTTTTTCGCAGGAATGCGAATATATATTTCCTGCCCAATTGAGTATTCTTCATTATTATTCAACCTGCTAATATTTAAAAATGAGCTGCTCCATAAGATCTTATAATTAACGCTACTACCTAAAAAAGTCTTTTCACATACCGTAGCTTTATCAAATCCTTCTTTTATAAAGCTACTTATACCTATAGCCTCGGGTCTAATAATATAAGAAAACTCTCCTTCTTTCTTCAAAACATTAATATCCCCCATGAATTCCGCTGCAAACATGTTTATCGGGTTATTATATAATCCGATGGGCGTATCAATTTGTACCATAACCCCTTCATCGATGATTGCTATTCTATCTGATATTTTCATTGCTTCTTCTCTATCATGTGTAACCATGATTGTAGTAGTCTTTGTTTCTCTTTGTACGTTTTTAATAAAACCGCACATTTCATTTCTAAGGTTAAAATCAAGGCTAGAAAAAGGTTCATCTAGTAATAAAACATCCGGTTTGGAAATCAGTGCTCTTGCTACTGCAACTCTTTGTTTCTGACCTCCAGATAGCTCATGGGGAAATCTTTTTTCCATACCCCCTAGCTGCACTAGTTCTAATAGCTCAAACATCCTTTTGGTTCTTTCCCTTTTATCCACTCCTTTAACCTTCAGGCTAAACTCAATGTTTTGTGCAACATTAAGATGGGGAAAAAGCAAGTATTCCTGAAACACCATTGTGATGTTTCTTTTTTGTGTCTGTACTTTGCTTATCTCTTTTCCCAAGAGATAAATTTCACCACCGTCAGGCTCCATAGTACCAGCAATCATTTTAAGTATTGTAGTTTTGCCGCTTCCTGACTTTCCTAAAATGCTAATAAACTCGCCGAGGTTCATATCAAAACTTACATTGCTTACCACTGGCTTGCCATCATATTTTTTTACTATTTCTTTTATTTCTAAATGCTTCATTATTTCACCTATATATTTATCATGTATTTTCCGTCTAAATTTTTACCTAATATTCGTTCTATAAAATATGTTGCTATTAATGCACTTACAATAAACACCAAACTATAGGATGATACCTCTGCTCTATTTCCATTTTGAATGACTTGAAAAAGCATGATGGGCAAGGTCTTTATTAATCCTCCACCAATTAGAAAAGTAATAAGGTATTGACTAAAAGATATAATAAATACCAATATGGAAGAAAGTATAATTGCTGGCTTTAAGTTTGGTATATAGATATAAGCAATGGTTTGCAGCATATTAGCTCCTAGCACCTCAGACTGCTCCCGCATACCTTTATCAATAAGATCAAGGCTAAAACTTAGTATCTTCACTGAATAGGGTATAGTTGGTATAACGTGTGATAATATAACTCCAACCATACTATCTGTTAAACCTACTCTTAAGTAAAGGATATGCATACCAATGGCTGTACTAACAGATGGTATTATTAAGGGTGCGAAAATTAAAAACCAAATCATTTTTTTTCCTTTAAACTCATAATGTGTAAGTGCTATAGCAGCAGGCATGCTCAGTAATAGCACGACTAGTACTACTCCAGTTGATATTAATATACTTGTAATGATTGACTTAAGCAATTCCTTATTTTTTATTAAATCAGACCAAATCCTTAATGAGAATTCGTCTGGCAAAAGCTTTGGCCACGGGATCATTTCAGAAAACGACCATAAAACCAATGCAAGCACTGGAACTAAAAGAAGAATTATTACTATAGTAGAGATAAACTTTCTCATTTTAATTCCTTCCTGCAGCTATCTGCCCTTCCAAAGCTTTTATACTATCTAGCGTTTTAACATATATAAAGATAAGCAATATACTCATGAAGGTAATGATAACATTCAATGCCATGGTATAGGGTCTTACCAATATATCAGGAGAACTATAGCTTATATAGCTTAACACAGACATTGTTTTAGGGTATGTTGGTCCCAGCAAATATGGCACTTCGAAAGCACCAAAATTATATGCAAATATTATTATGAATGTGTTTAGCATTGTAGGTAAACACAGCGGTAACAATACATATTTCAAATATTGGAATTGGGAAGCTCCTAGATTTTTCGAGACTAACTTTAATCTATCATCTATGCTTTTCATGGATGCAAGGATCACCAAGGCACAAAAAGGTATCTCTTTCCAAATATAAGTTATCATTATTCCAAAACCAAACTTATCTAGCACCAATTGAGGAAAAAAGCTTTGGTTGCTTATTATATTCAGAGATCCCATAGCTCTTGATACAATTCCACTTTGAGATAATAGCAAAAAAACCATAAAAGCTGCAGTAAAATGAGGAATCAAAAGTGGTATCTGCAATAGATCCTGCAACATACCTTTCTTTTTGTTATTTGATAATATTAATGCCATAAAAAAGCCTAAGGTTACTGCTATAATACTACACATAGTAGAGCAAATCATACTAAATGCAAAAGCACTGCCAAATGTTTCGTCATAAAAAGCTTTCATATAATAACTGAAGGTAACTTCATTCAATCCTAAGCTTGGTATAATGCCTAAGCTTTGCACTAATATTAAGAACATAGAAATACAAAGTGGCAAAATGTATAAAACCAAAAGAGGTAAAAGCAGTATATATGGGATACTGCCTTTACCAAAGTTCAAAGTATTATTTATCTTTCGCAACATTTTTTGTCCATTCCTCTTCTATGATTGGGACCAATTTAGCCGGTATTTCAGGGACTCTATGCTCTATAAGCTGGCTTTGTTCTAAAGTGGCTTCACCTAAATTCAAGCTGGCTAGAGCCTTCTTTTCTTCTTCGCTAAGTTTTGCAGTATCAAATACAGGAAGGTCACCCCAGTTATTAGGATCAAGCTTGGATAATTGTGCTTCAAAGCTTGTCATAAAGTCCGCAACCGCCATAGCTCCCGCTTTATTTGAAGCATTGTTGGGTATGGCTAAAAAGTGAGTATTGCTTATTGTTCCTTCTTCTAATATAAATGTTTTTGTAGCCTTTGAAAATATACCATTCATCACATCCCCTGCAGGTTTCAGAGGAGAATAAGTCATTGACATCCAAACTTCTCCGTCAGCATACATGCTATCAAGCTGTCCTATATTTGCAGGATATGTTTTGCCTCCTCTCCAAAGAAAAGGTTTTAAGCTGTTAAAATACTCCCAAGTAGAGTCAATCTTTGAGGCCAGCTCTTCTTTTGTCATATTCATAAACTGCTCATAGCCGCCAGATTTCGTATACATTATATTTCTAACAAATGCGCTGCCTGTATAATCAGGTGGTGCAGGATATGTGAATTTTCCAGGATTTCGCTTTATAAAAGCTTCCAATTCTACCAAGTTCTTTGGGGGATTTGGCACTTTGCTGCTATCATATATAAACACCAATTGGGCTCTTCCATAAGGTGTTTCATAACCTTCCGTGGGATAACCAAAGTCATATTTATTTTCAGGAGCTTCATTGTTCATATATTTAGCATAATTCGGCAGCTTGTCTGCAAATGGTCCATAAAGCAATCCATTTTCTTTAGCTGTATAAAAATTTTCTCCGTTTATCCACAATAAATCAATGCTTCCTTCTTTTTTACCAGCAGCCTTTTCATTGGCAAGCTTGTTCATAAAATCTGCTGCATCCATGGGAACTCTATTTAATAAAACTCCATATTTATTCTTTACTTCTGCAGCCATAAATTCATCAACCCATTTGTTTATTCTTGTGTCTCCACCCCACATATAAAAGTTCACTGTTGTACCTTTAGCAGTTTTCAATTGCTCATCCCAAGTGTTATTTGATGTGCTTTCAATGTTTTCAGACGGCTTGCTGCTACAGCCTGCTACAATAAAAGCAATGATCAAGATTAGTAATCCCATTAATATAATTGCTTTTTTACCCAGCTGTTTTTTAGTCATGACTTTCCTCCAATACATGATTCATAATATTGATTTTTGATAATTTCTTCTTTAGTAGATATGAAAAAACGCATAGTGATGCAAATATAAGCAACGCAAATAGGAACTCAAAAGACCAGATATTTACGATCTTGTCTCCAATGTTTGTATATACCAGCACACCAGGTATTACTCCAACAATTGTACCTAAAATAAAATCCATATATTTTATCTTTGAGATTCCTGCACCATAGCTTATTAGATCAAATGGAATCATTGGAATAAGTCTTAATAACAAAATTATGATGAGTCCTCTTTTTTCTACGCCTTCTTCAAATAATTCTGCTTTGTGCTTTATAAGCTTTTCTACTACACCTCTGCCAAAGATTCTGCAAATATAAAAAGCTAATGTTGCACCGCCGCAAGCTCCTATAATTGTGTATATTGTCCCCAAATATACTCCAAATGACAATCCTCCCGCCACAGCTATCATTCCGTCAGGAAAAAGAGTTATAGCTGCACAGGTAAACATGAGTATATATATAATGGGTGCAAAAACCCCAAAAGATGTTATATAATTTTTAATCCCTCCAACTGAAAGGTTTTTAAACATATTTGATGAATAACAGCAAACTGCGAAACCTATCAATACAAGAGCCATTATGATATATTTCTTCTTCAATTTTATTTCTCCAATCCAGTTTTAAAGACATCAATTAAATTGCATAACTGTCCAATTTCCAATTTAACATATTAATAAGATTAAATGAATAAGTATAGAAATTACCTATGTCACTGCCCACATGTATTCATAATTTCAATAATGAGTTTCCAATCCTTATGTTATAATCTTCTATGAAAATATAAGATCAGGGGTAAAAGAATACATTCTTTCATTTGGCGTATGGGCTCCAATTGTATCTTTTATGCTTATGGTATTACAATCAGTTGTTGCTCCATTGCCAGCTTTCATCATTACCTTCGCAAACGCTGGACTTTTTGGTTGGGTTAGAGGAGCGATCTTATCCTGGTCAAGTGCCATGATTGGAGCAGTGTTGTGTTTCTTTATAGCTAAGTTTTATGGCAGAGCTGTTGTAGAAAAGCTAACAAGTAAACTTGCTCTTGAAAGTATTGATATATTCTTTGAGAAATATGGTAAAACAGAGAATGTAAAATAAGCTATAAAATAACTTATGGACACTGATTTAAAATCAGTGTCCATTTTTTTGGTTCCAAGCACTTAAGTGCTCATAATGTAAATCTTTGCTTCAATATTGAATTTTAAAATCTACAGGTCAATTTCAAGAAGAATCTCTTCTTGTAACATCTGTCCAGTCTTACTAAAACCAATACTTTCATACTTTCTCTCCACTAACATTTGTAAAATATAAATTCACCGGATATTTCTTTATTATTCATGAAAACAAACCATATAAAACAGGTAGTATAATAGGAACCGCAAATGTCAAAATGACTCCTGTGATCAACGTAACCAGCCCTAGTTCATCTCCTACAAATTTCGTTACAGGTACAAGCATGGTATTCATGTTACCGGCCGCACCTCCGGTCTTTACATATTTCTTTTCTCTAATTTGATCTAAATTGTGCTACATAATTAGAATTATCATATATTCTATACAAGTCAGAAACTGTAGCAACTACTTTTGAAAGTATTCGTTTTTTGGCATAGAATATATGATTTGATCTAAATAACCTCGTTCAGATTTATAGTCATTGCTTTGGTATTAGGAAACCCTTCACTATCAACTGAGCTTATCATTGATAAATCCATGTACGGACGGTGCGTCCTTAAACCAATTTACGTCTGCATTTATAATTTTATATTACTTAAACATCGGATGTCTCTTTCTACTTTGTGATTCTTGCACGTAATTTTATTGAACAAATATAGTTTAAAATCTCTGCAAAGTAGTATGGTCTTTATCCCTAATTTCTTTGCTCCATCGCAATTTCTAATATTATCATCTATAAATATCGCTTCATTTGCCGATACTCCGAGTTCATTAAGAGCAGTCTTATACATCAACTCATCTGGTTTTGTGACCCCTATGATTGATGAGATTACAAATGATTTAAAATAGTCTCTTAACCCTGCCTTTTTAAATACATTTTCTAATGAAGGCCATGCATCAGAAACGACAGCTAATTTATAATTTCCGCTTAGATTGGGTATGACATCTTTAATGTGGCTAAAAAACTTATACTTTTCATAATTAAAAACTAAATCTTCCGTAACACGCTCTATTTGTTCGCCAGTTAAATCTAATTCTGGCAAACTATTAAAGAATATCTTGTAAAACTCAAGGAAGTGAATATATTCATCTTTTTCATTATTAATAAGTTTCTGACTTGATATATATTCCCCAGCTTTTAAAAAAGCTTCACTTTTCCTCCCTTTCGGTATAGAAATAAACTTCTTCTTATCTACATACTTATAAAAATTCGGAGTAATAAACCAGTGTCCGGTTACAGGTCCGTTAAGAACTCTACCTGAATCAAATAAAATTGCTTTTATATTGCCACTCAGCACATTATCCCTCCTATCGTTTTGTATCAAAAGTCAATCCGCCACGAATGCGACGCCTTAAACAAATAATTATCTTTTTAGAATCTCATCATTACTAGCACCTTCAATTATTTGCCCGACTGTTCGAAACTGACCAATCCAAAACATTAATGCATCATCTCGAGTATAGTTTTCATCTATATGTACTTCCTTTATTTCTCCAACAAACCATTTATGGCTACCCTCATAATCAATCTCATGCACCATTTGGCATTCAAGACTGACAGGGCATTCTTCAATGATACAACTATTAATCTTGTTTCCTTTTCGAGGTGTCAAACCTGATTTCTGATATTTATCTTCATTCCTCCCAGAGACTGTACCACAAATATGTATCATGTCTAACTGATTTTTCGTTGGAATGTTTATACTAAACTCCCTTTTTTCAGTTATCAATTCATATGTGTACTTCTCAGGCTTAATTCCCACCATAACAGATGGGGGCTTAAAAGAATAGAAATGAAATGCCCCAGCTACCATTATGTTCTTATCCACTGTCACAAGAACCACTGGAAAAGAAGGTAGTGCTATTATTCCATCGTATAAATTATCATGAACTAACTTCATAAAGTGCCTCCTCTCATTATGAAAACTTAACCTGGTTGACTTACATTCATTTGTTGAGCGCACCATTCCACCGCTTATTTAATTGGTATGTAGTACCCATCAATCTCTTATTATCTATTTTTTGTTTTCGATTTTCCACCATATTAATTCATCAGTTTCCTTATATTTAATAGCACCAGCGTTTTCTAAAACTTTATGTGATGCGATATTTGCCTTTTCAGTATCTCCAATTACATACTCGGCTTTTGGATTTTCAAAAATCCAGTCAATTAATCCCTTTAAGGCTTCCGTAGCATACCCTCTTTTTCTGTACTTCTCTTCAATACCATATCCGACAATTACTTCGCCATTTTCATTAGGATAGCCTTTAATCATTATAAATCCGATTATTTGGTTTTCTTCTTTAAGAACTACTGCCCAATTTGTTAACCATAAATAGTTTTCACCATCCTCAAGTACCTTTCTTAATCTTACTTTCATTGCATGCTTCATTTCATCATCAAGAATTGTATTAGTAACTCTTAATCCCAAATCAGTTTCCATTTCCCCATAGTTCTCTACAGACATTGCAAGGTTGCGTGCCTGTAAAGGTATTAAATTTAATCTTTCTGTCTCTAATTTTATCATGTTGTTCCTCCTATTTAATAAAGACGCATTTCACTTAACGTTTTATACTCAAGATGTATGGACTATCGATTAACTAGCTCACCAATCCACTGATAACACTCTTCTAACTCTACATCACTTATTAAATGAGACTTATGCTCAAACAAAACCTTGTAGTTTTCATTCACCTCATTCAGAATTTTAAAATATGATTTCATATCTCCCCATCCATCCTCTACTTTCAAAGATTTAAGTGCTGGGTAATGAGCATTCGTAACATTTATATCAACTTTTACATTCCATAAGTGTACTAAATTAGTATATTTCCCAAACTTTCTAACTATTTCTTTCCCGTCAAAATTATTATCGATACAATCTTGTAAGTGTATTCTACCAAAATCAAGGCATACTTTTATATTTGAATATTCATCTAATAAGCCCTCAAGCAAATTTGTTTCATATACATATCTATTCAATCCATCCAATTCTAAAATAGGGGTAAAATTATATTTCTTACCTTGCTCAGATAATATTCCGAAAAAATTTCTACTTCTCTCTTCGAAATACTTATATGACATCTGTGATTCATAATAATATTCGGTATCATCATAAAATCTCCATGATGACCAATCAACTTTGTCATCTAAAATAACTGGTTTTGGATAATGAAGCAAAATATAATCTGGATTTAATTCCTCTGCTCTCGCAAATTCATTCTTCATGTAGTTTATTGACTCTTCATAAGTCACATTATCTTTAGAAAGATATTGAGGGTCTCTTACTCTCCATTGATTCTTTAATAGGGGAAAATGAATACCTATGTTTAAATTTCTTTCCATAATGTTATCTTTCAATATCTTCAACTCACTAAGCGACTCCATTTGATTAACTTCAATTCCAAAAAAGTAATCCCTAAAATCTCTATTCTGCCTATTTATATCAAATCTATCAAATTGACCAATCATAAATCTTTTCATATACGTCTCCTTATCAGCTAGCTAAATACTTACCAAATTCTCTTTTATCAAGAAAATACATAATAGCATCATCAAAAATTTCAGCCTGATAATTTATGAATCCATTCTCATGCATTAGATTTTTATAATATTCTAGATTTAAATCCCATGTGTGAATCCCAAATATTGTGCCGCTTTTTTAAGCTTGTCCCTTTTCAAAAAACTATATATATATCGTGCAATTTCCACTTATAACATATTTATTTATTATTAAATCTTTGTATTGGCCCATCCCATACTTCTGTGAAATTTGTTATTTCTTCAAAGTTATTCAAAGTATATTGTGATATGACTTTACGCCAGAAAAAATGTGAAATGCTGTTTTTTTTCAACTGTTTTACTTCCCAGTTTCCACGAAATCTATCAAATACTTCAAAAGCGACAGTTTTTCCCACTCCATTTTTTCTATATTTTTTTAATATAAAAAATTCTGCTATAGAATAGTCAGTTGGATACGAAGTAACACCACCATATGCACCTGCAAGAACAAATCCCGCCAATTTATCATTAACTTTAACTATAAATGGATGTCTATTTTCTTCTGTCCAATAGTTATCAATGTATTTGTAATCGTATAACCCATGCTCATTTAAGTCACTATCTTGATATTCTGACAACTCATAGTTATATAGTTCCATCATGTTTCTTATAATTAATTTATCATTTACACTTGCCTTTTGAACCTCTATTTTCATAATAAGTAAGCCTCCATATCTATAATCTATAATCTATAATTTAAAATTACCAAATAATATCTTACTACTGTTACAACGCTTACTTAGGAATTGCAACTAACGTTTTGAACCTGCGATGTCGATGAATCGATATAGGCACACATACTTCATGCTCGCTCTACAGAGCCTCTCTTCGTGCACATCATTATTAAATATTACTATTTGGAATTACAATGTATACTTCTTAATCAAATCTTTCGCTTTTTTCTTTGTTTTGGGACTCGCACTATTTAATTGGTTTTTAACAAAGTTATCTATCTCTCTTTTGCGGCTTGAATTAACATAGATTTCATCAAAAATCTCTAGAATATCATACTTTAATAATTCTTTCTGTTTCATAGAAAAATCGCAATCACTATCTGTCTCTAAAAGCATATCTATAATTTGATTTTCTACACTTTTTTTATTGCAAATAATTTTTTTACTGTTTCGAATGCAGCACAATGCGGTCATAAATTTTTTATCATTAATATGCTCAAAATAATCATCGAAAATTTCAAGAAACAAGTTTTCACAATCTATCTTTGTTAAATTAGCAATTATTGTTAATGCTATATCTCTATGATATGAATTTTTATGGTGAAGCAATAAAGAAAAATCGTTCCAAAAATTATAAAAAAGTTCAGGTCTTTCTTGGCTAGCTTTTGAAATAATATAGTAACAATGGTAATATACCATTATGTCTCGGTTTGTTACTAATTGCTTTACTAATTCTCCTCTTATCCCGTCATTATTAATCGCTAATTCAACAAACTTGTCTACATTTACATGTTTATCTGACACCTGTAAAAGCAAATTGTTTATATCCATTTCCATCGCCTCACTTTAAGCCGTATCGCGCTATAATATACAACTATATCTTGTAATAATCTCATATTGATGATCTTTAATCGACACCTGCCGTTCGCAGCTTCTTTATTGTATTAATTATACCTCCGGTCCCAAGAACTAACCAGAATCCCAATATGCTCTGAATTCCTGCTCCTATAATTTTCGCCAAATAATTATTGTATATTCTGTTCTCATTGCTTATCTGTAGATTTGCTATTACAATTATTTGGTATAGATTGGTGAATAAATCTGGTATTGCTTCACCTATTATCAGAATACCGGCAACACAAAATGCAATGTATTGGACTTTGTCATAATCAATATTCTGGATTATCCCCTCATATTGTACTTCTCCGATTAACCTATCTGATATCTTGTCAGCAAATATCCAAAGCAATATACTGATTACTACCATTATTATCATTGGAATTGTAGCAGACAACACTCCGATATCAGCTTGCTCATTTGGATGTCGTATAATTTCCAATATTGAAACAACTGAACTTACAGCAAAAACCATGTACGTCATAAAATAATATAGAGCAATTAATTTTATGCTCATTCTTGTCAAGATCTTATAATTCATACTGCTCCCCCCAAAATAAATCAAGAATAATGCTCACCTTATGTAAGGATTTTTGCAAACAAGACAAATATGTTTATGTACACAAACAATATTGCCACACTCTTTGCAACACCATCTAATCTCCTCATTCTGTAAAAATGTATCCATACCAAATTGTTCAATATTTTTAAGGTTTTCAATCATGCTCATTTGATATTTTGTTCTGTACCGAGTGTCCAACTGGTTTAATCTTCGACATGGAAATTTATCACATTCATAGCATAAACCTGTAGTGTTATTTTGTATGATAAAGCAATTTTTGATAACACATTTTAAGCAATATGTTGGTTTTTTAGCATTGTCACTGTTACATCCTTTGCACTGTTTCTTCTCACGTTGATATGCACTGCAAAGTCTGCAATTCATACCACAAGGAGCAATAAGTTCTGCTCTCTCATTATCCATTAAATCACCTCATAAATATTCTTACTTCACATTAAATTATTAATGTGAAATAAACGTCCTTTATAAAGAACTTTAAATTAGCACTCACTTAGGCAAGACTTCATCTAACGTCTGTACTCCCGACGCCTGCGAACCTCAGGGCGATGCCTCTTGGTGAGCAGGTGTGGGTGCTGTCCCACTCCAGAGCATAAGCTCCTGCACCCCTTGCAGGAGTATGTTGTTATCTGACGTGCGCCAGTTAGCCATATCTATTAACATTATCTCATTAGTATTCTATATAAAATCTAAAGGTCAATTTTAAGAAGAATTTCGTCCTGTAACATCTCTCCAGTCTCCCTAAACCCAATACTTTCATAAAGTTTCTCAGCCACAACATTCTCAGGTTCAAAGCTTGTATAAAATGGTGTGCTACCGTATTTTTCTCTAATAAACTCTAATAGTTTTACAATAGCAGCTTTCCCATATCCTTTATTCTGATATTTAATATCAATCATAAGTCTACACATTCCCATATCTTTAGCTACATCATCTTTTTCATACATTAGAAATCCAACCATTGTTTCATCATCATATATAGCAAGTGGATATAGGCCCTCACTATAATTTGCTTCTAGTAGTGAATAAGCATTTGAAGCCACGAAGTTCTCTTGTTCCTTAGAAACCTTTAATTCAATACATTCTTCCCAATTCTCTTTAGTTAGTTCTTTAAATATAAGATTCATTGTGTTCTCCTTTAAATTTATTATTTAATGCTATTTCTTAATTCAAATCAAAACACTTTTATTACTATTTCTTAATTCTTCTTGCATTTATTAACACGCTAAGCATTATTTACTTAATTTTACCATTCGTTAATGGATAAATACAATAATTTCCTTAAAAATGGGCAGACTTATCCCAGTATTCTATGCAACGAGTTTTTTCATTTCTATGCATTTATCCTTTTTAGGACTCAGTAACTCTTTCCTTATAAGTCTTCCATGCCTACAACTAGGGTATATCCTTGGATCCTTTCTAGTTAACTCTAGCAATAGTTCCTGCCAGCCTTTTTTCTCTTTTGTTTGTTTAATACTAACTCCAAGTATTTCTTTGCATCGTTTTAATTTGGTTTTTCTATTGCGATTGCTTAATATGCCATAGTGCCTTATCTTTACAAAATTATCCGGCAACACATGCATCAAAAACCGCCGTATGTATTCGTGTGCATCTTTTAGATAGGCTAGGAATTTACCTCTAAACAGTCTTGATAATACCTTTACAGGTATAAAAAACTTCTTTCGCGATGATATCCATCGTTTTGTATCAAAAGTCAGTCCACCACCCGGTACAATACAGTGAATGTGGGGGTGATCCATTAGATTCTGTCCCCACGTATATAGAATTCCTATGAATCCTATATCTACACCCAGATACTTCGGATCTTTTCCCAATTGTAGAAGTGTTTCTGATACTGACTCTCAAACCGGCTGCATAGGTGGTTGCAAGTATGGCTTTATACTTTATATTTTTTGTTACATTGATAATTCTTTTCACTTCATCTTTTGACAAAACAACGGGAAGCCGTTTAGTCTTCTTTGTTCTGGGTATGCTCTTCATATCCCATTGTCTTTTTAATGTAGTTTCATAAAGAAATCGCAATCCACTATATGTCGTGTTGATATAGGAGCTGCTGAGGTTCCTTTCAGTGATTAGGTAGTGAAGATATTCTTTAATTTCATTTTCTCCCAACTCCTTTTAATGATTTGTTGAATTATTGCCTGCATTAGCCTGCAACATATCATTAAAAGGAATATTTTTCTATCTTAAGTACAGACATATCTACTATTTACAACCATTTAAGCTACCGCGAATGCGGTTTTGTTCAACGTTCCGCACTCACGACGCCTCTGAGTCGTACCCAGTGCCCCACTCCTTGTCAGCTTTAGCTGACGAAGAGGTGTGCTATGTTCCTAGCAATTAATCATCTACCACAAACAACGTGAGTGCTTTGTTGTTACATGGAGTTTGGCATAAACCTTTATACGCCAATAACATTAACTTATGAAATACTATCAAATTCTGCTGTTAATTCTTTAATTATGTCAGTATGATGTTTGACCATATCACTTTGTAGAGCCATTGATACAACTGGAAATTCATCAATAAAATTTAAATCTGCATGCTCTTCTAATTTGAATTGCTTCATTACATCCCCAAACTTCTCCTTGTTAGAACCCCAAACTTTCAAATATTTAAAACTCGCTACGTAAATCTCATCAAGTTTAAAATCATCATAATACGCTATTCCGAATTCTAGGTATCCATCATTTGTCAATTCAAACTTATATTTATCAAATATATTAATGATCTTACTTTTTTCAGTAAAATTACTTAAAACTGGTTCTTCTTGTTTAAAAGCTAAAATGCCATAAGAAATGTCGGATAAAATTCTATTAGATAGGATTAAGAATAATTCCCATATTTTATCACAATCAACATTAATTTCAGCAAAGAAACTATAATTATTATTCTCCACTTCTTTTATTCTATAACCTTCTATTATCTTAGCTGAATCTCTTTTTAATGTTATTTCTTTCATATTTATTCCATTAGGATATTCATTTTCCTCAGGAATCCTAATTCCCTCAGGTAGTTTATACATACGCAAAGTCTCTCCTCTCATTATTAGGCCCACGAAGCAGATCTTCGACATGCCAAATTCCATATAACGTCCTGTGAATTCCCAAAGTCTGGTTTCTACATTCATTTTTTCTCATATTTTGGGAATTAACTGTTCTGCGAAGGACCGAGACCCGTAACTTAGAGGGAGCCATGGACGGCGACCCCATAAATATTACTCTTTCTTAAGTATGTATAAAGATTGTGTACTATTAAGAATGATCATATATTTATGAATCAGTCTGTTAAACTCGCTTTAAGTCTACTTTCGCCATAGGAATAGCACTTTCCATAGCAATTGTAAGCGCAAATAGTGGATCAATGGTATCCTTACCAAGCAAAATCCCTTCCTGAATAGCCATTCCAAACATAATAGGCCACTCATTAGGAAAAGCACAATATTGCTCTGCAATAGGAAGAAACACTGGCCACAAATCCCTGGCATAATTATAAGGAATATCTCCCGGTTTATGTCCCTCGGGAATTCTCGGTATTCCATAACTACTGCTACCTACCGTTCCTGATACATACTCAAAAATTTCACGAATGTCAATCATTTTTTCTATTCCCAGCTGCTGTACAGCCCCTGCTGCTAAAGACCAAACTGAAAATTGGTTTGCAACAAGCAGTTGGTTTATCAGTTCCCCAAAATAATATTTATTTCCATCCTTACCACCTACGATCACAAATACTTCACTTTCATTTAATCCCTTTGTCTCAATAAGCTCTCTCCGCAGGCTTGCCTGACAGGAATAACCCGCCAAAGAGCCCAGTACACACATAAGAGTTTCAATATGTATACCCTTTGAGTTCTTAAATCCACTTAATAAGCGATGAAAAATTTCCTTAGAGCCTATTTTAGCACCGATTAGAGGGTCCTCTTTCCGCTTTTCGCTGAGTTGGCTGAAAAAAACCTCAGAAAGTTTATCCTTATCACTCTTTTTGTCATACTCATCTTTCACAGTCGTTTCTTTCTTAAAAAAAGGCAATTTCATTATATACCTTCCTCCATTTCATAAATTGTATATTCAATCATACTATAGTTATTCTTCCTTCAAATTCAAATCCGTTGCAACATTGTTCCTTTATAGTTGCATTCAAACATAATAAAATAATCTTTACTTCTTACATTGTACACCAACGCCATTCTTATAAAATCCGGGCATGGACGCCCGGCGTTTTGGTCTTTCGTAGAACGTCCCCGCACTCACGACGTCTCTGAACTGGACCCAAAAGATAGACCTCCTTGGTGGAGCTTTGCTCCCAACGAATTTTAACTTTGTTCTTTTGTTTGAAGCTCTAATAATCTTTTATTCAAATCTTCTATTTTAGAATTGAAACTAATTAGTTTCCATCCCAAATCTTCTAGAATGCTTTTTAGGGTAATGGTAACAGAAATAGATAGTATAAAACCTATTAAAAATGGATACTGATAAATCCTAAGGGATTCAAACAATTCAATTTGAGTTGGATATTCAAATCCTGAATGTAGTCTTATAAATACACAGACAAATAAAATTCCGAATAAAATACTTAATCCAATAAAATAACGATAACATTTTTCTGTTTTCCCCATAAATATCTCCCCCTATATTTAATATAAACTTACTAATAACTGCGCGTGTTTTTTTAACCATTTTCTTAAAGAAATAATTTAGAAAGTTTTTCCCTGTTTTTCTGCTGGGGTTAACTTAACAGAATCATTTCTACATTAAGGTTTTACAACAACAACTTCAAAACCCCACCCCGACATTGCCATTGCACATAACGGTTTGAGGCTTAGCGATGTCGGACTTTCCCTAGATTATTTCTCCCCGATGCCTGCTAAGCCTCTGTTATATGTCGGATCGAGCTCCACAGAGACAAGAGCAGCATTTATGCTGCGGTCCCAAATTATATCTTCATCATTTATATATTCTGATTAATCTATTACTGCAAATTATACTTTGCAATAAAACGAGTAGGAAAGAATTCATATAAACTCACACTTTCTACTCTTACATTCAATTGTTGAAAATTATGTGCAACTATTGGAAGTGCCTTTTGAATATTCACTTCTTCATCAATTAAAATAGTTGAATGTGCCGTCCACCCTTCCTTATCTTTTATATAATCAGTAACAAAATTTTTACGCAGTTCAAGTAATTCATTATTTACATCAGGTGCTAGAAATAAAACTTCCAACCCAAATAAGCCGATATGATTAAAAGACAAATGAAAATTCTTGCTTTTTATACACACATCTTGAAGTAACTGCTTTACTTTATCCTCATAACTAATATCGTAATATGCTAGGGTAATATGATGAGGAATATCCGTGGTCTGCTTTCCATTAAAACCTTCTTCAGATAAAATGCCTTCTATTCTTTTCATTCTTTTTGTTGTTTCTTCGTCGAATGTAGCAAGCAAACATAAAAACTTACTAGACACTTTGTTCTCCTCCAATTATTAATATTTTTCAGAATACCGTAGTGGTGCGAATCATTTAAATTCATTTCCGACTATCATATTTACACGCCAAGATGTTCATACCATCTACTCGGTCTGACATATAACGTCTTGATGTTCCTGACACCGAGACACTTAGAGCGATGCCTCTTAGTGTCACAGGTGTGGTGCGGTCTCTCTACCGAGACTTCCCCTCCGCACCGTTGCAGGAATATTCGTGTTATCGGATGGAAGCTATCAAGCTATCTCAACATATACAAAAAACCCCAAGAACTTCTACAAAAATTCCCAAGGCTTCATATTTTTTAAATCTCTTGCTCCATGTACGATAGTTAATATCAATATATGATCTTCATCTATTTTATAAATAATACGATAATTATGAAGTAATATCTCCCTAATATTAGCATTGTTCATCTCAGGAACCTCCCTGCCAACATTGGGAAACTTTAAGAGTTTTTCAACAGCACAAAATCTTCATGAGTCAAAATTCTTCCTTCCTCAGCAGCTTCTAATGAATCTGTTATTTTCTTTTTTACATAGAATTGGTACATTATGTCATCCCATGTAGCTTGCTCTGGAAGATTTTCTATTATCTTTCTCGCATCATCCTTAGCATAATTCAATTTTTACACCTCATTTCAAATGTAATTTACAACTTAATTATATCATAAAGTAACTTTATCAATAACTTATTTTCAAATATCTTCTTTTGATAAACCTGTAAATTTTCTTCACCTCTGTCCTCTAACGTTTCTAATACCCAACGCCGAGAAGCTTAGCGAGACTTCGCTTTGCTTCGCAGGTGTGGTGCAGTCACACTCCAGAGCCTTTTCTTCTGCACCCTTGCAGGAATATTCGTGTTAATTGAAGTCACGTATTGTCAACCTTCCAATCATATCAATACCTTATTTTCCCTTTTGTTTATTGGTTATACTGGATACTTCTTATACAATAATGATATAATAAAATTATAGGATACAATATTTAATATTGAGGTGTTTTTATGAGTATTAAAGTAACTGTACTGGTTCAAAAAGAAGACGACTGGTATGTAGCTAAATGTATTGATAATAATATTGCTTCACAAGGAAAAACTATTGAAGAATCTCTTAATAATTTAAAAGAAGCATTAGAATTATATTATGAAAATGAAGAACCTGAAACAATGAATGTTCAAACATTTATTACCACTATGGAGGTAGCAATCTAATGGGCTCCAAATATCCAATCCTCTCCCCTCAGAAAATAATTGCAGTCTTATGGAAATTTGAGTTTCAAAAAACTTCTCAAAAGGGAAGTCACTAAAATATACAAAAGCAGGTAACCCAGCCAAGGTCGTTATAATACCTATGCATTACGAAATAGAAAAAGGTACTTTAAAAAGCATTTTAGAACAAGCAGATATTACCCTAGAAGAATTCCTTAAACATCTTTGATTTATCTCCGGGCCATTCACTTGCAATAAATGGCCTATTAATTTTCGGCTATTTCCTTTAGTTCATATCAGTATTTCAATTAACGTTTCATGTCTGCGACGTCTCTGAACCGAACCCCATAAACATACCCTTGACGGAGCTTTGCTCCCGGTGAATGGATGTGGTGCTGAACTTGCCCTTGACACGTGCTTCCAGCACCTTTATGCAAATGCATTGTTAGTTGATGCCACAACCCATCTCACTTTTTTATGCCACATTTAAAAGATAATGTGTATCAACTATGTTTAATTTGTATGTTCATAAAAACCGTTTATCCAAGTATTTTATCAAGTATTTGTTTTGCATTAAAATAGTTTTTATTTGCTTCTTCAAATAAATCTTTAAAATATGAGTCCATTGTCCTCTGTTGTTCTTTCCCAATCTCTTTTGCTTTTTCAGTATTCAATTTAAGGTGCAATTTATTCAGTTTTCGGTTATACTCTCTAAACAAAGATGCTCCTTCTGTTGGCAACCTATCTTCCCCGACTAAATACAACGGTTCTTCAATTTGACCACCAAATAAAATGGCTCTTGCTACACCGACGGTTCCTGTCAAATCTAATTTGTCTGCATCAAATATAATCATTGCTTCTATAGACTGTGGTTCTCTATTCTTTTTATACCTATGAGTAAGAATACAATTCGCAACATGATTCGCTTTTTCTTCACAGTACCCATTATTAATTAAAAACGCCTTTGCTTTTTTACTGCCAACTTCTGCATGACATAGCATAGGGTTTTTTATTTCATCTACTCTACCTATGTCATGTAAAAGTGCTGATATAATAACTACTTCCATATCCACTTTTTCAGTAGCATTGGCGATTTGTACTGCATAATTCAAAACTCGATAACTGTGTAAACAATCGTGGACTGTATCATCCATACATTCTAACATAAAACTTTCAATTCTTTGCATTTCTTCTCTATTCATGTTTTATCACCCCTATCTTTGGCGCTCATATTAGTCATTGTAATAATTGTGATTACTCTGCTCTTTTATATAATTCTTGCCGTAATAGAAATTGTCCCATTTGTCAGGGGTCTAAACAATATGAATGGGTAGAAAAGCAGCTTGCAAAGCTATATCTTGGAAGATATACCCATAGGGTTGCTATTTCTGATGCTAGAATAAAATTTTTCGATGGTGCTAATGTAACTTTTGAATACAAGGACTACAAAGATAACTGTAAGAAGAAATTAATGAAGTTAGCTGGTGTAGAGTTTATTCGTAGGTTTTTGCTTCATGTTTTACCTTCAAGTTTTATTAAAATTAAACACTATGGAATATTAAGCAACAGAAATATATCTGCAAAACTAATACGGTGTATGAATATTTTAAAGCAAAAACCTTATATACCAAAAATAGAAAAGACTATTTCTCTATGCCCTATTTGTGGTTGTGTTCTTGTGTATAAATTAGAAAAAGCTTTGGTACCATCTTAAGTATCTATGAATTTAATATATTTATTAAATTGCCTCTTTATTGGGGAAGGGGAGGTTATATCCAGATTTCACTATTTGCAAGGTTTATAGCTGCTTTTTTGTTAATTTGGTTTTTACATCATAGCTTTTAATCATAATATATGGGAGAGAAAAGAATTGAATACCCATATGCTATCTAGGCAGTAGTTCAATACAACCAGAGATTCATGATGTTTTGTTTATTGTGTAATGTTAGTTTTAAAGGTTTTGCACTTTTTAGTGTATAGACTTTTTTTTATGCTGTAGAAACATCATAAATCTCTTATTTGTTATCCGGTGCCATACGCCCCGTGACTCAGAGGGCGACAGGACGTCGCACCCTTAAATTTATCATTTGAACTATACAGCACATTATATAAATATTGCGACTTATCACATCACGTAATGTGTATAATCTTATATGCGTTTATTTTGCAGTTTCTCTTTAACTAATTCTTCATGATAAAAATAATTGATGTACCTTATATGATTTTGATTACAATAATTTTCTATTTCCATTGACAAATCTATCCAGTACACTTTTTCGCCTCTAATGTAGATTTTCTCATATTCACTATATAAATTTGGATATTTTACTTTAACATAGTCTAATATTTTTTGCTTATAATTCCCTCTTAGATTTAGATCTTCAAACCAGTATTCATCAACATAAGTATTGGTTCTTTCTATGATTCCTTTAAAATCTGTAATATAGGGAAAAATTGGTGACATAAATAGCACTGTATAAATCCCTTGATTGTGTAATTCTTTTAATGTGCAAAGCCTGTCATTAATGCTACTTGCATTATCCATATCATTTTTGAAATTTTCATCCAATGTATTTATAGATATAGATACTTTTAAATCATTGAGTTTTTTCAACAAATCAATATCCCTTAGAATAAGTTTGGATTTTGTGGAAATTCCAATGGAACATTTTACATCAACTAATTGTTCCAATACTTTTTTTGTAACTTGATATTTCTCTTCAAAACAATTGTAACAATCTGTAACGGAAGAGAGAAAAACAGATTTGTTTTGTATTTTTTTTAAGTTAATTGGCTTATCGCACAGTTTTACATCAATAAATGTTCCCCATTCTTCTGCATGCCCTGTAAATCGCTTCATAAAGCAAGCATAGCAATATTTACAAGCATGAGAACAGCCAATATAAGGATTTATGACATAATCACTTGCAGGTAAATTGGATTTTGTTAAATAATCCTTAACTTGTATTACTTTTTCTTTTATTTCCATTTCTTTTACTCCTAGTTTTATTAATTTTGTATATCATCAATACTTCACAATATCAAACAAATGTGAATTAACAAAGCTCTTAAAGTCGTCTTGCACAATCCGCGGCAGGACGCCTTGGGTTGCAGGTGTGGTGTGCCGCCCCTGCTCCAAAGACTTGCAACTGCACACTCTTGCGCTAAACATATTGCTAGACGATGGGTAATGTCCTGCAACGCCTTACTCAATAAGGTTTGTACGCCATTTCCGGTACCCGAGGCGTGACATGTGTAGCTTATGCAAATAACGTCTCTCTTGGGCTTAGCCTTACGCAAACTCCCAATAGGAGTTTGAACACTATTATAAAAATGAAAATTAGCTTTGCCTGGCTACTCCTCTTCTGAAAATTTAAAATTAGTACTCTTCTTTACATAATTGGGTATTTCCTGTTCAATTACTAATATGTTATTAGAAATATCCAATGTATAGTTTTCATCTCCATCGGAAGAGGTTAAAATCAACTTATTATTACCTATTCTGTAAGTGCCTTCTATAGATTTGCTAATTCCTAATTCCAATTTAAATTCCTCGCTATTTTCTATGGTTAGCATCGGCATAAATGAAGAGGTTAATTTATAAGGTACTCCAAAGTATTTTCCTATCTTAACTGTGCCTATGTTTGTATTTTTAAAGTTTTTATCGCTTTGTTTGTTATTACTACATCCTACTAACAAGAAAAATATTGAAACTAATATTAGTGTTTGCCTTTTCATTTTATTCCCCCCACCCAATTTAGCTAATTCAACATATAGTACAAATGTAATATACAAGAATAGTACAATCCAATCCACATTACGTGTTCGCACTCACGACGCCACTGAACCGGACGTCAAAGCCTGTCCCCTTGGCGGAGCTTCGCTCCCGATGAAGAGGTGTGGTTGCTGCTCTGCTACAGAGCTATGGCTTCTGCAACCCAAGGCACGCATGCTTCTTGCTCTTTCCCTCCGTGCCGCAGCGTGAGGGCATTGTTATGTGGAGTACCACGCCCCGCAGAGACACGCTATATGAACGTGGCATCCTTTCAAATACTCTCAACCATTGCAATTTGATTACTATCTTTCGGCTACAACTATAAGCTTCCACGAACTCTTCTTATCGTATGGGCTCATATCGTATCCACCATATATGTTAACCTGTGAAAAACCTGCTTCAGTAAGCAACGACTTATATTCATCATCAAGTATTATCTTGATGTGCACACTGTTTGTTTCCATTTTGCTCACTTTGTCACTATGGTAAATATCGAGTATATCAATAGTCTGAAACCCTTCACCAATGTCACGTGAAAAAACTCTAGAAAAATCTTGGTTATTTACTACAAGAGCAAAGCGGAATCTATCCTGCAACGTAAGATGTGTAGTTCCTTGTGTCATAATAAGGATACCACCATCATTCAGCCTCTCACGCATTGATACAAAAGCTGTGACTAAATCCTCATGGGTATGCAAATGAGCAATAGATTGAGTCATACATAAAACTGCATCAAACTTCTCAATCCATACTTCTTCAAGATATCGAAAATCTGCTTTCTTTGTTATCACATCGATACCTTCTTGGGATAGATTTTCTTCACAAGCTTTGAGCATAGCGTCAGAATAATCGCTTCCACATACCTCAACACCAAGTCTTAAAAGTAAATAAAGATGCGGCCCTGTACCACAAGCGCAATCAAGAGCTTTCTTAACTTTATACTTACTGAATATACTTATCAAAAAAGCTTCTTCTTTTTCATTTATATCTGTTATTGCACCAAATTTATCATAGCTTTGTGCCCAATTAGCATATTCATCTTTATAATTCATCTTGAGCCCTCCTTCATAAAATGAATGATTGTATACCACACCTTATGCGTGGTATTTCATATAACGGTTTGCATACAAGAAGTCTTTTTCACTTAGATAGCTCTTATCTTAGTGAAAAAGATTTGCTGAGCGACCCGTTACGCATACTGCCCTTGTGTGCCTTGTTCTACGGCGTGGGAAGCCCCGTTATTCAGAGAGCGACAGGACGTCGCTTCCCTAGAAAACAACTTTCACATTCCACTGCTTACATTTAATGTTAATCCCCAAATCCTTTATTCTAATCAAGCTGGTCTTCATTTTCATATTTCGAATTAATGTTTGAAATTACATAGATATCCACATAATTTTGATTGAAATTAATAATTATTCCGTTTTTCAATTCTAAAAAAAAGTTTTCGAGCGAACCATCGAGACGCTTTATATCGTTTTCTGAAAAGCGTAAATGACCATTAAACCTGATGAACTTTATAAAAATTAGTTTAAATACATTAAACAAGGATATTGAGTAACAGTTTTTACCAGCTATTTTATAAACATTACTAAACATGCTGTTTAAATCGCCTTGTTTTTCTTTTTTATTTGAATAATCTCCATAGCACGCCTTTTGAACCTTATAGCTGTATCCCCTCAAATAGAAAGATAAAATATGCTTTGCATCATCACCATAATATTCATTAGTATGGTACTCTTGTATAAATGCTTCTTTATCCTTTTTCAATTTAGATTCCAAATAGATCTGAATTTCTAATTCGATCTCCTTCAATCCAGGTAAAGCATGGAAATATGTAACTCGCTTTTCAGCAGGCAACTTAATTTCACCAAGAACCTTATGAATTTTCTCATTATCAAGAAGACAGTACAAATCTTTGTATTCAAAAAAATACTCACCACCATGTCTCATAAAAAACAACCTACCTATCCAAAAAAATTTCACTATTTAAATTGTAAAAATAAGCGAATAATCTTTTACGCTATTAACTAAAAGCAGTTTTTACAAACATCAAACAAAAGCTTCAGAGCCTTTCCCAAAATCAGCCGCAGGACGCGGCGGCTCTGCTTCCCATGTCGAAGAACTTATAAACCCTCGACACAAGTGTCGTCTATTACACCAAATTGTAGTAATAGGCGGCGTATGTCGTGTATTACTCCTTTTAGTCATATGCCAATTATTTTCTTTTTATTATATCTAAAGGACTTCTAATATTTCTTATACTACTTTGTGTTACATGTGTATATATTTCTGTAGTCTTCGAGCTTTGATGTCCCAGCAACTCTTGTATATATCTTAAATCAACTCCTCCTTCTAATAAATGTGTTGCAAAAGAATGTCTTAAACTGTGCACTGATACTTGCTTTTTTACTCCTGCTTTAAATCTTGCATTTTCAAATACTCTTTGCACTGTGCGCTCGGTTAAAAATCTACCTTCTTTATCTCCAGGGAAAAGCCATGTTTCTGGCCTATATTCTTTTGCGTATGTTCTTAATTCTGATAATGCTACATCTGATAAAACTGAATATCTATCTTTTGCCCCTTTTCCATGCTCAATGCGTATCAGCATCCTGTCACTATCGATATCTTGCACCTTAAGTCTCACTACTTCCCCTACACGGAGTCCTGCTGAATATACCAAAAATAGTATAGCTCTATGTTTAATATTCGTTAAAGAATGAAGTATTCTTATTACTTCATTTTGGCTCAACACTTCAGGCAGCTTTTTTTCTTGTTTTGGTCTAGGTATATTAAGGTCAATCATGTTTTTCTTTTCTACATTGGATAAGTAAAACTTTATTGAACTTACTGTTTGATTTACATAAGAATGTGATAGCTGTTTTTCATCTAATAAATATAAAAGATAATTTTCAATGTTAATTTTTTCAAAGGCTACCTCTTCATTTCCTATATATTCTAGATATCTTCTCATATGTGAAATATATGACTTTTTCGTCTTGCTACTAAAGCCTTTTAATTTTAATTCTCTTTCTAATAATTTTAATATTATACTCTTGTCCAAATCTTTAGCATCAGTTTTCTTATGATCTTCCTGTTCCGTGTAATAGTTAAATTTCAGCATTTTTTCGCTAAACAATGCTTTTAGTTTTATTATTGATTCCTGTGTGTTTGGAATACTCCATTTTCTTATATCACTATTCCATTTGCGACCTTTTATTGTTTTAATTTTACTGACATATTCTTCATTGTAACTAAATGAAATCAGAAGCAGATTATTTTCTACTTGTTCAATTAACAATTCCAACAATATCACTCCTGTCAGTGTTAGCCATCTTTAACTTGTTATTTTCTTTCAGATGCTCCTACATAAAATAATATCATAACTATACATAATTTATCCAGTATTGTTTATTATAACCACACCTAAATAATAACTTTTCCAAAACAAATCTTTATGTACTGCTTTTAGTTCAGTGCGCATTTCTTATTGTATGAAAATATGGTACAATTGTTTCATTATATAGAATAATAAGGTGCTAGCTTGAAAAGATTAGCATCTTTATCAATTTAACTTTTGCAGCAACTGCATGATATGCAGCAGATGCAGGAAGGAATCATATGAATTTATTTGATATTCAAAGACAAAATAATTTAAAAAAAGACTCTCCTCTAGCAGAGCGGCTGAAGCCTAAGAGTCTTGATGATTATGTGGGTCAAGAGCATATTTTGGCTTCTGGAAAGCTTTTGTGGAGAGCTATAAAAGCGGATAGCATAACTTCTATCATTCTGTACGGCCCTCCAGGCACTGGAAAAACAAGTCTTGCTAAGGTTATAGCCAATACAACTAAATCAACCTTTGTTCAGCTTAATGCTGTTACTTCTGGGATAAAAGAACTTCGAGAGGTTGTTGAAGAAGCAAAAAATGGGTTGGGTATGTATAATAAAAAAACGATTCTTTTTCTTGATGAGATACATAGATTTAATAAGGCACAGCAGGATGCCCTACTGCCTCACGTAGAGGATGGTACTTTAGTGCTCATAGGAGCTACAACAGAAAACCCATACTTTGAAGTAAATAATGCGCTTATATCAAGATCCATGCTTTTCCAACTAAACCCTCTTAAAGCTTCTGATATAGAAAAGATCATCAGAAAAGCTATAAAGGATAGTGAAAATGGAATTGGAATATATAATGTACAAATGTCAGATGAAGCCATAAGCTTTCTTTCTGATATTTCTAATGGCGATGCAAGAGTGGCACTAAATACCCTTGAGCTTGCAGTATTGTCTACAGAAAAAAACAATACTGGTAGTATCATTATCGACTTAGATGATATTAAAGAATGTGTTCAAAAGAAAAATATGAATTATGACAGAAATGGTGATTATCACTATGATGTGATATCCGCATTTATAAAGAGCATGAGAGGTTCAGACCCAGATGCCGCAGTCCATTATCTAGCTAGAATGATATACTCTGGTGAAGATCCGGTTTTCATAGCCAGAAGAATAGTCATTGCCGCATCTGAGGATGTAGGCAATGCAGATCCTATGGCTTTGATTGTTGCAAATAATGCAGCCCAGGCTGTGCATCTTATTGGAATGCCTGAAGCTAGAATTATACTTTCCCAGGCTGCCATATATGTGGCTTGTGCTCCAAAAAGCAATGCTAGTTACAATGCAATAGATGATGCGTTAGCGGATATAGAAAAAGTCAATACTGGTAGTGTGCCAAATCATCTAAAGAACAAAGGTGGCTCTAATTACCTTTATCCTCATGTTTATCCAAATCACTATGTAGTCCAACAGTATTTGCCCAATGAAATAAAAGATAAAAAATATTATATATTGAGCGATAATGGCTATGAAAAACAAATAAAAGAAAATTTAAATATAGTTAAAGGTGGAGAAAAAAATGAGTAAAACATTGAAACTTTGTTTAGCAGGCTTTGGAAATGCCGCGCAGGAATTTTGCAGAATGCTCATAGAAAAACATGATGAAATATTAGAATCTGAGGCCTTTGATATAAAAGTATGTGCTATTGCTACAAAGTCCAAAGGTGCATTGATAAATGAAAATGGCATAGATTTGAATAAGGCTTTACATGATGTATTAGAAATGAAAAGCTTTGATAAAAATGATAAAGATTTTTCTCAGGATAATACAATAGATATCATAAAAAGTTCAGAGGCAGATATACTTATTGAGTTAAGTACATTATCTATAAAAGACGGCCAGCCTGCAATAAGCCATATAGAAACAGCATTTAATAATGGCATGCATGTGATAACTGCAAACAAAGGTCCTATTGCCTGGGCATATAATAGGCTATCAGCTATGGCAGATGAAAAAAAACTAGGCTTTTTATATGAAACCACCGTCATGGATGGGGCGCCTATATATAATATGGTTAGGGAAGTCCTTCCTGGTTGCAAGGTTTTAGCTTTTAAAGGAATATTAAATTCTACCACTAATTTTATACTTGAAGAAATGGAAAATGGGTCAACCTTTGAATCTTCTATCAAAGAAGCACAAAAAGGGGGGTTTGCAGAGGCAGATCCTTCCATGGATATCGATGGTTGGGATGCAGCAGCAAAGACCACAGCTCTTTTAAATGTATTTATGAATGCAAACTTAACACCTTTTGATATCAAAAGAGAAGGAATATCTCACATTAGCTATGATATGATAAATGATTTGAAAATCAAAGGATTAAAAATTAAGCTTTTATGTGAAGGTTATTATGAAAATGGAAAACCTGTTGGAATCGTTCATCCAGTGCAAATTCCTCAAAATGATATATTCAGCAATATTGATGCTACTTCATCTATATTATCCATCACCACCGATTTGATGGGTGAGTTATGCATGGTGGAAAGAAATCCAGAAATAAGACAAACTGCCTATGGAATATATAGTGACTTATTAACGCTGATAAAAAAACTCAAAAGCTAATAGTTTTACGATTTAAATTGTTCTGCCAATCTGTGTAGGGGCAGGTCTCTGTGCCTGCCCCTTAACTGTGCTATAAAACGAATGTCGCTTAACAAACAGGCGGCGCGGCACGGAGACCGCCCCCTACGATCCCATTGTGGCATTCCATAACTGCCTGAAATATTCGTTCTGCCCTAAGAGTTCCTTAAAATTTCCTACACCAGCAATTTCACCATCTTTGAATACATAAATCTTTTTAACATCTTTTAAAGATATTCTTTTCATCATAAGAAAAGCATACATTCTTAAAACTGATATTCCCCTGGATAGAATTTTCTATCTTTCCAGAGTTTAATCTAACATCATCTGGCATATCTAATAAATCCGTATATCTCCGAAAGGCACTCTTATCTAATTTACATTGTACAAACAATACATTAAATATAGCAATCGGCAAATATGCCTTATCAATCAACATTAGTAACGCAACTACAGAACCTACTGACAATGAATTACTCTTCCAACTAATAAATATAATAATTATTTTAATCAGTGTAATAAATAATGCAAAAATAGCAAAAAATGCTTCATGAATCATCTTCATTTTCGTCTTTGATTTTACAATTTCTTTAGATGTATTGATTGCTTTTTCTATCTCATGCTCAAATCTTTTGTTCGTTCTAAATACAACCAATTCCATAAAGCCGCGAATTACATATTTATTAAAGATTTCTTCATTATTTAAAATGTGTGCTTTGATCAGATATAAATATTTTAGCAGGATATTGGTTACCACAAAGACAAGAACATAGCCGATTACAATATAAATCATAATGTTCTTGTCAATATAGGCAATAAAAATCAAACTAAAAACTATACTTGGAATCAATTCACGAAATAATCGAAAGTAAAAATCAAATAATATGCTTTTACCTGCATTAGCTCCGTTTTCTATTTTTTGAACCAGATTACCTGTCTCCAATGATTGATAGTATCTATAGTCGATGGTACTCATTTTTGTTAATGCCTTTAACCTAAAATTCAAGTATATACTTTGAGACAATTTGCAACTTGGATATTCATCGAAATAGTTAAGTCCACATATCAACACTAAAACAAACGCATAAATACATATTGTAGTGAAAGAAAGGGTCTTATCTCCAAAATCATCTAATACCTTTTGAAAATAGCTAGCACTAAAAGCATTCAACAAAGCCAATACTATCCCCAATAATATGTAAATCGTAATCAATAATTTCTTCTTGTTTAAAATATCTAAATAGTGTTCCATAACTGTACTCCTTCTAATTTTTAATATACTATCAAAAATTAGCACAGTTGAGACTGCTAGCAAATAATTTTAACCTCAGCACAATCTGCTTACAGATTATTTCAACTGTACTGAGTAGTTACCTAGTTTAATCCTCATTACGAGGTCACTTCCTTTCAATATTTTATATTAATAACAAACGGGGCGGCACAGAGGCCGCCCCCTACAACCATACAAAAATGTTATGTTATATAGGTGAATTATTCAAAATATTTATCTTCTTGCCATTTTTCATATTCTTTATGATTGCGTATAATATGCTCGTAATAATTGCGCTGCCATAAAACATCATCATATAATTTTGTTGTGTACGATTTGAATTGTCCCACCAACCTGTGTAGGGGCAGGTCTCCGTGCCTGCCCGTTAATTGTGCTATAAAATGAATATGATTTGGCATAATGATATATGGTTCAATGACAATACCATCAAAAATCCTCGATAATTTTAATAGGTTTATTTCTACCTCTTTCCCAATATTGCTTAACAGAACAGACGGGGCGGCACAGAGACCGCCCCCTACAACCATGCCCAATAAACTTTGCCTGTTGTGGGTGCATATAGTTACAAAATAATAACCGCCTTGTGAATAATCATAATCTTTCAGCCTTATATTCTTTCTTTGTGATAATTCGCTCAAGAAATCACCTGCCCAAAAAATTAGATAAAATCAATATAGTTTAGTCATTTAAACGCTTTGAGTTTTTTTCTGCATTATCACTGATTTAATATTTCCACTATAACCTGCTATAATAGTCACTATAGGTGCTATATAACAAAGCACCGCGTAAGGTGCATATTGAAAAGCTGTCACCCCTGTTACTATTGCAATGATGATAGAATTTATATTCCACGCCATTAAAGGTGCAACGATAATTCCTGTATCAGATATAGTCCTTGCAAGTATTTTTTTATCTATTCCAAATTCATCATATTTTTCTCCTAAAAACTTGGCTGGAAAAAGAATGCCTACTGTCTGATCACATGTCATTACAGTTAAAACGGCACTTAACACTCCTGTTCGAAACACCAAATCTCCATTGCTCTTTATTTTTTTCATAAACCAATCTATGATTGGTTTTATTACATTTGTCCCTTCAAAAAGGCTTCCTAGTGCGATTGCACTCATTACGATCAATATTACCTCTATCATAGGCAATATTCCTCCGCCTTTTAGTATTGAACTCAATTCAATCATAGGGATATTCGGTTTATAACCATAAAACAAGACATTTATTACTTCCATAATGCTCATCTTTTGAAATGTTAAGCATATACCAATACATCCTAGCACCCCTATACTCATATTTAGAAGAATTTTTACACCTAACACAGCTAGTACAATAACAGCTAGTGGAAAAAGCAAAAGTACAGGTGAAATAGTGAATGCACCTCGCAAATTAGTTTGATATTCTGCAAGCTTTAGTGCGTCGATGGAAGAAGTATAGTTTTCTCCTATAAAAAAATATACGATGGATGAAAGTATTATGGTTGGAACTAAAGTCTTTAAAGCTGTTTTCAAATAATCTCTATATTGAATACCCGTAAGCTTCATTGTTAGATTTGTAAGAGATGATATAGGTGAAATTTTATCAGCTATAAAAGCACCTGATACAATAGCTCCTAATAAAATGGGAGCCGGAATCATAAGGCCTCTCCCGATACCATATAAAGCCATGCCTATTGTGCTAAGGGTACCTAAAGCCGTACCCATAAAAATAGCGATAAGGCCTGTAAGCAAAAAACAAGCAAGCAAATAATTGGTATTATTTATATATAGAAATCCATAATAAATGATAGTAGGAACAATTCCAGAGGCAAGCCAGATAGATATGGTGACTCCCATAAGCACAATGATTATATATATGCTTTTACAATCATTTATGCCCGACCCCATCATTTTCATCAAACTTACTACATCGTAACCACAATATACAAATATACAAGAAGCAAAAAGTATTGCTCCTCCAAAAGCATATATTAAAGAAATATTTTTTATCATGCAAATAGCTATGAATGCAATCATCGCTGAAAACATCATGGTGATTTGTTTATCAGAAACTGCTTTTTTGTCCATATATTAAGTCCCCGCTTTCCTTTATTTCTCTTCACATAAAATCTGTGTCATAAGCTTTTGATCAAGATTTCCTCCTGTAACTACAATCGCAACATTTTTACCTTCAAACAAATGAGGATTTTTCTGGAGAGCCGCAATTCCTATAGCGCTAGAAGGTTCAGCAATGATTTTTTCCTTTGTCATCAAAAATTTCACTGCCTCTTTTATTGCAGCTTCATCTACTTCAAGTATATCATCTATACATTTTTTCGCCAACTCAAAAGGTACCCTGCCGACTCCACCTATCAATGCATCGCATATAGAAGGCTCTGTAGGATACTCTTCATAACAAATATTGTCTCTTATGGCATGCATCATAGCTAGGCATGCGCTGGTCTGCACGCCAATAATCTTGATACCTGGTTTTATATGCTTCGCAGCTAGACTCACACCTGTGATGATACCACCACCACCTATGGGAACTAAAATAATGTCAATATTAAGATTAGCTTCTAATATCTCCATACCTATTGTGCCTTGTCCTGCTATTGTCATTTTATCGGAACAAGGGTCAATATAGGTATAGCCTTCTTTTTTAATGATTTCAAGCGCTTGTTTATGTGCTTCATCATAATTGTTTCCTAACTGAACGATTTCGGCACCATAATATTTTATCTTCTCAACCTTAGAATATGGAGTGGTCTTTGGTACAAAAACTATGGCTTTCGTATCCCCTGAAATCTTTGCCGCATAGCTTACTCCAGCACCATGATTTCCAGACGATATGGCAGCCACTCCTCTTTTCTTTTGCTCCTTTGTCAAACTCAACACTGCATTCAAGGCTCCTCTTAACTTAAAGCTTTTTAGCCTTTGTTGGCACTCAAGTTTCAAATATACCTTTGTAGTATCGCTACTTAAGTACATAGATAAATCTAGTGGAGTCTTATATATATAGTCACTTATTCTGTTTCTTGCTTTTATAATATCTTCAAATTCTATCAATTTTTATTCCTTTCATTATTATATATGAATATTTTTCATTATGTTTTTAAAATAATCTTCCTTTAGTATGGACATCAAATGCAAATTCACATATCTTCCATTTTTCTTTCCGGCATTTCGCATGATACCTTCGGATTTAAAGCTAATACTTTCATATAAGTTCCTAGCTCTTATATTTTCTTCAAAAAAATCTAAAGTTACCCTTTCGACTTTTAACTCTTCAAAACAGTAATTCAATACAACCATCAATGCTTCTCTTCCATATCCTTTGCCTAAGAATTCTTCTTCTCCTATATATATTCTAGTAATATCTAAAGAATCATATTCTCTGTCAACTCTGCTTATATATATTCTTCCAATTGGGATATTTGTAGTTTTGTACACTATGGTAAACTGAAACTTTGTGTCATCCACTTTTCTATGAATGAATTCTGTAACAATCTCCTCGTAGTCCCGCCCATCGCTAATAGTAAAAAATTGCGTAACATATTCTTTTTCTTCCCATTCTGTATAGTAAAAGCAATCTGAAAAAACGGACGTCCTGATAAACAAGCTACCAGATTCGAGCAATATATTACTATCCATACACAAGCCTCCATATACTAATTTTACTATATTATTTCTATATTAACACTAAAAATCCTCTTATATTTCTAATTTCATTCCTATAGACAAGATAGATATTTCTATATTGGTTATTTGACAGTAAATCCAAGAATACTTATACTATATATCAAAATAAATATATCGGAGGGTACAACTTTGGCTGTTGGTATAATAAAAAAATCTTTTATGGTGTTAACTATACTTCTTGTCCTTAGCTTATTAATAGTTTATATAGACGTAAATATTCCAAAATTAAATAAAATAACTCTCAAAACAAATAAACTTCCTTTAGGAACAAATATAAAACTACTTCAAATAAGTGATTTGCACGGAGTTGACTTTGGGGATGAATATAAGAAGCTTCTCAAAAAAATCACTGATTCAAAACCAGATGCCATAGTCATCACGGGGGATTTAATAGATCATAAGACAGAAGACTTTGAGCATGTATATGCTTTTATTGACAAGCTATATAAACTTAATTCAAATATATATTACGTGCCTGGAAACCATGAACTAGCTAATGATAATGGATTAGCTTTTATAAAAGGAGTCTCTGACAGAAAAATAAAGATTTTACGAAACAAAAATTCATTGCTTTCGTCTAAAAATATTAAGATCAATATATGTGGGATAGATGATCTGTATAATGGACGACCCAATATAGAAAAGACTTTTGAAGGCATAGACAGCTCTTTATATACTATATTGCTTTCTCATGAACCTAATATTATATTTACAAATACTCCAGATTCAGATCTTATCCTTTCTGGACATACACATGGAGGACAGATACGATTACCCTTTATTGGCGCAATAGTAATACCTAATCAAGGTCTCATGCCTAAATATGATAAGGGTTTATTTAAATTGTCTAATGGCAGATTGCTTTATATCGACAGCGGCTTAGGTACTAGCATATTTCCGATACGATTTCTAAATAGAAGCCAAGTCACACTCATAACCCTAGAATCTTCCAATGAGAATTGATTGTATTGATGATATAATTGAATATATAGAAATGGAGGTGTAGGGTTTGAAAAAGATAATTATATTATTTTCAATAATAGTTATTTTATCGGTAGTCTGCTTCTTTTTGCCAAACATTTGGACAACCTCGCCCTTTTTACCTCACACAACAAACCTGATAGTAGGTGGCGAAGTAATTAAGGATATAGATCCTCCAATTGTAGAAAATGGTCAGATACTTCTTTCTCTTCCAATTATAAAACAATATATCGACCCTTCTGTGCATTGGGATAAAAAAGTAGGCAAAATAATTTTTACTACCAGACAAAAGGTGGTCTCAATGAAAACAGACAAGCTTACTGCCATGGTAAACTCTAATCCAGTGGACCTTAATATCCCAACAAGGTTAATTAATGATACGCCCTATATTCCAATTCAGTTTCTTAGTGAAATATTGGAAATGCAAATAGAATATATAGAAAAGAATAATGTAGTGATTTTGGATAAACAAACTTCTGCTATATATAAAGCTGTGACAATAGTAGAAAATGCAGACATAAGAAAAAGTCCCTCACTTAGATCTAAAATAGTATCAAAAAATCTAACACAAAACCAATCTATGAGGGTTTTTGGAGAATCTAAAACCTGGTACAATGTGCGTACAAAAGAAGGTATCGTTGGATATATAGAAAAGAAATATGTAGAAAAGACTTCAGAAGATATAAAAATTACAAAACCTGAAAAAAATCAATTTCCCCAATGGAAGCCTGAAAACGGTAAAATCAATATGGTATGGGAATATGTATACATGAAAACCCCCAATATGTCTAAAACGAAGAAAATCCATAGCTTGGATGTAGTATCACCTACATGGTTTACGGTAATTGATGATGAAGGTACTGTGGAGAACAAAGCAGATCCTGAATATATCAAATGGGCTCATGGTAATGGATATAAAGTTTGGGGACTTATAAGCAATAACTTCGATAAAGACATCACCCATGAAGTTTTAAACAATGCTGATAAGCGAGAAAAAGTTATTCAGCAAATACTCATATACTCAAAGCTTTATAAATTAGACGGAATAAATATTGATTTTGAAAATGTTTATTATACAGACAAGGACATGCTTACTCAGCTTATCCGAGAATTATGTCCCCTTTTAAGAGAACAGGGACTTATTATTTCAATTGATGTGACTATGAAATCTTCAAGTGAGTTGTGGTCTAAGTTCTATGATAGAAAAGCTCTAGCAGACCTAGTGGATTATGTAGCTTTGATGGCCTACGATCAACATTGGGGAAGTAGCCCTGTGGCTGGTTCTGTAGCGCAATACAATTGGGTAGAGCGAGGACTTGTCAGTATCCTTGAAGAAGTACCAAATGAAAAGCTACTTCTTGGTTTACCTTTTTATACAAGACTTTGGAAGGAAGAAAAAATAGATGGTGAAACAAAGGTATCCTCAACTGCAATCACCATGCCTAAAGCTAATGAAATAATAAAGAATAAAAAGCTTAATTTAGTATGGGACAACCAAAGTGGTCAATATTATGCCCACTATATGGAGGATAAAATCACATATAAAATATGGTTTGAAGATAAAAAATCTATAAACTTAAAATCTTCATTGATTCACAAATATAACTTGGCAGGAGCAGCTTCATGGAGAAGAGGCTTTGAAACAGAAGAAATATGGACGACTTTATCAGATAGTTTAAAAAATACGAAAAACTATATTCAGTGGGCTAATGCCAATAAAAGCGAGTATATTATTGATTGATCAGTTGACTGTCTTAGGGCAGTCAACTTTTTATTTTTGTGATATAATGTAAATGGCTTTAGGCGGGGGGTATAGAAATGATTGATACATACGGAAGAAAATATGTAAATTCGACAATTGATAAAATGGCAAATATATTATTAAGATTTAAGATGACTGCAAATCATGTTACAGTAGCTGCCTTCTTTATAGGAGTTTGTACGGGACCATTGATTTACTTTAACCAGAGCTATGGGGCAATAGTCTTTTTATGGCTTTCAGGCTTCTTAGATGCAGTAGATGGAGCGGTGGCACGAATAAGTAAAACGACCTCCCCATGGGGCACACTGATGGATATTTGCTTTGATAGACTAGTAGAGATGGCTGTAGTGCTAGCTTTGGCACTGCGCTTTCCAAATGTACGTTTGGAACTTTTAGTATTAGTTATTTGTGTATTAATGTCTATGACAATATTTCTTACAGTAGGCGCATTAGTCAAACAAAAGGGAATAAAGTCCTTTTATTATCAAGCAGGGCTAACTGAAAGAACAGAAGGCTTTATTTTCTTTTCTTTAATGATTATATTCCCAGGTTATTTACCATGGATTATCAATATATTTTCTGTAGCTATATCTATTACAATCATTCAAAGGATAGTTGAGGCAAAACGAATATTAGAAAGCTAGTCTATTATTTTGATTTCTTGTACTTCTATTTTGTGTTTATATCATATATAATTATATGTGACATAAACATTGGGAAAATTCGAACATTTTAAACAAAATAAAAAACACCGCAATCTCTTGCAGTGTCTACATTCGTATATGGTGGGAGTGCGGGGGCTCGAACCCCGGACCCATTGATTAAGAGTCAATTGCTCTACCAGCTGAGCTACACACCCATTTGAATTACTTTTAATTAACTCGACCTTTATATTATATATAACTATTATTTGATTGTCAATAAACAAGTTTTAAAACTTCTATCTTTAATTCCCCTCATATATTATCTCAACACTTGTAAAGCCCATGCTTTTCAGCATATTCTCCAAGACTAATCTAGTGTTTTTATCTACTTCTTCAAGGAAACCGTTTTCTATGATTTTATCCTCCATCTTTTTCTTTTCTACTAAAAGAATATCAAAAACATCTTTTATCTTAATATTATTGAAAACAGAATTTTTTTCGTCATATACGTTAACGCTTTTTTCATCAATTGTATGATCTAATACCTTTGGCTTACTTATTGATATTTTTATCTGATCCGTACTTTCAGATAATATTTTTATACTATTAATATCAATGCCTGCTTTTAAGTATCCATCATATTTGATTAGAAATCCCTTTTGTGTAAATGGGATTTCTATATCGTTAATTTTCATATTTTCTTTATAGGAAACCACATTTGTATAATAATATTTGGTAGTGGCTAGCTCCTGTATACCCGATATTCTTTCAACAATCAACGTAGAATTTATACTTTTATCATTTTGGGACAATGTTTGGGACAATGCTTCCTCATTTTTATTATAAAGTACTAGGGCATATATAGACGTACCTATCAATAATATTAACAATATAAAAATGGTTATGTCTTTGATTGGCTTTTTAAATTCTAATTGTTGCATATTTATTTCCTTTCATTATCTATTACATCTATTATACATAATTATTTCGTATTATCCTAGGATTTTGTCGTTTTATGCAGTAATTTGCAAGTTATGTCTGATTTCATTTGCATATTATCAATATATTTCAAAACAAAAAACAAAATTCAAGTTTCCTTGAATTTTGTTTTTATTTAAATCTCAATTCCTATTGGACAATGATCTGAGCCCATTACTTCACTTAAAATGAAGGCTGTCTTCAAATCCTTTATTAGGTCTTCAGAGACGAAGAAATAATCTATTCTCCATCCAATGTTTCTTTCTCTTGCTCTTGTTTTTTGGTCCCACCATGTGTAGTTTTCTGGTGTTTTATTGAATTCTCTTAATGTGTCAACAAAACCCGACCCTATCAGTGCATCTATCCATTTTCGTTCTATTGTTAAAAACCCTGAGGTCTTTTCATTTTCCTTTGGCCTAGACAGGTCGATTTCTGTATGTGCGGTATTTACATCTCCGCATATTATGACTTTATGCCCTTCTGCTTTTAGTTTACTTACATATTTTAGGCACTCATCATAAAATTCCATCTTGTATTCCAGCCTTTCTTTTGATGCTTTGCCATTAGGGAAATATATGTTAAGCAGCTTAAAATCCTCATATTCAGCTATTAATACTCTGCCTTCTCTATCAAACCTTTCTATTCCAAACCCTCTATGTACTTCTTTGGGCTGTACTTTAGTATATATGACAACTCCACTATAACCCTTTTTTTCAGCTGTGCAAAAGTAAGAATAGTAGCCCTCTATGTTTTTAAGGCTATCATCTAATTGCCCTTCTTCTGCTTTGGTTTCTTGAAGGCATAAAACATCCGGTGATTCTTCTTTAATCCAATCTACAATTCCTTTTTTTGCTGCTGCCCTTATTCCATTTACATTCCAACTCAATATCTTCAAAATAACACACGCTCCTTTATTTATATAATGAAATATGGTTAGAACAATGTCAATAAATTTCAGGAACCTCAACCTTCGCATTTCCATTATCCAATAGTTTCATAAACTCACAATAAGACATTTGCATGTAATCACTGTTCTCAGTAAAAATCTTTACCACATTCCCATCTATCTTGGATATTCTCCATCTCTTTACATCATCGTTTATTTTAAATTCTACGATTTCTCCATCTTTTAAATCCATCAAATGAACCTCCTTCATATTTTACTATTAATAGTTTTTATTTAATAACACATTCATTCTAATTATATGTTTAATCTTACTACGATGAAAGATATAATTTCTATTATCGGGTATTAACCTTCAATTCATTATTTGAACATATTAGGGAATTATATAATACATATAAGAAAGTTTAAGGACGTGTTAATATCGATACAAAACTGAATAGAGCTTTTTATCTTAGGAATAATCCAATAGAAATTGCAAAAGACTTGATAGGTAAATACTTAGTACGAAATTCAGACGCGGGCACTACAATAGGCAAAATAGTAGAAGTAGAGGCCTATATGGGTACAAAGGATGCAGCCGCCCACTCATATAAGGGGGTAATAACAGATAGAATTAGAGTCATGTTTGGAGAGGGCGGACATGCATATGTTTATATGATTTATGGAATGTATTACTGCTTTAATATAGTTACCAATGGTTTAAATGTGCCCTATGCAATATTAATTAGAGCTCTTGAACCAATTGAAGGTATAGAACTAATGCAAAAACGTATAAACAAGGAAAAGATCACTCAATTATGTAACGGTCCAGGAAAACTGTGCAAAGCCATGGCTATTAATAAAAATGATAATGGTATTGATTTATGTGGTAATAAAATATATTTAATAGAGGGAGAAAGAATAGAAGAAGAAAATATAATTGCTACTCCCAGAATAAACATCGATTATTCTGGTGCAGCAAAAGACTATTTATGGAGATTTATAATAAAAGACAATCCTTATCTATCTAGAAAGAAATAAAATTTAGTCTATTTATCTTCTTTCTTCTCACAAGTATTTTTATCTTTAAGCTGTACTAATATATTTCTCAAAGTTCGAGGATAGGGTACTCCTAGCTTTCCTGCGTTTTCAAGTATTGATATTCCTTCATTTGCAATATAAAACATTATTGTTAGAGTTCTCACTAAATCGGTCTTAGTTACCTGATCTACTAATACAGCTATATACACTAATGCAAATATCATAACCTTTCTAGCAATCCCTTTGGCACCTATTTCGGATGAAAGCTTTCTTTCAGCTATGGCTACAATAACACCAGTAATATAATCAATAATAACTAGGGTGACCAATGCTTGTAACGTCACATTCCACCCCCCTAATGCAGTTGTTATTGATGTAACTATCACAGAAAACAAACCATTTGCAGTAGCTAATTCTTTACTCATACCCTACCCCCGCTTTCTTTCTATATTTGAAAGAGTCAATACAAGTCCTTCTTCCAATATTAAATTATTCGTGAGGTTAAAAAAGTGTTACCTTTATTATAGTTAACGCAAAAATCTCCTCCTTAGCATCTTTTAGATTCATGCTAAGAAGGAGTTATTTAAGCTATCTAATATAATTTAAATAATTGTCAAACAAAGCTGCTGCTTCATCCCGAGTCATTTTATCATTTGCCCTAAAGCTATGGTCAGGGTATCCTTTCATTATTCCTAAGTTCGAAAGCAGTATAACGTGTTTCTGTGCCCATTGAGGTATTATCTCTTTATCTATAAAATCATAGTTTGAAAATTGATATGCGTCTAAGGTTCTGCCTAGCATTGATGCCGCTTCAGCTCTTGTTATGGTATCGTTGGGCTTCATATATACTGCCGTTCCTGCACTTTTTCCATTTATCCATCCCTTTTTATAGCAATATTTTATATATGGTTGTGCCCACGGCAGTATTTCCTCAACATCTGTAAATTGGGACAAGTCTGTGTCTATATCGCTTTGTCCATAACCCCTACTTAGCGAAAGCATCTTGGCAAATTCTGCCCTAGTAACGGTTCTATCTGGCTCAAACCTATATTCTCCATCTGTTGATTTTATTCCGTTGACAATACCTCTGTCAATAAGCCTGTACACTGCATCCCTTGCCCAATGTCCATCCATATCCGTCATCATGGTCATTCCGCGGTTCTCCATAACGGCATACTTGCTAAAGTGAGGAACTTTTACAGTAATAGAAGCATTCTTTTCATCTACTGCTCCTCCAACTATATTCCAAATACCTGTTTTTTCATTATATACGTATATAGCTATATGTTTTAGATTCTTGACCTTATTTTTATCAAAGTACAATGTAAGCTCTACAGAGGAATTAAATTGAAATCCTTCAGGTACTTTGATATCAAATATATTGCTGCGGAAATCCTTATTTCCGCTTTGCTGTCTGTACTCTATCAAATCTTTAATTTCAAGCACTTCAATATAACCCTTTGGAAATACTTCATTTCCAGTGAATCTAAGTCTCATCAGCCCAGGGATTGTTATCTCTTCATTAGCCTTGAAATCTAAAAGCTTCCTGAGCAAACTATCTATTTTAGTACCACTACTGATAATGGCTATAGAGTTGTCTTCGTCCCGGTCACTGTCATTATTCGTATCACTGTCATTATCTTCAGAGGTTACTCTTGGCATCACATTCATAATCAACGCATCTTCATAAATCGTATCCATTGAAATGATATATTTTCCATTGACGATAATTTCACCCGCTTTTACTGCTGTCAACAGCCCACCTTCAGTCATGGTTGCCACTCCTTCAGTATCATATAGCAGCCAGTCTACTTTATCTGATTCCAATAATACATTCTTGTTATCTTTCGTCACACCATAGAGTCTCATCTGTACACTGTCCCCTACTCTCAGTTGCTCTGCTGAAGGCATTATCTGTACTTTTACCACATTGTTTACATCCGAATTCAATACCTCTGCAGAATATTCTGTTCTGTTGCCTGCAAGATCTACTGATGCAATTGTAATAGTTTCCCTTTGTATATTAGAAAGAATATATTCTTCATTAAAACTACCATCTTCTGCAACTAACATCTGTGTCCCATTCACATAAAGCATGCTGCCGGATGTCGTCTTTCCAGATATTAATACACTTCCCCCTTGGATAATATCGCTACTATTTGGGCTTTGCACCATCAAATCTGGTGCTTTGTCATCATAATAAAAATCATATGCCTTTACAGTTTTATCTCCATTTCCTGCCACTGCTTCAATTTCTATCATATTGCTGCCGCTATTAAGCTCCAACTTCAAACTATAATCCTTGTTCTCTGTCTCATCAACCTTGTTGCCATTAATATAAAATATTACATCTGCCGACATGTCTGATTGATAATTGCAATTGATATTTCGGGTATTTGTATATCGTATGCCATTATCATCTTGGTCTTTTTCTATATTGATATTACCATATTCAGAAGTAAAGCCAACTGTAAATTCAGGAGGTTCAGGTGCCGGAAGGTATACTTCCCCTGAGTAAGAAGGCTTGCTGATATGCTCTATCTCCTTTGCCTCCAGATCCTCTACCAATGTTTTACTAATCGCATATAAGGCAAACTTATATGTCCTATCAAGAAGCCAGCCATATTCTTTAGCATCAGCGTCAAACAATGTCCCACCAATAATAGTATTGGTTTTATCTCCATCTACACTTATCATAGCCTCAACAGTCTTGTCTATTTTTCCCTCATTATCTACTGCATATATTCGGTATTCATCTACGCCAGCCTCCCCGTCCCATTGCGCCTCCATCATACCGTCTCCTGCCGCTACCACTTTAAAATTTGTAGGAATCTCAGGAGCCGCAGCATCAACTATCTCAAAGACTTCCGAATACATATCATCAAAGCCAGTTCCGTCCCTTTCTACCTCTGCACGAATTTTATAGCTTCCTGTAGTAGTCTCTGCAGGTATATTGCACTCATAGGTTCTCAAAGCTCCGGCTAAATCCTTAATAATTTCTATTGACTCTGAAGCCCCATCTTCTTTTATAAGGTACAATGCCACCTTGCTTCCGTCAGTTTTATTAAGCTCCCAATCCACCTTAATTTTACCCTCTTCCTGCTTTGCAGAAAGTGATTTAAAAACAGCCGGTTCTTTGGCATTATATAGTGTCATGGTTATAAGCTTATCAGATTTTATGGTCCATTCACCCGATTTCGGAGAAATAATTGTTACGAACAAACGCTTTTCTTCTACCCCAGAGCTAGACTTATCTGCAGATATAATATGGTTTCTGTAGTTCGCATTTTCTGCACCTGTCTCCTCATCAATCAAAATATATGGGTTTCCATCTGGATCTTTCACTTCTATTTCAGGTTTAGTAGAAGAATCATACTTCATTTCTATTATAGCTGATTCAGCACTTTCACCTATTTCTACCTCATAATTGTATGAAGATGTTCCTAGTGCCAGAGTTTTTATCATATCGTCAGAATATGCCACATTATAGGAATATCCAACATCCTTGATCCTCTCAATATTAGCACCGTATGTGACAACCACATCCCTGCCTTGGTCATCCTTGGTATTGACTGTATATATCCCTTTCTCGTCTATATAGTCGAGGGAAGCCACATCAAAATCAACATCATTATCAAGCCACTTATATTTTATACCAACTCCTACACCCAAAAACTTGACGCTTCCTTCAATTTTACTGGTGGATAATCCGGCTTTAAAGTCCGCAATAGTTTTTCCTCCTACAAACCAGACATAGTTTGGAATTTTCACTTCTGCACTGACGGAGCCCTTTATTTCATTCTTACTTATACCGAAATATGCCTCCATTATTAAAATATCAAGTATATCAACATCCGCCTGAATATATCCGCCACTCAAATCGAAGTGACCGATAATATCACCTACATCTATGAAATAGATATATCCATCTCCTTTCAGGTCAATACCACCGCTGCTTAATAATGCCTCAATATCCCTCAGTCCTATCATCGTATATCCCTTTATTCTTGCATGGTAGGTGGGTAAATCTACAATATCTGCTCTTGCTGCGATGCTAGAACCGGTGGGCAAGATACCATATCGCAAAGAATCAATCATGGACTTCAATCCATATATGCCCCCGCCAATACTTTCAAAAGCCAGTCCCGTACTCCCTATTGGCTCAGGTATTGATCCATACTTATTCTCAAATTCAAAATAATCAGGATACAGATTCTTGTCAAAGGCCATTTTTGCATTTATATCCCGAAGCCTGAGGTTGAGATTCTGGGCTTTGGTCTTGAAGCCATAAGCTCCTTTTATGGTATTTATGAAAAAGGTAATCTGTGTTGTTGGCTTACTCAGATAATCTTTAGACTGAAAGTTTCCCAGCTTCCAGCGAGGGAATGGAATGGTAAATTCCGTATTTATATCGATTTTTTTGTTGGTTATGCTCATACCCTTTAAATCTGATTCTATAAAACCTGCACCAACGCTGGTAAGAAAGTTGAAGTATTTGTTTTCAAGCTGCAGTATCCCGTCAATCTTTGCTTCTCCGTTGTTTTGGACTTTTATTTCTTTAACTAAAATAGGAAAATAACCTACATACATTGTGCTGATATCATTAATATAGCCCGCTTCATCCTTTATAATAGCTGTCGCCAAATCTATATAAAAGCGCCCTTTTTTCAAAGTTATCTCCATACTTTTGCCTAATAGAGCTGATTGCATGTAAAGTTCTCCATTGCCTTTTACTATAAAGCTGTCTCCGCTTTTATACACAGACAATGTATTATCAACATAGCCTTTGTAATATATGTCATTATTTATAGCTATGGTATCCCCATAGACGTCAAATCTACCTTCAGAAACACTTTTCACTTTTCCCCTTATAATAAGTATTGCACTGCTTTTATCCTCGGCACTAAGCTGTGATTCATTTTCAAGAAGCTTGGTGCTATGCTCTTTTATTACCAGTATTCCGTAATTTCTGGATTTATACTTTTCTTCCGATGTCACCATTACCTTCTGAGGCAAGTCATAATCTAGCATATCGTTTTGGTGGTTTATCGCAAGCTTGTATGCTCCTACCTCCAAACCTTTCGGAATTCTTATTCGGATTTGATTGTCATTTACTATGGTTATATCCGAAGCACTAGGATAATGAGTATTACCCCTTGATGTATTTATCAAACTCATCTCATAGCTGGTTTTATCCTTAAGCTTGTCGAATCCATATCCAATAAGCTGTATTGCATTATCTTCATCATTGTAATAAAGGTTTCGTGGTACTATATCCGTATAACCGATATCAAAATCATTATTCTCGAAACCGGGTACAATAATAAACTTCTTTATATTCTTTATCTCCTTGCCCAAAGAGGTAATACGCACCATATACTGTAATACCTTCAACTTCTGAGTATTTACTGCTTTTACCTTCCAGGCCGCTGTTTGCTTGAGATTGACAGGTACTCTATAGAAATACTTACTGCCTTCCTGTCCCTCATCCAGTTCCAGACCCTCTGGGAGAATCAGTTCGGCAGTGATGCCGGCCAGCTCTGTCGAGTCTTTCAAGCTGTTATCCAGCTCCATCATAATATCAAAAGGATTGTCTTTATATATGTCTCCTTCAATACTTAGTTTAGCAGGAGATAATACATTCAACTTAAAGGTGCTTCCATCTGTGCTTTGTTTTATGTTTCCCAACCCATAGTAAGTTTCAACCTGAGTGGTTTTGCCCGGTTCCAGAGTCTTTGGCTCCCAATAAAGTGCCACTGCCGAGTCTGCACTTTTATAATCATTCAGCGAAGAACCTATATTTCTTTCCGAGTTAGTTGAATAATCCCATTTTGTAGAGGACAATGCATTCCAATGTGCGATAGTCATCTTGTCTGGCTCTGTATTACCCCAGCCTTTCATAAAACCATAAGCTACAACCTTTGGATTGTCTGCAGAATCAGTACATCTCCAATACACCGGAATATCTTCTCCCATGGCTTCCGTCTCAGAGGTAATATCTTTTTCCCCATTAAGAGAAATCACTGAACCATCGTTGCTTCCAAGCATTGTATCCAATAGTACTCTTGTTCCTACCATCCTGCTTTTGCTTCCGCTATTCGTGATGGAATAGCTTATTTTAACATTTCCCACATCGCTGCTATTTATATTATCCGTCATCTCCAGCTTTTGCGTTATTTCAATATCCCCTATCCTCCAGTTGGAGATGCTTACCATTCCTTCTTTTTTTGGAGCTTCTACAAATCCTCCATTTATTGATATCCCATTATATGAATTTCCATATATGTAATCCTTGCCGTCAATCCTGAAGGTGGTAAATGTGGTTGCAGGATTATCTTTTGAGAAAAGCAAAGGTGCATTTTCATCCTCCAATCTGTCAGGAGATCCTTCTACTGTTTTGATTGCAAATCTCCCATCTTCCTTATTCACTAAAAGCTCAATTATATTATTTTTAATGGAAAGCGACCCTGATAGTTCCGCTCCGCTCACCTCTAAGACAAAGTTACTGAAAAGACTCAAAACCCAAATAGAAAGCAGCAAAGCAGCTTTTAATCTTTTACTCATTATCCCACCCCCTTCTACTCATTTATATATACCTGAATGCTTTTTGTTTTCCTCTCCTTATCCTGTATAAAGAAGGTATACCATTTGCCACTTTCAAGCCATGGAGTTCCTCCGGTGATAATCTTATTCCCTTCGCTCTTAAAATAAGCTTGTGTCCTTTTACCTTCCACCCACTTAATGATATAGCTTCCTTCATTGCCAATACCGCTTATCGTAACATCCCTGTTATTCAAGACTGTCAGATCTCCATCTACCACCTTGCCATTGAGAACAAGCACAATTTCACCAAGCCCTATTACCTTTACAGTTCTGGTATTCTCACTGATATTTCCTACTGCATCAGATACCTTATATTTCAGAATATATAAGCCGGGTACTCCAGCATTTACACTTCCCACTACAATAACCTTCCTTGTCATATCTCCATCCATATTATCAGTAGCACTATATCCTGGCTCCAAATATGCTTCATTTTGCATAATACTTATATAGGTATTCCCTTTTAAGGTTATCTGGGGCTTTTCTGCATCGATGTTTTCTACCTGTGCCTTTATGCTCACTTCGTTCCCTGCCTTGTCCGCGACTCTGAAGATAAACTCTCCGTTTGTATAGAAGGTTCGCTTTGTTGCTCCTCCATTGTTCAAAATGATTGCATCTTCTTCAGTCTTTAAGGTGACCACTATAGGTTTATTGGTCCTTTCAACACTGCTATACTCCAAAGAAAGCTCTGGAGGAGTCTTGTCTATCCAATTGACAGTTGCTGTCTTCACCGCTTTATTTCCAGCTATGTCCTCGAATTCAAATGTGAAATCACCATTTTGAGTAAAGACATACTCCATTCTGCCGCTATTATTTAGAATCTTTCCAGATTCATTGAGAGTCAATACAGCTTTAACCTCTTGATTGGTAGCACTGCTGGGAGTATACGTCATTGTGCCTATGGGCATTTCCTTATCGATGTAATTTACTATATATTCTTTCACTGTCATATTTCCAGCAGTGTCATAAACCTTTACCTCTATTGGTTGATTATTCGTACATATGTATGTAAATTTCCCTTCAGGAAGGATTCCTACCGCTTCTCCATTTAGCATTATTTCCGATATTCCTTTGTTATCACTATAGCTTACTGTAATAATAACATCCTGATTGGTGGCCTTTACTATGTCTGCAAGGATTTGAAGTTTAGGCGCCTCCTTATCTATGCTGCTAACCTTTGCTGTGGCAAATCCTCTGTTTCCATTGTCATCCTCGTAGATAAATGTATATTCTCCATTTTGCTCTAAGATATGGGTATTGTTTCCTCCATTATTAACAATTTTATAGAGACCGCCTGCTTCATTCAGAACTAATTTTGCTGTCACACTTTTGTTTATCAAGTTTGCATTAGGATCATCCACTTTGACTCCTTCAATATAATACTCTATGATTGCTGATAAAACACCGTCAGACAAACTGTTTATCTCCGAAGTAATAGAACCTTTATTGCCGGCTTTATCAGCATATTGGAAAGTAAATGCTCCATTTTCTACGAACTCAAAGGTATCCAATCCATTATTGTTTAGAATGTCTACTTCCTCCGTTTCTCCTGGAAAGTATACCTCTGCAAATACTGTATTCCCTTTGGACTCCTCTGTAAAATACCTGATCTTCGCTGACGGTATTGACTTGTCAATATTGGAAATGGTAACTGTCTTGTGCCCCACATTGCCAGCTTCATCTGTAAAGTCAAAGGTGAAAGTTCCATTTTCCGCAAAGACATATTCAGATTCTCCACCATTGTTTTTCATTGTGATGGCTTTTCCCTTGTCGTCGTAAGCCAGCAGAGTGGCAGTAACATTCTGATTTGTGAGCTCTACTGTATGGATATATACCTCTGCCTCTGGGGAAATCTTGTCAATATTGTAAACACTGCCAGTAACTGTTCTTGTTTTACCTGCTTCTGTTCCGGACAATACTCTTATTGATACAGGCCAGTCACCATTATTCGTAAAACTATATTCATACGGACCATATACTTCCTCAGCAACTGTGGGACTTGTTATGATTGCAAAATCTGAAAAGGTTTTAAATTCAACATTGATATCCTTATTTGTCAGACTTCCTGAATCACTATAACTAACATCAATATATCGTTTAGCATTGGTAATGGTATCTACTACAGCATTGGCTTCTCCATAGTTTCCTGCTTTATCCTCAAATTCAAAAGTAAATTCTCCGTTTTCCTCAAATACATACCTGGAGCTTCCTGCATTATTTGTCACTTCTACAGGCTCATAAACAGCTAGATAGACAGTAACTGGTGCTGTATCCGAATAGGTATATATAATCCTGCCCACCGGTGCTACTTTATCTATATTTTTTACTTTTGCTTTTATACTGCCTTCATTGCCAAGGTTATCCTTGAACTGGAACGTATATTCTCCGTTTTCTGTAAAGATATGCGTGTTTGTCCCATCACCCAATATTACAGAACCATTGCTATCTACCAAATTAAGTGTTGCGATGATGGATTCATTTGTCCATACATCCCTCGGGTGAGAATATGTAATCGTTGCTTCTGGAGGGTCTTTATCGATATTCTCAACAATTGTCATGGTTCTGGTTTTGTTTCCTGCTTCATCCATAAATATGAATTCAAACTCTCCATTACGATTAAATACATATGAGCTAACCTGATTGTTGTTCAACAAAGTTACAGCGTTACTATCGGCTATAGTAAGTGTTGCTGTCACATTACCTGTTGTAGGTGATGCGATATCATAAGCAATCTCTCCAGTTGGAGCCGTTCTATCTAATATAACAGCAGCTTCATATATATCTGATAGATTGCCTGCATCATCCACAAATCTTGCATAAACACGCTGCTCTCCATCAACCATATCAGAAAGCTTCCAAGTATAAATTGCCACCCCATTTTCGTAGGATATATCCTTCCAGTCCGTTGATTGAACCTCAGACAATTCTATGCCTTCCAGCATTGTCTTGTTATTGGATAAGATAGTTTTAAAGGTTTTTCTTTCAATGCCTGTTAGTTCATCAACTTTTAGCTGCAAAGCTACATCCAATTTATTGGCATATCCCCTGCTAAAATCAATACTCCCTAAGGGTTTTGTCACATCTATTCTGAATGGTTCCGATGATTCTATAACCTGCTCGTTTCCAAGAGTATCCTGAATCAATATGTATAAGTACCATTCTCCATCTTCCATAAAATCTTTTGGATAAATAATATTACCTTCGCTTAAGCCATGATTAATATCTATCCATTCTAAAGGCTCAATATCTGGCGAGTCTGATATACCATATTTGAACAATTCAATACCGGCATAAGCATCCTTAAGCTCTGAATATGCAAATTGGATTGCCTTCGATACCTTTTCATTATCATATATCATTTTGACTGATGGAGGGGTATTGTCAAAGCAAAATTCTGCATGACTGCCATTTATGAATAGCATTTCATCCATAATATTGTCAGCAAAATCGCTTACCTTAATATTAAGATAATATTTTCCACTTAATTTTTCATTGCTTCCTATGCCTATTGTTCCAAGCTGTGGGTTCATAATTTCAAAGCTTGCGGGAATGATATCTCCGCTGCCTACATCTATCCAGTTAATAGAAAACTTATCCAAAGATACTATTGTTCCTGATATGTTATCAGTTACTCTTATCACAACTTCATGATTCTTTTGGAATACTTTTGGATTCCCAACATCTAATACCTCAAGCTTGGGAGGTATGAAATCATACCAAATTTGATTCTCTATTTCTGTATAATTGTAGAATTCATCATAGAATCTGGTAACCAGTTTGTAAGAGCCTGTTTGTGTGACTTTATCAAGGACTCCCACTATGTTTGCTGTCCGCTCTGTGCCTTCTGCGCCATCCAGCTCCAATGCTTTCCACATGCCGTTATCCTTAATACCTTCGGACAAGTCAGGTTTAGCAACCGTTTCAAATTCGAAGGTAGCAGGGTCACTTGCTAATAAAGTATATAAAAGCTTGTTTTGCAACGCTCTATCCTGTACCTGATATTGTGCTGACGTAGGGTTTCCACTGGTATAAATAATCTCACCGCTGGCACGTGGACTTTCATTGTCAAAATAGAAGGCTTTGGTGTAAACCCTTTCAGTAGCTGTTTTGTTTTTTACCAGGATATTTAGATAACTAAGACCCTCTAAGGCATTATCGAGGCTTGTTCCCAGCGCCTTATATTTTGTGTCTTCCACAGGCAGTATCATTTTGGTTATTCTATCACTTTCGGCATTATATGGCTCTCTTGTCCATAGATATTTAACCTCTTCTACATCGCTTTCGTCATCTTCGACAGAGAAGGAAACCATACGGCTCGTAGTATATAGGATATCTTCGACTCCGCTTATATCTACTTCTGTTCCATCCTCATGAATACTCTTATCCCAAGTAATAACCGGAGGGGTATTATCTTTTTGATTGACACTGCAACGTATATAGTTATCGCCTCCATTCATTCTTGATTCATCCCATACCTCAGCAAATAGCAAGAAATTCTGATAAGGTGGTATAGTAGTTCCGTTGGGTACATCAATTTTTATAGTATAAGTAGTATTGGTTCCATCCTTAACTGGAACAACTGTATTGTTTAGCAGCATCTTTTTTTCTGGCTCTATCACTTCTTCATTATTTGCGTCATTATATTTCCAATAATACGTCAGTGTTAAAGGTGATTGTTCAGTGCCCCTGTCTTCTTCACGTACCACAATATCTATGCTTGTCCTACTAGGTACAAATGTCTCATAACTGTTCCACGGCGTAATTAACTGTGGAGTAGCGTTATCCAATTTCAGGTTGTATTTTTCGATATTTGGTCGGACTACGTATTGAGCATCATTCCCTACCAAATCACGTACCGGCATATAGAAAGGTCCTGAACCATCAGGACTATACTCGAATTTAATATTACTATCTCCTTCTTTCAGCCTATCAGCATTGGTAATTGGAATACGGTATTCATGGGAGTCTGATGCGGAGCCGTTGATTATATTGCCGCCGAGCATTTTGCCATATCTACCTAAAATATTTGTTTTCAAATTGTCATACCCTTCAGATGCAGTTACAGGTTCATTATATTCTATTCTTCCATGTATAGTATCCGAGATATTTACCCAGTTTACCAAATATTGACCTGTACTCTCATCCTTTTTCAATGGCACCACATCATTGGAAATACCTCTAATCTCAGTCACCGTTACACTAGTCATTACAGGCGGAAAATCATCATAAACCCATAGTCTGATGTTGTCCAGGTAAACATCTAGGTCGTCTCCGCTTTCTCTATCTGCATATATCTCTATCTTTATGCTTGTAGTCCCTTTAGCAAGAATTTTTTCAGGCATCTGTAACCTTTTCCATGACTTGTCCCCTGTATAATAACCTGAATCATAAAAACAGGTTTTACCGTTGCTATATAAGCGGACTTTGAATCGATCAGAATCTTCACTCCACCCATAATAGTCCAAAGAAAAAGCTACCTTAAGCTGCCCCAAGTTGCATAATATCTTTTGATTTTCATTTAGATTAACAGTTCTTGCAATTTCTGCATCTGCCATTTCTCTTGTACCATTTTCGTCATTTTTAAAGTAATAAAAGGTGCCACCATTGCCACTTGAAGGTCCATTTTTTAAAGAGCTAGTCGAAGCAACCTCATCATTTAAATTTGTCCATGATCCTGCCGAGCTTCCAGTATCATTAAGCAATTCCATTTGCACGCCACCGTATACTGTTATACCAAAGAAAACTATATTTGTTATCATGATTAGTATAAAAGTCAGAAATAGCTTTATTCTTGTATTTTTCAACCTAACTCCCCCCATATTCTACTGATATTACATTAGCTATATATAAAAAATCACAAAATTCTGCATATTTACTTATATAATATTCCTTTCTCTATCTTTTTACAATGTACCAAAGTACAGTCACACAAAAGATACAGTCCCTATTGCAAGACTGTATCTTAGGCTACCTTAACTTTTCTACAATTCCCGTATGAGCTGCGTAGGCAATTACTTGTGCTCTGTTTTCAAGATGGAGCATCTCAACAATTTCCCCCATATGGAATATATTGAAACTGCATAATCTCACCTTCCCTTGTCACAAAGTACTTACTTATACTAATAATAAACTAATTATCTATTAAATGGTATAAAAACATAAAATAAAAAGGCACTCATCATAAAGACGAATGCTTGTATTAATTATTTTTATTTAGTTTTTTTTATATTATATATCGCAGCTTGATTTTCTAGATTAGCAGTTTCAAGCCTTTCTAGTTTTCCAAGTATCTGTTTATTCGTTCTTTCTTGCACTTCAAAATGGCTTTGTTGCACTTCTGCTATTACTTCAAGCTTTGTTTGCATCTGTTCCTGTGTTACCTGTAGTTTCTTCTGACTTTCTTGAAGCTCTTTCTGCCCTTCTTGAAGAATATCAATTTTACTGGATAATTTACTATACATATTCTCAACCAGATCATAAAGCTTATCTATTTTATCATCCATGCTCTCACGCTCCCTGAGTATTATTATAATCTACCAATTAGAGTTTTAGAAGCATAGATTTAAAATCCAACCTATATTTTTAACTTACGAGTAGCAAAGGAATAGCTTATGTGTGGTGCGCCCAGAGGGATTCGAACCCCCGGCCCACTGATTCGAAGTCAGCTACTCTATCCAGCTGAGCTATGGGCGCATGTTATCTATACATTTTACTTTACCATTATAGTATAGTATTTACATTTAGTCAATTATAGCAACTCTTTAAAATTTAAAAAAGACATCCAAAAGAATGTCTTATGAAATCATATGGTGCGCCCGAGAGGAGTCGAACCTCCGGCAAACGAATTAGAAGTCCGTTGCTCTATCCAACTGAGCTACGAGCGCATGTCTATTTTTTTGGAGCGGGTGGCGGGAATCGAACCCGCGCGATCAGCTTGGAAGGCTGAAATTCTACCATTGAACTACACCCGCATGATTATGGGCAATATCTATCAAAAAATTTAAAAGTATATGGAGCGGGTGACGAGATTCGAACTCGCGACTTTCACCTTGGCAAGGTGACACTCTACCACTGAGTTACACCCGCATGTTAAAGCAATGCTCCTTATACTTTATGTAAATGGTGCGGGAAAAGGGACTTGAACCCCCACGTCGTTGACACTAGATCCTAAGTCTAGCGCGTCTGCCAATTCCGCCATTCCCGCATGTTTAATGGTGGCTCACCGGAGGGTCGAACTCCGGACACCATGATTAAAAGTCATGTGCTCTACCAACTGAGCTAGTGAACCATGTTTAATGGCAGGGGTAGAAGGATTTGAACCTACGAGTGCCAGAATCAAAATCTGGTGCCTTACCGCTTGGCGATACCCCTACAAATATTTTAAAATTAAACGTGATATGGGGTGGGTAATCGGGGTCGAACCGACGGCATCCAGAACCACAATCTGGCGCTCTAACCAACTGAGCTATACCCACCGTATATGGTGCGCCCGAGAGGAGTCGAACCTCCGGCAAACGAATTAGAAGTCCGTTGCTCTATCCAACTGAGCTACGAGCGCATGTTTAATTTTTTTGGAGCGGGTGGCGGGAATCGAACCCGCGCAATCAGCTTGGAAGGCTGAAATTCTACCATTGAACTACACCCGCATCTATATATATCTTGTGTCGACCTTTCAAATTATATCAGATCTTTTTCAACCTGTCAACAGCCTTTTTCTTTATTCCCTCTATGATGACATATCGAAAACAAGTTTATCCGACAGTAATTTCTTACATATAATCATTAGGGACAAAAAATATTATACTTAAAACTCGTCGTTTAGTCAAAGGCATTTTAGTCCAAAATAGTCAAACACTTTTACTTTTCTTTAATAATCTCTGCTATATTAAAAATATCTATTCATTTTATCATTATTTTATTTCATATCATTTTCCAATAGTCTCATATATTCCTTTAGAGCGTTTGCTCTATGGCTTATGTTGTTTTTGTCTTCTTCACTTATCTCCGCTAATGTGCGTCCACCACTTTCTTCTACTATAAATAAAGAATCGTAACCAAATCCATTATTCCCTTTCTCTTCAAAGCCTATACTACCGTATAAATATCCTTTTGCAACGATTTCTTTGTTTTCACTAAATACTGCTGCTATTGCGCTGCAAAATCTTGCTTTTCTATCTTCCATTTGAATATCTTTCATATCCTCTAAAAGCCTTTCCCTATTTTTTTTGTCCTTTTCTAATCCTTCAACGCCAGCATATCTAGCTGAATAAATGCCAGGTTTTCCTTTTAAAGCTTCGACCTCCAAACCTGAATCATCAGCGATAGTTGGCTTTCCTGTTATTTTATAAATTTCTCTTGCCTTTATTAGTGCATTAGCTTCGAAACTATCTCCATTCTCTTCTATTTCAATGTCTATTCCGGCCTCTTTTAGAGATATTATTTCTATACCAAGATTGTCCAATATTTTCTTTAATTCTTTTAGCTTATGCTCGTTGTTTGTGGCTGCTATCATTTTCATTTGTTTGTTTTCCAATCTTATCTGCCAGCTCCCCTAAACTTTCTTTTTGTATTTGTATCAATTTTAATATACCTTTTTCACCTAATTCAAGCATTTCTTTCATCTCTTCCTTGGTAAAAGGACTTTCTTCTCCTGTGCCTTGTATTTCAACAAAGTTTCCTTCTTCTGTCATTACAAGATTCATATCTACCTTGCAGGTTGAATCCTCTTCATATTTAAGATCAAGCAGAACTTCTCCATCTTTTATACCAACACTGATGGCTGCTACATAGCTCTTTATGGGAATAAATTTGAGCTTACCTATGGATACAAGATGATTCAATGCATCGACTAATGCAACAAAAGCACCGGTTATTGATGCCGTTCTTGTCCCCCCGTCCGCTTGTATTACATCACAATCTACCCAGATCATTACCTCAGGCATTTTCTCTAAATCAACAATTGATCTCAAAGTTCTTCCTATAAGCCTTTGAATTTCCATTGTTCTTCCATCTACCTTACCTCTTGATGAATCTCTTGGTTTTCTGGTTTGAGTAGATCTAGGAAGCATACCATATTCACTTGTCACCCATCCTTTTCCCGTGCCCTTTAAAAAAGATGGCACCTTTTCTTCAACCGTAGCGGTACATATTACCTTTGTATCTCCCACTTCTATTAGGACCGAACCTTCAGGATGTTTTATGTAGTTTCTTGTAATTTTCACAGATCGCATATCATCATTTTTTCTTCCATCAATTCTTTGCATTCATATTTCTCCTATCCTGTTTAAATTAAAAATCCACTTGAGCGAACTCAAGTGGATGTAAAATCCATTTGAGTTTTTCAAATGGAAATATTACTATTCAAAGTAATTTACAAATATGGGTACGTCAAGATACTCATTGGCACCTATTCCATCTGTATTTTCTATTGTTTTTCCATCTACAAATATTTTTACCTTTGTTATCTCTGAGAACTCTCTTAAGGTCAATGTAATTGCCTTAATCATAGCACGTTCAGCTGATTTGTCTCCTCCTGTGTTTAAAATTTCATTTGAAAAATCCACAAAAGCCATACCATCTTTTACTCTGACCCCTAAAATCTTTGTTCCTTCTGGAAAAGGACTCAAAATATTGCTTCCTGCGACTGGGCCTTCAAGCAAACAATATAAAGCAGCTTCAGCACTGTTTGTATATCCTGAAACTAGTTTTGTTACAGGTACAAAATATGTATAATTTCCACTGCCCTTCTTTTGATAGTATACCATAACTTTTGCTGCTTTATCACCCGAATTTACTTGCGATTGTAAATTTATTTCAGTTCTTTTTAAATTTGTATTTACTTTTGTTCCATGAGTCAATGTATCAACTGATTTTCCATCAATCTTAAGCTGGATGCTTTTGATATTTGGGAATTCTGTTAATGTATATAGCAGGGATTTCACACCTATTTCTTCAGCTTCTTTTGAGCTGAATGTGGTAAATTCTTTAGATAGATCAACAACAGCAAGCCCGGTTTCTTTTACTACTGCACCAATTACTTTAGTGTCTTTTGGCAATGTGGGCATAAGTCCTGCAATTTTTAGGTTTTCAAATGATTCTGTACTGTATACTAATGCATTTATTGCTGATTTCGCAATTCCTAGGTCACCTTTTGGTATGTATCGCATAACTGGTATTAGTAGACCTTCTCCATCCTTATAGTACATAACCGTTGGCCTTGTATTTTCAGGTTGTTCTTGCTGAAGCTCACTCATACTTATAGTCGCCTTATCTGTTTGCTGTACCATCTCTTTATCAGCTGTCTTTTTGTTAAAAAACTCTCTGAGAGATGAAAGTGGATTCGTGCAGCTTGTTAATACTAACGTACAACAAAAAACTACTGCAACAATGAGCGCAAACCTTCTTTTCATCATATTCACCCCTAATATTACTATTTGTATATTATATTAGAGGTGGACATAGTATATTCTTTAATAAAAATTAAAGCTTGAAAATATCTTAATATTTTCAAGCTTCTGTTTAATCATTTTTCGCTATGTTCTCACCATCTTCAGTTTTTGTCATACTGTTACCTGCGTAAATATCTGCTATATTTATATCTAGATTAGCTCTTTCTACTTCATTAAAATATCTAACTATAGAAGCAGTCAAAGCTTTGGAAGAACTTTCTCTATATTCAGCTGTCTTCATCTGCTTTAATTCTTGAGGATTTGTCATAAAGCCTAGTTCTGTTAATATCGCTGGCATTTTTGTTTTATTTAAAACATAAAGCCCTGGCCTCTGAGTGATCCCTCTTGAAGTAGTATTTACCTTGGATGTTACTTCTTTATGAAATATAGATGCAACATCTTTATTATTAATAGAATATATTTCTGTTGGTGTATTGGGATAATAAAGGGTCTCTATACCTTGTGTTTTCTCATTAAAAGCATTAAAATGTATGCTCAGATAAAAGTCTGCAAAGTTTGTATTGGCTAAAACAGCTCTCTCTTGAAGGCTTACGTAAACATCTTCCGTCCTAGTCATCTTGGTTTTAAAGCCAAGATTTAAAAGCTTCTCATTTAATCTTTTCGCAACATCAAGATTCAAATCCTTTTCTCTTGTTCCATCTTTAGCTACTGCACCTGGATCTTTCCCACCATGTCCAGGATCAATGATAATAACTATATCCTGTGGTTTGTCCATAATCTTATCTAACACAATCTTTAATGTTCCATCATTTGAGGAAGTCATGTTATATTTTATATTCGACTTCAGCTTTGCATTTACAGTAGTAATGTCATTGCCATCTTTTTTATCTTTCAAAACCTCAAAATATTCTACTAAATTATCATTTATATTATATCTTCTTGCTTCCGCATTTAATTCTTTAGTACTAGTAGCGATGATTGTATTAGTCGCTTCGTCATAGGTTGTCTGAAAATCTTCCACTTTTCCAACATTCAAATTCACTATGGCACTGTTGTATCCTTTTTTATAGTCTATTATAGAAAATGGAATATTGGATACATATAACCTTGTCACATTGTTTTCTGTTTTAACATCGTAAAATACTCCGGGCATAAGCTCTAACACTACTCTTGCAGTACCTAATTCATACTGTCCTGTTCTCATTGTTTTTACATATTGTGAAGCACAATTAATGACTTGATCTGGCGTATCTAATATTCCATCTTTAATGTCAAAAACAAGTCTTTGAGGTCCATCTATCTCTTCAACAGTGCTTTCTATATTATTTATGCCTTTTATTGTAAATACATCATAATTCTTTTCATTCACATATGTTACAGGTTGAATTGTATTGCCATATAAAAGAGATACTGTTTTTTTATCTTCTGATTGTAATAGCTTGCAATTATATTGGCTTTTTAAGTCAACTACAACTCTTACAACATTTGGGTCCATACTAAACTGGGCAACTCTTACTTTTAATATATCGCCTTGGTTTATATCTTTCTCTTCAAAACCTGTTTGTGTAAATGCATTTTTTATATCGATTACCATTCTATCTGGATTACTTAATGTGAAACTACTATAAGTTATGGATTTATCTGCCGATATATTAAGCTGAGGAAAACCTATATTATCATCATATGCAATATTTAATATGTTTGCTGGCTCTGATGATTCAGGGATATTGACCACTGGTGTAGTAACAGGGGTCAAAACTTTTTGATTTATTGATACTAATTGCTCTTTTTCATTAAATTTTGTTTCATAGTCAAAGTTCTTTTGAATAAAAGTTATTGGTACATAAGCACTACCATTTGATATGAAAGGTGCTTTGTCTAGCTTCACACTTTTCCCGTCAACACTTCCATCAACTTTATCTATAACAATTTTTATTGTATTCTTATTTTTAAGTATCATAGTCTTTGTTTTTGCATTATAGTCAACCTTGTAGCCTAGACTTTCACCAATAGCTCTCATTGGAAGATAAACTATATTCGATTTTATTATAAGTGGTTCCTTTATTTTTTTGCCTAATATGTTTACCACTTTACTTTGAGTAGCAATAGTTGTTGTTGTGCTTGTTTGTGCCTTCTTTATTATAGAAATTTGATTCTTTGTTTTATCAAAGGATGCAGTGCATCTCAAATATTTTTCTAAAAATGCAGTGTTTACATAAATTTTAGAATTAGCATATGCAGCAGCTTTATCATTTGTATGCTTTTTTCCATTTACTGTGAAATCTTTTTTATCTCCAGTAACTTTAATGGTTTCACTCTTGTTTTTAAGTTGAAGTGTTTTGGTTTTCACATCCCAGCTTACGGTATAGTTAAGCCATTCTCCAACTGATCTTAGTGAGACATATGTACTGTCACCTTTCGTTAAAGTTGCATTGCTACTGGGAATGATCTTACCATCTAACTTCAAAGTTAATAGAGGTTTGGTGTACTTTGCTGCGCTTTGTGCTGCTACTGTGTTTGCCATAAAAATAAATACTAAGCAAAACACGGAGATGTATTTTAGAGCTTTTTTCATAAAACCCCTCCCTTTTTTCGTCTTGTTTAGTATTTCGACTTAAACTATTAATTTCCTTTATATTTTCCCCAGTATTATGTTACATTTTCATAACAAAGCTCGGATTTTAGGTCTTTTCGTCATTACACTTCTTTCAATTTGAAATATTCTTTCCATTCTTTGATGGTCATCATTCTATGATCAGAAATAACATACATGAATTCTAAGTTTTCTGGTTTAATATCTTGAAAAACTAGTACCTCTGCATCGTATTCTGGTGTTTTATCTTTTCTTATTTTCTTGTTATCTATCAGGCTAATAGATTCATCCCAATACTTCTTAGCCACTTTAGGTGCATGGCTAGTCATAAACACTTTTGCTTCTTCGAAGGATTGGTTTTGTTGTAGTACAAAAGGCTCATATAATACATTTGCAAGATTTTCATTGCACACCCAACATTTACTTTCATCTACCATAACTTTTAATATTACACTATGTGAATGCCATTGGTGCTGATCTTTATAGTTTAAACTTGTATAGATTGCTTTTTTTCTTTCTACCCAACTTGGTATTTTATCACTTTTAAAATCATCAAAATAGCTATGAAAACCATAATATTTATCTATGTATGTATTCTTGTCATCATATTTAATACCATTTTTCATTACGCTTTTGTAGTCTAGGATGCTAATCACATGATATAGGTATCCTGTTTTGTCATAATCTTCAAAAATAATAATGATCACCTCCTATTATATTTTTAGCAAAAGTGAGAAAAATATAATAGGTGGTGTTATAATGTTTATCAATTGTGTAGAAAATTGTATTCATCAACAGGATGGAACATGCAATCTAGAACAAGTAGGCCCCTTAACTAATACTACTCCGGTGGGATGCGAATTTTATGTTGAAAAAAGCTGTAGTAATTTCCCGGGCAATATTCGACAATGACTCTAATACCTTTATAGCTTTCGTCTTTACTCGTAATCTATGTCAAGACTTTTTTAAAAAAACAAGGTTGTTTGCAATATTATTGCAAACAACCTTGTTTAACATCTTATATAATATGACAAGCTACAAAGTGTCCAGGTGCAACTTCTCTTAATTCAGGCATTTCTTGATGACATATGTCTTTTACATATCTACATCTTCCTTTAAACCTACATCCAGGTGGTGGATTTATTGGACTTGGAACATCACCTTCGAGCAATATTCTTTTCCTGTTTCTCTCTACACTTGGATCTGGTATAGGAATAGCCGATAATAAAGCTTGAGTATATGGATGTAGTGGGTTTTTATACAATTCAGCACTGGGTGCTAACTCAACTATCGTTCCCAAGTACATTACCGCAACTCTATCTGATATATGCTTAACCATACTCAAATCATGCGCAATGAAAAGATATGTCAAGTTCATGTCTCTTTGAAGATTGATCAAAAGGTTTACCACCTGTGCTTGTATCGAAACATCAAGTGCTGAAATAGGTTCATCGCAAACAATAAACTTAGGTTCAATGGCTAAAGCTCTTGCAACCCCTATTCTTTGCCTTTGACCACCACTGAATTCGTGAGGAAATCTGCTAGCATGTTCTTTATTAAGTCCGACCGTCTCTAGTAGTTGATATATTCTATTCATTCTATCTTTGCCAGCCATAATATTATGAATATCAATACCTTCACCTATTATATCTCCAACTGTCATTCTAGGGTTCAATGAAGCATAAGGATCTTGAAATATCATTTGTGCACTTTTAGTAAATTCCTTTTGCTGAGCTTTGTTCATTTTATGAACATCTTTGCCATCGAAATATACTTCCCCTGCTGTAGCATCATATAGTTTAATCATAGTCCTACCTGCAGTAGATTTACCGCACCCTGATTCTCCAACTAAACCAAGTGTCTCGCCCTCAAATATATGAAAGGAAATATTATCAACTGCCTTTAGAATATTGCCATTCCCAATGTTGAAATATTTTTTTAAGTTTTTAACTTCTATTAGTTTTTTATTCTTATCCATCTATGCTTGCCCCCCTTTTCCAACTGGTCTTTCGACCTTTGGAGCATAGTCATGATTTAACCAACATGAAACTCTATGACCATTTTCTACTTCAATCTCATCAGGCTGTGTTTCATAGCAAACTTCCATTGAATATGCACATCTAGCTGCAAAGGCACATCCTACAGGAGGCGCAAATAAATCCGGGGGAGTTCCTTGTATTGGAACAAGTTCTTCTTTATTTTCTGCATCAAGTCTTGGCACTGACTTTAAAAGTCCCCATGTATACGGATGTTGTGGATTTTGGAATATTTCTTCTACGGTTCCCATTTCTACAACCTTACCAGCATACATAACTATAATTCTCTCAGCCATATCAGCGACAACACCTAGGTCATGTGTTATAAGAATTATGGACGTGTCAAGTTTGTTTTTCAATTCTTTCATAAGATCCAATATTTGTGCTTGTATTGTAACATCTAGTGCTGTTGTCGGTTCATCTGCAATTAAAAGCTTAGGCTTACAAGCTAGTGCTATAGCTATCATGGCTCTTTGTCTCATACCGCCACTAAACTCGTGAGGATACTGATCAACCCTTTTTTCCGGATTAGGTATACCAACTAGTTTTAGCATTTCTATGGCTTTTTCTTTAGCTTGAGCCTTGGTAAGCTTTTGATGCTTAATAAGTCCTTCTGCAATCTGCTGTCCAATATGCATAGTAGGGTTTAGAGATGTCATAGGATCTTGAAATATCATTCCTATTTCCGAACCTCTTATTGCCTCCATTTGCTTATTGGTAAAATTAGATATATCCTTTCCGTTAAAGAAAATGCTTCCACCTTTATATCTTCCTGGAGGTGTAGGAATCAATTTCATAATTGATTGTGCAGTAACACTTTTCCCACAACCAGATTCTCCAACTATTGCTATAGCTTCAGCTTTATCTAAATGGAAAGTAACGCCTCTTACCGCTTGTACTTCGCCAGCATAAGTGTCAAAAGACACTGTTAAATTTTTTACATCTAATATTTTTTCTCTTTCCATGTTATCTACACCTTCCTATTTCCTTAATCTTGGATCAAGAGCATCTCTTAAACCGTCGCCAAGCATGTTCAGTGAAAGCATTGTCAAGCTAATAAATATTGCAGGTATTATTAATAAAAATGGATGAACCTGCATCGCCTGTGCACCTGAGTTAGCCAGCTGTCCCCAGCTTGTCATTGGAGGTCTAACTCCTATACCGATGAAGCTTAAGAATGCCTCTGTAAATATAGCACTTGGTATAGCCATAGTAAGAGTAACTATGATAATTCCAAGGGTATTTGGAATCAAGTGTTTAAATATGAGTCTCGTAGCATCAGCTCCAAGGGTTCTAGCTGCAAGGACGAATTCTTGTTCTTTTAATTGTAGTATCTGTCCTCTAACAAGCCTTGCCATACCTAACCAACCCGTTATTGAAAAGGCCAGTATGATAGAACCAACGCCTGAACCTATAAGAACCATTATTAGTATAACAAATATCAAAAATGGTATAGCAATAAGAATATCTATAAATCTCATGATAAACATATCTATCTTACCACCAAAGAAACCAGCTATTCCACCTACAACAATTCCAATTATTGTTTCAACTATAGCTGCCATTAAGCCAATGAATAGGGATATTCTTGCTCCTACCCATACTCTTGCCCACATGTCTCTTCCAAGTCCGTCTGATCCAAACCAATGCTCTGCACTAGGAGTGGTTATACCTAGCATAAGATTATTATCATTGTATTTAAATGGAACCATCAGCGGTCCAACTAAGGCCATAACACCCATTAAAATAATAAAAACTAATGACGCTATAGCAATTTTATTCTTTTTTAACCTTCTCCAAGCATCTTGCCAGTAAGTCATACTTGGCCTCACTATTGCTTGAGATCTTTCTTCATTAATCCCTACATGCTTAAATTTATCTCTACTAATTTCCATTTATTATAACCCACCTTCTATATTAGTCTATTACTTTGAAACTCTTATTCTTGGGTCAACAAATCCGTATGCAATATCCACTAAAAAGTTCATAAATACCAAGAATGCACCGAAGAATATAGTCAGCCCTAGAGTCATAGAATAATCAAGGTTTTGTAATCCTATAACATAGTGTCTTCCTAGTCCAGGTATTGCAAAAATAGACTCAATTACAAAGGTACCTGTTATAAGACTAGCTACGATTGGTCCTAATACTGTAATAACAGGAAGTATTGCGTTTCTAATTTGATGTTTTATGGTGATTTGAACTTGATTAAGTCCTTTTGCTTTAGCTGTTTTTATATAGTCTTGATTTACTACTTCCAGCATACTTGTTCTCATTAATCTTGCTAGAAGTGCAAGGGTGCCAAGACTTAATGCAAAGGATGGCATGATGGTATATGCAAAACCTTTCCACTGTGCAACTGGAAGCCAGCCAAGTTTTACGCCAAATAGATATTGTATAAGTCCGCCTATTATAAAGCTTGGTACCGACACACCAATAACCGCTATTATGATACATATATAATCCCATGTCTTATTATGATTCAGCGCTGCCACTATCCCCAGTAATAACCCAAAGGTTATAGATAATACTAGCGATCTTAATCCAAGTTCAGCTGAATTTGGAAAAGCATCTGCAATGATTTGATTAACAGTTCTATTTTTATATCTTAGTGAATAACCCATATCACCTTTAAGCAAATTGCCCATGTACTTTAGGTATTGTACGGGAAGAGGTTTGTCCAAACCATAATATCTCATCATATTAATTTTAATCTCTGGAGTTATTTTTTCACTTGTAAAGGGATCTCCAGGTAATGCTCTAATCAAGAAGAAAACCAGTGTTGCTAGTACCCAAACTGTTATGAGTGAAATCAAGAATCTTTGTCCTATATACTTTAACAATCAGAACACCTCCATATCAAAATAATATCTATAGTTATACATAATCTTAAATAAGAATTGTAGATTTTTCATGTTTTTTGTCTGAACTTTTGTACATATTTAGGCCACAAACACATAATGAAGGTATATACCTTCATTATGTGTGTATGGCTTTTCAATTTTAAATACTAATTATTTTACGATGTCAGCGAATACGAAGTCTCTTTCAGCTCCGATAAATTGTCTGTTGATATTTTGTACATAGTCCTGTTGAACATATGCTCTTTGTCTGTTGTAAACAGGAACTATTACACCGCTTTCTAGCAATACCTTTTCAGCTTCAAACATTTTGTCGCCTCTAGCTTTTGCATCTGCAGTTGTTTTAGCAAATTTTATCATGTCTGTATATTCTTTACTTTCCCAGTTAGTGTTGTTATGTCCTCCGCCGATAACCCATAAATCCATGAATGTCATTGGATCATCATAATCAGGACCCCAACCAGCCATAACTATTTGATAATCTTTCTTCTTCATTAAATCAAGTCTTGATTTGAAAGGAACTTGCTTGATTTCTAATTTAATACCTGCATTCTTTGAAAGCATATCTTGTATTGCTTCAGCCATTATTCTTACGTCTTCTGAGTCATCTGTTAAATATTCAACTGCTGGCATTTTGTCAGCTGTAATTCCTACTTCTGCAAGTGCTTTGTCTAAATACTCTTTTGCTTTAGCTGGATCTGCTGCTGAAGGATAGAACTCTAATGGGTATTCTTCTGCATATAGTTTTGTGGTACCAGCTAATTGTGGTAATATATATCTTGTAGCTGCTGTTGATCCGTTCTTAAGAACTGCATCACAGTATGCTTGACGGTCTATAGCATAACCAAATGCTTTTCTGAAATTTTCATTTCCTAATAATTTTGCAGTTACACCAGTTCCGCCTTTAACGTTAAATTGGAAATAGAATTCTGAGCCTGAGATGAAGTATTTATCTTGTCCTTTGGCTTTATATTGATCTATAAAATCTTTACTAAGATTTACTGTATCAACTTCGCCTGCTTCATACATGTTAACGCCTGTTTTATTATCAATAACGATTGCCATTTCAATTTTATCAAGCTTTATAGCATCTTTATTCCAGTATTCTGGATTCTTTTCTATTGTTAAGCTTTCTTCATGCTTCCATTCTTTTAAAAGGAATGGTCCGTTTGTAACAAATTTTTCTGGCTCTGATGCATAAGCTGCTCCATGTGTAGCAACTATGTCTTCTCTTGTTGGCATGAATGATAAAAATCCTGTTAATGCTACGAAATATGTTGTTGGTGCAACTAGCTTAACAACAAGAGTCTTGTCATCTGTTGCTTTAACTCCAACTTGAGTTGCATCTGTGATTTTACCTGTATTAAATGCTTCACCATTTTCAAGGTAATAACCTTGGAAAGCATATTCTGAAGCTGTCTTAGGATCTAGTAATCTGATCCAAGCATATTCAAAATCTTTAGCTGTTACTGGTTTTCCATCGCTCCATTTAGCATCTCTTAAATGGAATGTGTAAGTAAGCCCATCTGGGGAAACTTCCCACTTTTCAGCCATGCCAGGTTGAACTTCACTTTTATAAACTCTAACTAGTCCTTCTAGTATTGCATTGTCAACTTCGATTGAAACTGTATCAGTACCTATTTGTGGGTCTAGATTTGGTGGTTCAGCTGTTTGAATCAATTTTAGAACCTTAGGCTCAGCTGGTGCAGGAGTTCCTGGATCTGCTGGTGTTGTAGGCTTAGGTGCGCAACCTGTTAATGCTATACTCAATACGAATACAAGCGCTAACACTAATGCTAATGTTTTTTTCATTAAATACTCCCCCTTAATCATTTTTTATATTGCAAAACCATTGAAATTCAATGGTTTAAACAATTCTTATTTAGTATCCATCAACTTTAAAAATTTATTCAAAGACTATTCACTTATTAGTATACTCTTTTATATATATTACATTATATCAACAAATTTTTCAATACACACATGTTATAGGTATAGCATATTACAAATATACTAAATCGTCTGATAATTCAAGGTTCTAAGGACTCGCCCTTTAAATAACTACAATTTGTGAAGAAAATTTCAAAATATATATTAGCCCATTATCTAATTAATCGTCTATATAATCGATTGATTCTGCTCTTAGCTTGCAACTATTTAAATAACTAGCTCTTCATCCATTTAATAAAATCTTCTTCATTAATTATTTCTACTCCAAGCTCATTAGCCTTCACAAGTTTTGAGCCTGCATCTTCCCCTGCCAATACATAATTTGTTTTCTTGCTCACACTTCCTGATACCTTTCCACCAAAGCCTTCTATTATTTCCTTTGCTTTGTCTCTAGACATTGAAGCTAATGTACCAGTCAATACAAATATTTTTCCTTTAAATTGTGTTTTTTCTTCTTGATTTTTCTTGTTACTACTTGTGTTTACGCCCGATGCTTTTAACCTTTCTATCAAGCTTTTGTTCTGTTCTTGCTTAAAAAAGGTTATTATACTTTCTGCCATTTTTTCTCCTATTTCTGGTATACCAACTAAATCTTCAAATGAGGCTGTAAAAAACTCATCAATGTTATTAAAACGATTTGCAATAAGCTTAGAAGCCCTTGCACCTATCATTCTTATTCCTAATCCAAATAGCAATCGTTCCAAGGAATTTTGCTTTGATGCTTCAATGGCATCCAATAAGTTATTTACAGACTTTTCACCCATTCTGTCATTCTTTTTAATTTCAACTTCTTTTTCATTAAGTTTATATATATCAGCAGCATCTTTGATGAATCCTTTATCCATTAGCAGAGTCATTATTTGAGGTCCTAGACCTTCAATATTCATTGCATCTCTAGAAACAAAGTGGAATAATGACCTTCTTAGCTGTGCAGGGCAAGACATATTTGTACATTTAATTGCGGCTTCTCCGTCTACTCTTGAAGCATCAGCACCACAAACTGGGCAATTCTTTGGCATTTCATAAGGTATTTCACTCCCTACCCTTTTCTCTTTAACTACTTCTACTATTTCAGGAATGACATCTCCTGCCTTTTGAACTATGACTGTGTCGCCAATTCTAATATCTTTATCTTTTATAAAATCTTCGTTGTGAAGCGTAGCTCTGCTGACAACTGATCCGGCAAGCCGAACTGGCTCTAAAACTGCATTTGGTGTCATAGCACCAGTCCTGCCAACCTGTATTATAATGTTAGTAAGCTTTGTAGCCTTTTTTTCTGGAGGGAATTTGTATGCAGCTGCCCATCTAGGTGCTTTTGTAGTTGTGCCTAAACTTTCTCTCTGAGAAAGATCATTTACCTTTATAACAAGTCCGTCTATTTCAAATGGAAGGTCTCCTCTTTTGTTATTCCAGTACTCACACTGAGCTATTATTTCTTCAGCACTGTTACATTTTATGAGGTAAGGACTTGTTTTAAATCCCAAGTTCTTTAAATACTTAAGGGATTCAGAGTGGGTCTTCAGATTTTTTTCTCCTATATACTCTAAGTTAAATACAAAAATATCTAACGGTCTTTGGGCTGTAACTTTCGTATCTAATTGTCTAAGAGACCCTGCTGCTGCATTCCTTGGATTTGCAAAAACCTGCTCCTCCATTTCTTCTCTCGTTGCATTAAGTGTTTCAAAATCCTGTTTGCCAATGAATACTTCTCCTCGAACCTCTAAGTTTATAGGTTCTTTTAGTGTTAAAGGTATTGACTTTACAGTTTTAAGATTTGATGTAATATCTTCTCCCTTTACTCCATCTCCTCGAGTTGCTCCTCTTACAAATATACCTTCTTCATAGTTTAATACTACGGTTAACCCATCTATTTTAAGCTCCAGTATATATTCTACATCTTCATCTATGATCTTTCTAACCCTATTATCAAAATCCTTTATATCTCCTTCATCAAACATATTAGAAAGGCTTAGCTTTTGTGTATTATGCACTACTTCTCTAAATCCATCTAAAACCTCTCCCCCTACTCTTTGAGTAGGGGAATTGGCCAGCTTTAATTCTGGATACATCTCTTCAAGCTCTAAAAGTTCTCGCATCAACATGTCATACTCATAGTCATTTATTTCAGGTTTATCCTGCACATGGTATGCAATATTATGGTGGTTTATTTCCTGCGTCAACTTTTCAATTGTTTCTTGTGCAAGTGATTTGTCCATTTAACATTCACTCCTATATTCTGGTTATTAAATCTTTGGGAATTTCTTTTACAAATTGTGATACTGTGGTATATGTTGTATGTCCATATATTGTTCTTTCAAAAGCTGAGGTCAAATATAGCTTTTCCTTTGCTCTAGTTATTCCTACATACATTAGTCTTCTTTCTTCTTCCATTTGTTTATCCTCAAAATAGGATCTTTGACTTGGAAACAAACCTTCTTCCATTCCTGCAATGAATACTACTGGATATTCAAGCCCTTTAGCACTATGCAACGTCATCATTGTCAATGCACTCTTGCTTGAATCCAAGTTATCTATGTCAGACATTAATGCTAGCTTTTCCAAGAAGCTTTCAAGTGTTCTATCTTCATTCTTTTTTTCAAACTCAATAGCTGCTGACAAAAGTTCTCTGATATTGTCAGCCCTACTTTCAGTAGCTTCATCTTCACCATCTTCCAATTCCTTCAAGTATCCTGAACGCTCTAAAACTTCTTTTAAGAGCTCTGCAATACTTAAAGTCTCTGACATAGCCATAAGCTCAACAATAAGCCTATAAAACTCTCTCATATTCTTTTTCGCTTTGGCATTTATACCCTCTATCTCCTCTAGTTCCAGCAATGCATCAAATATAGAATCTCCTGCAACTTTTGCATGATTCTCTAATTTTTCTATACTAGCAATGCCTATACCTCTCTTTGGTACATTGATAATCCTTTTGAGACTTAAATCACCTGTTGGGTTTTGTATCACCCTTAGGTAGGCTATTATATCTTTAACTTCTTTTCTATCATAAAATTTAAAGCCACCTACTATTTTATAGGGAATACCTCTAGTCATACACATTTCTTCTATTATACGAGACTGAGCATTGGTACGATAAAGCACAGCAAAGTCCCGGTATTCTCTGGTTTCTTCCATACCTAATCTTTCGATTTCAGCTGTAATAAAATCAGCCTCTTCTCTTTCGTCTGACCCATTGTAATGTATAAGCGATTTTCCTACACCATTTTCAGTCCACAGATTTTTGCTCTTTCTACCATAATTGCATTTAATAACATGGTTGGCAGCATCTAATATTGTTTTGGTAGACCGATAATTCTGTTCAAGTTTAATAACCTTAGCACCAGAAAAATCCTTTTCAAAATTTAATATATTACCAATATCAGCTCCGCGCCACGAATAGATGCATTGATCATCATCCCCTACAACACATAGATTTTTATGTTGTCTTGCTAATAAGCTAATTAGCTTATATTGGCAGTAGTTTGTATCTTGATACTCGTCTACCATTATATATTTAAATTTATCTTGATAATGCTTTAAAATATCCTCATTGTATGCCAATAGTTCTACTGTTTTTAAAAGCATATCATCAAAGTCTAGTGCATTGTTTTTCTTTAATTTGTCTTGATAGAGCTTATAGATGTCAGCAAACTTTCTCATTTTAAAATCACTCATATTCTTTTCCATGAACTTTTCAGCTGTTATCATTTGATCTTTTGCTCGTGATATTACTGAAAGCACATTCCTTGGAGGAAAATTCTTTTCGTTATAATTCAATTCCTTCAAACATTCTTTCACTATTTTTTCCTGATCATCAGAGTCAAATATTACAAAATTCTTCTTATACTCAGGTAGTCGTTCGATATTCATTCTAAGAATTTTGGCGCAAGCAGAGTGAAATGTTGAAATCCACATATTAGATGCACTAATGTCCATGAGCTTATCAACTCTTTCTTTCATTTCGCGAGCAGCTTTATTTGTAAAGGTTATTGCCAATATATTAGATGGATATATCCCTTTTTCTTCTATTAAATATGCTATTCTATGGGTAAGAACTCTTGTCTTCCCTGAACCTGCACCGGCAAATATTAGCAGGGGTCCCTCTGTATGCACCACGGCTTCCCTTTGTTCTTTATTTAATTGATCTAAATCCATAGTTACCTCCAAATATGTACTTAATCTATTTTAGCCTAATATGCCTTCTGTAAACCTACTTTAATCTCACAAGCTTGGCAATTATTCCACTGTAATACTTTCCGTCTTACAATTATAAACCGTCACTGTGATCATAAGTATATGTATTATATAAAACTCCTGCTTTATCAAGAATCCTCATGGCATTCGTCTTAAGATTTGTCATTTTTCATCCCTCATTCTATGATTTTATGCTTTTAATTATATGTATAATGTGAATGAAATGCAAACATGATTATTATAGAATATAGAAAGAGTGAAAACTGTTTAGTTTTCACTCTTTCTATATTCTATAATAACTACTGCACTTTTTTCTTATCCTCAATATTTTTAATATAGTAATTGCGTATATCCAAATAAAAAATACATGGAAAATTATCCTCATAGATTTATAAGAATTTGTAAAACCTTCATAGTTTTTGCGTTTAGGGTCCAGTATTGGCAGTATTGCAAATAAAAAGTATATTCCTAGATTTATAAGTGGCAACCCCATGGCTCCAAAAAGTCTTGAAGAATATCCATCTACTTCTCCTCTAATATTCCAATGACTTGGTACTTTTTCAGGTAGTAGCGGATAGAAATACATCCCAACAAAGAAAGTCCCCAAAATCAACACCAAAATAAGCCAATCTCTCTTCAAAGCATTTATTATTTTATTCATTATCTTGCCCCCCTAGATTATGACTAGTTATAGTGAAAACCCAATTTAGTACTTCTTCAAATACCGTCGTATTTAAAGAATAACATATATTTTGCCCCTTCCTCTCATCAAAAACTAAGTCTGCTTGCTTTAGAATATTTAAATGGTGTGATATACTCGGTTTTGTCATATCAAACTGTTCTGCTATTTCGCCAGCTGTCATATCTTTTTCTTTTAACAATTGTATTATTTTTCTTCGGCTAGGATCTGAAAGTGCTTTAAAAGGCAAGTTAAGTAATGACATCATATACCTCCAAACAATATTTAGATTATTGCCTAAATATCTAAATATAATTATGCACTTTTTATATGATTATGCAATAGTTTGTTCTTAATGCTATTTGCTATAATTTAGAATTACTATACAAACGAATTCCCTTTATTAAATATCCTTTTATTTTAGTTAATACCCTCGAACAAAATTTAACAGTATATATTCGTTAATATTTGCAAAAAATGATTTCAATATTAATAAAGATTGAGGTATGAATATGAAGAATGAAATTGTCAGAATACCCAATGTTCTACCAATAGGTGTTTTGGAACCGATTGAAAATGATGATCTTATTATTGCCCAACTGAAATATGAATCAAAAAAAATAAATAATGATATATCAAATGTCATTGATAGGAGAGCTAAAGATGGAAAAAAACACAAATGATAAAGTTAATGCAACCGATCACAATACAAATGTAATTGATGACACATATAATGGTGAAAAATATCCAATAATCGAGAGAGAATTTAACGCTTATTTCTTCCCTGACAACTATAATCCTGATACATTAAAAAATCAGTTAGATGGAGGGAAAGTTAAAGTTTACAATAATGCTAATCCTCATTAGAATAGTTAATAGAAATAGGAGTGGATATCCACTCCTATTTCTATTAACTATTTAGTTCTGTTTCATATAGTTGGCTATAAACCCTGTGTCAACATCACCGTCTATAAATTTCTTGTTCTTTAATATTTCCTGATGATATTTTATATTTGTATCTATCCCTTGAATTATATATTCTTTTAGCGCTCTTTTCATTTTAGCAATTGCTGAAGCTCTGTCCTTATCCCATACAATAAGTTTCCCTATCATAGAGTCATAGTATTGTGGTATTTCATAGCCTTGAAAAGCTGCGCTATCGACTCGTACTCCAAAGCCACCAGGTACCAGATACCTTTTAATAATCCCAGGTGATGGTCTAAAATCAAAATCTGGATTCTCTGCATTTATTCTGCATTCAATAGCATGGCCTTTTATAACCACATCTTTTTGACTAAAGGACAGACTATTGCCCATGGCTATATTAAGCTGCTCCTTCACAATATCTATGTTAGTAACAAACTCAGTAACTGGATGCTCCACTTGTATTCTAGTATTCATCTCTATAAAATAGAATTCTCCTGTACTATCTACTATGAACTCAATTGTTCCTGCATTAACATAGTTAACCGCTCGTGCAGCTTTCAAGGCTGCTTCTGCCATCTTTGCTCTCAATTCCTGTGTCATAAAAGGTGATGGTGATTCTTCAAGAATTTTTTGATTTCGTCTTTGTATTGAACAGTCTCTTTCTCCAAGATGGACTATATTCCCATGTTCATCACCTAATATCTGAAATTCGATATGTCTTGGATTTTGTATAAATTTTTCTATATATGCAGATCCATCTCCGAAAGCTGCTTTTGCTTCATTTCTTGCTGCTTTAAAGTTTTCCTCGAATTCCATCTCATTTTTAACTATTCTCATTCCTTTACCACCGCCGCCTGCAGAGGCCTTTACCAAAACAGGAAAACCTATTTTCTTTGAAATTTCTAGGCCTTCCAAAGCATTATCTACCACGCCATCGGAACCAGGAACAACTTGCACTCCTGCCTTTATCATAGTAACCTTAGCCAATGCCTTGTCACCCATATTTTTTATCATGCTTGAAGTGGGACCAATAAACTTTATACCTTTTTTTGTGCAACTATCTGCAAACTCTGGGTTTTCAGAAAGAAAACCAAAGCCTGGATGAATAGCATCAGCATTGGTTATATTTGCTGCACTAAGTATGCTTGTCATATTCAAATAACTTTTTAATGATTGAGCTGGACCTATGCAAACGGCTTCATCAGCCATTGAAACATGAAGAGCCTTCTTGTCAGCTTTGGAATATACCGCAACTGTTTGCAGTCCCAGTTCTCTACACGCTCTGATGATTCTTACTGCTATTTCACCTCTATTGGCAATTAGAACTTTTTTCATATGCACCACCTATTTTCTTATAAGCATAAGAGGCTGACCAAACTGTACTGGTTGCTCATTTCTTACAAAAATCTCCACTACAGTTCCATCGATCTCTGATCTTAGCTCATTCATTAGCTTCATAGCCTCAATAATGCATAGACTTTGACCCTTTTTAATTTTCTTACCTATATCAACGAATTGATCTTCTCCTGGTGAAGCCATCAAATATATTGTCCCTACAATTGGAGATTCAACTATAACCATATTTGGATCATCTACTATGATTTTATTAGCAATAGGTATTTGCTGATTTGTTTTCTCAGCTTCTTTATTCTCTAATTCTTTCTTCTCAAATTTCTCTATACTGTCCATTGTATCCTTACTCATTTTCTTTACTGCAAACTTAACTTCTTTAGTCTCAATATTCACTTCACTCAATTGAAGTTGATTGATGGTCAAAAGAAGCTCTTTTATCTCTTCAAATTTCATATGCATTCCTCCATTTTTATATTTTAATGTAATGTGTGAACTTTTATTCACTATTTTTTTGTAATTATATCATAGTTATTATTAACTTTTCAACAAAATGTTTAACTATTAAACATTTTTCATAATAGTTTATTTTTTCACATTATTTAAAGTAATAAACCACTAAGAATTCAATGCGAATACTTAGTGGTTTATTACTTTAAATGTTTTCTCTATTCTTTTTCTATTTTACTCTTCTTAATTTCATCTATCAGCATTGGAATTACTTTATATAGGTCACCTACT